>Ga0307428_1000807_pt1 | contig 17685 bp, 21 predicted proteins | sample SalMarWE160240MG_FD_202161 | JGI IMG/M metagenome (GOLD analysis project Ga0307428, IMG submission 202161) | Salt marsh sediment microbial communities from the Plum Island Ecosystem LTER, Massachusetts, United States - WE1603-240 | ecosystem: Environmental > Aquatic > Marine > Intertidal zone >...
CAGGTTGATCATGTTCTTATGGGAGGCTGCCTGTACGGGAACCACGTTGACGGTGAACATAAATACGGCGGACAGGAGGAGGCCGGGCAGGCCTTTGCAGCAGGAACGTAGGATGAACATGATATTCCAGGATCTCATCGTTCTCCTCGATCCACGCGTGAGGAGGGCCTGCCCGGCTCCTCCTTCAGGGACTGAGCGTGAGTAAGCCCCCGAAAACAAAAACGCCTCCTGGAGGAACCATCGTCCTCCTTGAGGCGTCATGGCCAAAATCGAGGAGCGCGCTCTTAGGGCCCCCCGACCTTTTCTCCTACTTTACGCGTAAATAGTGAACGAAGCTCCTCCCTTTGTCAAGCCCTTTCTTCACACGCCGTCGCTGCGGAAGATGTAGGTGCCTTTGCGCCACGTCGTCCAGGCGTGCTTACTGGGAAAAATCTTGGGTTCTTTATCCAGCCCGGCTCCGTCCCGTCTGTACAGGACCATGTCGTGATGATCGGGACAGATTTCGCAGAATCCGTAGACCCCGGCGTCATCCTCCTCTGTGACGAACATCCGGTGGCCGTCCTTCCGCGGTTTCTCCATGGTGGCCTCCGTCAGGAAGTCCGGATCTTCGTTTTTTGGCGATAACGCTTTATGTCACTAAATCCGGGCTTCTATCGAAAACAGCCATGGGCTGTCAAGCAATTTTTGGGCCCGCAGCCCCATTTCTTCGCTTTTTTGAGCATTTACGGGATATGCGAACAGGCAACGGCCCATCGGCCCTGTGCGAGGCCTTGCCTGGGGGGTGGGGAAGCGTTAAGGTAGACAGGTATGGCGAGGCGGACACTGACCATTCACGACCATCGGCGGGAGCTTGACCAGAACCGCTACGTCTACGCGGTCCTCAGCCGTCGTTCCGGCGGGGTGTCCATCGGCATTAACCTCAATCCCGACAAGGTTTGCAATTTCGATTGCATTTATTGCCAGGTGGACCGGACCTCGCCCGGGCGATACCGCCGGGTGGATCTCAGAATCCTCGAGCAGGAACTGAGAGACATCCTGGGGCGCGCGAGCAGCGGCGAACTCTTCGACCATCCGCCCTTTTCTGGCATCCCCGAGCCGCTGCGTCAGGCGAAGGACATTGCCTTCAGCGGGGATGGCGAGCCGACGACCTATCCGCGCTTCAAGGAGACGGTCGAGCTGGCCATCCGGGCGAAGGAGGACGCGGGGCTGGGCCATCTGAAGATGGTGATTATCACCAACGCCACGATGTTTCATCGGCCAAAGGTCAAAGAGGCGCTCGCGCTGTTGGATCACCACAATGGCGAGATCTGGGCGAAACTCGACGCGGGCACCGAAGAGTACTATCACCTCGTGGATGTGACCACGATTTCGTTTCAACTGGTCCTGGATAATATCCTCGACGCAGCCCGCCGCCGCCCGGTTGTCATTCAGAGCCTTTTCATGCGGGTGCATGGCGTGGGGCCGGACGATAAAGAAATTGAAGCCTTCTGCGATCGTCTGCGTGCAATGGTGGCCCAGGGAGGCAAGATCAGCCTGGTGCAGGTCTATACCGTGGCCCGCCGCCCTGCCCAACCCTACGTGACGCCGCTTTCCGATGCCGAGGTGGACCACATCGCTGACGCGGTCCGCCGGATCCCTCTCCCTGTGGCTTCCTTCTATAGTGGCCAAGACTGATAGCAGACCAGAGACGGGAGACCGGGGACCGACCGCAGACCGGGGAGAGGTATGTTATGATTCTGATGGTGGGAGCGACCGGTCGCGTGGGAAACGAGATCGTGAGGCAGCTCCGGCAGCAGGGGAGACCTGTGCGTGCCCTGTGTCGGAGCGAGGCAAAAGCCAAAGCGCTGAGAGACGCCGGCGTCGAGATTGCGGTCGGCGATCTAGCGAACCGGCAGGCGATAGCCACAGCCTGCCAGGGCGCGGACATCGTCATCAGCACGATGACGTCGTTGAATCCCAGATCGCTGAAGGCTGAGTATCAGCCCGAGATCATTGAAGGAGACGGCCATCGCAATCTCTTGGAGACGGCTCACCAAGCTGGCCTGAAACAGGTCATCTATCTTTCGGCGATCGGCGTCGAGCATCCCGAAGCCCCTCGACAGTTTCAGGTCAAGCGGCAAGTCGAGGAGGCCATCAGGTCCAGTGGGCTTCCCTATACGATTCTCCGTCCCTCCGGCTTTATGGAGAACCTGCTTCCGATGATTCAGGCCATCCGACGCTCTTCGATCGTGCCCCTGCCGGGAAAGGGGACGGCCCCGATCACCTACATTGCGGTTGAGGATATTGCACGCGTCGCTGTGCAGGCTGTGGGAAATCCCGAAACCCAAAGAGCCACGATCGAGTATGGCGGCCCCGAAGACCTGACGAACCCACAGTGCGTCCATATTGCGGCGAAGGTGTTCGGCCGGTCAGCGCGGATTATTCCGATTCCGCTGAGCTTCTTCGATCTGATGGGGGCAGTCGCGCGACCGGTGTCGCCGGGTCTTCGGGAATTTTTTGCCATTCTGCGTTTCGTGGACCGATACGGCCTGCGTGCGCCTCACCGTCCTCCGTTCTCCGATGAACCCTGGCATCCGATCTCCTTCGAGAGTTTCGTCCGCCGCCGTGCCGGTCGTTAACCGATGAGCGCACGGAAGCCGGATGCTCCTGTTGACCGAGACGAGCGAAGGGGAATTGGACGGGGCGCGCCTCGTCCATGATGGCCTTGAAGGACCCGAGGCGAGCACCAATAATCATGTATTTATAGATGGTTGGATAACAATAGGTGATATATAACTTTAGGATGAGACGATAGGAGCGACACAGTGGGGTACAGCGACGAGCTTCGCCGTCAAGCCGACGGCATCTGGAAGGAGATCTTCGAGCATCCCTTTCTGCAAGAGCTCAAGGCCGGGACACTCCCTTTAGTCAAGTTTCGATACTATCTTGGCCAGGATTGGCATTATCTCGATGTCTTCGCACGGGCCGTGGGTGCCGCCATCTCGAAGGCCCGCAACACCCAGACCTTGGAGCATCTGGCCGATCGGGTTCTCCGCCCGGTCGAGAAGCCGCTTCACCGCAAACTCGGTGAACTCCTCCAGATCGACCCGATCCACTTGATCGCCGCACGTCCCGCCCCCACGAACCTTGCCTACATAAACCATCTGCTGGCCACCGCGGCCCACGGAAGCATGGGGGAGGTTGCGGCCGCGCTGCTCCCGTGCCCCTGGACCTACCACGAAATCGGGCAGCGGATTGGCGAAGTCCCTCATCCCGCGTACGGCGCGTGGGCGGATTTTTATGCGTCGGGAATCCTCGACGAGAGTGTGGGGGCTTGGCGGCGATTAGTCGATGAGGCGGCATCGACGGCCAATGCCGGCGAGCGGGCCACGATGGCGGAGGCCTTTTTGCTCAGTAGCCGGTATGAGTATTTGTTCTGGGAGATGGCCTACCGGCAGGAGGATTGGCCGATCTAACGTCAACGCTCAAAGTGCGTTGACGTTAGAGCAATGGAGCAGTTGATCAATAGACCAACAGAGTGATTTCAGAGGCGCAATGCTCCATTGTGGTTCGACAGGCTCACCACCCCGAGGAAGCTCGAGGGGCGGTCCAATGTTCTATTGGTCGATTGACTGCTAGAGCCGGTGAGCTGAGGGACGACAGGACCCGGTTGTTGCATCCTCAAAGGAGGCTGGCCTGCTCCAGGGCCCGTCGAATCTGCTGCCGCTCTTCGTCGGTCGGAGGCAGCAGCGGCGCGCGAGGCCATCCCCCCTCGTATCCCACCATGTCCATCGCGACTTTCAACCCGCCAATCCCGAAGCGGCGCGTCACGGCCTCAATCGCGGGGAGGAGCTTGAGTTGCTGCTCCCGCGCTTCGTGCATTTTTCCCTCGTGGAAGAGTGAGTAGATCGCGAGGCAGGCCTCTGGCGCGCAGTTCGCGAGGGCCAGGATGCCGCCGCGCGCGCCGAGGGAGAGCGCAGGGAGAAAGACCGGAGCGGAACCGACGAAAAGGAGGAATTCGGGAGGCGTCTGTCGAACATACGCTGCGAAGACGGCCAGGTTACCGGCGCTGTCTTTCATCCCTACGATGTTGCTGTGCTCGGCCAGCCGGGCGACCGTATCGGGATCGATCACGACGCCCGTAAATACCGGGACGTTATAGAGAAATACGGGGATGGGTGACGCGTCTGCGACGCGCCGGTAGTGCTCGATGAGGTTCCGTGGACGCATTTGCGGTTTGTAGTAGGCGGGGGTGACGACCATCACGAAATCCGCCTCAATGGCCGCCGCCCGTCGTGTCAGGGCAATGGTCGCCTCCGTTGCCTCGCATCCGGTCCCGGCGATCATTACCTTGTCGGCGGGAATGTGCTCGCGGGCCACCTCGAGGACGCGAATCTTTTCCTGCTCCGACAGGTACACAAATTCCGAGTTACTTCCCAGGATCAGGTATCCGGCTAAGGCGGTCGTGTTCCATCGTGTGAGATTCGCGATCAGGGCTGAATACGCGACCTCACCCGTCTGCGTAAACGGGGTGATGACCGGCGGAATGACTCCACGAATTTCAGGCATCAGGCGTGCTCCTGCTGTGTGTCTCGCTCGTGGGAGGGACCATAGCGCGTCGGAAGAGGTGCGTCAAGGTGAATGCGCGGCCGCAGGCTTGCGTTTGCCAGCAATGTTGCCTACAATAAGAAGAACTTGCAGAAGGCGAGATTCGGGAGAGGGGAGCCGAAAAAGGAGATGCAGAATGGGTGAAACTCCGCACACGTCAACGGAAGTCGTCTGTCCGTGTTGCGAGGCGCGCCTCACGATTGACCTCTCGCTGGGCGTGGTCCTTCATCACGAACCGCCACCCAAGGCAAGCACCCCGGCGGATCTCAAGGAGGCGGTCGAGGCCCTGAAGACGCAATCGGCCCAGCGGGACGCTCGATTTAAGGAGCGCATGCAGGCGGAAAAGGATAAGGGGAAGGTCCTCGATCGGAAATTCCAGGAGTTGCTGAAAAAGGCCAAAGCGGAGCCCGACACACCGCCACCGCTGCGGGACGTCGATCTGGATTGAGCATGTAACCGACAGGGCCCTCTTGATGGAAAGATCGCAGCGACAAAACGACGTGATCACCCGCCGCCGCTTTCTGCTTGGGGCAACTGCAGCAATCGCGATGGCGGGATGTGGTCGTCTCAATCGGATGCTGTCCACGCCGGACTTACCGGCGGAAGCGGCACGGCGCTATGTGTGGCCAGAGCGACCCAATCCTGCCGAGTGGTCGAGTGCCGGGCTGACGGTGTCCTGGATCGGTCATGCCACGTTCCTGCTCCGGCTGAACGGGTCGACCATCCTGACCGATCCTGCCTTCTCGAGCCGTGTCGGCCTCCGCCCCTTGAGCTTGTTTACCCTCGGACCGCGGCGGATCATCCCTCCTGCGCTCGCGCTCCAAGAGCTTCCGGAGTTAGATCTCGTGCTGCTATCTCATGCGCACATGGATCACACAGACAGACCCTCGCTGCATCGGCTTCCGTCGAGGCCGCCGGTCATCTTGGCTTACGATACCAGCGAATTTGTCGACGATCTTGGATTCGATCAGATGGAGGAACTGCACTGGAGGGAGACGGCGGAGGTCGACGGACTGCGGGTAGAAGCCCTCAAAGTGAACCACTACGGGCGCCGGTATCCGTGGGATCGGAACCGCGGTTACAACGCATACCTCGTCTCCAAGGAAGGACTCACTGTGCTGTTCGCCGGAGATTCCGCCTATACGGACCTCATCGCGCGGGCCCTGCAAGGGCGCCGTGTTGATGTGGCGATACTCGGCATCGGTGCGTACAACCCGTGGATTCGCAACCATGCCAATCCGGAACAAGCCTGGCGGATGTTCCAGGATACGGGCGCGAGATATCTGATCCCGATGCACTGGCGAACCTTTGTCGTGTCGGATGAGCCCGTTTTCGAGCCGATCGAACGTCTGAAGAGAGCCGCCGGCCCTGCCGCGGGACGGGTCGTCCTCGACTCCATCGGACAGACCTGGAGTCTCCCCGGATAAACGCGAATCCGCCTACAACGCACCCACCCCTTGAAGGGCCGTTCGTACCTCTTCCCGCGCCTCTCCGGTCAGCGGAGCCTGCGGAGGAAGCGGCGCCCCCACCGGGAATCCCTGCAGTTCGAGCCCGGCTTTGATACAGGCGGCATAGGGGTACTTCACGAAAATTTCGTTGACGCTCCAGAGCGCGCGCTGCAACGTCACCGCCTCATCCCATTTTTTTGCGACCGCGAACTCGTAGAGTCGAACACTGTGCTCGGGGATGAGGCACGCCGGCCCCGCCATCCACCCGACGCCCCCGATCAGCATCACAGCGAGCGGGATGTGAGACGAGGCACTGAAGACCTTGATCCGGTCGCCAACGCGGTTCATGATTGACAGGAGGCGGCCGGTGTTGCCTGAGACGTCTTTGAGGTAGCGGATGTTTGGAACCTTCGCCAACTCTTCGATTGCCCGGAGCGTGAGGTCGCCACGTTGCACATTCGGGTTCGTATACAGCACGACGGGGTGGGACACGGCCTGCGCGACCCGCGTGAAAAAGTCCACCGTGCCCGACTCCGGGACGGGAGTGTGCGCCTCCATGATGGCCACGATCCCGTCGACGCCCATCGCTTCGAACTCGCGGGCCTGTCTGACGGCATCCGCGGTTGCGGTCGCGGCGACTGCCGGCACGACAGGGACTCGGCCGCCGTTTGCCTCCAGGACCACCTCGACGACCTTCCGGCGTTGCGACCAGTTGAGATAGCTGAACTCCCCGGTGCTTCCCAAGGGGGTCAGACCGTGAACCCCCGCGCGCACCAGGTGATCGACCAGGCGACGCAAAACCTTGGAGGCGATGTTCCCCTCGCTGTCGACCGGCGAGACGAGGTATGGAAACACCCCGTGAAAGGAGGCGTCTGACATGTCTTGTCTCCCCTGTTAATTGCGCATCGCCAGGACCCTGGCCTTAAACTTCGGGTCCTCCTCGACCCGAAAGACCTCTCCGCATTTGCTGCACCGACCGACCCAGGAGTCCTTTGCTTCCAGCTGCAGGATGACCACTCCACAGAACGCTTTGTGGGGAAGCTTGTGTACGGAAATAGCGATGAGCGGCTTTTCCATGGCGTCACGCCGACGCGATGCGCTGACGGAGTGCCTCATAATAACCGGTCAGCGCGCGATCGGATCCGATCAGGGTCAGTGAACGGAAGAGAATCCGGTACACCTCGGGCCTGGAAATCTTCACCACGACGGCCGGGTCGAGCAGGTTCCGGGATTGCGCCACCAGGGCGAGCGTCTTAAGGCCGATGAGAAGCGGCCAGGCGCACGCAAGCCGCATGCGGATCTCCCGCCTCGGGATGGCCAGCGTGTAGTCCCATCCTTCTGTGTAGTGGGTCAGGGTGACCTCCAGCAGATCTCGGAGGAGTGGTGTGAGGCGAGGAATCGCCTGGGGATCGAGCAGGTCCGCCGGGGTGAGCCCGAGCGTCTCCAGATCCTCCTGGGGCACATAGCATCGTCCGATCCGCAGGTCCCTGCTGAGGTCCCGAAGGATGTTGGTCATCTGCAGTCCCTTCCCGAAGCGAACGCCCCGTCGTTTCATCTCGCCTATATCCCAGCCGTGAAGGGAGGGGCGATAGGCCACATGCATCTCGGTCCAGAATTCGCCCACGCATCCCGCCACGTAATAGGCATAGGTGTCGAGTTCATCGCGCGTTTTCAGGGCGAGGAGGCGGCCTTCGTCCTCTCCGGGGAACGTCGTGAGGTCCATCCGCATGCCCTGGGTGATGGTGATGATGAGATCGCGGATCCGTTGCCGATCTGGAGTATCCAGCGCCCGATAGATCGCAAAACATTCCTCGAGTCGAGCCAGGAGTTCTCGTTCTTCGGGAATCTTCTGGGGACCGGCAAGCACCTCCTTGAGCTCCGCGAGACGACCTGACCCGTTGCCCCGAACCTCGGCCCGGAAGACCTCGAGGTACTCAAGGCGCTTCTGCCGGCTGATCAGCCGGGTATCAGCAATGGTGTCGGCGGCCCGAGCAAAGAGGTAGGCCAGACCCACCGGACGCCTGAGGTCTTTCGGCAGAACGTTCAGGCTCAGATAAAAGGTCCGGCTGACCCCCTTTAAAATGTCTTTGAGAAGATCCGTATTCCCTCGGCCCATGGTGCTTCCCTGTACTTTCTAACCCTCAACTCTCCGTCATGCGAGGATACCGGGAAGGAGACGGTTCGGCAAGCCTCTACTGTTGCCTTCTCGTTGCGGCTTCCGTACAATAGCCCGAATCGGGTCAATCGGCTCTCGTCATGGGGAAAGGTGTGTATTCAATCAGTTCAAGCGCCGCGGGAGTTGTCTGGGACCTTAGCGACCTCTTTGCGGCCCACGATGACCCTCAAATCGGTCGCACACTGCAGTCCGTTCAGGAGCAGGCCGAGGCCTTCGCCCAGCAGTATCGGGGGACCGTCCGCGTCCCCGGGGGACCAGCAGCCGTGCACCTGCTGGAAGCCCTCCGGATTCTCGAGACGATCGAAGACGCGATGAGCCGCGTCGCGACGTACGCCAATCTCCTCTATGCAGCGGATAGCCTCCGGCCGGTGCATCAGGACTTGCAACAGCGGGTCGAACAATGCCTGACCGCCATCCGGAACTCCCTCGTCTTCTTTGATCTGGAGTGGCTCGGGGTGGAGGAGTCCGCGGCGACGCGGCTGATTGCCGACCCCCTTTTGGCCAATTACAGCCATTACCTGACCCATGGACGTCGGTACCGGCCGCACGTGCTCAGCGAGGCCGAGGAACGGATCCTTAATGAAAAGGATAATACCGGCAGGCGGGCGTTTGGACGCCTGTTCACCGAGCTCACTTCTTCCCTCAGTTTCCCGATCGAGCGGGACGGCGCGGTCCACGAGCTGACGCTGTCGGAAGTGCTGGCACTGCTGCACCGCCCCGAGCGCGCCTCACGTGCCCGGGCGATGGAAACGCTCTTCGACGTCCTGGGGCGGAACGAGCTGGTCCTCACCCTGACGTACAACACCTTGATTCAAGACCATCTCACGATGGACCGGCTGCGGCGGTATCCAGGCCCGATGGCCGAACGTCATTTGTCGAACGAGATCGACCAGCAGGCAGTCGAGCAAATGATGGAGGTCACCGAGGCCAACTACGGCATCGCCCAGGACTACTTCCGCCTCAAGGCACAACTGCTGGGGCTGGACCGGCTTGCCCTCTACGACCAATACGCCCCGGTCGGCGGAGAACTCCCCGCCTGTACGTTCGAGGAGGCGCAAACGACTATCCTGCGATCTTTTGAAAGGTTTTCGCCACAGTTCCGTCAGATCGCTCAGGACTTCTTCACCCGGGGCTGGATCGACGCAGAGGTTCGAAAAGGGAAGCGCGGCGGGGCCTTTTGTGCGTCCCCCTCGCCCACGGTGCACCCCTATATCCTCTGCAACTATACCGACACGCTCCGGGATGTGATGACGGTCGCGCATGAGCTCGGTCACGCACTGCACGGCGTCCTGGCCAGCAAACAGACCCCATTTAACTATGACCCCCCGCTGATTACCTGTGAGACCGCCTCCGTCTTCGCGGAGTTTCTCGTGTTTGACCAGATGCTGTCACGAAGCCCGGACCCACGGGTCAAGTTGGCCCTGCTGTGCGGGAAGATCGAGGACGCGTGCGCCACCGTCTTCCGGCAAAATGTCTTGACGCGGTTCGAGCAGGCCGTGTTTGCGGCGCGGGCGGGGGCACGCCTCACGCCGGAGGCCCTGGCGGAGGCCTGGCTCGGGGCCAATAGGCGGTACTATGCCGATGCGGTCGAGATGGTCCCGGGGTACCGCCTCGGATGGTCCTATATCCCCCACTTCATTCACACCCGTTTTTACTGTTATAGTTACGTGTTTGGCCAGTTACTGGTCATTGCGTTGTACCGGATGTACAAGGAGGAAGGGACATCCTTTATCCCACGGTACGTTGAGTTCCTCGAGGCGGGGGACTCGGACCCCCCCGAAGTCCTCTTGAAATCTTTGGGCGTCGATGTTCAGGACCGCGGTTTCTGGCAGAAGGGGTTCGACGAGATCAGGGACCTGGTGGAGCAAGCCAGAGCTTTGGCTAGTTCATAGTTGAGAGTTGAGAGCTGAGGGTTGTGATGGACCAGCACGTTCGGCCCCTCGCTCCGGGCCTCTTATGGAAGCCGAGCCGGGAAGGGCTCGGGGAGCGGGGATGGGAAAGGAGCACGCTCGATCCCTCGCTTCGGGCCTCCCGCGGCGACCCTGTTCGGTCCGAAAGCCTTCGGACTCCCGGCATGTCGCTCGGGATCTGCACGTGCTGCCTGGGGTTGCGAAGAGAAGGAACCGTGGTGAGCCGCCGACGTCTGCGGCGTACGGCACCGGGAGGGCGAGGGGAGCTGGGCCTGGACCCGGCCCTTCGACTCTCAACTCTCGACACTGAACGGAGTTCAGTATGGTCCTGATCGATGCACATGCCCACATGGCGGATAAGGCCTTCGCCGCTGATCTGGAGGCGGTGCTTGAGGCGGCCGCCGCGGTGGGCGTGGGGGGGATCATAACGGTGGGGGAGAATCTGGAGGATGCGCAGAGGGTTCTGGAGCTCGCCGAAAAATTTTCCCTTCTCAAGCCGTGCGCGGGACTGTATCCCGAGACCCTCGATCTTGCCATGGCCGACGCCATGGTGACTTTTATTCGGGCTCACCGGGATCGGTTGGTGGGGATCGGTGAAGTGGGACTCGACCATTGGGTCGTCAAGGAAGCGGAGGGATGGGCCGTTCAGGAACACACGTTCGCGCAGTTTGTTGCCCTGTCCGAGGAATGCGATTTACCTCTCAACGTACACTCGCGTTCTGCCGGGAGGCACACGATCCGGTTTCTGCGGGAGAAAGGGGCGCGCAAAGTCCTGATGCACGCCTTTGACGGGAAGGCCTCTGCGGCGCTGGAGGGGATCGAGGCAGGCTATTACTTCTCCATCCCCCCCTCGGTGGTTCGGTCGCCGCAGAAGCAGAAACTGCTGCGACATCTCCCGCTGGACCGCCTCGTGCTGGAAAGTGATTCGCCGGTCCTCGGTCCAGATCCGACCGCGAGGAACGAACCGAAAAACGTCTTGGTTGCCTGTGAAGCCATTGCGTTGGCGAAGGGAGTTTCATTGGCAGAGGCGGCTCGCGTCACGACCGAGAATGCACTCCGGCTCTTCCCCAAGGCATTTTCCTCGCTTCCATAAGCGGTTCCCAGGAGCGTCGACGTGCAAGAAGCCCTGCTGGCGATCGTGGCGTTGTTCGTGGCGGTCGATGTCCTGGGAGTTCTTCCTGTCTATATCGGCCTGACGGCCGGGTTGCCCTCCGAGGAGCGCAAGCGGCTTCCGTGGCAGTCCACGATGACGGCGACGGCGGTGGGGATCGGGTTTCTCCTGGTGGGGGACCCGATATTTCGCGTGCTCGGGGTGACCGTAGGGGATTTCCAGGTGGCGGGGGGAATTCTGTTGCTGGTGCTTGCGCTGCATGATTTGCTGACTCCGGGCAAGGTCTTGCGACGGCCAACACCGGGCGTCGGCGTGGTCCCGCTCGGGACACCGCTGATCGCCGGACCCGCGGTGCTCACAACACTGTTGATTCTGGTGCAGAGCCAAGGCTACACGATCACCCTGTTCGCCTTTGGTCTGAATATGGGTCTCGCCTTTGTCATCCTCCGGTACGCGGGAGCCGTGGAGCAGCTCATTGGTGAGACCGGATCCCGGGCGATCGGCCGGGTCGCGAGCCTTTTCCTGGCGGCCTTCGGGGTGAGCCTGGTGCGGCGCGGGTTGCCCGGGTTCTTCCCGCGGTAATTGCGGCGGCACTCCGTCTGCGCATGCGGGAGGAGGAAGAGGTCAACCGCCGCGAGCTGATGGACCGTCCGGCAAAGCGCGGTCCGCACGCGATGGGGTGACCAAGTAAAGCAGAAGGAAGAAGGAGGGCACGATGTCATTCAGCGAACTGTTTTGGCTTTTCTTCATTTTCGTGGCGATACAGCCGATGATCCGGCAAAAGTGGCTGGAGGTCAGCCGGATCCGATTGCTCCAGACCTTTGAGCGCCAGCGGGGGAGCCGGGTCATCGCGCTCGTTCACCGGCAGGAGACGATGAGCTTCCTGGGCTTCCCGCTCTTTCGGTACATCGACATTCACGACTCCGAGGAAATCCTGCGGGCCGTGAAGTTGACGGGGTCCGAGGTTCCGATTGATCTGATCATCCATACGCCGGGCGGCCTCGTCCTGGCCGCGTCCCAGATCGCCCACGCGTTAAAAAAGCATCCGGCGCGGGTGACCGTCTTTGTCCCCCATTACGCTATGTCGGGGGGGACGCTCATAGCGCTCGCCGCCGATGAGATTGTGATGGACGAGAATGCGGTCCTGGGTCCCGTGGACCCGCAGCTCGGCCAGGAGCCGGCGGCGTCGATCCTGCGGGTGCTCGAACTGAAGGAGAAGAACGAGATTGACGACGCGACCTTGATCCACGCAGACATGGCCGAAAAGTCTTTGCGCCAAGTCCGGCAGTGCGTGACCTGGATCCTGGAAGACCGGATCGGTGGCGAACGGGCGGGGGCGCTGGCCGAACTTCTCAGTCAGGGGACATGGACCCACGATCACCCGATCACCTTCGAAGAGGCCAAGCAGATGGGTCTACCCGTCAGCGCGGCCATCCCCCTCGAGATCCACCAGTTCATGGCCTTTTTCCCTCAGCCGACGCGCCAGCTCCCCTCGGTCCAATACATCCCGGTGCCGTACGGGACCCGACCGGGTGCTCCGCCCCGTTCCCATGCCTCTTGACAAGACGGAGAAAGGTGTTAGCGTGAAACGCACATTTCGGAAGGTCGAGATCATTGGCGGACAGACGTTCCTGAGGAGGTGTCATGGGGACCGCGCTGGATAAGAGCATCGTTTCTCGCCTGAAAACCAGTCTGCAGGCCACCCCGGCGGTAGATCAAGAGACGGTAAACGGGTTTGTGGCGTTGTTGGACGAGCTGCAAAAGGCCCAGGTAAGCGAGGCCGAAGCCGAGAAACAGCTTCGGAAATGGCTGAAATCGGTTCCCGAGCATATCGCCGCCGTGCTGCAGTCGGTGATCTTCGGGTCCGTCTATTTGCGGATCGTCTCGGAGGACTCCTGGGTTTATAAGGTGTTCAGCAATCTCCCGACGCCTGCCAAGAAATAGGCCGCAAGGGTCTCCCGGGTTTCAGGAAACCGCTTCTTGAGAAGCGCCGCTCCGCGCTAAAGCGCTTCTAGATTTTTTTCTTCGACTCGGGTGGCTTTTTGACCAAGCGCAACTTAATCATGGAGGGATTGACGCCGGCCAGTTTCAGGCCAGGTGGGAGCTTGATATCTTTGTCGGAAAGGGCGTAATGCTGCGCGCCCTCATGGGCCTTTTCGAGATCGATTGCGACCCGGAGTTGGCTCGGTTCGAGAAAATTGAGCACCTCGCGTGAACCGCGGACGCGGACGTACAATTCCTGCACTTGCCTGCCGTCAATGGTCAGTTCCTTCGGGACATTGAGGTACACCACCGGAATCGAGATCCCCACCTCGGCGTTCTGTTGGCCCACCAAGAAGAATAAAAGGATACTGACCCCGACCACCGTGGCGAGCTTGGGGCGCCAGTTGCGCGTGATGAGCGCCCAGGGGGACCATCGCCCTTTCCCCGCTTCGTCCCTCCCCCTCAGGCGGTCGGTCAGCCAAATCAGGAGGTCGGCGGGCGTGTCGACGCCCGCTATGATACCTTTCTCAGCGACCGAGACCCTCCCGCGTTCTTCGGAGATCACCACGGCTAAAGCGTCTGATTGTTCGGTAATGCCCATGGCCGCCCGGTGGCGGGTGCCGTAGATATACGCCAGGCGTTTGTTGTCCGAGAGGGGAAGCACAGAGCCGGCCCGAAAGGCCCGTCGCTTTCGGATATACAATGCCCCATCATGCAAGGGCGTCGGAGGGGCAAAGAGGGTTTCCACGAGCTCTGGGCTGAGCTCCGCGTCAAGCAGTGCCCCGGGGCTTTTCAGCAGGGGTTCAATGAAGTCGTGCCGTTCAAATACGAATAACGCGCCGCAGCGCTTCGCGGCCATCGCAAAGGCAGTCTTGGCGATCGTGGCCAGGGTTTCCTCAGGGAGTCGCGCCTGACTCCCCCAGCGCAGCAGCGTCCGTAAGGGTGTCTTCGGATTGACCTGCTCGAGCATCTGGCGGATCTCACCCTGAAAAATGACGATAACGAGGATCAACGCCGCGGCCCAGATACCTCCCAAGACCCATGAAGTCAGAAACAGCCCAATCTTCTGCGCGGCCAGATATCCGAGTCCCAAGATGACGATTCCAGCCAAGATCCGCATCGCCCGCGTACCACGAATGCGAATGTAGATTTGATACACAATGAAGCTCATGAGCGCGACGTCAATGGACTCGCGCCATGGGAAAGGCCAGAGGCGATCCCAGAGTTGCCCCAGGAGGTCGACCATTTCTACTTCCATCGCTGTTCCCTAAGGGTCCCGCTGGTGCATCACGTCGAGCAGTCCGGAAGAAGCATATGGTGCATTTTCTACCATGTCAACAAGATGCAATTTCTGAGCCGAGGGCGTTCCGTGCCGGAATCGCCATGTTGTCGTGCAGTTGCCGCTCAGGTCGATGCCGCGGGTCGTGTCCAAATGGGTACAGCGTGCCCACATTTTTGACCCAGTGTGAGGGGATGTTATTTCGAGGAAGGCGCGAAGTCGGGCTGGGGGCTATTGATAGAAGTTGCGGGGCCAGGCGTGGGCTTTCAGGCCGGCGAGCTCATCCGCCCTGAGGGGCGGCGCACCCGAGACGGCGCAGTTCTCCTCGACATGTGCCGACCGGCGCATCCCGGGAATGACTGTCGAGACCGCCGGGTGACTCAGGCAGAACTGCAGGGCAAGCTTGGGGAGCGTCTCCACACCGTCGCGAAGAAAACTCCTCAGCCGATCCGCCCGCGCACACGTTTCTTGCAACCGCTCGCCGCGAAAGTAGAAACCCTGGAGCGTGTCGGGATCGAGGGACATGTCCGGGCGCAGCTTTCCCGTGAGGCCCCCCTCATCCAAGGGGACACGCGCGATGACCCCGACATCCATCTGCTGGCAGAGGGGAAAGAGTTCCTGCGCGGGAGATTGATCAAAGATATTGTAGATGACCTGGACCGCATCAACGAGTCCAGAGCGCACGACTGCGAGACCGGTTTCAGGGGCATGGTCGATCAGCGACACCCCAAAGAATCGGATCTTCCCCTGGCGCTTGAGCTGCTCGACGGCCGTGCGCCACTCCGTCTCCTCGACCCACTCATCCCGCCAAATGTGAAGTTGTTGCACATCGATGCAATCCGTCTTGAGATTTCGGAGGCTCTTCTCGGTATGTTCGATAATCCACGCGCTGGGGAACGCCTCTTTTCCCGGTGTGTCCGGCGGGGGAGGCCAACCGCGGGTTTTCAGGGGGACCTTGGTCGCGACGATTACCCGCTCGCGAAACGCCTGCACGGCCTCGGCGATTAGCCGCTCGCTGTGGCCGTCACCGTAGCCGTACGCGGTGTCGATGAAATTGACGCCGAGCTCGAACGCCCGCAGTAAGGCCCGGATGGAGAGTGCGTCCTCCGTATGCCCCCACCATGCCTTCCCGATGCCCCAGGCGCCGAAACCGATTTCCGATACCTTGAGATTCGTCCGGCCCAACCTTCGGAACTGCACGCCCTCCCCTTTCTCTTACGCCTCGGCCTCCGATTCCTCGGGGTACTGGCAGTCGATGGATCCTGCGACGAAGAGGTGCTGAGGATCGCCGAGAATGGTCTCCTTCATTATCCCCCGCTGCTTGCCGGCATGGTGGGGGCACCGTTCGCATTCGTCCAGGGTCACCTTGAGCTTTGCCATCGGGCAGTCGACCAGGAGGAACGTTCCGGTATCCTCTATAAGGATTGATCGCATGACTCCTCCTTTTAACCGTGTGTGCCCGTTAGTGCTTTGGCATCGAAAGGTTAAGCGTCGTGACCTCGGCAGACGTGAGATCGGCCACGCGGATCCGGTGGTTGTTCGTGTCTGCGATGTAGAGTCGGTCCTTGGCGACGCTGAGCCCTCCGGGCTCGGAAAACTCTGCGATCTGCCCGTCCCGGTCCCCCGGCCGTCCCGTACCGAAGAGGGTCTTCACCGCTCTGATGGTCGGGTAGAGGACCTTGATCTTGTGGTTATAGGTATCGGCCACGTAGATCTGACCGCCCGTCCATGTGACGGCGAGGGGGTGCTGCAGGCGCACTTCCGCCGCGATGCCGTCTTGATCCCCGAAGACAAACAGTCCTTCACCGACCAGGGTTCGGAGAAGACCGGGGCTCGCAAGATCGACGGCTCGAATGGCGCTCACCTCGCTGTCTGCGACGTACAGCACCTGGCCGTCGGTGGCCAGTCCGCTGGGCTGGGCCAAAGCGCCGTTCAAACGCGGGCCATCGATGATCGCTTCCTTGCCGGTTCCTGCAAAGAGCTCGAGTTGTGCTTTGGCGAGATCCATCACCCAGATCTGATGGCAGCCCGCCATGGCCATGAACAATCTGTCATCGACGAGACACAAGTCCCACGGCGAGTTGAGCGACAGCTCTCGGGCGGGTGCCCACTGCCTGATGGCCGTACCCTGTTGTCCCGTTCCCGCGATCGTCTCGATCGTGCGTGTGGCGAGGTCGAGGCGGCGGATCAGATGATTTTCCGTGTCGGCCACGTACACAAGAGTCCCGGTCGTCGCCAGGCCGTGCGGTGAGCGAAAGGTGGCCTGCTCGAAGGGTCCATCGGTGGCCCCAGGTTCGCCCGTGCCCGCGCAATCGATGATCGTGCCGCTGAGGTCGCTGATCAAGACCCGATGGTGTCCCGTATCCGCAATCATAAGACGCTGATCACCGCCGTCGGCCAGGACCTTTCCCGGAAAGGCGAGGGCGGTCCCGGGCATCTGCTCGGAGTGGAAGAGGACGGGGTCTTCCCTGAACGTTCCCTGTGCGCGATGCTCGTGGATCAGTTGGGCGATGAGGGCACGGAGATGATGGCCATGTCCCTCGCCGGCAACCATCGTCACAATATACCCCTGAGGGTCGATTAGGACGAGCGTTGGCCAGGCATGGACGGTATAGCTTCGCCAGATGATGAACTGGTCGTCATTCACGACCGGGTGCGCCAGCCCGTGGCGAAGGATGGCCTGCCGGATATTGTCGGCTTCGCGTTCGTTCGGGAATTTGGCGGAGTGGACCCCGATGACCACCAGTTCGGTGGGAAACGCTTTTTCCAGAGCCTCCAGCTCCGGTAGCACGTGCATGCAGTTGATTCAGGCGTAGGTCCAGAAATCGAGGAGGACCACTTTCCCCCGAAGCTCCGCGAGGGTGAACGGCCGGTCCGTGTTCAGCCACTCGAGGTCCGAGGGAAACTCCGGGGCCCGAATCGTCTGCCGCGGCACGTCATTGGGCATGACCATATCCTAGCAGTGAAACCATTTACTATCAACAGCTTATAACGCTTACATAAAGTGACTCATTAGCGTATTCGTGGAGGGGGCTTCAGTGCTTCCCAGTATCTCTGACGCCGTCAAAGGTGTCAAGCGTGGGGAATCATGGGACTGTCACCCGAAAATCGACGAGGCGATCGGCGACATGTCAATGAGGGGGAGCGGGGAAATTGGCTTGACCCGGGTGGCGGGCGCGGCAAGAATAAGG
>Ga0307428_1000810_pt1 | contig 17664 bp, 17 predicted proteins | sample SalMarWE160240MG_FD_202161 | JGI IMG/M metagenome (GOLD analysis project Ga0307428, IMG submission 202161) | Salt marsh sediment microbial communities from the Plum Island Ecosystem LTER, Massachusetts, United States - WE1603-240 | ecosystem: Environmental > Aquatic > Marine > Intertidal zone >...
CGCAGAAGAAAAGGAGCATGAAAAAGACGCGGCAATACAGGCACTTAATCCCTGACGACCGCATCCCTATACTCGTAACTTGCAGGATGCTTGCTCCAACAATCTGCGATCTTTTCTTCGCAGAAGAAAAGGAGCATGAAAAAGACGCGGCAATACAGGCACTTAATCCCTGACAACCGCATCCCTATACTCGCAACTTGCAGGATGCTTGCTCCGACAATCTGCGATCTTTTCTTCGCAGAAGAAAAGGAGCATGAAAAAACGCGGTAGCAAAGGTCTTCGCTCCTTAATCTGGATCAAACACAACCTGTTTCAGAGATCAACCTGAACTTCATCGTAAGTGGTTGCGATCTCAAAGAAAAAAGAAATCGCTGCTACTGGTCCGAAGAACGCAAGTCAGTGCCTGTTACTTGCCTCCCGGTCCCCAGTCAGGATCGGCATAAACCTTTGCATCGGTAAGTCTTCCCACCTCGCTTCCTGTTATAACAGTTCCTGCCTTTTCCTTGAATTCCCAGACGTAAAGATCGGCGTGACGGGGTGCAGTGCCCAGAAGAAGGGTGTCACCTGTTGGAGAAGCGGTTATGTAGGAGTAACTTTTAAACCAGTCTTTTGAGATAGGGATGATCTGAACCTCTGGCTGAGTCTCATCGTAGCGTATGGCGTAGACGGTTCCAATCTTGCCTTCGCTTTCTTTAACCGCAAAGATCCATCTTCCGTCGTGCGACCAGCAGAGATCGATCCAGCTCCCTATGGGGAGTGGGTCTTTAAGAGAAGCGGTAAGCAGGTGGTAGCCCGAGCCGTCGCGGTTCACAACCCCCACATCCGTGCGTGGCCTCTCCACATACTGGGTGCCAGCCAGTTCAAAATACTTCCCCAGCTGGATGAAAGCCACCTTCTCGCCGTCAGGGGAAAAAGCTGGCGCCATAGCCTTCGTGAAGAGGATGCTATCCACCACCTTGCTTTCGGTCTTCCTGTCGGTAAAGAGCGTAGAGATTTTCTCCTCATCGGCCTTCAAGATGGATATTCTGCTTGATGTGGCAAATACCAACTCCGGCGCGGTGGGTGAGCCGTCAAGCCATTGAGGGGCTGGGACCTCATAGGTGGTCAGTTCATTCCCGCTGCGATCGGTTATATATAAGTATGGAGGATAGTCCGGCTTTTCTCGACTCAGGAACGCCACCCTCTCGCTCGCTCCGATAAGGGTAGGAGACCATATGCCCTGCATGCTATCCTCAAGAGGGGTGATGGATGCCACGAGCTCACCCGTATCGTCGAGCACGTAGATTACCGATACTGTGTCCGTCGTGAGGATGTAGGACGCTCGCTCGCCCCAGTCTGCCTCGTCCCTGCCGCAGAAGACCCCGGCTACGAGCAGAAAGGCAAACCCGCATACAGCCATCCGACCTTTATTAAACATAAAACCTCCTTATAGAGATAGTCTAGGTGAACCGCAAGGGATGTCAAGATTATTCGGGAGGTGTTTCGTTGATCGTCTCTGATAGGAAGGCTTACTGCTCGATGATACCGCACTCCTTAAGGAACTCCTCAAAGGTGATTCCCACGCCCTTCTGGCTTTTTTGACCGTCATAGTGAGGAGCCAAGGAATACCCGGAGATGACCTGCTTGCCGCCTTCTGTAAGGGCAAGAGCCATCGGTGGCAGCCCCAGATCGGATAGGGCTATGGTTGAATCGGGTATTCGCACGTTACGATTGATTAGTATCTGGTCGCCGGGAAGGTCAAGGAAGTATAAACTAAGTTCACGAGGTTCAGGATAACAAAGGACTGTGATTAACATCCACTCATCCTTATCTTTGAGATGAGCATATAGTGTGTCGATCAGCAACTCGCCTGCGAAGTGGGTAAGGCAATAGAAAACGAACATGTTCTTTTTCTCAGAATGACAAAACCGAACAAGACTGTCTGGTTCAAATGCATGGCTCGTGAAAACTCGTGCGAGCCTTCCATGACCTGCCGGGATAGTATCAACGATGTTAATTCCCTCCGCCGATTCCACGTATTCGTATCGAGCAAGTGGACGGCCACAGCCGGGACAGTCTTTCTTCTTGAGTACCGAGTCCGGGGCTTTTTCCGTGGCTGTGGCGGGTACTATGCGGTATGCGGAAAGCCTGGTAAAGGTTTGGGTGAACGTATCGGCGAAGAAGAGGAGGGAAGAAGAAGCGCCTGCTACAGGAACCTCACTTTCCAATCGGTCAACAAAACTACGCTGATTCAGGTTGTAGGCATCAATATAGTAGGGATCACCTGTGTTACGGCGGGGGACGATGAGCAGGCTGTCGTCCAAAACACGAATGCCGAAGTAGCCTACGACAAAATCCCAGGACGAGCGCCAATTATTTGCGTAGGCGGTATCCTGGACGGCTTTCTGAATATCAAATCGGGGGGCCTGGGACAGCGCCTTGTATCCCGGAGGGGTGTCGGTAATAACCCCTTGAAGTTGCCCCGTGGGGGAGAAAATGAAGACCTCAGGCCCTATGCTGGTTGTCAGCACAAAACCCTTGCTGAAGGCGGCGGCCTGTGCAGAGATGTGGATGGTGGCGGTTTTTTCTTTATTAAGGAAGTCAAGCACCGAGTCGGGATAAAACCCTTCGTAGGTAACTAGATTGCCTATGGTGTCATAAAGGATGAACGCAGGCCGGGCATCCCAAGAGCCGTAGAGTCTTTCGCCGGAGATCATAATCCTCTCGCCCAGGACAGCGATGTTCTTTCCCTCGATGTGCCGGGAGTGCCGCCATCTGCGCAACAGATCCCCTTCAAGGTTATACTGGCTTACGTGTCCGCCAGACTCCAGAACGTAGATAAGCGTGTCATCAACAACGATAAGGCTTCGGCATCCTCTACGAGTGGTATCCTTTAGCTCAACGGTGTGGGTAAGGGTTAAGTCGCGGGAAAAAAAGCACAGCCTGTATGGGATCCTTAACACATAACCGGTTTGTGTAGGAGTGCATCCCGCCAGTCCCCTCTGGGCATAGGGGGGGACTAACAGTTCCTGCTTCTTTTCAAGTTTCAACTTGGGGGAATCTGCCAGGAGTGGAGCGGAAACGCAAAACAAGGCGATAATGGCGGCAAGAGCCGGACAAAGCTGGCTCCTGCCTTTCAGGTTGATTGCTGTCGTGTCCTTATTCACAACCAGGTGGCGGCCAGACCGCGTTCAGCCAGTCCTTAGGGACGAGCATAGTTGCTTCTCCGTCGTCGGCGTTAATGTAGCCTTCATGAGAAAGGTTAGAGCTTTACGCATGTTCTCCTCCCCCTTTTGTTTGTTTTTTACGTTAGAGGCACCTTTTCTCCGATATCTCCATACAAATTTTACTCAAAAAGTTAAAGTTGTCAATACCCTCGTCTTATAGACAGATCGGTTCCTACGTTGGTGTGCAGGGAAGATAAGGGTCTTTTGTAACGTGTTATGGATACGGTTTGAGTTACCCGGTGTGGAGTTGACACGGGGCAAAGTTTGACTATCTTTAGGTAAATTCAAGGAGGCTTATGCGTTCTTCGAGATTTGTTAAGTTTGTTAGCGTGGGAGCTTTCCTGTGGGCCATTTGCTCTGGAGCCGAGACTTATAGGGTGGATCAGATACTTTCGAAACACGTGAAGGCGATGGGCGGTTCTGCGGTAATCTCCAATTTAACTTCGGTGGTGCGCGATGCTCGCGTGGAGGCCGGTGGACTGCAAGGCACCTCCACCACCTGGATACTGCCGCCGAACCGGACCCGCAACCGCATAAAGATTGGTGTGCTGGATCAAACCTCGTGTTTTGACGGGGAATGTCAGTGGACGATAGACGCCAACGGCATGCTTTCGATCGGGGACGAGGAGGCCAGGAAATCCGGACTGACCGAGGCGCTCATCGACGGCCTGAGCTACGTGTTCCCCGACTCGACATTAAGGGTGCGCTGCATTGCCCGCGAGGGCGAGCTGGGCCGAAGCTTCCTCGTGCTCCAGATGCTGCCTGAGGACGGCGTTCCTGCAAAACTCTGGATAGACGAGCAGACCTGGCTTCTGGCCAAAACCGAACTTACCTCGGGCGGACTCACCGCTATCCGGGAATACTCAGACTACTCCAAGATCCAAGGGCTTATGGTGCCGCACCGCATCCGCATGCAGATCCCCGAGATGGAGCAGTGGTTCGAGTTTTTTGTTCACACCGTGAAGGTCAACGAGTACGTTGACGAGAGGCTTTTCTTGCGCAAGAAGCGGCCTGTCCACGACTACGTTATAGCCGCAGGTAAGCAGACCGCCCCGATCGACTTTACGTTCTCAAACGACCACATCTACCTCAAGGGGTTCATAAATGGAGAAGGACCCTTTGATTTCCTTCTGGACTCTGGTGCCGGCGCTTCAGTGATCGATGAGGGTCTTGCAAAAAGGCTTCACCTTGCACCGGCCGGTGAGTTCAAAGCAACCGGCGTGGGGGGCTTTGTCGGCATGTCGTTGGTGCAGGTTGATTCAATAAATCTCGAAGGATTAGGACTTTACGGTCAGGTAATCGTGGCCATGGAGCCTTCCGAACTCCTGGCACGATACGCAGGTCTGCCCGTTGCCCTGATCCTCGGCTACGATTGTCTTTCCCGGTTCGCAACCGAGATCCGCTTCTCCGACGCTACCGTGACCTTCCACGAGGCTGAAGGATTCGCCGCACCTGCGGGCTACAGCTTCCTTTCCTGTTCCTTTAGCTCCCGTGTCCCCGTTTTGCAGGCACGCGTTGAGGATGTGAGGGGTCGTTTCATACTCGACACCGGTTCAGGATCCTCGATTGACCTGTCTGAACCTTTCATCAAACGCACGGGACTCAAAAAGGAACGCAGGCTTTTCGAATCCGAACTTCACGGTTTCGGCGGCCCGGTTAAAATCATGGTGGGCAGGGTCAGGCATATCTCCCTGGGACCCTATTTGATGGAGAATGCGGTTGCGGGCTTTGCCGAGAACGCCCGGTCCGGGGTGCTTTCATCCAAGGAATACGACGGCATCATAGGCAACGAGGTGCTGCGCCGCTTTGATTTCATCTTTGACTACGCAGGCGAGCGTGTGGCAATAAAACCCAACCCCTCGTTTGAAGAGCCCTTCCGCACCGTCAAGAGCGGGATGATGCTTGAGCTCTCCGAGGATGGTCGGATAATCGTCGCCCGAAACGTTCCTTACACACCCGCTGATGAGGCCCAGATAGAGCCGGGCTCCGAGCTTCTGGAGGTTGCAGGTCAAAGGGCGCGCGAGCTTGGACTCGGCGGTATCCGCGAGATAATGCGAGGCCCCGACGACACCGAGGTACAGGTCAAGCTGCTTTATAAGGGCGAGGTTCGGGTAGCGACCCTTAAGCTGCGAACCTACTACTGATGAAAGTTGAAAGCAAGGAGTCCATGAGAATCCTCCCGATGGGCTGAGGATTGACACAGGCCATTAATCCGCCTAGAATAATCCGTGATCGTTCTGCTGTCGCTTTTATTCCTGCAGCCCTCTTTACCTGAGAACACAACCATCATCTCCGCGGCTGGAGATACCCTGTTCTTTAACCAGCTTGCCGATGCGCTCATGGGCTACGACGTAATCTTCGTTGGCGAGCGGCACGACGCAAAAGCGGCGCACGAGGCCGAGCTTGCTATCCTCTCTTCGCTTGCCGAACGCGACTCAAACCTGGCGCTTGCACTTGAGATGTTCGAGCGCGACGTGCAGGATGTGCTGGATTCCTATCTGGTTGGAGATACTTCCGAGGACACGTTCCTTGCCCGATCCCGTCCCTGGCCAAACTACAAAACAGATTACCGGCCTTTGGTGGAGTTTGCCAAAGCCAATGAGATTGCGGTGGTCGCGGCCAACGTTCCGCGCAGGGCCGCCGCGGCGGTGGCGCGTTCAGGAGAGGTCTCCCATGAAGTCATGGGTCAGGATAGCGTCTTTATGCCTGACACTTTTCATCTGGACTCCGAGAAATACTACGAGCGTTTTGCCGCCACCATGCAGGGGATGCCACACGGCGGCCCTATGGGTTCCCTGAACGTTGATGCACTCTACAAGGCACAGGTGCTCAAGGACGCGGTGATGGCCGCCTCACTGCACCCTTACCTTGATCGTCGTATCCTTTTCTTCTGCGGACGCTTCCATGCAGACTACCATCTGGGTGTCCCCTATCAGTTACAAAAGAATCATCCCGACCTCAAGATTGCGGTTGTGAGCTTGGCACCGGCGTCCGAAGAACTCTCTGCTGAGGATCGCTCCCTGATAGCGGACTTCCTGTGGATATATACACCCCACGACGTTACAGAGTAACGCCGCGTGGGCCCCGAAAAGAACTGATCGATCACCTGGAAGCTGCCCCTCCCGCGGAGCCTGTGATCTCTTTACCACCTCGAGGTAAAAGATTTGACACATCTAAGGCAAGGAGTATTATAATTACATGCTGAGAGTGAAGGACTGCATGAACAAAGACCCAAAGGTGATAACGCCCCAGGCCAGTCTGCGTGAGGCTGTCGAGTTGATGCTTGCCGAGCGTGTTGAGGGGCTGGCTGTGGTGGACAAAGGTGGGCGTTCGCTTGGTCTTATCACCTTGAGCTATCTGCTGCGCGGGTTCATGCCTGCCAACCTGAGCCACTGCCCGGAGAGGATGCTGGAGGAGCTGGAAGCGGTAAACATCCAGGCGTTCTTCGGTCCCACAAGCGGACTCTTTCTGGTGGCGGACTTCTTCAAGGAGGACGTGGAGCCGTTATCGCCCGAAGACTCCTTGATGCATGCCGCGGCCGAGATGCACCGCCAGGAGCTTTTTATGCTGCCGGTGGTCGATAAGAACAAGTTCGTCGGCGTCCTCTCCCGACGCGACGTCATGCAGGCATTTTTTGAAAAGTCCTCCTTTTTTCCTTCGGAGAAAAGTTCGGAAGAATAAATCTCTAAGCCTGTCTTTCCATATCACTTGAGCATAAGTGGTGGGGATTTTGCGATCTTTGTCCTGAAAGGACAAAGGAGCATTTAATCTCGTGGTCCCCAACCGGAGACGCAGTATCCGGTTGGGATAACTAGTCTTCCCGGGGCAGGATGCGAACCGAGTCCTTCGCAATCTTCTCTACCGCATCGCCCACCTCCTCCTCACTCACTATCCCGTCGTTTAAGAGTTCCTGCAGCCGCTTCTCGTTTACCATGGTGACCTTATCCCAGAATCCCAGCTTTTCCAGCAGGGGCTTTAATTTCGCCTGGCTGATCTTGAAATGCGTGTTTGTTTGCAGCCGTGCCGAGCCTTTTGTGGTAACTATCTTTCGTTCTCCACGCCGGTTCATCTCTTCTATTACCTGTTTCTTCACCTCCTCCATCTGTTTTTCGATTTCCGTACGTTTCGCGCGCAGATCAAGGTAGCGGTTGATTGCAGGCTCAAGGTCTTCAGAGAGGTCTTCGAATTCCTGATCTGCAGGCAGTTCTTTGGGCTCGTAGCCGGAGAAGTAAAGATAGACGGCTGTGCGGGAGGCGATGAAGTCGGCGATGTGCAGGCTCCATTCCAGGGGGCTCTTTGGCATGCGCAATGGCTGCGGTCCCCACAGACCCTGATGGCACTCGATGGCGCTCACGATATCTTCAAAGTAGGGGGTCTCGGAAGCAAGATCCTTCAGCTGATGGCGAACGATCAGAGGGTGATCGGCTTCCGTTCGATCCTCATCCACCAGACCGTTCTTGAATGAGTCGTGCAGTATCGCTGCCGCACGAAGGACGTCGAGCTTTGCTTCGTCTATCTTGAAGATCTTCGCGATCTCTGTGGCAAGATACACTACCCGCTTGGTATGCAGGACAAGACCGCCGTCGCCCAGGGTATCCAGCGGATGGAAGCGACCGGAGGCGGAGGCCGCGACGTGCCAGAAATAATCCGGAACCCGCTCAAGCGCCTTGGTGACAAACAATCGGATTGACGGATCCTCTATCTGCTTCAGTTCCTCATCGAGGTTGAATTTTCGCTCTTCGCTCATAGGCCTAATGTTAGGGAGGATTGGGCGTTTGTCAAACTCCAATTCATATTCAGATAAAGGGGTCCCCGTAGAGTTGCATAGCAAATCTGTGGGGTGGAAAAAAACGCGGGGCCGAAACCCCGCGTTAACAATCTTTGGATAAAAAGGTTTATTCGCCTTCGGTGAAGGTATCGAGCAGGCTCTCACCCTCGATAGTCATAGTGAAAGTGTCTTCTTCGCCGTAAGGTCTGGTCACTACCGACTTGAACTCGGTCTTGACGCTGCCGACGTCCTCGGCCCAGTAGTTGTAGCTGAGGTACTCATCGTAGTCAGCAACGTCCTGCGGGGTAGCGGAGATCTTGAGACAGCCGGTGTAATCGTTGGCCTCAACGCCGTCCTCAACAACCTCGTAGTCGGTCTTGAAAACAGATGTAAAGGTATCCGGGGGGACTATAGAATCGATGATTTCGGTTTCGACGGTCCACTTGTCGCCAACCACTGGCTTTGACGGAATCGTGTACAATTCCTCGGTGGCGTCGAGGTCTTCATAGAAGTAGATGTAGTCCTTGTCGGCGTCGACGTAGCTGTAGCTTGTGTCGGGCTCTACGCCTTCGACATCTACGGTGAGGATGGTCTTGATCTTCCACACTTCGATGGGTTCATCACCGGTGGTTTCTTCCAGGGCCATGACTTCGCTAACCATGGTGGTGTTAACTGTGCCTACTACATCATCCGTACCTTCAGGATAATCCATGGTCATTGTTGAGGTGCCGGAGTACTCCCACTTGTTGCCTTCCGCGAGCGGGTAGTAGGGGGAGCCTTTTTGGAACCAGCTACACCCAGCGAAGCCGATAACAAGGGCGATAGCCATTACGGCTAACAAAGCTTTCTTCATTCGTAGCCTCCTTTAGCTTTGATGATGCAGAAAGTTTATGGATAATCAGGACTTTGTCAACCCCCCGACGTTCCTTAAAAATAATCTTCCCGTCCGAAGGGCAAACGCAGGGAACTACGTTATTGGTTTATTCCGCAAGCGTCATCCTACGGTACTCAGAATAGACTGGTTGAAGCCGGAAGGGTTTAACGGAGTGCAAATAGCGGTTAATCTTCCTGGTAAAACATCCAGGAGGTTAGTGGTAGTAACGATCCCGGAAGGGATATTAGATTGGAGTCAGAAGACGAAGTGCCCCCGTCGGGTATGGACATCATAAATGAGAACGCACCCAGGTATCGCAGTTCTCCTAAGAGCGAGAAGACCCGGAAGCTTGCTGAGGTTACAGGTTACAGCCGCAAGCATCTGGCTGTCTTCATAAAAACCAACCAGGACTTCATATTCAATCATCCCAAGTTGAAAGGTCTGTGTGAAGAAACAAGGAAGATGCTTCTAAGGATAAACCCGGCCAGTATTGACCGGCGTCTTGGACCCATACGAAAGAAAGAAGAGTTGGCGAAACGCTACAAGCCAAACCCACACGCCTCGAACATCAAAAAGCGAATACCTGTTCAGACCCACTTCGAGAAGCCTCGTAACCGCCAGGGGTCGCTTGAGATAGACCTGGTGTTTCACTGCGGTGAGTCTGCCGCGGGCGACTTTACCTACACCCTCACCGCTACCGAGATAACTACAGGATGGACTGAACTAAGGGTGATACAAAACCGCGCCCAGGTATGGAGCGTATCCGCACTGAAAGAGATAGTGAACTCACTTCCATTCAAGGTGATAGCATTACATTCCGACAACGGCTCCGAGTTCATCAACGCTTATTTACCCCACAAGCCTACTTCGTGGTCTTGCGGGGACCCCGAACGCGACCAACGGAACGAAGTTCCGTCGAACGCTCTGCGAACCTTTGTCCGAAGGACAAAGGAAGCATGAAATAACCTGTTTATTCCTACGATGAAACTGGTCGAGAAGCACAGAGATGGTGCTAAGGTACATAAACGATACACTGCCCAGACCCCATTTGCCCGCCTGCTGAATTGTGATGAACTCAGTGATGCCAAGAAGGCTCGTCTGGTCAGAATGCATGAATGCTGTAACTACTTCCGGCTCATCGAAGCAATAGCCACGCTTGCCAAAAAACTTGACCGCGCATACAATAACAAGTATCATCCAAAGGAGGCAGCATGAACTCCAATACACCCATTTCGGAACGATTTATTTATGAGGAAAGACGGCCCCCGGTTATATAAAAAAGTGTAGACATGATATCACTCCTTTCGACTCATGATTCAATTCTCCACACTCCTCTGAACTCCTCTGACGAACACAATATAGACGTGACGAATCCGTGGGTAGTTGCCTCAAACAACAACCACCAAGCTTGCATCGCTCGTAATTTCCGCTAAACTTAGAGTCGTGAAGCCGTTTGGATCGTGGGAGAGTTATGCCTGATTCCAAAACAACCGTGATTCATTATTTTCGTCCTCCACATCGGCTGCTGGATATCCCCGCCGAACTCCTATACGTCAATGATGAGGTGATCGTTACCTCACACATCCTCGAGGGTACGTCGGAGCCTCTGATAATAGACGGCGAGACCGTGGTCGAGAACGGCTGCAGGGCCGTGTTCGCGGAGTACAGAAAGCAATGGCACGACGTGGCGAAGATTTTTAAACCTGACGGGACTGGGGAGGGCTTTACCGGTTATTATACAGATATCAATACCCCGTCCGAGGAACGCGACGACGGCTACTGGACCAAGGACCTGTTTCTCGATCTATGGATATCCCCTGACCGGTTACGGATAATGGTCCTCGACGAGGATGAGTTCGACGAGGCGATTCGAAACAAATGGATCACCGAAGTGGAAGCTCGCTCCGCCCGGGCCGAGCTGGATCGATTGATGAAACTCTTCTGCCAGGGCAGATTCCCGCCCGAGCTTTTGGAGCGGTTTTCATGAGTCACATCATGCTTCTTGCCCTTTCGTTAATATCCGTCAGCAAGACGTTTACCATACGCATCCTGGCAGCCGAGCACCCCCAGGAGGTGATAATCTCTTCAAACCAGGGTACTCATACGATAAGGGCTTCAGGAGACGGGATTATGGTCGATGGCAAGCTCCAGAGCTACTTCCAGCAGATGGAAGCGGCCCGCTACACCATCTCAGCCGGTGAGATGAAGCGCAGATACGCCGGAGGGTTCACCTTCTACGCATCGGAGGGCGAGCTTTTTATCCTCAACTACATCCCGGAGGAAGACTACCTGGCGTCGGTGGTGGCATCGGAGATGCCCGAAGGCGGTGCAGAAGCGCTCAAGGCCCAGGTCGTTCTGGCACGAACTTACGCGTACAAGAATATGGGCGATCACGACAGGGGCTACGATCTTCTAGACAGTCAGCTTTCTCAGGTTTATAAGGGATTGCCCGTCAATTCGGCCTCCCTGGAAGCGGTGCGCGAGACCGCAGGGCTTGTCTTAGGATACAAGCAAGAGATTGCAGAGGTCTACTACCACTCAACCTGCGGCGGGATGATCCTTTTGCCCTCCGACGTGTGGGAAGGGGCAAAGGATCAGCCCTATCACCGCCGGATGAAAGATACCCTGTGTTCGAACTCCCCCTTCTACGCCTGGGAGGATACCTTCAGGCTGGATACGTTGGCAGCGGCCCTTGGTCTTGAGGCTTTACCTCGTTCCTTGCGTCTCGTTAAGGATACCTTCTTTACCCCGGTCAAGGGGTTTGTATTCTATGCGCCCGACTCGATGTATTTCGATTACAACGATGTGGTCAACCTGCTCGATCACCGCCCGAAAACGCGAAGGTTTGAGGCGGAGATCTCCGATGGCCTTCTTTTGATCCACGGGCACGGCTACGGCCACGGGGTGGGGATGTGCCAGTTCGGGGCCATGGCCATGGAGAAGGCAGGGGCAAACTACCGCGACATCCTGTTCCACTACTTCCCAGGCACCGAACTGCTTGCCCTGTCTCGCATCTCAAAAGGGGTGAAATGAGTGGCTGAAGAATGGTACGGTGGTGTTTTTATTAAAAGAAGGCAGTCGCCAGGAGGCCTTTAAGGTCATCGGGGGAATCAAGGTTCCTCCACGCATAACACCTCTGCCTTCGTACGCCTGCTATCTGCACCCTGCTTGCGCCCTTGCCAGTCTTGAAAGATTCGATGAGGCCCTGGGCGCTTTGGCCGAAGGGATGCAGCGCACCAAGACCGAGAAGGGCTGCATACCCTGCTTTGTGGGCAACTGCTGGCTGGTGCCTTATTTCGAACCGCTGCGCAACCCGTCCTGCCTGGAGAGGCTGGAGAAAATTATAGGTCCAAAACAAAGAACATCCCGCGAATCCACTGCGCGTCGTCGCGGGGACCACGTGGATTGATTATGATACTTTTAATCCTTGGACTTCTTTCATTCAAGCAGCCGGAGGATTCCGCGGTTTACTACGGCATGGACATGCAGTGGTCCACCTTCTCCCGCTACTGGGACGATTGCTACGATACATCCCTTTCCGCATTCCGCACCGCTCAGGGTTCGCACGACATGTTCTACTGGTACCAGCGGTTCGAGGGCAAGGTCGAGGTGCCGTTCGCCCGAATCATGAGCATCCGCTACACCATCCAGGGCAAAAACGACCTCGATACCTCCTGTAGCCGCCACCGGCTTGACCTGGGGCTGCGGTTTGCCCCGAATCTGCGCGCCCATCTCGTTATATCGCCCTTCTACTCCAAGCGCTACGACGAGCTGGGCACAGGCCTTTCCTGGCGCAAGGATAATGCCAACTGGCTCTACCTCTATGCAATCATGCAGGGGTTCAACCACAACAACAGCATGCGTCACGTGCGGCCCGGGCCGGAGCGCGACCCTTACTCCACCCTGCCCTTCCGCTTCGAGCTGGACTCGCGCGGCGAACTCGACTGGCTGCGCGCCCGGCTTCATGGAGAGCTCGGCACCCACTCCGCGCAGTACTTGGACTGGCCGGACTCCACCTGGGACACCTGGGAGCGAGACCACGACCGCTCCTGCGTCTGGGGCAGGGTAGAAGTCAAGCCGCTGGACGGCCTGTGGGTGGGCAGCAGGTTCTCCTGGCTGCGTGACCGCGCATTAACCCGCTGGCCGGAACAGGATTCACTGATCGCCGATACCCTGAGTGAGGGCTGGGTGGAGCCTTACGTATCCTGGTCCCCTACCGAACGACTGGAACTCCTGCTCGAGCACCGGTTCTGGAGGACTTATCGGGGCATGGATTCTCTGACCTACCGCCGCGACTACAACCTTTTCATGGGGCTTATCTCTTGGCAGCCGGCGCGCTGGCTCCTGCTACAGGCTGGCTTCCAGAACCAGTGGCGCTACCGCTACAACGATGAGGAGCTCATCGCCGAGCCGTGGAGCGGCATCCACGAGCGCGCGCGTCTCGTGTTCAACGTCGAGTTCCGCTTCTCCTCGGGCTTCATGTTCGTGATCCACGAGGGCATCAAGCTTACCTGCTTCCCCCAAGAAACCTTCCGCAGGCCGCACAACCACACCTACGTAGAGATATACATGCCCTTAAATGCTCCTTTTGTCCCCAAAGGACAACAGATTGCAGAATAAATCCTCCCTTTATCCTTCGGGTAAAGGATCGGAGATCAATAAGAAGGCCAGCCGAAAGGCTGGCCTCAAATCTCAAACTGCGATCTTTTTACCTCTGGCAAAAAGGAGCATTCTCATCGGGGATCCCCAAGCGATTACGAAGTGATCGTTTGGGGTGTTATTTTATCAGCGCGTTCGCGATGACCTGGCGCTGGATCTGGTTCGTGCCCTCGTAGATCTGGGTTATCTTCGCGTCGCGCATGAACTTTTCAGCCGGATACTCCTTCATGTAGCCGTAGCCGCCCATTACTTGCACCGCGTCGGTGGTCACCCTCATCGCCATATCCGATGCAAACAGCTTGGCCATCGCCGATTCGGCGGCGATGGCCTTGGCACCTGAGTCTATCATCCGCGCCGTTGCATATACAAGCGCGCGTGCGGCCTCGATCTGGGTGGCCATATCGGCGAGCATGAACTGAAGGCCCTGGAAGCTCGTGATGGGCTTTCCGAACTGACGGCGCTGTTTGGCGTAGGCTAAAGCCTCGTCGAACGCGCCCTGGGCGATCCCAACAGCTTGAGCGCCCACGCCCGGTCTTGTGTGGTCAAAGGTCTTTAAGGTGATCACAAAGCCCATGCCGCGCTTGCCTAAGAGATTCTCCTTGGGCACCTTGCAGTCGGTAAAGATAAGCTGGGTAGTCTTGGATGCCCTGATGCCCATCTTGTTTTCCTCTTTGCCGAACTCGAAGCCTGGGGTGCCCTTCTCAACCATTAAAGCCGATACCCCGCGAGGCCCGCGCTCCGGGTCGGTAACCGCGATCACCGTGTAGATGTCAGCCACACCGCCGTTGGTGATGAACTGTTTGGTGCCGTTCAGAACGAAGCCGTCCGAAACCTCTTTAGCCGTGGTCTTGATGTTTGCCGCGTCCGAGCCGGCATCAGCTTCGGTAAGGGCGAACGCGGCGTAGGAGGTGCCTTCGGCGATCCGTGAAAGATAGCGCTTCTTCTGCTCCGGCGTTCCGAACATGATTATTGGCATGGCGGCAAGGCCGTTGGCCGCGTAGGTGGTTGACACGCCGGCACATATGCGCGAAAGCTCCTCGGCCACAAGACACATCTCCATGCATCCGCCGCCCAGACCGCCCGCCTCCTCTGGAATGAACACACGCAGAAGGTCGGCACGCGCAAGCTCGGCCATTATCCCTTCAGGAAACTCGCCCTTCTCATCCAGCTCCGCACGAACCGGTTTTATCTTCTTTAGAGCAATCTCCCGCGCCAGCGAACGGATCATCTGCTGCTCTTCAGTAAGAAAGTAATCCATCAACTCTCCTTAGGTTTCAGCCCAACGTTCAATACTCATCTGTTTTAATTATACTGACTGATCTAGGATTGCAACCTGGGTCTTCTTAAAACTCGATTCCCTTCCTTTCCTTAACGCCCCGCTTGAAGTAATGCTTGATCTCCAGCATCTCGATGACCAGGTCTGCCGTGTCCAAAAGCTCTTTCGGTGCGTCTCTTCCGGTGCAGACTACCTCTAGCCCGTGCGGACGGTTGATGATGACTTCCATGACCTCGCCTCTATCCAAGAGACCAAGGGAGAGAACCACGTTGAGCTCATCGAGGATCAAAAGGTCAACCTGCTCGGAGCCTTTAAGATAGTTAAGCGCCTCGCTCCAACCCTTAAGTGCGGCCTCGCGGTGAGGGGTGGGGTCTGAATCCGGAACCAGGAACCCCTTTGCCCCGAAATGGGAGACCTTTACTCCAAGCTTACGCAGGGAGTCCACCTCACCCGACTCATCAGGTTTCATGAACTGGATGAAGGCGACCTTAAGCCCCTGGCCTGCCGCCCTTGCCGCTAACCCTACCGCCGCTGTGGTCTTTCCCTTGCCCGGGCCGGTGTAGACCTGTAGAAGGCCTAAAGCTGAGTTATCCATGCCCAAGCATACAGGGGAGGGGCGGGGAGTCAAGGGTGGCAATTCGTCACGTTTCTATTGTGTTCGTCAGAGGATACTATACAATAAGAGGCAGTCAAGGGTGAGGACATGGATTTAAAGCGATTTTTGCCAAGAAACGGCTCGGCATTTTCGGGCGTTCAAGGGCTTGACAAGGTTTTGGATTGGTGTATAGTTGGGTAAATGAGTTATATTCGAGGGCGAGGCACTGCCGACCGTAATGCAAGTATAGGACTTACAGCACTTGACAAAGGCTGGCTGGACATTACAATTATATGTTGAGATCAGATTGTATAGGAATTCCCAACCCAGACTGGCGTAGGATGGTGAGGTAGTTATTATCTACAAAGGAGAGTAAATGGCCGAAAAAGAGCGGAAAGGCGTTTCGTCTTTAGACGAGTTTACGCAAGCAGTCAATTTGCTCGTAGACTTGCACAAAAAAGACGGCGTTAGGTTCCGTGTTTGGTTACCTGCAAATGTTGATTTACTTGTCGATGAGTCGACAATAAAAGAATTAATAGAAGGAAAGGAGATGGGGCTTGATCGGTTCCAACAAATTTTAGATAGAGAGATCTCGGTTGCTATTTCAGCTTTGGCCAGTGATAGTAAGGAGTTGTTTATCGAAGTATATTACCCCAGATACTATTCGGATGTAGAAGAAGTGGAGGAAGGGGAACCTCGCGAGGAGATCACGGAGGAGGGCAAAAAGAAGGTAGAACTTTGCGAGGAGCGGTTTGATTTTCTCCCGATGGTGGAAGCCCAATATAGAATCAAACGCAAGTCAAGATTGAATGTTTTCAAAAGGATTGCCTGGGATACCTCAACAAAGGAATTTTCGAAGGGTGATAAGACCGAGAAAGTAAGATTCGCAACCCTTCAATTTATTTTTCAAAAGCAACCGGTGGAGATAAGAAGTGCTTACCGCTTTTACCGTTATCTGCCATTTTACCTTCCCCAAGAAGAATCTGTGGCGTTCGATTGCCACTTGAATGATATTCAAAGTTTGATAGAAGTTTTAACTAAAGTAGCTAACTCCTTGTCTAAGGAGGTAATAAAGTGACTCAATTTTTTGGTGTACCGATTAAATTGTGGGATGGGCCTTCTCGCAAAAAGACTTATGCTAGTGGCAGGGATGTTTGTCGCACTTCCCCTGACGATCCAAATATACCGGTTATATGTATGGATCCAATGGGGGATTACCCAGAGAGACACAAGGAATCAGTAGAATTTGCAGTTGCCTTTATTGAAGCAAGAGAGCACGAGCATAGCAATGTAATTCTCCTTGAGTTAGCTAGATATAAACAAGAATTACCCAAGCTCCAACAAAGGCTGGGACATGTGCAATCGGAGGTTATGAAACTACGGCGAGAAAACGCCGAGTTGAAACAACACTGTGAAAGTCTGCAGAAGGAAGCTGACGTCAATTCGAGAATGATTGACGAAGTAGTTGCAAGAAGAGTAGGCGAATGTTTTGCAGATGAAGGAGCTAGAGCTATCGAGGCAATTCTTACCGTTAGTTCTGGTATAGTTGATTTAAATGAATTGGAAAAGGCGATGCGGCTTTCATGCGAAGATGCGGTTGAGCTGTTTACTATGTTAGGGTGGGCAGATTTAGTTGTGATTAAGGAAGGTAAGGTTAAGCTAACTCCACGGGGCGAGAAAGTCGCGAAAAGGCTCGATGAGTTAGGGTAAGTGGGTCTCGCCGAAGAAGCTCAGAAGAAGAACGACATGGTCGCGGTCCAGGCAGACCTTCCTGTTATGGTTTGGGGGCCGGGGACAAAAAAACCACATTATGAAAAGCGTAAACAGATTAGAGACGTCGTGCAGGAAAAATTTAAACATACAGACGTCTTCTTCCCAGAGGATAGAATGGAATTGAGTGAATTCTCCATGCTTGATAGCGACGAAGATAAAGAGGCTGCAATGACCGTTAGCTCCGAAGCAGTACTCTCCCTAGAAACCAAAGAAAGCGAGGGTTCAAGGCAGGAAGGTGCGCGCTATATACATATCTCACCTGAGAAACTATTTGTAATGATTCACAAGGATTATGAGGGTTCTGATGGTTACCCAGCTAAACTCCGGGGGAAAGTTAAGAAATATTTCTATCCAGAAGAAGAATTGGATATAACAGATTCAAAATTGGAATTGTCCCACTCTCTGTTGAAATTTGACAGCGGACCGTAGTTCATTGACCTAACCTTACTATGCGGCTTTACTTTTGTCAAGATCACGTTTTCTTTTTAAGGCCGCTACCAACCGGGGTATCTC
>Ga0307428_1000813_pt1 | contig 17608 bp, 10 predicted proteins | sample SalMarWE160240MG_FD_202161 | JGI IMG/M metagenome (GOLD analysis project Ga0307428, IMG submission 202161) | Salt marsh sediment microbial communities from the Plum Island Ecosystem LTER, Massachusetts, United States - WE1603-240 | ecosystem: Environmental > Aquatic > Marine > Intertidal zone >...
CGCCGATGAAAAGCAATACACGGAGATGATGTACGGTATGAACTTGACTGCAGAGCGAAAACCCCAGGCCTGTCAGGATCGCGCTCACCAGAAGAATGGGACCGGGACTGTGCCGGTCAGAAAGCCTGCCTGTAACTACAACAGAGATGACATACCCTATTAGGAAGGCCGTGTACCCTGATGAAACCTGGGCACGGCTCCACTGGAGATCCTGAGCCATAGGCTTCAAGAAGACCCCAAAGGTCCACATGGTTCCGCCTTGCACGAGCAGCACGGCAAAGCAGGCTAGCATGGCGAACCAGCCGTAAAACACCCCGGTGTTGTTTTTTTCTCCAGGCATGATTCCTAGGGGGAGCGATACCGCTGGGCAATGGGGTATCTCCTGCCGTATCCGAAGGACTTGGTAGTCACCTTAAGGCCGGGAGGGGACTGGTGCCTCTTGTACTCGTTTCGATCAACCCGGGCGATGATATCCCCCACGATGGAGGGATCAAAGCCCATTGCAACAATCTCATCCGGGGCCTTGTTGTCCTCAATGTATGCCGTGAGGATCTCATCCAGGATCTCATAGGGGGGCAGATCATCCTGATCCCGCTGATCGGGTTTCAGCTCTGCTGAAGGGGGCTTTGTAATGATCCTTTCCGGGATAATTTCCCGGTCCCTGTTTATGAATCGAGCGATTCTGTATACCGCGGTCTTGGGCACGTCCGCGAGAACGGCAAGCCCGCCGTTCATGTCTCCGTACAGGGTGCAGTATCCCACTGCCAGCTCCGATTTGTTGCCCGTTGCCAGAAGCATATGCCCCAGCTTGTTGCTGATCGCCATGAGCATCGTTCCCCTGATCCTGGCCTGGAGGTTCTGGCCGGTGATCTCCGTTTCCACCCCGTCAAACAAGGGGGAGAGGTCCTTGAGGTATGTTTCGAATTCCATATCGATGGGCAGGGTAACCAGTTCAGCCCCTAGATTGGCTGCCAGGTCATTCGTGTCCTCGACGTTGTCTTTGCTGGTGTATCGAGAGGGCATGAACACCAGCAGCACATGGTCCGCCCCAAGGGCCTGAACCGCCACATACGCGGTAAGCGCCGAATCGATGCCGCCGCTCAACCCAACGATAGCCGTGGAAAATCCGCATTTTCGGATGTAGTCCCTGGTGCCCATTACCAGTGCATTGAGGATAGATTCTGCGTCCGACTGGGAGATGGGGTGAACCTCCCCTTCCTGACTCGTGGTGTCAAAGAGCACCATATCCTCTTCAAAATCGCGCGCCCTGGCAACCAGCTCGCCTTTGGCATTGTAGGCACAGCTGATGCCGTCAAAAAGAACGCTGTCATTGCCGCCGACCTGGTTTACATATACGAGGGGAATGCCGTACTTTTTTACAATCTTCTGAAATATATCCCGCTTAAACTCCCACTTGCCCGCATAGTACGGGGATGCCGCCACATTGATGAGGAGGTCGGTGCCATCGTTGACCATGCGTTCAACCGGATCGATAGGATAGCGCGGCTTCATGAAGAACTCCCTGTCGTTCCAGATGTCCTCACATACGGCGAGCCCGATCCGGTGATCTCTGTATGGGTATGATATGCATTCCGATCCGGGCTCGAAGTACCTGGTCTCATCGAATACATCATAGGTGGGAAGGAGCCTCTTGTGCGCCTTATGGAGAATACGGCCCCCCTCGAAAAGCACAGCGGAGTTGTAAAGGGGGTTTCCCGCCTTCCCTGCGTTTCTGTCCACATACCCGCATATCACGCCGATCCCCGTGACGGATTGTACCAGGTTTTGGAGGGATGCAAGGTTCGCTTCAATGAATTCGTTTTTTTCAAGAAGATCCCGCGGTGGGTAGCCCGAGATGGCGAGTTCCGGGAACACGATCAGATCGCAAGAAAGCTTCTTGGCCTTCTCGGCAGCAGTCCTCATCTTATCGGCATTGGATGAGAAATCCCCGATGATCGGGTTGAGTTGGGCAAGGGCGATTCTCATGGCGTGAATCCTATAGATCGAACGGCCACTCCCCGTCGAAGCAGTATAAGCATAGACTTTCTTTGGGCATCTTCAGGGCCGCAACAAAGTCCTCCAGGGAATTATATTTGACCGAATCGGCGCCGATCTTATCGGCAACCCAGGCCTCAAGGGCCGTAAGTTCCTCCGGTGTCGTAATGTTTCCGCGGGGATAGAACTGCCTGGCCAAAAGCTCTTCATAGGTCCTGGTTGCAATGCCGAAATGACAGGGATACAGAAGCGGCGGGCATGCGATTCGCACGTGGACCTCCTTTGCCCCTGCGTTCTTAAGATCCCTCACCTTTTCCTTTATCTGGGTCCCCCGAACAATGGAATCATCACAAAGCACGATCCGTTTACCCTGGGTGGCATATTCCAGCACCGAGAGTTTCTTCTTGGCCATTCTGTCCCGGTCTTCCTGGGTGAGCTGGGTATAGCTCCGGTCCGCATATCGGTTATAGAGAAACACCTCCTGGTAGGGTAAGCCGGATCTCATGTGATATCCGAGTGCGTGGCCGATGCCGGACATGGGCACGGGTGCAACCAGGTCTTCCTGGATGCCGCCGTTTTCGATATCCCTCTCAGCAAGGCTCTTTCCCAGGTTGTTCCTGGCCTCCTGAACCCAGAGCCCGTCGATCTTGCTGTCCATACTGGCTGTGTAAGCCCATTCGAATGCGCAATGAGCCCTCCGTGGGCTCTTGAGCTGCTGCCTGGTCTCAAACCCCCTGTGGGTAATGAATACAATCTCTCCAGGCCTCACATCCCTGAACCGATTGATCCCTATGTTCTGGATAGCCCGGGACTCAGAGCTCACGAGGTAGGCGTTAGGTCCTTCACCTAAGATAAGGGGTCTAAACCCATAGATATCCCTGGCCACATAAATGCCTTCCCGGGTTAATACGAGGAGCGAGTAAGCGCCTTTTATCTTTTCTGACAGCTTCGAGATCCCGGTCAGTACATTCTTCTCCTGCATGATGAGCTTGGAGATGATCTCGATATCCAGGCCATGGTAGAAGGCCTCTCCTTTGTCCTTCATCTCCTCGAGCAGTTCCTTGCTGTTAATAATATTCCCGCTGAATGCGACCGCTATCTCGCCCACAGCGCCTTGCCACATCATGGGCTGCCGTTCCTTGAGGCTGACGTGCCCGATGCCCATGGAGCCCTTGAAGGTCTCCAGCTCGTGAGAGGCAAAGGTGTTTCCCACCTGACCGTAGTGGGTGATTACCTGTATCCTGGCCCCATCATAGGTGGCGATGCCGCAGAACTGCTGGCCCCTGTGCTGGAGAAAGTCGAGGCCCCGGTAAATGTCTTCAACACATTCCGAATCGCGCACAATGCCGAAGACGCCGCAGTTTTCACCCATAGCTCTCATTTAGGCTGCCCTCCTGTTTTGGGTGAAGGCCCGATAATGTCCTTATGGTAGGCCTGGAGCGATTTGACATACCCGTGGTCATAGTTGTAGGCCTCAATACCTTTGGCGGCAGCCATGGCCGCCGCAAGGGTGGTGATGTAAGGGACCTTGTATTTCACCGCAGATTTTCGAATATAAGAATCATCGTACTTGCTCAACTTCCCGCTGGGTGTGTTGATGACCAGCTGTATCTCTTGGTTTTTTATGGCATCCACGATATTAGGCCTGCCCTCGTGCAGCTTGAGGATATGTTCCGACTCGATCCCGTGTTCGGCAAGAAATCGGTGTGTTCCCTCGGTAGCCTTGATCGTGAAACCGAGTGATTTGAACCGCGTTGCGATCTCCGGGACGGATGATCTGTCCTTTTCCAGAACGGTAATCAACACGCTTCCCGCTGATGGAAGCTGTAGTTGGGTAGCCTCCTCCGCCTTAAAGAAGGCAAGGCCGGGATTTACCGCAAGCCCGAGCACCTCACCGGTGGATCTCATCTCCGGGCCGAGGAGGGGGTCGACCTCGGGGAACATGTTAAAGGGAAAGACCGCTTCCTTCACCCCGAAGTGGGGAATGGTCCACTGATTCAGGCCGAGGTCTGCGATTTTGGTCCCGAGCATGAGCTCGGTTGCCAGCCGGGCCATGGAGACATTGCACACCTTGGAGACAAGGGGGACGGTACGCGATGCACGAGGATTGGCCTCAAGGATATAGACGGTATCGTGAGCGATAGCATACTGTATGTTTAAAAGTCCCACAACCTTGAGCTCTACGGCGATCTTCTCGGTGTATTCGTTAATGGTGCGGATGTGTTTTTCAGGGATACTGATGGGAGGGATTATGCAGGCTGAATCCCCTGAGTGAACGCCCGCGAGTTCAATGTGCTCCATGATGGAGGGAACAAAGGCCTTTTGCCTGTCGGCCAGGGCATCCGCCTCAGCCTCAATCGCATTTTCCAGGAATTTGTCGATGAGGATCGGCCGCTCAGGGGTAACGCCCACCGCGGCTGTCACATAACGCCTGAGCATCTCCTTGTCATAGACGATCTCCATGCCTCTGCCCCCGAGTACATAGGAGGGCCGCACCATAAGAGGGTAGCCTATTGTTTCGGCGATATTCAGGGCCTCTTCCAGGGTGCTGGCCATGCCGGACTCAGGCTCCGGAATGCCCAGTTCGGCCATCCTGTTTCGAAATCGGTCCCTGTCTTCCGCAAGGTCAATGCTTTCAGGAGAGGTACCCAGTATCTTGACCCCGGCCTCGGCCAGTTCCCTGGCGATATTGAGCGGGGTCTGTCCGCCGAACTGGACGATTACCCCATCGGGTCGCTCCTTTTCGTAGATGCTCAGCACATCCTCAACCGTGAGAGGCTCGAAGTAGAGCCTGTCCGAGGTATCGTAGTCGGTTGAGACCGTCTCGGGGTTGCAGTTGACCATGATGGATTCATAGCCGAGATCCCGCAGGGCAAAGGCCGCATGAACGCAGGTGTAATCGAATTCAATGCCCTGGCCGATCCTATTGGGGCCGCCTCCCAGGATCATGATTTTGCGACCTGCTCTCTCTTTCACCTTGTCCGGCGCGTTGTAGGTGGAGAAATAGTAAGCCGCATCTTCAACACCGCTGACCGCCACCGGCTCCCAGCCCTCAACCACGCCGACTGAAGAACGCTCTTTGCGAATGTCTATCTCCGGGAGCCCAAGGAGGCGCGCCAGGTAGCGGTCTGAAAACCCATCCCTCTTCGCCTTGATCAGCAAGGCATCGGGGAGCCCCTTGCCCTTATGGGCGAGGATCCTTTCCTCGAGCTCGACGAGCTCTTTCATCTGCTCGATAAACCACGGTTTTATAAAGGTCTTCCGATAGAGTTCGTCGATGGTGGCGCCTTTTCTCAGGGCCTCGTACATGATGAACTGTCGCTCGCTGGAAGGCTCAGTCAGGATACCCATGAGCTCACCAAGGGATTTCTCGTGGAAATCCCTGGCGAATCCGAGCCCGTAGCGGCCGATTTCAAGGGAGCGGATGGCCTTTTGGAGAGCTTCTTTGTATGTTTTTCCGATGCTCATCACCTCGCCGACGGCCCTCATCTGGGTTCCGAGCCTGTCGATGGCGCCCTCGAACTTCTCAAATGCCCACCTGGCAAACTTGACCACCACGTAATCCCCGGAGGGCGTATACTTATCCAGGGATCCCTCACGCCAGTAGGGGATTTCGTCCAAAGTCATCCCGGCTGCAAGCAGTGTAGAGATGCGGGCTATGGGAAAGCCGGTGGCCTTTGAAGCGAGGGCTGAGGAGCGGGAGGTGCGGGGATTGATCTCGATAACCACGATTCGTCCTGAGTTGGGATCATGGGCGAACTGGATGTTCGTGCCTCCTATCACCTGGATCGCCCCCACGATCTTATAGGACAGCTCCTGCATGCGCATCTGCAATCCCTGGTCTATGGTGAGCATGGGGGCCGTGCAAAAAGAGTCGCCGGTGTGGACACCCATGGCATCCACGTTCTCGATGAAACACACGGTGATCATCTGGTTCTTGTGGTCCCGCACCACCTCGAGCTCCAGCTCTTCCCAGCCCAGCAGCGATTCCTCCACGAGCACCTGCCCGATAAGACTCGCGGAGAGTCCACGGCTTGCCACGGTCCTGAGTTCTTCAACGTTATAGACGAGACCGCCGCCTGTTCCTCCCATGGTATAGGCGGGTCTGATCACCACCGGATAGCCGAGCCCCTGTGCGATGCCCTCAGCCTCATCAACGCTGTAGGCCGGTGCGCTTTTCGGCATATCGATGCCCAATTGCTCCATGGTGGTCTTGAATTCGATCCGATCCTCTCCCCGCTCTATGGCGTCCACTGCCACGCCGATGACCTGAACGCCATATCTCTCAAGCACACCTTCTTTATAGAGTTCAGAGGAAAGATTCAGCCCTGATTGACCACCGAGATTCGGCAAGAGGGCGTCGGGCCGCTCCTTTTCGATGATCTTTTCCAAGGTATCCGCGTTTAAGGGCTCTATGTAAGTGGCATCAGCCATTCCCGGATCGGTCATGATGGTTGCAGGGTTGGAGTTGACGAGCACGATCTCGTAGCCGAGCGACTTCAAGGCCTTGCAGGCCTGGGCGCCGGAGTAGTCGAATTCGCAGGCCTGGCCAATGATAATGGGCCCTGATCCGATAATCATGATCTTATGAATATCGGTGCGTTTCGGCATGGTATATCACCTTAGTAATAGGGAGTAATATTTCTCTACCAACAACATGTGATGGAAGATAGTCCGAAGGAGAAAATTTATCAAGCAGCTTTCTTCTATACCAAGGTTCTCCGTCAAATAATTTTGGTAACTACTAACAGCCTTAAAACATTATTATCAGGATAGACGGGAAAGGGTTGTTAGGTAAAAAATGGCTGCATTGTTAATAATAGGCGCAGGAGGGTCCTGCCCTCACGCGAAATATTTTTTTACCTGAAGGAAACTTTAAAAATGCGCTCCTCCCCCGGGTTTTGTTCTGCGTTTCAGTGCTGGTAAGGAGCTAGCTGTAGTCCAGGGTCTTCTTTTCCTCCAGTAGGGCCAGGAGCAGGCCCTCTTCCCGGCATCGTCCCTCATGAGGGCATTTTTTTCGAGTTTTTTCAAAATAGTAGAGAGGAGACAGGCAATTAAACACATCGGCGTCGACCCTATTTCTAATCCCTTCCAACTCTCCTCTTGCCGAATAGGCATCCCTATTGTAGTTAACATTTTTTTTCATTCGCAGAATCTCCTTGACCAAAGCCAGGTCAGGGCATCCGACAAATCGGGGGCATGAGGCGCAGTGCTCATAGAATCTGAGTGGTGTTTGACAACTGAACTCCGCGGCATGAATTGTGTTTGGTTTCCCGCTTTTCATGGAAGGCTCCTTTCCGCCTTTGACTGCCTGGGGCAAAACCCGTCTCCTGTGAAGGCCAACAAAGATACCGAGGTTTGCGCTATGCAGTTCCCATGAGCCATTCAGGCGTTTTGTCTTCCAGTGCCTTGTAGCCAAAAGCAATACAGACTGTCTTGCAGCACCCGCAGCCTATGCAGTTATCGGTGTTTACGTAAATGGAACCTTTTTGTTCCTCAATTGCACGCATTGCGCAAATCCTCAGCGCGTAACAGTCCTTGCAGTTATGTCTGCAGATGATGTTGAGCATCTTTTCCCCTTTCACAGATTGAGTTAGCCTAAGATCCTGTCGATTTCTTCTCTGTCTGATTCCATAACATAGGGAATCCCGGACACCTCGGCTGCCTCCCTGGTCAACGCAACCAAGTCATTGCGATCAATGTATTGGAGGGAGAATTTTCTAGCACCAGCCATGAATTGCTGCAGACCCTGCCGCAGGCGATCGATATATGAGTACATTCCAATGGCTCCAGCCGGGAGTTCCATGAAATCCTTGCCGAACCGCTCTCTTAATTGTGCGCCGACCGCAAAAAGCCTCAGATAACCTTCCTGAATATGTCCCCCTTGCAATTCCACTTTTTCAGTCATTAATCTTCCATGTGTCTTTCCTACCATGGCAGCTGTCATCATGGCCCTTCCAAGGCAGACGGCCTTGACATGAGGTGCCCCAAGGGCCAAGGCCTTAAAGATGTGATCTTCAAATGAGAGACCGCCGGCAATAGCAATAGGTGGAATAAATGCCCCCTTTTCCCTGAGGCGTTCACAGATCTGATAGGTCAAACATTCAAGCTCAACCGTGGGGATTCCCCACTCATTCATCATCCGCCAGGGGCTCATACCGGTACCTCCGCCGGCCCCATCAACGGTCAACAGGTCTATCTTTGCTTCAGATGAAAACTTGATTGCCCTGGCGAGGTCGGCAGGCCTGTAAGCCCCGGTCTTAAGGGTGACATGTTTGGCTCCGATAGTGCGAAGATGTTGCACTGATTTATAAAAGGCTTCCTCATCAACCATGCCGAGCCGTGAGTGCCTTTCGAACTCAGTTATTCCTTCTGCCGCGAAAGCGGCCCGGGCTGTATCAGTTGTTGGATCGGGCATAACGATGTAGCCCCTCTCCTTGAGCTGTACAGCCCTCTCTAAGCTGGGGAGCTTCACCTCACCGCCGATATCTTTGGCGCCCTGGCCCCATTTCAATTCAAATATTTCCACACCCAGCTTTTCGATGACGTACTCAGGAACTCCAAGCCTGGCGTCTTCCACATTAGCCTGAACGATGACCCCGCCTTTGCCTTCGTACCATTTCTTGAAGGCATTAATGCGTCTCTCCATTTCAGGCGATTTAGTAATCTTGCCGTGCTTGAACTCTGCCCTGGGGTCCATGCCGCAGATATTTTCGCCGGCAACAACAATGATGCCCGAGATTGCAGCGCCAACCGCCATGCCTTCCCAGTTGATGCGGGCAATCTCAGTTGAACCTACAGCGCCCGTAAACGCCGGGAAATCCAACTTGATGCCGCCCTTTGCACCTAAGGCGGTGCTACAGTCCGCTGCCAGAAAAGTGGCGATGTCAGGATCGGCCGGAATGCCAACCGCACCCACGCACGTTCCCTGGATATTAAAGTGAGAGAAATCTATGGGGTAATCTTTGTCAGCCCCTGCGGTGATTTTGCCGAAGGGCTGGGGATAGATCATCTCACGTCCTTTCAGGGCGGAGCGCCCTATCTCACAAGGGCCCTCGCAACCATCCAGACATGAGGCACAGATACCCGAACCGGGTGCCGGCTCTACACGGGTTGTGGTTATGGTTGCAGCACTACGATTAGGTTTGCTAAATGTCATACATAATCCTCCTCTTCTTGGTGAACGCTGCTTGAAACAACAAAAAACAAAAAAGTCCCCAGTCTGCGCTTCGGCAGACTGCGGACTTCGTCGTCGTGTTCAGCAATACGCCCCTGTATTGCTGATACTTAAGGCATGTAGGTTATGTATTATGAAATAGATGTTTTGTCAAAAGTTTTTTTGATGTTTTTCAATAATAGTAGCTCAAGTATAGCTTGCCGAGATGACGATTGTCTTATTTTCCAGATTCGTATAGAACAGCCACTAGGCTGGGCAGAAGAAACAAATAGCACTGTGGCTTTGCGGGTCTGCAACCACTCTCGCATATGTCCCGGCGGCTGCTTTCGGGACATCAATGATTCTTACTACGTCTTTAAACGCTCCGCTATCCGGCAACAAATCAGTCAAGATATTGGGAGAGCCTTCAAAAAAAGAGCTGTTGAACATGGTTCTAGGGTCATCCGGATAAATCGGCAAGTAAATGATTTGGCCTTCCACGAGATCCTGAAAAAAGTGGGTGCCGTACGATACCTCAGGCACGTATCCGGAATCTTCGCGGGCAATTTCTACCAGAACCGCTGTATTGTCAATATCTGCATAGGTCACATTGACGCCTAGGTCGATGTTTCCGCTGCCCCACCTGCCCGGACCCATCATAAAAAATTTACCGGCCGTAAGGCGCGGATGCACATTGAGGCGTCCTACCACCCGGCCCACTGAGCTTTTGAGCTCCATCGAGGTGATCTCGGCATAACGCCGCGGGTCTATGTAGATAATATATTGGATTCCGCTCACCACTCCGCCGCTGATAACCCTGGTAGCCTTAAAGAGCGTTTGCTCCTGAGGAATGGTATCAGGCACCTTTACAGGACCCGATAAACCAGGGAGCCATAATGGCCTGCATTGCAGTAGATTGACTCTGACACTCCCATCAGGTCCCACGGACGCAGTAAATTCCGTGTCTGCCGGGTGGCCGTAAGCCCTGTCCAGCCTCTCCAGCATATTTCCCATGATGTGGACAAAATTGGTAGTGCTGATGAGTTTGTTGAAGGTCAAAACGAATTTTTCTCCCGGATCTCGGCGGATCATGCCATAGGGATCATGCACGTATCCATCCTTTATTATGGATACAAGCAGGTGAGCGTTTGGATAGTCATCATTGGAAAGCACCTCATCTTTTGACAGGGTAACGAATCTGTTTTTCGCAAGATCCAGAAGATCTATTTCGTGTTGGGAATACTTCGCTATCTCCATCCCAATCTCAGGCCTGAGTTGGGGATGGCTCACCGCAATCATTCTTGGGTAATCTCCTCCTACCCGGTTGACTGCGCGAGTCCCTAACCCACATACTAGGCGTATGACGCCTTTGTTGGAATCTATGCGGCTTGTCCATGCATAGAGATTCCGCGAGAATGCCACACCTGCAAGGCTTGGAAGGAAATAGTCTTTATATGGCATTCCTGAGACGCGTTGTACCAGGATGGCCATTTGTTCATCGCTTTCGCCGAGCCCCCGCCTACGGCGATAGGAAAGGGCATCAGGGCTTAACGCACTTGCATAGACAAGTTTCACTGCACGCAAAAAAAACTCTAACCTCTCATCAGGGCTCCCCTGATTTGCACAAAATTCGCTCCGGTATTTCCCGGCAAACGCGTTCCCGAAACTGTCTTCTAAAAGGCTGCTGGATCTGACAATAATGGGCGCCTGGCCAAAGTAGTCCAGCATGTTGCGGAACTGCTCCATTATTTCTGCGGAAAACCTTCCTGCCAGGAAGCTCTGTTCTACCTCTTCAAACTCCTCGCGTGAAAACTGGGAATTTCTCGATAACTTCAGGCGGAGCCTGAATAAGTTATTATCCACCAGGAAGGTGAAAAAAACGTCTGAACCGATGTAGAAGGAGTCATGGTCTTCAAGAACCTGCGAGAAATCTATTTCGCCGTCTTCCTCCAGGAGAATGCGCCGTGCCAGCAGCATGCCGGCAGCCTTCCCTCCAATCCTTCCAGACCCGATCACGCGGTCTCTAATGCTGTAGAGGTCTTCCAAGGTAAAATAGGTATCTGCTAATATGGTAAACTCCGGGTGATTTCCGATCAACATCCGTAAAAACTCTTCTTTGAGCGCCAGGACTTCAGGCGTCATCTGTTGAGAGCCTTTTTCGATTTCGCGATATTGAATCAGCTTATGGTAGACACTGTCCCACGGGGCGATCGAACTTTCCGCGGACCTCAGAGGTTGTTTGCGCGCCGTCCCCGATACCGCTGCCGCCTCACCGCTTTGAAAAACCGGCTGCCAGCTTTTTTCGGTAACTTCATGGGGGAGGAACATCTGGGGAGAGTAGCGGTCCCAAACCTTCAATGGATGGATGTACATGGTGCCCTTTATGCGGTAGACATCGATCAGCACCTGTGTGGTATCCCGGATCCTGGCAACAGCACTATTGGCATGTTGTCCGCGTGTGAGGGCGAAGTAGGCGACTGTATCGAGTTCACGGAGGAAGGGGCAGGTTATTTGGAAGAAATTGGCCAGCAACTCATCTGTTGCCCACTCTTCCACAAGGGCTGACAGGTTGTCGAATATAAAAAATTTCTTCTCCGCCCATTTCTCAATCACCCTGTGTGCCTCGGCACTGAAAAAGTCGAAGCCGCCTCTCGGATTGACTTTTTTGATCATAAGTCCCGGATGGGGCCCGATGATCGGGGGATGAGGCGCAAACCGGAGATAAACGCAGGTACCGCCATCACGTATAGCCTGGTCTGCGAAAGGCTCTACGAAATAAGAGTAATCTTTTAGGTTATCTACCTGCCATACGACATTATCACCCAAGCGAAGCCCCCTAATGACTTCATTCAGGGCTGCTATTCCGCTGTCTATCTCTTTTGCTTCCATATATACAGTATGGGTTTACCCAAATACGTCCCCTATTAAACCCAGCCGCGAAGCTTACATGCCTCAGCCACTCTGGCCACAGCCACCAAATAGGCGGCCTGACGCATGTTAACCTTATGTCTTTGGCTCATTTCATAAACACTTTTAAAGGCCCGGCTCATTTTTTCTTTCAGTCGCCAGTGGATTTCCTCTATTTCCCAGTAAAGGTTATAGGTGTTTTGGACCTGTTCCAGGTAAGAGACCGTAACGCCTCCGGCATTGGCCAGAAAATCGGGCAATACAATTATTCCCTTATCAAACAAGATATCATCGGCTTCCGGCGTTGTAGGCCCGTTGGCCAATTCACAGCTGATTTTACACCGCAGCCCGGGGGCGTTTTCTCCCTTAATAACATTTTCCAATGCAGCAGGAAAAAGAACCGCAACCTCGAGCTCAAGCAGCTGTTCATTGCTAATCTCTTCGGCCTCGGGAAATCCGCTGACTCTGCTATTCTTCATCTTGTGTTCAGTAAGCGCCTCTACATCTATACCATTGGCGTTGTATACGCCTCCTTTGGAATCCGAGGCAGCCACCAGCTTAAGACCGAGAATTTTTTCTCCAAGCCGGGCGGCATGTTGCCCGGCATTGCCGAAACCCTGGATGGCCATAGTTTTTCCGTTGAGATCTATACCGTAAGCGATGGCTGCTTCCTGGGTTACATAGATCCCGCCACGAGCAGTGGCATCGCCACGTCCCTGGGACCCACCCAGGGGTAAGGGCTTTCCGGTAATCACACCTGGATGTTTTTCGCCCATGATCGTTTCATATTCATCCATCATCCATGCCATGATTTGCGGGGTGGTGTAAACATCAGGGGCGGGAACATCTTTGGTGACGCCGAGAGACCTCGCTATAGCACGAATGTAAGCACGAGCCAGTCGCTCCTTTTCAGTCTCGGACAGCTCCTTAGGGTTACAGATAATTCCTCCTTTGCCGCCCCCTAGAGGAATGTCCACCAGTGAGGTTTTCCAGGTCATCCATGCCGCAAGAGCGCGTACCGTGTCCACCGTCTCATCTGGATGCCAGCGGATGCCTCCCTTGGCTGGGCCGCGGGCGGTGTTGTACTGGATACGAAAGGCATGGAAGATCTTGGTGGAGCCGTCATCCATTTTAACAGGAATGGCCACTTTTAATTCTTGCATAGGCCCGCGGAGAAGCTCGTGGGTTGCTTTGTCGAGACCAAGCTTTTCAGCAGCATCGTCCAGTTGCTTTTGAGCAATGCTAAAAGGATTCAATTCACTTTTCATTTTTTCTCCTCTCACGGTTATCTAAATAGTTTCCCAGCACTGTTTGTGGCTAACAATAGCGACTCATTCTGCTTTGTTTTGTTCGGTGTGATTCAGCAAAGCTGGCGTAAATCAAACAGTGAAGTTTCATTGATTCGAGCACACGGTAATACCCAGCGCATGGAATAGTTGGTTGATCACATAAAAAAATCCACTCATCTCATCCCTGAGATGGAGTGGACCCCTTTGTCAACAGTAATACGCCTTTGTATTACCTACCAGCTGTAACCGTCGCGTTACTTCTTATAAGAAAGTTCCATTGATGTCAAGCTTTTAAATGTCCTGGGAGATGATAATTGCCTCCGCTATCTCCTTCATAGATTTCCTCGTGTCCATGCTCTTCTTTTGTATCCAGCGGAAGGCCTTTTCACCGGAGAAACCCTTCTTCGACATCAGTATCTCCCTTGCCCTATCGATCAATTTTCTCTTTTCAAGCTCCTCCTCAATCACCTTGGTTCTCACCATAAGATGGGTATTTTCGATGGCTATTGCAGCCTGATTTGCCACCGTTGTTATGAGGCTGACCTCGGTTTCCGAAAATGTATAGGGCTCAAGGGTAAAACAATCGAGCACCCCGATTACCTTGTCTTCTTTTACATGCAGGGGTACCCCCAGCATGGATGCCAGGCCCAGTTTCCGCGCCATACCCTTTTCCTTGAACCGAGGCTCTTTCAGCACATCCTCCACCATGAGCGGCCTGTTGGTCGAAGCTATGTAACCCACAACCCCTTCGTTGAGGCCGAGCACTCTATCCTTAACGTACCCAGGGTCTATGGCCTGGGTTGCCTTGAGCCTGACCTGTTTGCCTTTCCCTGTCTCCTCTATCAACCAAAGAGAGCAGATCTCCACCCCTGTAACCCGTGCGGTCACCATGACGACTAATTTGAGGATATCCTCAAGGTATTTGTCAGAGGTGATGGCCTCGCTGATCTCGGTGAGAGCCTTGATATAGTTATCGTAGGTTTCGGGTGATATCGTTTCCATCTGCTGTCCCATTGTAATTTTATATCATATTTTGGGACTTTTGCGCAGGCTGTTTTTTCGATTGATGGAATAGGTTTCCTTTCAGCACCCAGCGCCGGCCCTTCAGGATTATTGGCGCCGTATCCTATTAGATCCATTGTTTTCTTTGGATCATTCCTTCAAGGGCAGCCTTTTGAATGGCTTGCGTGACTTCCCACCGTTCTTGACGGGCTTGGGGAATAGTAATCTGGAAATATCCGGGCCTAAACAAACAGTTTTCAGGTTCTTCATCCCAATCATACCTGTTGGTGCTGTCCAGATCGAAGGGCGTTCCCGTGAACCCCCCTGTTACGAGAGAAACCTGGGAGAATATGTGGCGATCCTTCACCCCTATGCAATTGGGAAGCGCATTGGGGCTGATACACCGTATAATGCTTGGAGGGATCGTATTCTGATACCATAACCCGGTTGAAGCGAAATACGCGCCCTCCCTGATCATGCCCAGGGAATGAAGCTGGTAGGCATTCTTGATGAGTCCATAGGTGGAATCTTGCCTCACCTCAATGCCCGATTCCTCCAGTTCTTGGAGAAAGAAAAGCATATTTTCCAGATAGAGTATGAAATGGAAGAGCTCGTCACGACCCAGCTCCATATTATCGCCGATATCTGCAAGGATATTGAATATGCGCTGGGAAACAGGAGGAACCACGTAGAGCTCAAAGAGGGCCTTGAGATTGAATCTATGGAGGTTTTCCATGAACTCGGGAAGGATGGCATAGTCTTCTGGGGAACGGGGGCGATGCAGTTTTTCTGTGAGCGCCACGGACGCCGGCACCCTGCCGACGGTGACGAGGCGCATGGTGTCGATGGTGTGCTGCTCCGTTTCAGAGAGGGACCGGGTTACGACCTTATCTACTTCACCGGGTATGTAATGGCAGCGGAACTCCTGCATGATCTTATAGATTTGGCGATAGATGAATTTCGTCATGGGCGCTTCCGATGACAGAACCGGGTCCTTTTGCATTTCATAACGAACAATCCTGAGGATATCTTCGTTGTTGAAGCGCAGGACGAGAAAGCGCCCCACCGGGATCGCTCGGTCTTTATCCTTTTCTTTCAGAAAACCGATGAGTCCTCTCACCAGATTTGACAGGCTGTCCCTGTATTCCCTCTTTCTCCGTAGTTCATCATAGGAAATCCCGAACCACTTCAGGCTAATGAGGTCCTTTTCCGGGTTCCCGACATGTAACTCCAGGAGCCTTCGATAGATCTTTTGAAAGGCGGTAAGACTTTGGAAAAGGGTCTGCTTTTCTTCCTCGTTGAGGTGGCCGGCACATGAGATAAAGATAAACAGCGCCTCGCTCTCGTAGTTGTTGACCAAGACCTCACCGGCATTCGATTTGATCACATGGCTCAGGCCCTGTCCTTGATCTGATATGATCTGCAGGATCGGATTGATAATAATCAAGAATTCCGGGCTCCTGAGCTTGTAGTGGTTTAACAGCTCAATGATCAGCTGCGGGGAAACCCGGCTCCTGAATCTTCCCAAGGCCTCTTTTAATATGTGCGCAATGCACATATCAAGGGTTACCAGGGGATGAGGAGGGGGAGAGCTGAGAAAGATGTCATGCAGGCGCTGGACGATCTTAAGGTCGGGTGGTGTATCGAGAAAGAGGAGAGAGGCCAGTTCTTTCCCGGAATCTTTTTGCTCCAGCAGCGGTTCCAGGGCGGCCCATTCCTTTCTGAAGGATTTGGAGATTGAGTTCACATCCAGATACGGAGACCTTTCAGGTGAGAAGATAAAGTCCAAGGAGTAGGTTTCCATGGCATCGATCAGAGAACGGATGCCTTGATAGATTTTCTCCGTCTCACCCGACATAGGCTGCCCGCTAATTCATCTTATAAACTACGTCTTCTTAGCGTGGTTAGAGCAGTTGGCTCTGCCGATCATGGTTCTTTTATAAGCATGGAGTATTGGAGTAATGGATGATTGGAGTATTGCAACACATCGTAGCTGATATTCTCCACACATGTTCTCCATGGAAGAGCGTGTCGGAATGGCCTTCCTTACTTTCAAAGCCTTCCCTTCAATTCTATCCCATTCCTCTAGTACTCCAATACTCCATTCCTCCATCACCGCTGGGATCTAACGGCACGCATTCGGCCCCTTTTGAGGGGTTCCAAACAAAGCCACATCCTTTGGGTGTGGATTCTTTCCTTAATCCTTATCGATGGGCGTATCTACGGAAGAGTGCGAGACTATGAATTCCGCTACCTTTTCCGCCGATCTTCCAAACAGATCCTCTGCGCTGAGCAAGGAAAGGAGATCGTCGTTCCAGGGCAGGCCCATCTCCTCAACGATATTTTTGATGTGGGTATATTTTTCACCAAGGGCCCTTACCTTTTTTCGCAGCTCTATGTCTTTTTTAAAACCTACCTCCAGCAACATGAGGTGGTCGACATGAGGCCCTTTTTTTATGAGGGGTATGATAACGATGCTTCTGTCATCAACCCTGCCCTTACCGATAAAGACATTTCCGCTCTTGACGATAATCCTCTTGGTTCCCTTGAGCCCCTGTTCCCCTTCGACGCGGGAGACGATTCCCGAGGATGTTCCCTTTTTTTGGATCAACTTGATCTTTGAGTCATCCAGAGGCTCCCCCGTATAGGCGAGGCCGCTTATCCCATACAATGTCTCGCCCTTGACCTGGTCGATGATCTCCTGGAGATGGGTGAGCACCAGCACATTCTTATTGGTGAGGTTGGCTGTGCCGAACCCATTGACTTTGAGTGTCTCGAATAGAGTCCCCTGCACCGGCTCCCACATCCTGCTGGTACCTACGGTTACTGTTTTGGCCTGATGCCGTATGGCATCGATGGGCCTGGCAAGCTCGTTTACGGTCTCGCTCATACAGTTGGAAAAGGCGGCAAACATATTGGGGGCTGTGCCGCTGATCCCGAAATCCAGCTCAAAATCTGAGGTAGGCAGCCGACCTGAGAGATACTTCAGCAGGAGGGTGAGGTCGGAAGCGGTAGTAGGGGCCATGGCAGCAGCGTATCTCTTTTTATCCAGCCTCTGTTTGAACTGGGAGAAGAACCTGGCCGTCTTTTCCTGAAGGACTCGGTCCAGCACGATGTGGTATATATCCATGCCCTTTTTGAGCGATTCAGATAGGTAGTCATTGATCTCCTTCCGGAAATCGAAGAGAAAACGAGACTCGTTATTGATCGCGCCGGCTGCGTGATAGCCCCACAGATGGCCTGCCACTGTGGTCAGGAT
>Ga0307428_1000815_pt1 | contig 17587 bp, 19 predicted proteins | sample SalMarWE160240MG_FD_202161 | JGI IMG/M metagenome (GOLD analysis project Ga0307428, IMG submission 202161) | Salt marsh sediment microbial communities from the Plum Island Ecosystem LTER, Massachusetts, United States - WE1603-240 | ecosystem: Environmental > Aquatic > Marine > Intertidal zone >...
TAAACGCAGGGCAGAAGAACCGAAGTCCTGGCTCAGATGTGTCTTGTCAATATAATCTATAAGCTCAGCAAGGATTTGAGATTTCAGGTTCGCCCCTGTTATCTTTTTAGTCTCATCGGTTTCAGCCTCTATGTCCACAATAGGAAATAGGTCAGTATCGTGTATGGTGGTCTTTGCGTTTAGTGCGCTTATTTTCTGGTCAGCCATAGTTACCTCCTGAGTGATAAGTTCATGCCTGGTCTATTACTACTTCCCCGTCTATGGTTAAGGTATCGGTATCCTCCATAGCAATGACGGCGTTGAAACAACATTCCACAAAGGCCACATCATCGTCATTGTTGCAGACATGAATACCAGCCACATTCTTCGTGGCCGTAGCCGTAAATACATGGTCAAATGTGATAGTATCCCCTGCGGTATTCGTAGTGTCTCCGCCTACAGTATCTATGGCTGCTAATTCCAATCCGCTATCCGTGTGATGTATGGCTGTATCGGCAGGGTCAGCGAAAGTTGAACCAACCGCAGCAGTGCAAGGTGTGGCCATTTCGAGGGCCACGATGCTCTCCATGCCTGTAGCCGACTCCTCCCTCCATAATAGTATTAGTTCCGCTATCCCGGTGTCTGTGACAGTTTGAGTTTGTGCCATTGTCTTGTACCTCCTATAATTGTTAGTTTAATAATGGCAAATATAGCTTGCCTTATATTCGTGGGACTGTTCTCGCCAGTCCTGTATTTTTGTGGTATCTTTTTGTGCCTGTTTCTCTCGGCGTATGTAAACCTTTTCCTGTGGTAAGTGCTTAATAGGCCACAAAATACGATTGCCAGAAAGAACTTTGCCAGGCATTTCGGCTTGAGGCATTTCGGCGCTGTGGGAGCCTGTATGCTGACTGACTTCGCAATCAACCTTCCCTGCCCTCCACATTTGGGGCATATCATCCTCACCCTTTTCCTCTCCCCATCCATATAAAATTCTTTCTCTAATGCAGCCTCACAATTCTCACAATACCCGTCTCGATGTTCTGCTTCTACGGTTGCCCTGAATGACCCACGATTGATACTACTCTCCATGTGCCTCCTAGCCCCTCGAATAAAACTCCCAAACTCTCCTCTTGGTTATTGAATTAAGACCAAGCCGATAGCGAGCATCTTGTTCATTCGCCCAGTCCTTATGCCATTGGTAAGACTGTGGCACTATTTGAGAGCGCATCTTGTTGCACCATGCTACGGCAGCCTTAGCCACAACGCCCTCTACCAAGACTTTCTCCAGGTCTGGTCTTAGCGTAGATGCCGATTCGGTTAGCTGGTGGACCTTGTGGCAATATAGAAAGACCTCATCCCCGTCAGTGGGCTCAGAATCAACATCCAGGGTCAAAACATCGCCAAAGACTATGCAATTCCTGAACTCTTGCGGGCTTTGCCTTGTTGGGTATTCGGCCTTTTCTACCTCAAGTAAGTCAGTTATCGAAGATATGTCGAGGTCTTTGCCACTTGTCCCATCTAAATGATACAAGGTGTAAGACTCCCCGCTTGCCATGATATTAGTGTCGAGCGTGAGGTCGGATTCCGAATTGTAGGCAGTTACCTTGGCTGTGGTCTTGTCGGTGCTGTTATGGACAGTCTTGCCGACATCGCCGGCTACGAAGTGGGCGTTCGCTGTGTCAATGAGATGGTCGGCTGTTGTTGCCGTTGCCGAACCTGACCTGTTGCAAGTGGTTAAAGTCTCTTTGACTTCATAAGGTCGGTGCAGTGAGATTTCCACTAAGACTTCTTTAATATGTAAGTCCAGTTCGTCCTCGGTGATATCGGGATCTTCACTAGGCTGAAACTCATCCCTGAGCATCTGGCGAGCAATAGTTCGTATGGTTTTTATTTTCTCTGCCATTGTTTATTCCCTCTTGACTGGTCCTTTGCACCATTCGCTTAGCTTTTCTTCGGTCATTGAGTCAGCCATCTTCGCAGCTTCGGCACTATATGACCTCGGTGTCTCACCCCGCTTTATGGCAAGAGCGATACACGCAAGCGTCTGTTGATTTTCTGAAGTTGGCATTTCGACCTCCTTTTGTTACACTGTTTTTCCTTCTTAGAATGTCCCTGTCTTATGCGTCTACCTCAATACCATATATGGTAGCCCCTGCTTTCAAAGTGCCACCAGAGGCAGGGTCAAGAATTACACTATTTGGCCCCCCTATTGCTATGAAGGAAAGATTGTAGAGTGCATCATCTTCAAGGGTTAGTGTCTCAGTGTAGGTTCCAGGAGCTACCAGAATAGTTGCCCCAACAGTATCGCTATTTAGTCCAGATGCAGCAATCTTGTCTACTACATTCTGTATAGCATTGGTGCCTGGGGTAACTACATTCCCATAGGGCACCATCTGTAAGTGCTTAAATTTGTTTTGTCCTCTCCATAACATATTGAACCTCCTTTAGTTCATTTGGGGGAGGGAATCCCTCCCCCAATTATGTTTATTTAATTAGTCTGTGCCTCAAGGGCAAGAAATGCCGTGCAAGTTCCCGCAGTGGTAGTCTCACCCCCAATCGTAGCCCTAACCCCAAGATATTGCTGGGTGATAAGATTGGCCGGGATGGGAATAGCGATTACCTTCCCTTCTGTCAATCTCGTAACCAGCAAGGGGTCAGTCTGGACTATCTCCACTGAGTTAGTATCTATTGTCTCGTCTTCCTCATCAACAACAGCGAACACTACTGTTCCTGTGCTGCCAGCTGATGCCATCGCTACATCTATAACGAAGACTGCATACACAGGTCTTCCCTTGCCTATGTCGGTAACAGCACTCAGATTGATGGCACAATCCCCGTAAACCACCGAACCGCTCGTTGTGGATAAGTCCATAGCAGTAGCCGTGAATAAAAGTTCCTTATCTACATACATTGATTTCCTCCTTACTAGATTTTCCCTTAGCTGATTGTTGCTTCTTCGACCGTGATGTTGTCGCACACACGAACTGGTGCATCCAAGAAGCTGACTATTGGTTTACCGGCAGGGCTGTCAATGCTCAAATTGACATTAGACTTGTTCTGTGCCTGCTTGTGCAGGAACTTGGCAATCGTCTTGTTGCAGTAGATGAAAGTCTTTGCCATATTTCCCAAGTCAACACTTGGTCGGGCATAGTAGGCATCAACCAGCTTGTCCAACAGGTCGGCGCCAGAAGCCGCATCAGACGTCAGGTCACTATTGTCTATGTTGCAGATGCGGATTACATACCTGTAGTCCTTCAGACATAGACCTAGCTTCCACTGGAACTTGGTAACATAAGCCTGATAGTATCCGCCAGCAGAATCTTCAACCAACTGCTTGCCTAAATCCTCGTTTGTCAGGCCAGCCTTGCTTCCCTTCGGGTAAATCAGACTACAGGTCTGTGGCCCCCAAGTGATTATCCAGATAGAGGTATTGTCATCACCGGAACCGCTACCATCAATCATCTGGGTAGACGATGCACCTGCGGGGGTAGTAAGGTCATTGTACCGCGGTGCTAGTCCGTGCATCTGCTCCGGGTCAGTTCCAGTATTGCCGTAGAAGATTGCAGTCGCAGCCGTGCTGTTCAAACCAGCTATGAAGGCATTGTCCTCTGAAGCTCTGAAAGCAGCCTCATTCCCGTTTAGTGAAGCTACATCCACATCCAGTTTACTATATGCCTCTAAGATGCCACAGGTATCAGTTACCTGTTTGGTAGTGCTTTTCTCAGCAGCAACACCATAGTTTAGCAGTCTCCAAGAACCACTGGGTTGAGTTGCCCTTTGTGTGCTTCGATGTCCAGTTGGGAGATTTCCTTCCATAACATTAGCGTCGGCTATAATAGGATTAGAAGCAGCCAATACCTCAATTATTTCGTCAATCCCACCGCCTGGTGTTTCTCGCTTGGCATAGTCAAGCAAGGTTAAATAGGTACTCCCTATTGCTGTAGCCATTATTTCCTCCTTATTACATAGTTGGGTATCTTTCCTTGAGCTTCTTCTCTTCGGATTTTTCCCCTGGTCCGCCAGATGTCACACCAGAAACAGGAATTAAGGGTTTAGCAGTTCCGCCCACCGGCTTTTTATTCAGCCGCTTGGCTGCTACTTTGGCTTGCTCAACAGTCGTCAGGTTAAGGTCTTTCATCATGTCTTTGAGTTCTACCGGGTCAACGCCTTCTGCCTCTGCAATTTTCCAGAGTTCGATTTCCAGTTGCGTTTCCTTGACCGCCTTAATCTCTGCCTCGTGCTCAGCCTTGTCGCGGTCAAGTTGCTCCCGCTCCTTTTTGATAGCACTCCTTTGGGCTTTCAAGTCCGTATCTTCCTGTTCACGGCTCTTTTTAGCCTGGTATGCAGCCAACTTGTCAGGATCGCCCCTAGCCTCTGCTAGTTCTTCCACATCTCTTTGCCTTCTGATTTCGTCTATCTTGGCTTCCTCTGCTTTGATAGCTTCCTCTCGGGCATTGATAGCAGCTTCCTTAGTCTCTAGGCTTTTGGCATCCCGGCCAGCAGCAGCAAGAGCATCGTTCTTGGCCTTCTCCACTTCCTGTTCTGTGTAAGTCTTGGCTTGTTTTTCTGAAGTATTCTCTTCGGCACCCGTAGAAGCCTGTCCAAGTTTCTGAAGAGAGTCCTGTGGGGTTCCTTTGATTTCGTCCATGTGTTCCTCCTTAAATAAAAATTCCCCGATTAACGGGGCTCGACTTTTTCGCCACTCTTATGGCGGTGGCCGCCCTACGACCCTTAGTTATTTATTATTTGTCAATCTTGTTTAGTTCTAATTCCCAGGTTGGTGAAAAGGTATCACCATTGCATATATGTATATCACCAAATAACATTGGATGGGTATCGCCCGCCAGAATTAAAAGGCTTCTGCCAATAACATCAGCCTTTGTTGCTAGCAATGGGTGAAAATGTAGATTTGCCCCTTTTACTGTGAACTCTATGCATTCTAATTTATGAACGTGCTTATTAGTTATGGCTTGAGGGGAATTTTTTACCAATACAGGATTTTGGAATACCTCGCGGTAGAATTTATATAGCTCTAGGTAGTTCCTTATTCGATAATTTACTCGGTACTTCAATCGCTTAAAAAACTTTGTCATAATTCCTCCTTACTTAAATAGTTCCTTAAATCTCTCCACCCTTAGTTATCTAGGCCAATATGCCAGAAACTTATCTGGGTGATTCGAGTAGATATCCCTAGCTGCATCGCTGGTATAGCTATATTGCTTGGCATAGACTAACCATGCATCTAGTTCGGGATGCTGGATCCTAAAAGTTATCCTTTCTTGACCTTCATGCTTGGTATAATAAGTCTGGTACAGATTGAAAACCTCCCTTGTCGGAATTTTAGTAAAATCTCTTTCTTGCCACAGCCTCATATCAACCATCGTGTCATAGAAGTCCTTATTTTCAATTAAGTACCAATCATCGTCATACCACCCCGTTTTTGAGTAGTCCACGCCTTCTTTTTTCCTTACCCCGTAATAGTCAACATAGGTGGTAACAAGGTTTTCAGGTATGTTCTTTTGAAGTGCCCCAATCGTGTAGTATGCCTTGCCAAAACTGGTCATACCCTGAGCACCAAATAACATCGCTTCCCTAGCATCTGCTCTTGCTGTATCGTTGGAAACATAATAAGGTGAGGCTGCGTTTCCGTAATCCCCATACCTATCAAAGTCCTCTCCATATCCCACCTGAAGCCTGAGAATGTCCTCATTCCAGTCCTCACCGGTATCAGTTAGTAATCCGTTCTCTAATGCCCACTGATGGACTTCTTTGTTGTCTATCAGCCATAATCTAGTTTCGGCACTACTAGCCCCGAACTCGTCAACAACTTGTCCTCTCTCTACCCAGCCCTCGATAATACTATCAGGTGTGGGGTTTTTATCAGTCCCCACATTCAAAGCCTCAATGCGCCTCATATCGTCCCTGAACTCAGGGTTATCAGCGTATAATTCTTGAATAGCTATATCCCTGGCAGTAAGCCCATCAGGACCCTTAAATTCATCATCGAGCCCACTGTAAGCATCGAGCAAATCAAATTGCTCTTTGTTCTTTAGCTTTAACTGCGCAACTGCATCAAGGTCTCTGGTTGCTACGGCATTTTCAGGTATGCCTAAAGATTGAGCCAGAGAGGATATTTTATCTAACGCTGCCAGGCTGTAGATTTTCGCTTTATCCCACAACACTAACAGAGCGTTTTCCTCGGGATGGCTTCTGAGCCAGTCCTCCCGGGGGTTAGCATAAAGCTCTGGATGCCTCCCTAGAAAGTCTGCCTTCTGCGATTCAGGAAGGGAGTGGTATTCCGTCAGAAGGGCATACTGAGCCTGAGTCATATTTCCGAGATAAGCGTTCCGTGTCCTTTCGTCAGCGTCAAATGCTTGGAGTGCCTCTTCATCTCCGGATGCGACAATCTTCTGCCGCTCTTGCCACATCTGGTGATACTGCACGAAGGTCGTGCCTTCTTCCGGGTCGGCGTTAAGAGAAGTGAGTCGTTTATTCGGTAATGTTTCCATCTCGTCTATAATCTGTAACGCCTGGGCGATTGACCTGACATATTCAGGATAGCCCTTGCTCTCTGTAAGTGTGGCCGGGTCAACTCCCCTTAATTGAGAAGCCGTGTCTGCCCAGAAGTCAGCTAGGTCATAGACTGGTTCGTAAATGCCATACCCGGTGTTCTCAGGATACTTTGGAAGTCCTAGCTTCGCCCAGTTCTCCCTCCAATCTCCTGTGTAGGTTTGAACGCCCTCACCGAAGATAGCAGGTATAATAGCTATCATCCCTTCTTCTGTTCCCTCATCAAAAGCCTCCCATATATCCTGCACAGCGAAGGGTGCTATCCTCTTTAGCCATTGCTCAGCGTTAGTAAGGTCTACTACAACCCCTAAGAAGTTACGCCCAGTCCAGAAATCCCACAGGATACTCGGAACTGGTGCCAGTGAACTTCTAAAGAAATTGAGCAATGCCTTTACAGGGTCAGCTTCATACTCTGCTCCTGTTACTGAGCTAACACCAGTGCCAGTTGCTAACCGAGTATAAAGAACAAGAAACTGTCTGTATCCAGCCCACGGGTCTATCCTCATGTTGCCGATTCTAATGCTCATAAACTCAGCATTGCGAGGGTCTTTTTCTACATCCCACCAGCCAAAGAAATCACCCAGCAAGACAACACCAGCAATTTCCGCATTGGTTATCATAAAGTCTCGCCAAGTCTCTTTCATTAGGCCACGGCTAAAGTGCCATTCACCACCCCTTCTGTAAACTCCCGTCAAGCCTAGAGGGAAGAGAAACCGCCCTAGCTTTGACCTAATGGCAAAGAATATAGTATTGAGTATCGGGCCTAGTTTATTATATTGACCCAATGAAGCCCTTTGCACCAAATTGCCAATCTGCATTTGGTAAGTTGCCATCTCCTGGCGGATGTTGACAGATTCGCCTTCCTTTAACTTAACTTCGCCAGAGGCTACCTTTTCAGCATAGCGCATAACCTCTTTATATTTATCCTTATACAAAGTCCAGGTACCTACATTCAGTGGAGTTACGAAAATCCTCTCAAATGGGGCCGTCACTTTCTGCGTTATTCTGGGGAGCAATCTTTCGCTCGTGGGATAGCCGTACTCCTCAGCGGCTCGCCATTGAGCAGTCCCCTTCTGCACACCCATTATCCTCAAGAAGTCGTAGCCATATTCCTTTCTGATGTCCTCGTATAGTTCCATCAGCGGGTCTTGCATTATACGTTCTTGCATAGCCTCAGCTTCCGCTGTATTGAAAGACTTAAAGAAGGAAATCCACATCTTGTACCCAATGGCGGGATGCCCCTGCATCAGGTATTTCCCTTGCCTCGGCCATGAAGCATCAAAGGATGCCATCATGCCACGCATGAGATTATTGATGTCAGTAATAGTCCATCCTAAGCCTCTTAATACTCTTTGGATTTCATTCCGCTCCCTACCTGTAAACATTGGAGCTTGCTCGAAAAGGTTATTATACGCAGCCCATTCGCTAGGGGGGATTGACTCTGGCCTTATCGGCTTATACGGGAATACCCTGTCTTTAGCTATGGCTAACTGAAGTTTGTACTCCTCTTGGCTGATAACGCCATCTTTGAGAAGCGTGTTAAGCTCATCCCTTCGCTGGTAAAACCAGCTTTCAGCAATGCGCCTGACATCAACTTCGGTAAGTTCCGATAGTGGTTTCGTCAGTAGTAGTTTATCTTCCTCGCTGATTGTTGATAACTCTTTCAGCCAGGTAACTGTTTGCTGGTCAAGTGCCACTGAGCCCCTGCCAGTTTCCAGAAGTATACCCTCGATTACAGTCTGCAACGGCTTGCCCTGGTCTATTGCCTCCAACACTTCCATATCGCCAACAAATACTCTGGCTAACCTATCCCATGCCGAACCGCCGTCCGGGAAGTATTTAGTGCCGATACCTTTTACTCTGGGAATAGACTTGCCTGCTAAGGCATTGGTCAAAGCCTCATGGGTGGATATAAGCTCAGCCCAGCTTTTGTCCTTCCAGTAGTTATAGACTTTGGCAAAGAGCACATTCCGCATTTCCTGGGTCAGGTCGCTGAAATACTCAGTGGTGACATCGGGTAACTTCCCGGTCATAAACTGCTGCTCGGCCACTCTGATAGCTTCCTCGGGATTCATTCCCTCCGCTATCATCGCCTCAGCACTTTCGTGGGCTAACTTCGCCCTCTGGGCAAAGATGTGTTTTCTTAGTTCAAGTGCTGCTGCCCTCTGTACTTCAGCACTAGGAGCTGCAACCGCTTCCTTAAATAAGTCAAGGGTTTTCTGTATCTGGGTAGGGGTGAGAGCGGTATTAGTTAAGGCAGGTATGTCAGTCGGTATATCCTCAGCTTTGATTATGGAAGCGCCAGGCACTTCAGGCGATAAGTTTTGTCTCGCCTGATTATAGACATTCAGCATCTCCTCAAGTTGCCTAAGACTATATCCCTTGAATAAACGATGAGTGGGACTCCTAAGAAGGTCTATGTGTGCCTTGCCGCCATAACCTGCATACGGCATTTCACGAAGCCCAATCTCTTCTGCCACCTGCTTTATTAAGCGGTCAAGCTCCGTAATACTTTCTACAGCATCAACTCCCTGCAATGCCTCAAGTCTGGCAAGTTCCAATCTCAGGTTCCCCTTGAGTCCGAGTGCTGACCTGCCTTTGGTTTCAAGAGCCTTCTTAATCTCAGCGATTCGGTCTATGGTAGCTTGCTTGTTGTATTCCCTGAGCCTCAGATAATCGTCCATGCGAGCCTGAACTAATTTTCCTGTCGGTTGTGGTCTGACTTCTTTTGCTGGCACTCCTTCTAACATAGAAGGCTGTAAGCCTGCCTCTGGCATACCAGCTTCGGCGGTGGGGATTTCGGTGGTGGCTTGGGCTTTTGCAGTAATTCCCTCTGCGGTTGCAGAGGTTTTTGTAGCTCTCCGATTATACCATTTCCTTATGGTTTCGTCTTTAGCATCCCTTAATTCCAGCCCACGCCCTGAGTCAATGGTGAGTGTTGCATCTAGTAATTGTCCACCCTCTGCCTTTCTGCCCTGATAATGCTCTCCTACTTGATAATCCCTATGTTCTACTAATCCTCTTTCATTAGCCCAAGCGTCAAGTTCCTCTCGTGTCTTAAAGGTAATTCGTAATTGTTCCCCTAATCCAGTATCCTGTATCTCCGCTCCCTCTATGAGTTTTTCGTATGATACAGATATGCTACCTTTAAGTTTGCGTGTTACAGTCTCAGCTTCAGGCACACCCTTCTTCGCAATCTCATCCGCTACCCTCATATCTTGTAGCATCCCCTCTGCCAAGTCTGGAATCACAGGCTCTATACTTGGTCTTTTTATCTCGGGATGCTCTTCCCAATACTCCTCTTGGGCTGCCTCAAGAATTGGTGGGAGCTCAGTTTCTATGCCTTCCTGAATTTCATCATATAATGGATTCCCTTCACCAACCTCATTCCTGAGAGAGGCTTTAACTTTGTTAATCGCTTGAGAACTGCTTACTATTACTTGCCCAGCACCAGCCATTATGGTAGTCAAAAGGAATGTCTGTGGAGCAATCTCCTTAAATGCCTCTACCCAGCTTATTCGCTTCTCTCTTAGCCCAGCCTCCACTTCTATGTCACTTTGCCCCTTCTGAGTTATTGTCTCGGTTAATAATTCCTCCCCATATATCCCTACTATTTTCCCTATTATCTTGGTGGCTAGATTGCCGCCAATCATCTTGCCTAGTGGCCCACCTAAGATTTGAGCAAACGCTAAATTACTAATAGCTTCTGGTATTGCCTCCCAAAGCCCATACCTAACAGCCAAATCATGGAAATCCTGCTTTAGTTTGTTTTCCTCCTCTAGGGTTAAACCTTTGCCTGTTTGCTGGATTTGTTGCTCATTCATTACTTCAAGATATTCCTGCATTATTTGGTAGGTTGTCATCTGATAAGCAACTACACCAGATGCAGCAGTTCCCGCTGCCCAAGCTGCTACCCTGGCCCCAGGAAGAGGGATAAAAGCAACCGGGACACCAACAGCAGCACCAGCACCCATAGAGGTAATCGAGTAGGCTAAATTACGTGATACGACAGCAGCTTCCCGTATTAAAGTCGGTGCATAGAGATGTTCCTTAGTAATGTCTTGCACAAATTTATCCAAATCCTCACTAGCTTCGGTAATAAACTTATCCGCCCAGTCTTTATTAACTACACTTGCCCCGCCTTGCCCTTGAATTGCCTGTAATATGGTTGCTCCTATTTGTTTAGGCAATTTCAATAAACTTCGCCCAAGCACTCTGAAATAATCCTTTACTGTGTAGTCTTCGGGCCGTCTATATAGTGCGGTCGTCATAGTAGACCAAGGCTCTAGTGGTGGGCTTTCTTCAATAACAGCTCCAGCAAATAACTGCATAACTGTAGTGCCGAATAATTCCTGTATTTCAGCATCGGTGAGATGAACAGTATTACCTTGCCCATCATCAAAAGGAATCGCCTTGAGCAGTGCTATCACATCCTCTGTCGGGCCAATTTCTCTTATATCGGCAAGAAAAGCTTCACGATTTTCATTCATATAATCTATGACTTCATCAATGTCTTGTTGAGGAAACACAGCCCCAAAAATCTCCTCGGTCTCTAATTGCTGCCTCTCTCTTAAATCCACCCAGCCTTTGACATCTAACCCTCCCCCTGCTTGTTGATATTCCTGGTATGCACTCTTACCCTCTTCGGTTAAGTTTTCTATGGTCAATGCCTGTGGGGTAGCCTCAAAGGCTCCCGTTGGTTCACCTAGAAGTGCCTCCATGTCAGCCCTGCTGAGCTGATCCCCTGATGGCGAGATATAAAGGTCGTTCTCAGTAATCTCCCATTTTTCAGGGGTAATCAAACTTGAAGTAAAACCACCATTGCCTTCAGTCGGGGTCATCTTGAGCATCCAGCCTTCTTCAAGCCCTAAGCCCATCTGTTGAGCCTCGCTCGGTGTAAAGAACAACGGCTGTGTCGGGAAAGTGGTCGTTAGCTGCCTCTGCTTGATGGTGTCCGTCAGTTGCGGATACAGTTCCCTCATATCCTTGAGAGATGTCCCGTATTGAGACAAGAGGCGTTCTATCTGTAAGTCCTTTGTCTGTCGGTATTGCTTGAGTAAAAGAGACTCGTCTAAGTTAAGTCCGTTCATTCCTTCTTTCCCAGCTTGGCCTTCGCCAATAGTGACTGAATAGCATTAGGTTTCTTGTTCTTTTCTTCACCCTCTATGGGCTTTCCTTCAATGTCATTTATAATATCCTGGTAGAAATCCTCTAAGGTGTAGTCAAAATCAATCTTCTTAGGCATTTACTACCTCCTCACCTTCGGTAGTTTCTCCTTTGGGTGTCCCTCTTGCTCCACCACCTCCGGCAGTCAGTAAGGCCGCTGCCTCTTCAGCTTTCTTCCCCCCTGCCTCTTCCTTTACCTGGCCTTCAATCGGGCTTAACTGCCCTATCGCTCGCCTTTGACTTAAGATAGTCCTTATTCGGTCTCTCAAGATACGTGCTCCAATTTTGTCTGCTAGGCTCGGCTTTTGCCCGCTCTTTTCCTCAAGGAGACTTTTGCCACTATTGAACAGGAATAAAACTTCATCAATTCTCTCCGCCCGTTCAGCACGCAGTTGAGTTAACAACCCCGTGGGATCGTCAACCTTCATTATCTCTCGAAGAATATACTCATCGGGCAGAATCCCCCGGGCAGCGGCAGCCTGTTGCAAGTCCGCTATTTCCTGCTCCTTTGATTTAGTGGAGAATGTGTATTCAATCGTGTAGTCGCCTTCAAGGTCAGCCTTCGTGTAGGTATTCTTGCTTCCCTCTCTTCCAAGCTCTAATTTTGTGTCAAGCTGGATACATTGCTTGATAAGCATTCTGCTCAAAGCCTGATAGAATTGCGCCTTTGTTTGAACACGAGGTAAAAAGATGTCATTCCTTGAACCTGTTAATTGAGTAATCGCTATGTTCGATAAGGGAAACGTTAGCGTTCCGTAGTCAATGGCCGATAAACTACCTCTTTGTAGTGAGGTTTCCAGCACTGAGTAGAACAGCCTTGTCGCATTCTTAATGTCCTCAACCGGTATCGGCTTATAACCTCCACCCTTCTCTACGCCGTGAATGGTCTTTGGCTTATATGGCGACTTCTCAGGCTTGGTAGGACTTTCCCCCTGTGTGCTTTCATACTGCAACGCACGAAACAGAGAATTAACATTTAGAGTCCGGAGTATTGTGGCCGCCTCATTCTTTATATTCCACAGGTCACGATTAGCCCAGAGTAAACTTTCACCATGATGCTTTACCGCATTTTCTGTTCCCAGCGTAGAACCAACAGGGCAGACAACACAGACAAATGGCACATAGCCGTAAGAATTAGGCTGCTCTCTGGCTATTTTCCCATCAACAAAGGCGACATTCTTTTCCAGGTCCCAGAAGTCAACGACTTCAGCTTTACCACTTCCTACCTTTACTTCCTTGTCTCCTGGCTTGTTGAACTCCCTCTTAAGCTGCGCCTGTGATTGTCTGAACCAGGGGGCAGCCCAAACCATGTCATTGCCGTCTGTATCATCGGTATAACATCGGGTATCTAATGGTAGGACATCTGGGATTAAACCTCTATCAGGGTCAATTCTCACACACACCCTGCCGGCAATGCGTCCCCTCACACCTAGTTGTTCATTAAGAAAAGCGTCTAGCCCGGGTATCTTTCTTTTCGGCAGGTTCTCGTCTATCATGTAGAATATATCTGCAAGAAACTGCTCAATTGTGCTCGTTTTCGTATCGCTTAACCCTTTCCCTTTGACAATCGTCTGCCTAGTAGCTCCACCTAGAATGGCTACACCCTTCTGAACATAAAGTAGAGCATCATTCATCGTGGTGTTGGCAACGTCTTCCATTGCCTTATTGCCGTCAAGCTGCACCATCTTGTAGGGCTGCATGAAATACAGCGCTTCGTCCACATCCATACGGTCAAAGACGCTCCCCATCTCAACCCGCTTGTCTGTAACTAATTTATATATGTCTTTTTCAGTATCAGCCATAATTGCTCCTTAACTGTGTCCGTTCTTTGCCTTCAGCCATGTAAACAATTCGGCTGAGATTTTAGTGTTGGCCTGAACTGCCTCGTTGTAGTCATGTATGACTTCGGTAAGCCTATCTTCCATATACTTTCTATCGTCTCTCAGTTGCTTGACCATGTTCTTGTAGGTGAGAAAAATGATAGCAGCGAGAACCCCCGCTATTCCACCAATGCTGCCGATATATTCAAGTAGTCCCATATTGCCCTCCTAAAATTGATAAACTGGCCTTGTTTTTCTTTCTGGAATTGTCTCAGGTGTGAAGTCGCTCAGGATATACCGCTCTGCCGCCATCAGGTGAAACCTGGCTTCGTCCTGTATCTTCTCTAATAGTTGCCCGTCTGAACTCTTATCCCAGGCAAAGCTAAATTTCTCCCTCATGTATTCTCTGAGGTCATTGAACACGAACACCTTATTAAGCCGGTGTAGTGCCTGGACCTTGGTTATCTGTAACTTCCTGTCCTGGCTATGCTTAGGCTCGGTTATCGGCCAGCCCTGAGCCGTGTATCCTTCCCTGATTTCCTTTTCCTGATGGCTCCCCCCTACGCGCTTAATAACATTCAAGTCTGTAGTTATTCTCTTGAAAGCCTGAACATGGTCGTATATGCCATATCCTTCACCCGGTAGATACTCAGCGAAAAGGTAAAAGTTCCCTGTGTCCGGGTCCTGTGCATAAAACAAGGCGCCGGGGTTTGCTGTGCCAAAGTCATGCCCAGTATGTATCAGCCAGCGTTTAGGTATCTCAAAACGGGATACAAGGCAAGCCCTTTCGTCAAATGCCGAATAGACAAGTCCCTCCATGCCTACCCAGCGTCCCAAAACATATCTCTGATAGTAAGTTCCCTCAAACTCACCCAGCCTGGCTTTGTAATCTTCCGGTAATTCGGGATTCTCCAGTGAGCTAGACTGAAAGACCTCACCCCTCTTTGCCTCAAAGAACATCATGTAGAGGTAGTGAGCCGGTGGACCAGGGTTAGTGGCAGCAAATATCTGATGAAGGACACCCGGCAATCTCAACCGCCCCTCTAGCATCTTCCAATCCTCTTCGTTGGTCTCGATTGCCTCATCTATCCCACACCAGCCTAAGTTGAGAGAGCCTAATTTAAGAGGATCATCTAACCCACCGAATAATATCTGACTGCCATTGGTAAGAGTAACAAACCCCTCAGACTTGTTGTAGTCCTTTATTAGTTCTCGCGGACATACCAGCTCCATAAATGTCTTGAGCGTGGTTTGAGCAAGGGTAGCCCTGACTTTACGGCATATCAGCCCAAAGTTTCCTGGGTAGTCTAAACTTAACTTTAATGCCTTTGTGCATAATGCAACACTCTTACCAGCGCCAAAAGCCCCGGAGAATAACACCCTGGCAGCCGCAGAGCGCACATAATCAGCTTGAGTCTTGTTTATCGGTTCGTAATTAAGCCTGATCGTCCTTGTTTTCGTCTCCGGCATATCCTTTACCTATAGTAAACGTAACATCAGAATCAATTTGACCTTCAATAGGCTGTACTACCTTGCCCTCTGTGCGGTCCAGCAGTATATTAAGGTCATAGGAATTTTTAAGTGCCCGCCTTACCAAATTATGTGCTAGGGCCTCAACAATAGCCTTTTCCTTCACCATCCCCGTAGCTAACAGTTTCTTTAACTCCTCGCTCACATACCTCACATCGGGCGGCCGGCCAGCAGGGTTTCCTGATTGCCCTGGCTTAAATTTCTTTCTACCTTTTGCTAGGTTCGCCAGTGTGTTCGGATGCCTGCCCACAGGGTATTTAGATTTCTGTTTTGCCATCTTGTTCCTCGGTGGTAGTTTCCTCTGCCTCTGTTATGCTGTCTCTAGTCCATGTGAAGTTGTCGTTATCAAAGTCCATCTTTCTCCTTAATCTTCTCCCAGCACCCAGGATGCACGGGCTTTAATTCAGCCTTGCCGTATTGTTCCCTGTGCCACCAGACGTAATCATCATACTGCCAAATCATCTCTCCACAGTATCCGCATTTCATCTGGACACCTGCCTGTCGGATTTTGCCTGTGCCTATCATGTTTCACCAGAATATCACCTGTACGAGTTTCGCTATCAATATCCAGACAATGACACCAAGGGCTCGCCCAAAGGCGTAGTAGTGATGCTCCTTCTTGAGCGATTCCAATAGTTCACTGCTAGGCTTGTATCTGGCACGCCAGGGGCAAAGGACTTCGCAAAGCCCTTCCACTAGAGCGTGTACCTCCCCAGGCTTGTTTAGAAATTCCTTGAAGTTGATACCATTAAGCATCCTTCTTGCTCTCTATCGCTGTAACCACCTTATTGACCAAAGTGTCGAAGTTATTAGCATTTTTAGCCTTGATATGTGTAATCGCCCGTTCACCGAACCACCAAAGAATACAAGTCCCAGCTAGACCGAGAAACCACTCTGGGAGAGTAATTCCCTCTATCACAGCTTGGGCTATAACAGCAGCGAAGATGACGCTGATTGCCGGTCTTGCTATTGCCCGGATGATTTGAACAATCGGATTCTCCATGGTCCCTCCCTTTTACTTGGCTCTGCCTCTTCTATGTTTACGGTGTATGTGGGGAATTTGGTTATAACTTTTACTACTTGAAAATGGCAAAGCCCATCGCTGAGTTCGTTGTGCTTCTATGGCCGCTAATACCATTGCTGTTGTTAAAAATGTTCCGCCTGGTGTGTGCATTTATATCTCCTGAAATGAAAAACCACCCCGAAAGGGTGGCCTGCCAATGAGCTTGGTTTACTGTCTAGGGCGTATTCCGCCCCGTGTTTTTAAGGGTATCACGGCTTTGAAATATTGTCAACTCCCTCTCCCACATTTACCTTTTGGTAATGTTTCCTCGCCTTTTTCCAGGCACCAAAAGACATCCTTTTCCGCTTAAATCCCTTGACATACATCAGCGCAGCCCGGGCATCCGGGTCCAGATTACTAAACTCTCTTCCTGCCTCAACCTGTGCGACTAACAATTTCCCATGTATGCCTGTTCTTTTAAGCCTAGTCTCTACCTCAGCAAGTATAAGTATTGACTTGGTAAAAGCCCCTTCGGTTTTAATTCTTTTCTGCCCTGCATTGTCATCTACTCTATCGGGGTCTTGTGGCCAGTGCCCAGCTCTTAATGTGTCGGCGTTCGCTAGGATAAAAATAACCTGGTAGGGGCACCATCTTATTTCCCCGAAGTGAAACCACTCCTTGCCTATGCACTCTCTATAATCCTTGCAGTCTCGGCAGGTCATACTAACTCCATAAGGTCAATATCGCTTTCTACTTCGTTGCCCCAGCAATCCCAGCCCTCTACATTTTGACGGGCGAATAATTCAATGCGAGGTAATAAACCAGTATCCTCTATTAGCTGTCGCATCTCTTTAGGTTTTTCGCTATGATTTAATGCCTTGGCTTGAATGAAATTAGCTCGCTGCAATCTGAAAGGTTTGACTTTACCTTTTATCCCTACTAGGCATAATTCACATTGCCCACGAAACCAAAAGCCCATACCAAGAGACATTATCTTGCGCCATACTACTAGTGTCTTGTATCCAAATCCCCATGCCTCTACTACGGATAAGGCTTCGGGGAGTAACGGCACAGTTGCCCAGAGAAAAAGCACACTATCCTTATTGGCGATATCACAAATAGGCAATGCCAAGATATCCTCTAGCCTCATAGTAGGGTACTTGCCACTTGCCCCACTCCTCATTGAACAGCCAGTCCGCTTATTCCTATACTCCCAAGGGGGATCTGCATAGATAATCTGGTATTTCTTCACCCTTCCCTCCCATGACCATCAACCGAGTAGCTGGGCTTCTCCTTCATCAATTTATCTATCTCCGCGAGGTTCTCGATCTTCGTCTCGCACTGAATAGCCTGCTTGTCCTTCGCTGGCGGTGTCCACTTCTTACCCATGAACTTTCTATAAAGCTCGGCCCACTTCTCCCTACTCGATTCAGATAATAAATCTACAAATGTAGCCATCTTCTTAACAAAAAGAGGCGGCTCCCCAGGTTTCCCCGGGTAAAGCTCGCCTCCAGTTCCT
>Ga0307428_1000816_pt1 | contig 17586 bp, 12 predicted proteins | sample SalMarWE160240MG_FD_202161 | JGI IMG/M metagenome (GOLD analysis project Ga0307428, IMG submission 202161) | Salt marsh sediment microbial communities from the Plum Island Ecosystem LTER, Massachusetts, United States - WE1603-240 | ecosystem: Environmental > Aquatic > Marine > Intertidal zone >...
TTACGGGTGTTACGGGTTACGGGGGTGTTACGGGTGTTACGGGTTACGGCAAAGCTAACCGGCTCAGGCTGCCAGATATCGAGCTGTGAGGAGGAAGGTTTGCCTGGCAGGTGTCCGTCAAGCAGCACGTATCCGAGCGCGTTCCTGGTTACAGCCCCCATGCGTTTCAACTGATCGAGGCTGCGGATTCGGTGTTCCGTGCGGATATGCAGGATTCGTTTAACGGTGAGTGGCCCGAATCCGGGCACGCGCATCAGGAGCTCTTTGGGTGCGGTATTTACCTCTACGGGGAAGAACTCAGGATGGCCTTCAGCCCAGATCGTCTTCGGGTCTTTACCTAAAGGGAGATTCCCTTCTTCAGTAAACCCGATTTCTTCCATCGAAAACCCGTAGCGTCGGAAGAGGAAGTCCGCCTGGTAGAGTCGGTGCTCACGCAAGAGAGGTGTCGGTTTAAGGCCCTCAAGCGGGGTGCCTCGGGCAGGCTGGAACGCGCTGAAGTAGATGCGTGAAAGGTCAAGCTTATCGTAAAGATTCTTGGAGACGCTTAAAATCTCGGTATCCGACTCTCCGGCAGCGCCCACTACGAACTGGGTGGTCTGTCCTTTTGGGCCGTAGCGCTTGCCGTGGTTGGCCTGTTTTATTAGCCTGGAGAGCAAGTGAATACGGCTGAGAAGCTCTTCACTAAATCTCTTCTGAGGTGCGATTTTTGAAAGCCTGGATGCTGAGGGGGCCTCAAGGTTAACGCTTACCCTGTCGGCAAGCCTTGCCGCACGTTCAAGCTGAGAGATGCCGGCTCCTGGAAGAACCTTAAGATGAATGTAGCCCTGGAACCGATACCGATAGCGCAGAAGCTCCACCGTTGCAAGCATTCGATCCATCGTCTGGACAGCGCTCTTGAAGATCGCAGAGGACAAAAAAAGTCCCTGCACAAGGTTGGCAAAGAACATCTTCATGAAAAGTGAGGCAAGCTCCTGTGGCGCAAAGGATAGGATAGGTTGGTCGTTGCCTCGCCGGTTAACGCAGTAGAGGCAGTTGTTCTCGCAGACGTTGGACATAAGGACCTTCATTAGAAGTATGGACCGTCCGTCAGGCAGGGCGGCAGGATAAATCCAACGCCCCATGTGACCCCGCTGACGATGGCCTTTTGGATCGTTCTTCGGATTGCAACACGCACCGCACAGATCATACTGAGCCGCCGCGCCCAGGGCCTCCAACTTCTCTTGAGAGTCCACATGTTTACTTTACTCAAAAATCGGGATTTGTCAACCCCCCACCCACCCATAACACCCCGTAACACCCGTAACACCCCCGTAACACCCCGTAACCCGTGACACCCGTAACCCGTAACACGCATCTCTTTCCTTTCCTCCAGAGACGGCAGCCCCCAAGGTCCATAATATCGATGGAACAAAGACCATAGCAGACAATGAAATCCATACGGGATCAACTTGGCCCCGAAAAACGGTTTGAGTGAGAAACCTAATCCTTCTCTTCGCCTATTCCTAAAGCGTGGGAAAGCGCAGAAAGTATCTTGGCGGAAGCAAACTCGGAGGCTTCCTGCTTCTCGTATTGTTCTTTGAGAAAACCCAACGCCTTTTCCCCGAAGCGTTCCTCAAGGAAACCTATCTGTGCTGCACGTACATCCACAGGAACCTCTACGTTGGTTATTCGTTCACAGAGTGCGGTAAAACGTTCATCCTCGGTTAACTCATCCCCGCAGTCCTCCGCATCAAGGGTGACTTCCCTTTTACAGTGAGGACAGTAGATACTCAACAGGGCCGCAGAAAACCACCCGTCGTATAAGAAACGCAGCTTCACTCGCTTTGAGAAACTAAGGTAGACAATCCAAAAGATCGAGACAACCAAACCTGCTACGTTGTAGCCGGTTGCATTGCCGGTAAAAAACTCAACGATGGAGTAGACCACCATCACTGCAAGGAATCCAACAGCCAGATAAAGGGTAACCGGCTTCCTGAGGATAAAGAACACGAGCAGGACACCTATATGTAAGAACAAAAGCACCAGAAGGAGCGCCGCAGGGGCATTCTGGGACACAACATCCAGCACCGGCCATACATAGGTTATGTCCAATATCTTAACAAGTGTGCCCAGGATAAGGATAACCGCGGCTATCTCGTAAAGCAGAAACAGCCACTCTATGAACCCGAACTCTCCGGCGTTCCGCGCCTCTGCCGGAGAGTATTCTTCAAGTAAACGGTTATAGGTCATTGAAGCAAACCTCGAATCAGTTCAAGCAACTCGTCCGGAGAGGAGAGCACGTAATCGGCCTGATCGGCCAGCTTCTCCCCTACTGACACGCGAAGTGCGCCTTCCGGCAACGCATCAAAACCGTCAAGATCGGTGGTGTCGTCACCAAAGTAAACGATCAGCGCGTTGTCTGAGGGACGAAAGTTTTCGACAAGGAAGGAAACCGCGATCCCCTTGTTCGTACCTGAGGGGCGCAGTTCCATCACATCCTTGCCTTCGACTATCTCCATCTCTTCGTAGTTCTCAAGTACTTCAGCTTTGGAGTAAAACTCCTCGAAGGCGTGCTCTACCGTCGTTTCGTCGGCAAGGCGGTAGTGCATGGCAACGGCACATCCTTTGTGCTCGATAATTATGCCTGGCCAGTCCGCAAGCTCTTCAAGGCTCGCTGCAAAATCATCCAGGTCTTGCTGAATTTTTTCATCATCGAGTATTGACTGTTCAAGCTCTCCAGGCATCTGAAGCTCGCACCCATGGCATCCGGCAAGTGCAACAGGGATTGTGGACGGGATAAACTCCTGCAGCTCTAAAAGGCTTCTTCCGCTGAGGATAGCCACGTAAGTCATGGGACGCTCTAAAAGCTGTCGCAGGATTATCTTTAACTCAGGCGGAGGGATAACCGAATCAGGCGTCGGGGCTATATCAACAAGGGTCCCGTCAAAATCCAAAAGCAACAAAAGCCCTGAGGAAGACTTAAGGCGATTCAACAACTCATCCTTCTGGCTCATACCTTCTTCCTCCGTATCCTCTTCCCATCGTAGGAAGACTCCTTCAAACAATCCAGGAACGTCCTGCCCCATTTCTCAACGGTTTTGCGGCGCAGACGCTTACGCATCTGGTTCATACGTGTGCGCCTTTCCGCGACCTTTATCTCAAGTGCTTCCTTGAGCCCGCGGACGAGCGAAGGTATACTGTAAGGATTCACGATCACCGCTTCCTTGAGTTCCTCGGCTGCACCCGCAAACTCCGAAAGCACAAGCATTCCTTTTTGTGGATCCTGAGCCGCCGCATACTCCTTGGCTATAAGGTTCATGCCGTCGCGCAAAGGGGTAACGAAACATAGATCCGCGGCGAGATAATAGGTGACGAGTTCCTCAAAAGGCAAGGCACGGAAGTAATAGTAAACCGGTGTCCAGGCAGCGCGTGCAAATCGGCCGTTGATCCTTCCCACCGCATTCTCAACCTCCTGTCTCATTCGATAGTACTCCGGGATCTGGATGCGGCTCGGAACCGATATCTGTACGAACGAGATCCTGCCCAGATAGCGAGGATTCTCCTCCAGAAACCTTTCCACGGCATTTAGACGCTCGGGTATTCCCTTTGAGTAATCCAGCCTGTCCACACTCAAAACGATGTGATCTACACCTATATCCTGCCGCAGGCGTTTGGACGCCTCCAGGACTTCTTTTTTAGCAACAAGTTCCTGAATCCCTGCGTAATCCACCCCCATCGGGAACGCCCCTACTTTAACCGTCCGCTTATTACGAATCAGCCCTTTGCCGAAGGAGACGTCCTTTTTTAATATGTCCTCCACCCCATGCAGAAAGTTCTGAACGTACGACCGGCAGTGAAACCCAATAAGGTCGGCTTTTATTAACCCCTCAAGAAACTCCTTACGCCATGGCAGGGTTCGGAAAAGATCAAGAGGCGGAAAAGGTATGTGCCAGAAGAAACCGATCTTCGAACGCACACGCAGCGAACGCAGCATCATTGGAACGAGGGCCAGATGATAGTCGTTTACCCAGATGAGATCAGAAGGTTTTGCCTCTTGGGCAACCGCGGCGGCAAACTTTTGATTCACAGCCACATAGACCCGCCAGTCTTCCTCAAGATAAGCGGTACGGCCAAGGAAATTATGGGCAAGCGGCCATAACGTGGAGTTGGAAAAACCAAGGTAAAAGTGCTTGAGTTCGTCAAAATCAAGGGGAATAAGCTTGAGATCAAAGGTAGGATTGGAGGGTGGAATGCGATAGATATCGGCAGAACAGTTCTCAGGAACGGTTCCCCATGCTATCCACATCCCTTTCGTGGAGCTAAGCACCGGTTCCAGACCGGTAACCATGCCACTGACGTTGCGGACCATGCGTATGGTGCCGCCAGTTGATTCCAGATAATAAGGACTGCGGTTGGAGACCACCAGAAGGCGACGTCTCTTCTTTGCATCAGGTCCGGATAAATTCTTTCGACCGGCCTTTTGGGGCTTGTTGAATTTCACGGCATCATCCTATCTTAGAAAAAGGAATTGTCAAGTATGCTGAAGGTAAATGCTAAGTCATCCTTAAAGAGGGTCAACGCAACCACAGAGGATCAGTCTCTATCACGAAGCCTTGTGGATACAGCGTAGCCCGAAATAACAAAGAGGAATGTGGAAACTATAGTTACAAGACCGTCGAAAAAGAAAACTGCAAGGGCTAAAAGTGGCAACTGGATACCGAGAAGTATTAAAGCGATAATCTGAAGCAGAAAGAAAAACCTAAGACGTTTCTCAAATCCCAGCAATCCAAGGCTGCGTTTGGTGGCAATGAAAAGTATAACTGCCGCCGCCACGATACCCACCCAGATAAGCCCGATGCTGACACGCATCCATACGTTGGTTATGCCGAAAAAAAACGCCACTCCCTCGAGTATTGCCTTGACTAATCCCCATATAAGACAACGTATCCACCCTCCACGAGCAAGGCGTCTGGAAAGCAATATCCGGTAGCGAGCGATCAAAGAGTTCATCTTTTCCCTTAAGACGAAACCTCACCCCTGCCTGTTGCTTAATCTCCGTCCGGGAACCGAGCGTTTTAAGGTTGCTACTTAACTCCACTAGGCTTTGAGGAGAAAGCCTTCCCGAAGGGGTACGGGGTGTTACGGGTTACGGGGGTGTTACGGGCTTGACAATCCATTTTAGCGAACTATAATATGGTTAGCGGACGAAAACCCGATCAAAACCAAGAAAAGCAAGAAAAGGAGGTCTACAAAATGGCCGGCAAGATAAAGAGATACGAGCCCTTCTGGGGGCTTGAAGGTCTACGTCATGACATGGATCGGCTTTTTGATTCCTTCCTCGGCCGCATGTCAAGTGAGGAGTATGCTACTATGTGGATTCCTGCCGTTGACGTGGAGGAGACAAAGGATTCCCTGGTTGTCCGTGCCGAGATACCAGGCATGAAGAAGGAAGAGCTCAAGATCCAGACCGTTGGCGACAACCTTGTGGTATCCGGCGAACGCAAGCATGAAGCCGAGGAGAAGGATCGGCACTTCCATCGGGTGGAGCGCACCTACGGGAAGTTCCAGCGGGCGTTCGCGCTTCCAGTAGAGGTTGAGCCGGACAAGGCCAAGGCCAGCTACAAGGATGGTGTTCTGGAGATCACTTTCCCCAAGTCGGAGAAGGCCAGGGCCAAAGAGATCGAGGTAAAATGACACCCCACGAAGTTACTGCGTAACTTCGCGGGGAACCCCGAAGCTAATTGCTCGCTTTTGACTAACGTCAAAAAGTTTGCAAAAAAACAACGAAAGAGCCGGTTATAAACCGACCCGACATTTTTTAATCCTGCGATCTTTTTAGCCTTCCAGGCTAAAAAGGAGCATTTAATTGGGGTCCCCACAAAATCACTCTGTGATTTCGTGGGGTGGTAGTGTTATCAGGTCGTCGTTGCCTTTCTGCTTTAGGGAATGGAAAACCAGGAGCCAGCGCCGGATGTGGTGCGGTACAAGCAGGTTGTTGCGTACGTACTCGCGGGCCTGTATCCCGAACCGACGGGCCATTTCCGGGTTCCCGAAAAGCTGGCGGATGCGGTAGGCAAGTCCTTCCACCGAGTGGATCAGGAAGCCCGAGGTCCCGTGGATTATCTGATGTCTGATACCTCCGATATCGGTTCCAACCACAGGCTTGGCTTTCCACATCGCCTCGGTAACGGTGAGCCCGAAGCCTTCACGCCTCGAGTTCTGGATCACCACCGCAGCGGCGCGCTGAAGCGCGTTTATCTCGCGGTGCGAATCAGGCGGCAGGTTGAGGATGTGGATGTCCGGGTCGTCACCGGCCATATCCGTGATCTCTGCAAGAACCGCCTGGCCTTCGGGATCGTCTGTAGCCGAGCCGCCGGCTAATATCAAGCGGCAGTCATACCAGCTCCTGACCAGCTTGAACGCTCTGATGGCGCCGAACGGGTCCTTGAGTCTGTCGAACCGCGCAACCTGCAGAATGATTCGCTTGTCACGAGGCACACCCAGCCGGTAAAGTATGGCGGTAACCTCATCATCGGTAAGCTCCTCGTTCTTGGGTGCAAGTGGATCTATCGCCGGCGGAAGAATGAACTGCGGCGACATCAGGTTCTTGGTGTACTGAGGCAGGTGGAAAACAGCGCCGTCGTAGCGTTCCACGAATGGACGCAGGAAGCCCCAGACACGAAGATCGGCCTCTGATAAATCTATGTGGCACCGCCAGGCCCAGCGGTTGGAGCGATTCGGATACTGGGCAATCATGGCCACCGGCTGCGGATCGTGAATCACAACGAAATCTGCATCGTCAGGTATTGGAGGTGCGTTTTTGCCAACGTTGTCAAGATAGGAATCGAACATCTCCTGGGTGAACTCCTCGGGCTGACCGTGCAGGGCGTTGTGAAACTTCTTTGTAATGGTGAAGAACTCGGTGTTGCCGGTAATAACCTTCCATTCGACCGTCATGCCCAGATCCTCGAGTATGGGTATGAACCATCCGAGTATCTCCGCTACCCCTCCGCCCTCCTTTGTGGAGTTGACGTTGACGATCTTTGCCGGCCCAAGCAAGCGCGCCAGCTCCTCTATCTCGTTGATTACACCCGCGGTTACAATAGGGGCGTAATCCTTAAGATGATGTTTGTTATTACTTGATGGCATCTTGGATCGCGGCCATTATCTTGTTTCTTAACTCTTCCAGATTGTACTCATAGGGAGAGAAGGCGTTGATGGTCACGGCCAGATCGGGCATATCCAGCTCTGTCTTAAGCCAGTCTGAAAGATCGTTCGAAGGCTCGCGCAGCCGAAGCCTCGATTCTATAAGGTGATAGAAAAGGCTGTGGGGTGAGATGATCTGTATCGCCTGCATGAGCTCTGGCAAACTCGCCGCAGAGACGCCGGTTGGATAAACGAAGCTCTTGATGCAGAGGAAGTAGAAGGCCTGCTCCTCAGACACGCGCAGGAAGTACTCGGTCTCGCCTACGTAATCATCAACGATCTCGATAAGTCGAGCCCTGGCGTCGCGCAGACGAGTAAACTCTAAAGGATCGAACGAGGCAAGCTTCTCGCCCAACGTCTTCTGCCACAAAACACCCCATACCCACTGGGCAAAGTCGTTCATGTAGTCGGTGGTGGTAAAGTGCCGCCGCAGAAGCGAGTGGTAGAGATGGTAGAAGATTGAGGACGAAGGCACCCCGCGCAGACCGGTCAGAAGCGAGCGAAGGTTATCCGCCTTGTAACCTGAGTAATAGACTATCCCCTGCTCGGTGTAAAAATGGAAAGGCTTCGCCACGCGGAATTATACCACTTCCCTTTGACGAGTCAACCTTTACATCCTCCTTTCATGCTAGGCAGGAAAGATCGGAAACTTGATTAACAGATACCCTCACTGGTAAAGGGGATAAAAAGGGAGGAGATTAAAAGTAGGGGCAAGGCATGCCTTGCCCCTACAGATGCTCGGCATATCACAGTCCTGCCTCTACTTTGGGGAGAAGAACGTCTTCCCCATACGAATGCTGCACGTTCGCTTGGGGACCCCGATCTTTTGTCCGAAGGACAAAAGGAAGGTTAAGGTTCGCTTAATTCAATCAGCCAAGCGAGGCTGAAGCCTCTCGCTATGTGGATAAGAGCTGACTTGACTTTCCAGCTCTGCTCAATAGTAATACTCGATGTTTAATTCCCTCTCCCCTGGCGGGAGAGGAAAATGTATGGAGTGTAACGAACATGTCGTTGCAACAACAAAACGTTTATTGGACTCCCAAATCGGATTTCCTCTTCCACAGCGAAGTGGGTCGCAAAAAGTGCCGAGGGACGAAGTTCGTGCAATGAATCTTCTAAAAAGCCCGCAATGCTAACCTTAAATCACCCCCACCCTACCCTCCCCCGTCAAGGGGGAGGTGACCCCAGAATTACCCCTCCCTCGAGGGGACAGCGTGCCCCTTGAGTGCTTTATGCGCTCATAGGGGAGGGGATAAAGGGGAGGGTGAACCGCATGCAACACGAAAACTCCCTCTCCTTGGTGGAGGGGGTCGGCGCTTGCGTCGGGGGGAGGGGATTAAAAGTAGGGGCCGACCTTTAGGTCGGCCCGTTCTATTTATCATAGGGCCAACGTTGACGGTTTGAACGTCCGCTGCGCACCCGACAGGGGCACAAGCGTCAGGTCGGCCAGCCTGCTTGACACTCCCTAAAGTCGAATTAGAGTAGTAGATGCCAAACCGAATCAGCCGGGTTACGCGCTCCAAGGAATCGACCCGCGCCAGCTACAACCGGATGAGCCGGTTCTACGATCTTTTGGCCGGTTCAAGTGAGCGCAAGTTCGTGGAGAGTGGTATCGAGAAGCTTGGTATTAAAGAAGACGAGAAGGTCCTTGAGATCGGGTTCGGGACAGGACATGCGCTTGTGAGTTTGGCTCAGGCGGTTGGTGAGAAGGGTAAGGTCTACGGTATAGACATCTCCGATGAGATGCTTACGGTGGCGCGAAAGAAGTTGAAGAAAGCCGGACTGTCGGATCGAGTAGAACTTACCCACGATGACGCCCTGCATCTCCCCTATTCCTCACGTTCTTTCGACGCCCTCTTCATGGCCTTCACCCTTGAGCTTTTCGATACACCCCAGATTCCGAGCGTTCTAACCGAGTGTCATCGAGTACTGAAAAGTGGCGGACGCATCTGCGTAGTGGCGATCTCCAAAGAAGGCAAAGATAATCTAATGATGAGGCTTTACGAATGGGCGCACCGGTGCTTTCCCGCCTACGTTGACTGCCGCCCGATTTATCTCCGCGAGACGCTTGAGGATGCCGGTTTTCGAATTCTCGATTGCGAGATAATAACTATGTGGGGTCTGCCGGTTGGGATTCTCCTCGGAGCTAACCAATCAAAGAGATGTTGACAAATCACATAGCCTGATTAGAATGCAATACCCTCCGGGGTACTCATGCGGATGCGCCCGCGCTTCCGTCGAGTAAAACATCCACGTGGGGTGTTAAGTATCGGCGTGGGTGCGATTCCCTGGGGTGAAAAAGCCCCTGTAGCTCAGCAGGATAGAGCAACGGTTTCCTAAACCGTAGGTCGTGGGTTCGAGTCCCGCCAGGGGTAGTTTCCCTTCATTACCGGTAGAGCGCATCCCGTTGTAACACAAGCGCTTACAAGTGATATAGGTATCCCTTGGTGCGGGTGCAAGGTCTACCCGATCACACCTGAAAAGTAGGCGTTTGGATGCAAAAATGGCTAAGAACCCCTAAAATAGCACACCTACTGACACAGCCCAAAAGGTGCTCGGAGAAACACAGCCCAAACACAGAGACCTTATCCCGTTGGGCCAGATTCCAAGAATGTGACGCCTTGACAATGCCTGCCCAGCATGTATCCTCTAGTAGAGACTAATCATGTAACCTAGGAGGAAGTAATGTCTAACAGAGAAAGTTTAAGTCTATGGGATATAATGCGTGCGGATTGCGATCGTCTGAAGTCCAAAACCTTTGTTGATTCTCACTTTCCAGATAGAAAGGAACCTGATGAGATAGAGTTACGGTACGGACTCTATCACGAGATAATGGTTATGAATACAGAGTTGAATATGGACGATCTCGAAAAAGCCTACCAGAACACCGTTGACATCTTGAACTTGGCCGAGAATGACCTAAATGAAGTCAGCCCTGGTAAACCATTAGACCGAATCGGAATTATGAGATTAATGCTTTCCATTGGTTGCATTCCCTATTGGGAAGAACACGGTTTAGTCCTTGACAAAACTTGGGGTTTAGGCCCTATAGTGGAGAAATGGAGAAAGGAATTGAGGGAACAAGGTAAAATGAAATAGGGATTGTTAATCTCAGCTAAGAATCCTCACGCCTAGCTTTTCGAGGATTTGCTCAGTGATTCTTACGGCTCCAGCGTAGTCGTTAACGCGGGCCATAGCGGCCTCGTGAATCTTCTCGTGCAGGCCGGTAGACCATAGCTCGTATTCTTTGATAACCTTGGCAAGAATTACCGGATCGGTAGGAACTTCAATACTAAGGATTCCTTGTTTTTGAGCGTAGAAGGCGAACTTGGCTTCGTGAACTGAGTTGAAGTCGTATTGCTTACCGCCTGCCTCAAGGTAAGAAAACATGCCTTTTTCTACAAGACGTTCAAAAGGCTGAGAGGGAAGGGATATCTTGTGGGTTTTGACTTTTGAAGGCATAAAGTCCTTGGGAAAGTTGCGGATACCGGTTTCGTGATCCGCTACAAGGTCTTGGATAATCTGGGTTGTAGAACGCGCCTTGCGCTTCTCGCGTTGATTCTTGCGCATCTTTGGCAGCTCCAGGCGCTCCTTGACAAGCTCGGTAATCCCTTCGTATATTCGGGGCAGCCACTTCTCAGGGTCAAGCCCAAGGGCTTTGAGGATTGCGCTGTCAAAATCCTTGCGGTCTTTGCGCTTTACTTCTTTGAAAATAGATAGGACTCCACGAGAAAGAAGCTTCTCAAACTTTTGTTCGGCCTGCTTGCTTGACCTCTTGTGAGACACCTTTAGAAATTCCATGAGGTCAACTACATTCGAGAATATAGCACCGTCTCCTAAGTTAACATGACCTATCTCGGCCTCTATTTGAAGAAATATTAGGGCTGAGTTCAGTATAGCTGCCAAGGCCAAGGGAGGCTTTATTGAATCGCTGAAAACCGAGTATTGTCTTTTGTCAATGTAAAGCGGTTCGGAGGAGTAGGGAGTTGAAAACTTATCCCCGTAAGCCACAACCCATAGAATTTGAGCTTGAATGTCAGGCAAAGACCACCAATATTTACGGCCCTGGACGCTTGGCACTTCCGGCCACTTAACACCGTCTTTTGTAACCCCCTTCTCACCTACGTTCTCGATATACTTCAACGCTCCCTTGTGGCCTAAAGCCCTTAGCTCTTCTTTGCTCTGGTTGCACAGGAAAAGCCTATACCTGAGCTTTTCAGGATCAACGACAAGACCCTCTATCTCCTTTGGGGACTTCACCACAGACACAAGGTATTCATCCTCGATCCCGTATTGTTTAGCCTTCTCCTCGGTCAGGTAAAAAAACTCATTTATGCCGGTAGTGTAGCCTCTGCGGACGTTAGCAACCTGCGATAAAGGAACTAGCTTGTCTCCAAGCTTTTCCATAAGTTCAAAGTAGACATCGGGTGCGCGAAGGAACTTACCCCACTTTACGGTTTTGCCTGCTTCCTCAAGTTGACGCCTTAGCTCTCCCTGGCTTACCGTCCGTATGCGGAAGTTTTCGTCCTCGTAAGAATGCACGCCCTTGGCTATCTGTTTACCTTTGTCTCCTTCTTGCTCGATCCTTATTACAAGATCGTTAACCCTTAGATGGCGGTTGTGAAACTCTAACGTGGGGTCGGATTCTAAAAGCTTAGCAAGCGGCTTCTTGACCTTGACGAAACGGACGGAGTGATCGGCGTTAGGGCTGTCCGTGCGTTCAAGGACTGAGATTATGGTGTTCACCGCCACGTCACGGAACCAGGGTTCGCAACGACTTTCGATTATAGCGATTATCTTGAACTTCGCTGTAAAGAAACGCTGTAACTCATAACCGTAGGCAACGTCAAGCCAGGAATTGGAGGTAAGGAAAGCCATGCGGCCTTTGGGCTTCAGGAACCTGGCGGCGTGAAAGAACATATAGGCGTAAATATCGGCTTGCCTTGAAAGCTTTATCTCGGCCTCCTCAAAAAGCTTGCCTGCCTCTTCTGGCTTCGCACCATTCTCAAGCCAATGCTCATAGACCGATTGAGAGTGCTTCGGAAGCTTTTCAAACAAGTCGGGGTACTCTCTAAGCCATTCCTCCGCAAGGAGCTTCCCCAGGAACTTCTTATGCCCCTTATTGATCTTCTCTATCAGCTCCTGACGGATATAAGGGAAGTTGCCCATCATGCCGTCAAATTGAGGAATAGGGATTGGCATTTTTAATTTCGAATCAGAGGGATGCGGAAACTCAACTATTTGCTCGGGCACTAGATCAAAGAAGTCTTTGTTAAGGATACGAGGATAGTTGTTAGGGTTTTTCATCTCGTGGTCACGGATATAGAGGTTGATTGTAGCAAGCTCGGCAGGGAATTGATAAATATCGTTGCCCCAGAGTTTCTCTATAAGCTTCTGGTGATTTTTCTCATTAAGGAGATAGTAATAGCGAGTATATGCCCTAACCAGAAATGTTCCTGTTCCACAGGTTGGGTCAAAGACAACATCATCCTTTACACGGACTACAAAGCCGTTGATGAAGTCAACCAGGTCTTCCCGTGTGAAGAACTGCCCCCACGAACGGCGTTCATCAGGAGATATAAGCCTCTCGAACACTTCACCGATTACGTCAAGATCAATATGGCTAAAGTTATAATAGGCAAGATGTTCAAGCAAGGATTGAAGCACCTTTGCCGAATCTGCACTCCAAGGTATTTCATCCGTGATGTCAGGTTCGAAAACCGCCTGGTAGTCTATGGCTCTTACCTCCTCAAAAGCTCTCTGTAGAATCTCCTGCGCTCGGTCAAGGTCTAAATCATCAAGGACGAGTCTCGGCAAATCACCCTTGCATCGCCTAAAAGTAAAGTAGAACAGAATCCTCCCGATCATCTTATAGATGATTTGACGCGCCGCCTTAGTAAAGAACTCTTCCGTGTCGTAATGCTCAATGCCTTGTTGACGCGTCCACCGTTGGAACTTCTTCTGGAATTCCTTGTCCTTGCCGTATTTTCGTGAGAGCGACTCTTTTATACTTGGGGTTAATATCTCCACTGAGTAGTACAAGGAATTGGCAAAGGCTACAGGGTCTAACGGATGCGGATGCAGACGGCCCGTTTGTATGAGGTCGTCAAGATCAGAGAGAATATCCCTTGCGCGATTGCGAAGCTCCTCCTGGACTTGCGAAATTTTAATGTCCTCAATCGTGCTTACGGTAAGCAAAGCGGGGTAGGTATGCAGAGGAGTAGGCTCGGCTCCGGATAAGTCCCACAGAACCGTATTGCGAACATTCCAGGTTATAAGATAGCGGGCCTTAAGTGCCTTGGCCTTGGGAACCCCGTTTGAGATAAGCTTAGGATCGTCTACAGGTGTGTTTGTATCCTTAAGTTCAATTGTAGCAACGGCTGTCTCCTGAGCCTTGTTTAACCATAGGATTACGTCGGGGAACTTTGTCTTCTTCTCGCCTACCTTGACGCTCTTTTCTCCTTCTGCCTCAGTAGCTATGTGCCTTGCCGATCCTATAAGCTCGTTAAACCAACCGATAAGTTTGATTTGGAATACGCGTTCATTATCTGAGGTTTTCATTACCTAATCTCTCCGTCCGTCATAGCGAACTATACCCTTGGGTAGAGAGCTTGTCAAGCTTGCCTTAGGGGTAGGGTCTTCACCCCTCCTTGCCTTCAGAAGTATAGCACTAACCCAAGGAAAGTTCCCGTAGGGTTGGATACGCCTATGCCCGTTCTTTTGGGTATAACGTTGTTATGGGCCATAGGACTATGACACCCCGTTACGTAAACTTGCCGTAGGACGCTTAATCGAATGCGGGCTGGGTTGGCTGAGGTAGAGGCTTGGACGTCGGTGACAAGGATATGTTTAGAGGTACGCAGTTCCCAGCCTCCACTACCCCTACTATACCTTTCCACAAGGGCGATGTCAAGGATGGGAGGGGAGGGTGCTAAGTGGTTGACAAATGCCTATTTTGCGAGTATGATTTAAGCACTTGACAAATTCTGGTAAAGGAGTATAATTTCACTAAAATCCAAGGAGGCGATGATGTCAAGTGCAATTGTGGACAGTAGCATAGGTTATTGTGCGGGTGCAGTGGTTTCACTTATCAAGCCCTTTAAGAAAGGAAGGGATCGGGTTGAGATCCGATTGAGTAAAAGAGATGAGCTTGCTCTTAACCGAGCGAGACGTTTCCTGGAAGAGGCTCTCGCTGGTGGACCTTATTACTCTTCCCGTGAGTTGAATCTTATGTCAGGTGACGAATTACGAGCCGATACCGCTTGGATAGGACTACGTATATTGCTCCAGATGGCTGAAACTCAAATTGATAGTATGGATTTTTTAGAACGCAAACTGAAGGCTTACATCGATATACTCAGCAAAATGGAAAGATGGGAACTCCTAAAGAAGGAAGAGGACCAAAGTACCTTAAATGAGGTGGACACGTTCTTCCGCAAGCTAATGGATTACTCAGATGCAGAGGAATATAGAGCTGCGTTAGCGTAAGTCACCAAATACCGGTTCTTGTTTTGATTAATCCCCAAGTTGAAGCGTACTATGCTGCGATTGCTACCCGTCTTAAATTACTAAGGGAAAAACTAGAGGAATTGGAGCGAGAGTCCTACGAAACTAAGACTCCCTTCGAGTTAATCCGTTTCCTTAAGAAAATTACCTCAGAATTATCCAGAGCCACGAAGATTAATAGATCCGCGTGTGATCCTAAGCTGGGACGTAATGTGCCGGTTGCCTTAGCAAACCTCCGCAAGCTAGATACGAAAACGGGACAACTCTACTCATATCTTCGTTGGGTCGAAAGTAGTAAAGTTGGTTCAGTTCATGGGCCACTTGTGAAAGCCTTTCTACTTTTGGTTTGCAAGAGACTGAAACGGTGGCATATATCGGAAAACCAAATCTTGGTACGTGCAAAATGGAACTATGGATTCACGTACCAAAACATATCATCCACCATTTATAAAGCCATTGATGGTATTGTTAAGGACATTCCTATGAATAAACGTTTCTATATGGTCTCCTACCCTAGGATTGAAAGGGATAACGCATTTATCTTAAGCAACCTAGCCCACGAGATTGGACATCTTTTCGACGAATGTACCGGGGGAATAGCTGCAGAGGGCAACCCCGTGCTTAAGGTTGCATACGATGAAATTGAGGAAATATGGAATGAGACCTCAGAAAATCGCCTCGCAAATAAACTAGCTAAAGAACTCAGGACTCGCTTGGAGAAGGAGCTAGCCGATTTAACTCTTCGTGCAAGGCCTCTTTCGAGAGAAATAGTCTCTTGGAGAACGAAATCGTTGGTAAAAGATTACATCCTTCCTAAATGGCTTCAGGAATGTTTTTCTGATGTCTTTGCAGCACGCATCCTCCCGATTCCCTACTTATTTTCACTCGCAGAGACTTTAACTACTTATCGTGCTGGTCCAGAGTATCCTACTAGGGGAATAAGATTGAGTCTTGTGATTGAGGAAATTGACCATATGGGGCTAACCGATAAGTTGAAAGTACTCTCGAACGCAAAAGAACACGGTGAAATTGCAAAGGCTATTCTAGAAAAAATAGATGGATACCGGATAGAAAAAGTTGGCCCCCCAGAAGCACCGTCGGATCTTAAGGAGATAGAGACAAAGGATATAATGCCGCATATTGTGTGGGCAGCGGTGAAAAAGGCGATAGTTCCCATACGAAAATCCATACGTCAAACACCCACACCGAAATTCAATTTCCTAGAGCTATTTAATCAAGTTGAGCTCCTTGAACGCGGGATTCCGCCTAATGAGGCTTTCGGTGTCGAAGACGAGCCTCCGAAGGTTCTTAACATAGAGCACATCCTCACAATAGGATGGATTTTCTGGCTCACAATGGACTCAAAACAAAAAGGCCACGGCTGTCCCTTTGGTGGCAAACGTCGTGAAAAAATCAAACAAGATGTTTCACGCCTGCTTCTTAAGGCGATCGAATCAAGTTCAGTACACAATTATTACACAAAATGGAGAAAGAAAATAAAAAGCCCCGTAAAATATGATCTGCTCAAGACGGAAAAGCCTGATCCTGTAACTCAAGGGGCGCTATCTAGAGCTAACATGCTAGCTTGGATGAAGCGTCCTATATCAGAAGGACCTCTGGTGGTAACTCCTCTTCTCGACCCGCATCAGATTGGTGAGAGTTCTTTGGATGTGAGATTGGGAAATGTCTTTATCGCTTTCAGGAGGGCTCGTTTCTCTGAATTGAATCTTTCCAGACCTACACCCCAATCTCGTAAGTTTGTACGGAATCTCCTAAGAACAAAAACAAAATTCGAGGACCCCAAAAAAGTAATCTGCGAAAACAGCGAAAGGGTAAGGCTCCGTTTTGGGTCTTCATTCGTCCTTCATCCCGGCGAGTTTGTGCTCGCTTCGACGCTCGAATATCTCAGTCTACCTCTAGATCTCATGGCTTACGTAGCTGGCAAATCATCCTTAGGACGTCTGGGTTTAGTCATCGCTACTGCTACACAAATTGCTCCAGGTTTCAAGGGATCCCTAACTTTAGAACTTGCTAACGTTGGTACTGTTCCAATCCGACTTTTCCCTGGTTTAAGAATTGCGCAATTTATCTTCCACTCAGTTAAAGGCATTGATCCTAAAAAAGGTGGATACACGGGGTACTACTATTTATCCACAGAACCTAAAACCAGCGGTATTTACGATAAAGAGATTGATCTCGAGTTTCTTGAATTCCTAGGTGACCCACCTCAAAGATAACCCGACAGAAACACTGCGCGGTTTCACAAACTCCCCCATTTGGCACCCCCTACAATTGCGTTATAGTCCGGTATGGCAACGGAGAGGCGGATTACGGTGCTGTTTATCGGTGAGGGGAGCATGCGGCATCGAAAGCATTTACAGCGCAAGCTTACCCTCAACTAAAGCACCGTCCGGCAGGCGTGAGGCGGGGCTGCCGAAAGACGCACAGGTTCTAGGGGCGGTGTGCCGAGCGGTCTCGGACGTGCAACGCCGGATTATAAAGCTCAAACGAAAACCGAACTTAAGAAGATAGGAGACGAGGTTAAGAAAACAGAAGAGGAGCAAGCTAGGCTTGTCAAAATACGCAAAGAATAAGGCAAGGAAACCTGGGCCAAGACTTTATTATTCGAGATGATTAGATTTATTGAACCCACGGAATTAAAAATGGCCATAATAACTGCCAAGGGACGGAATCACTAAGTCGCGCAACTGCGTCACTTATCAAACACATGGGCAAGTTTATTGGGGCTATTAAAAAAGATGGTTGAATAAAGCTATAATTGAGGAATAAACACGGCAAACTCAGGGCACTACGTTTATTGCTATCCCATATTGATGATACCCTTCCAGCTCTATAGCTTTTCTTTCCTTCCGCACTTCCGAGCCTGCTGATTGC
>Ga0307428_1000817_pt1 | contig 17550 bp, 12 predicted proteins | sample SalMarWE160240MG_FD_202161 | JGI IMG/M metagenome (GOLD analysis project Ga0307428, IMG submission 202161) | Salt marsh sediment microbial communities from the Plum Island Ecosystem LTER, Massachusetts, United States - WE1603-240 | ecosystem: Environmental > Aquatic > Marine > Intertidal zone >...
CTTGCCCGATCCGGTAGTGCCGGCGATGAGCAGGTGCGGCATGCGTCCCAGGTCCGCAATCAGCACGTCGCCCCCGGCGTCTTTCCCGAGGAACAGCGGCAGGGCCATCTTGCTGGCCTGGTGCCCGGCCATCATCAGCAACTCGCGCAGCCGGACCATTGCCTTCTCGGTGTTGGGCACTTCGACGCCGACGGTGTTCTTGCCGGGGATGGGGGCCACGATGCGGATCGCCGGGGCGCGCATGGCTCGGGCGATGTCGTTAGACAGCGACGAAATCTGCGAGACCTTGATGCCCGGCGCCAGCGACAACGCGTACATCGTGATCACCGGACCGGTGTCAATCTCGACCACGCGGGCGTCCAGACGGAACTCGTTCAGGGTCTGTTCAAGCACCTTGGCCTTGGCCCGCACGACCGACTCATGCTTCGCCGAAAACGAGTGCTCCGATTGCTCTAGCAGGCGGAGGGGCGGGTAGGTCCATTGCCCGATGGCCCGGGGGTAGGCCTCGTCCATCGGAGGGGGCTCGCGCTGCTGCGGTACCCTGACTACCGGCTGGCCTGGCTCATCATCCGTCGGACCCGGTTCGGACTCGCCCCGGCGACGTCCGAGCTTCTTGCCGGACGGTTTGCCGGGAGCGGTCTTGGCTGCCTCGCGTGGTTCGTCCGGCTCGTGGAGGCCCGCCTCTCCATCCGGGTGCTCCGGCACATGGGTATCGTCGAACAACTCGCCCTGCGCAGAATCGCCGCGGTCGCGCAGGGCGACCCGCCGCCGGCGCGTAGGATTGATCTTGATGTCGGTTGCGGTGTCGGTTGGCGAGGCGGTGGCCGTCGAGGCCGCAGCCCGCGGCACCACTGTCGCCGCCGCGTCGCGAGCTTTGGTCAGGGCCTCGCCGGAAGCCTCCGCGGCCCGCTTGACCATGCCGGGGAAGCGCAGCACCCACCCCTCGGCCGTCATCAACAAGCCAACGATGAACGCGTACCCCAGAATCAGCACCGTGCCCAACCCGGAGAAGTGATCGGTGAGCAGGTCGCCTAACGCGGTGCCCAGGACGCCACCGTCGCCTTCCGGCATCGTGTGGGTGCTTCCGGCGGAGACCAGGTGTACCGCCGCGGCCGTTGCCGAGCATAGCAGACTGAGCCCGAACGCCCGCTGGAGCAAGTTGGGGACGTTGCCGTTGAACAGCCAGAGCCCCGCTGCCATGCTGACGAACAGAATGAGTGGGTAAGCTCCGTCTCCGAGGTAATAGAACGTGTGGTAGGCGACGAGCCCGCCGGCCAGCCCGCACGCGTTCCGCGACGGATCGTTGTGCGGGTACCGATGGGGACTGGGCCAATCGCCCGCGTCGAACGTCAACAGCGCGCCCCACACGAACAGGCAAGCCAAGCTAAGTAAGATCGGCCAGTGCAAGCGCCGCCGGCGCTGTTGACTTTTGCGTTTGGCCATTGAAGCTCGTTCCGGAGGTCGTCTTCGGCTCTCGTGACTGGCGCAGACACCAACTCCTGCGAAACTGTATCACCGAAAACAGCACTGGTGATACTGATAACCACGCTCCTGTAGTTATCGGTTGTGCGCCGCCCAACCCTGGAGCCAATCTGCCCCGCCGCCCCAGTCCCAGCATCAAGAACGACGCTACTCGCGCCACAGGCTATGCCAAGGGGCCTCATCCTCCAGGTCGATGACCTTGACGCCACAACCGCCGGCTCACTAGGATACGGGTGGGGCATGAGGAGGTAACGCATGCGTGCAGTCGTGCTACATCGAGGCGAGGACGGTTACTGGATCGCCGAATGCCCGTCGCTACCCGGCTGCATCAGTCAAGGCCGAACGAAGGCGGACGCTATCGCGAATATCAAGGAGGCGATCCAAGGCTGGATCGAGACGGCCAAAGCCCACGGTCAGCCCATCGCCGACGAAGATTTCGAGACCCAGGTGGTTTGCGTGTGAGCAAGCTCCCGATCATCTCCGGGCAGGATTTGGTCCGCGCCCTATGCCATGTCGGCTTCGAACTCGATCGGCAGTAAGGCAGTCACATGATTCTGTACCGGGCCGAGCCGACGACAACCCTATCTGTTCCGGATCACCGTGAGCTTGATCGCGGCACCTTACGGGCCCTGTTGCGCCAGGCTGGAGTAACGCCGGAGGAGTTGTCGCGGCTATTGTGATCGGAACCAAACCGATGAGGGGGCTTACTTCGCGGCCACCCCCCAGTGGCGAGGGAGCCTCTTCTTGACAGTATAATACTTGAAACACCCCGTCGGATGCCAGATTCGTAGCGGCCTGCGTCTGGCAGGCTGTTCAGACACGAAACGTCAGCGCCTTGCTCGGCCGGCGAGCTAGCCCGGATTTCTCACCACAGAGAGCGCCGAGAGCGCAGAGTGTTATTGTGAAGGACGTTAGGCTAATTCGAGGTCATCTTCGTTTTGACACTGTGTGCCTCACTCCAGGGAAATTGGCTAACCCAAGTGCTTGTCAATCCCGACTCTGTGGTCTCTGCGTGCTCCGTGGTGAGAAATGAAGGCTAGCCATCAGCGTGCGCTGCGCTATCCATGCCGCGGTGGGCTCTACGAGAAGGGCAGGACGGAGCGTCACTCCGGCAGAAGGCTGGCTTCCGAGTCCGGTACCGGCGGCGGCGCCGGGAGGGACTCGACGGCAGGCAGGTCGGCCAGCTCGCCCAGGCCGAAGACCTTGAGAAAGTGCCGGGTGGTGCCGTAGAGCATGGGTCGGCCGGGCTCCTCGGCGCGCCCGACGATCTTGAGCAGGTTCATCTCGCGGAGCTTGTTGAGCATCTCCCCGCAAGCCACCCCGCGGATCGCCTCGACGTCGGCGCGGAGCACCGGCTGCTTGTAGGCCACGATGGCCAGCGTCTCCATCGCCGCCGGCGACAGCTTCGACTCATCGCGAACCTTGAGCAGCTTGCTCACCCACCCGTTGTAAGCCGGCAGGGTCAACATCTGGAAGCCCTTGGCGATCTCCTCGATGCGAAAGGCGTGGTCCTCAGCTTGGTAGCGCTCGTTGAGAGCCTCGATGTGCTTCTTGACGTCGCGGGCGTCACCCACGCCGACCAATTGAGCGATCTTGGACGCCGGCAGCGGCGAATCAGTCGCAAACAGTAGCGCCTCGACCACCGACTCCACGGTGATCTCCGGCTCGGGCTGATCCCGTGGTGGCCCATCAGCGGGAGCTTCCGCAGCCTGATCGGGTTCCTCCAGCTTGGCATCGGCAGTTTCTGAAATCTCGCTCATCGGCACGAATCATAACCTGCGCCGGCGGGAAAGGCGAATTCCACCAGTGTTCCAGAACGATAGGGCAGGTCCCACCCGCCCGGCAAGTCGGCCGGCGTCGCAGTGTGGGCGACCGGTAGCCGGCTTTGGCCTGCGGCTGGCGCCGGTGGACGAGAGCGGGCGGCTGGCGTATGGTACTTGCACCGGAATTCGATATGGACACCGTGGTGCCCGTCGGCAAGGAAGGTGAATGATGTTGAATATGCATGTTGTCGCCCGAGGTGGGCTGGGGTGTGTCGTGGTGGGGCTGCTGGTGGCGGCCGGTTGTAGCGGCGGGGCGGACTTCGGCGAGTCGATCACCGTGCCGCAGGAGCGGCAGACCCAGATCGATGAGGCCTTCGGCGCAGGCAAGACGCTGCGTCTGCCCGCCGACATGCCCTTTAACGTGGCCGACGCGCAACGCTTCTCCCAAGGCGGCGCGGTGGCGGAGTCCTCGGCCGACGCCTCCGGCAAGGCCCGTTGCAGCGCCAGTGCTCAGGCGGGCGGCAGTGCCTGGGCCGAGTTGCAGCTAGGCCACGTGCTGACCTGCGCCGGGGACACACCCTTCGAGGCTACGGTGACATTCAACGTCACCTACCGTTACCGGATGGAGTCGGAAGGCGCCGCGGGGACGGTGACACCTGATAAGTTCGCCCTCAAGGCCTACATCATGGATTCCAACCGGCGGATGTTGAAGCGGATGATGCTCGCCGAACTGGAGCCCGCTAAAGGCCCCACCACCTGGAGCGGCACCCAATCACCTGCGTTTGATGTGACCTTCGAGCCCGGGCTGGCTTACCATCTTGTGTTGGCCGGTCGCGTGGAGGTCTCCGGCGACGAAGATCGGTCGCCATCGGCTGAGATACAAGTCGAATCTCTGGAGCTGGAGATCACACCGAGACGCTGACCCGGAGACGACCCGGCGGCGGGCACTCTGGCGGCTGGCGCTAATCCGGTCGCACCACTGCGCGCGAGACCATCACCTTGAGTTCGTCCAGCTCCTGCTGGCAAGCCGGCAGTGCCTCGTCGAGAGCGTGCTGCTCGATCCGGGCAGACAGCTCAGCGAGCGCGGGATAATCGTATCCCCCTGCGGTGCCTTTGAGCTGATGGGCCATGAGCCTGAGCGCCTGGAAATCGCCAATACTCAAAGACGCAACCATGTCCGCCGTGCGCTTGTCCAGGCCGTCCACGAACTCCTGCAGCAAGTCGGTGAACGATTCGTCCTGGCTCACGAGATCGGCGGGGATCGGGTCGTTCGGTGTCTCGTTTTGATCTGCCACGTCGCTGCGCATCCTCATAGTGAACCGTGGTGCCCGACCGCGACCCTACGCAACCGATATCGACCGCCTCGCCAGGGCGCATTCGCTAAGTCTTCACGTATACCCGCCGGGCGTGCGTTCTCCGTCGGTGTTTCCCGACCAGCGGACCCGCGCTTGCGAAACCCCAACGGGCGCTGCTACATTACCGGACATGTCGCTCTCATCGATTCGCGTCCAGGCCCCAGACGACCGCACGGAGACTCTCGCACTCGCGTTACAGGCGCTGCTGCGCTGGGCCGGGTGCGAGGCGGATTATGCGGACCTGAACGCCGGACTGGGTCTTGCCTTTATGACCTCCGTGCGGAACCCGGAGCGCTGCCTCGCCACGTGGATGACCGACGGTCGCGATGCTCTGCTGGAGCGGACCGCCCCGCGGTTCGGGATCAAGCTGCGCGGACTGCACCCACCCGAAGCCGCCGCCGGATTGGAGAACACGCCGGAATTCGCCCAACACTTCGACGCGAGCTACCGACCACTGATCGAGCGGGCCCTGGAACACGGCCAACCGGTGCTGGCGTGCCGGGGTTGGCCGGGGGAATCCGTGGAGCTGTGGGGCATTATCACCGCGGTTGGTAACGAGGGTCTCGGTCTGCGCGGAACCACCGTTGCCTCGGGTGGGGAACTCATTTCGCTGACCACGCCCCCGGTGCAGGCGTACGTCGTGGAGGAGATCAGGCCGCACGTTCCGCCGGATGATGAGCTGCTGCGACTGGCGGTTCGCCACGCCGACGTCGTCCTGCGGAATCAGCTTGACCGTCGGCTTGGCCTTACCTCCGGGCCCGAAGCGTACCAGGCGTGGCGCGAGCGCTTGGGGCATGAGCACGTATGTGCGACCTGCTCCGGGCGGGGCGCAGAGTGCCATCGACGAATGGCCGGTTCCGTGACCCACGCCAGGGAATCGGCCGTGGAGTTCCTGTCTCACCACCGGGATCGGGTGGCTGACACTGCGCGGCAGTTGACCCTTGACAGGGGGGAGGTCTGTCAAGGGTTGATCGGGCAGATCATCGCGGAATGTGAGGGTGTCATCCACGCGCTCGTCCGGTCCTGCAACCTGGACTCGGTGGGAAGTCTGCTCGATACCGCGGAGGGGCGTGCGCACTTGGCCGACGACGTTAGGTCCGCCCAAACCCACGAAGAACGAATCAGGACGCACATCGGTCGGCTTGGCGAAATGCTGGCGAGCTAGGCTCTGTCTGACAACCCGGTTTTTGTAGCGGCCTGCGTCTCGCCGGCCGCTACGGGATTCAGGCGGCAGACATGGCCATCCCTTCGGGAGTGGCCATGGCACCCGGCGATGATGGCCTTGCCGCTTTTGCGGAAGAACGCGTCGGTCGCTCACTCCTCCTGGGGCGGGTCGTCGGCTTCGCCATCGTCGGAGGCTGCGACGATGTACACCACCTGGGCGTACATCTCCGCGTACTCGTACGCCTCGTTGTCGAGCCAGCACATGTACAGCTCCAGGTTCAGCTCGCCAGCGGACTGCGTGGTGAAGTTGCACAGGTGCCCTTGTGGGCCCGCGTACTTCTCCGTGCCCGGCCAGAAATCATCGTAGGCCATCTGGTATCGGAAGTACCCTTCCGGATAATCGTGCGGGGTCGGCAACCCGTCGAATTCGGCTTCGATGTCCACGAACCCGAAATCCCCGGTGGCCGACCAGTCTCCGGCCGGTGGGGCGCTGGCCCCGGCGAAGCCGTGACCGGGCGACGTGGCCACCGCAAACAGAACGTAGGCGTTCACGCGATCATAGCCCACTTGGTAGTGCAGCTCATAGGTCGTGTCGGGGGCCAGCACCGTCAACGCCGTGTCGCTGCCCACCGGCCGCACCTCGAGGCTCACGGCCGCCTCCACGCACGTCCAGGGGTCGTATTCCTCCTCGGGTGAGGGCGGGGCCTCATCTGCGGCGTCCTCGCCGGCACCTTCGTCGCCGTCGCCCTCGGGTGCCGCTGCGGCACCGCCTCCGCCACCTTCTCCGCCACCGCCGCCCATCATCATGGACTCGCCGCCGATAGACGAGTCGGCGAGCTGACTGGCGAAGACCGCGTAGTCGGCCAGGTCGATCGTGCCACAGTCCGCGGCCCGATCGAACGCGGCCAGACATGTCCCGTTGGTGCTGGCCAGGCAGCACTGGAAGCCGGCGAAGTCGAACAAATCCACGCAGCCGTTGGTGTCGCAGTCCATCAGGTCGCATTCGTCCGGGCTGGCGTTGCCGTTGCAGTCCGTGCTGGTGCCGGCGTCCACGTCGCAGGCGTCGGGGACGCCGTTGGTGTTGCAGTCGGCCAGCGGCGGGCGAAAGGCCATGCGGAAGGGCTTGCCCGCCCCGTGTCCCGTGTATGGCAGCGTGCCCAGCAACTCAGCGGTGGATTCGTCGTACTTGTAGACCGCCCTGAGCTCCTTGTGCGAAACGTAAAGGTGTCCGTCCGGGCCGAACTTCAGGTCCATCAGCGACGCGGCCCCGTAACCGCCAACGTCCTCGATGAAGGCGCCGACGAGGGCGCCGGTCGTGCCGTTGAACTCGATGATGCCGTTGGTCGCCGCGTCCGCGACGAACAGGTTACCGCTGACCGGGTGGAACGCTAGGGCGCACGGGCCGTCGAGGTCCGCTCCGTTGCTGCTGGCAAAGACGCCGACCAGTGAGCCGGTGCCGCCGTCGAACTCGACGACCTCAGCCGTCTCGTAGTCGCACACGAAGAGGTTGCCGCTCGGGCCGAACGTCAGGCCGTAGGGCGCCTCTAACTCCTCGGAAGCGAACGTGCCCAGCGACGCTCCGGTGTCGCCGTCGTATTCGAGGATGCCGTTGGTGCTCGCGCCGTTGGTGCACACGTTGGCGACGTAGAGGTTGCCGTCCGGCCCAAACGTGATGTCCCACGGGCTGTACAGCCCGCCGGCTCCGGCCGCGACTAAGTCGCCGATGTAGTCGCCGGTCACGCCGTCGTACTGGCGGATGGTGTGCAGCGTCGCATCCTCGTCCCCGATCAGCAGTCTGCCATTCGGGTGAAACGCCGCGGCGAGCGGCTGAAGCAAGCCACCCCCGTCTAGCAGAACGAAGTCCTTCACGTAGATTACCGATGCGGAGTCTAACTGGTCGACTCGCCCCTTCGGGTAGAGAGTGGAGCGAGCGACGAAGAGGTCACCGAAGCCGGCCAGGTCACATTCGTCAGGGATGTCATTGGAGTTGCAGTCCTGGCTGGTGCCGCCGGCGATGTCGCAGTCGTCCGGGACGGTGTTCGTGTTGCAGTCCATCCAACTCTCGCATTCGTCGGGGATGCCGTTCTCCTGGCAGTCCTCGCTCGACCCGGCGGCGATGTCGCACTCGTCGGGAATCGCGTTCGTGTTACAGTCCTCGCTCATGCCCAAAGACATATCACACTCGTCGGGCATCCCGTTGGTGTTGCAGTCTTGGCTAGTCCCAGCCAGGATGTCGCAACTGTCGGCCACGCCGTTGATGTTGCAGTCCCATTCACACTCGTCGGGCATGCCGTTGCTGGTGCAATCCTGACTGGTCCCCGCCGTGATGTCGCACCCGTCGGCAATCCCGTTTCCGTTGCAGTCATCCTCGCACTCGTCGGGGATGCCGTTGCTGCTGCAATCTTGGCTGAGGCCGCAGCTTGTTACGTCGCAGGGGCCGCCCGGCTCGCCGCAGTCGATGTCGCAGCGGTCGGGGATGTCGTTGTCGTTGCAATCCGGCTCGCAGACGCCTTTGGGCTCCGCCAGCGCCTCCTGCAGCAGGGGATTGTCGATGGCCGTCCCGTCGGCGTAAACGACACCGGTTATCACGTGACATGCCTTGTCTGTAGCGATCCCAATCACCTCACAAGTATCCACGAGCGCCACCGGCGAGCCGGAATTACCGTTGCTGAGGTCTACCCGGAAACCGATGCGCGTGTATTCCGTGTTGTTTTCGTGGTAGTCTCCTGTGTGGGTTGTCTGCGCGCGATTCCAAGTCTTGCGGCCGGACTCCTCCGCCGTTCCAAAACCTGTAACGCGGACCGTCTGTCCGGACGCCGATGGCACGCTGCACGCCAGCGAGTAGAATTGCCCCTGGGCCTCGAACGGGGTGAGCCCGCTGGTCGAGTTTGGGAAACAGCCGAAGTAGCACCAGTCGTGACCGACCTGCACTCCATTCTGCCACTGTCTCGAATCACGGTCGACGGCATACTGATCCTCTGGTGGCGGATGAACAGCATTACCCAGTGGGTCAGAAAGCGGAACGTTGAACTCGACGGTATACAGGAGGGCGTTGTAGCAGTGCCCGGCTGTAAGCAGGTTGTGCGTTGGGTCATCAATGATGAACGCCGTGCACGCCGGTGCGCCACTGGCCGTAAGTGTGCGGCCCACACGCGGATCAGCCGAGAGAGCGCGGCGGTCCGTGCAAGCAGCGTATGACATTTCAAGGACCATTTCCTCAGAGGCCGGGCCGGCAGTTGGCTCACCGATGACGACCCGGTTCTGTCCGGTGCCAGGATGTGCGATCAGCTCGAACGTGACTGTGTCACCGTTGAAATACGCCGACGTATTCCCCCACTGCTCAACGTGCGAAGCGTGCATCGTCTGGAAGGCGCCGTCCAAGACGGACGTGATGAGAAAGTACGATCCCGTTCCAGCCCCCTCATCACCGGAGAGCAGCACCTCATTGAAGTTGAGCCGCAGCCACACGGCGTCCGCGGCTTCGATGGTGGTCGAGAAGATGACGGCGGGTTCGTCGCCGGTGTTCTCCACATAGCCCGAATCGATGACCTCGGCCTGTAAGGCCGCGTCCCACGCCAACAGCGCGCACACCACACCCGCGACACAAACGTGCCTGTCCATTCCGAAACTCCTTATGACTTGTTCAGTTGTTTACGTCGATCTACTCGGTATTCCGCCGTTGTCCGCCTCTGCGGCTCCCGACCAGCGCCGCGCCGAACGCCAGAATGGAAAGTGTCCCCGGCTCGGGACCCGAAATCCCCACCCAGGGCTCCGTCTCGTACCCCCACGCGTAAGCCTCTAGTTCGACGTTATCGCGCGCGACATTAATCCATCCAAAGTGAGGGCCGTCCTCGAGCGCGAAAGTCAGCCCAAGGTATACACGAGCTCCCTCGGGTAGCAGTGACCCGAAGTCTGGATATGAGATGTAGCCGTGGTCCCCCCAGGGAGCCCCGCTGGGAATCATCATGGTCATGTGCCCGGCTGGGTAGACCGGTGACAGAAACAGCTCCCAATAGCCGCCCACCTCCACACCGCCGCCGGTGGGGGCGAACACGATTCCAAAGTCGCCCCCGTCGTCCACGTATTGCTCGAAAACAGACGGGTCATTGCCGCCGGCCGGTTGCGATCCGGCACCCTGCATAATGTCCAGCCCGGTGTAGACGCCGACCGTGGCCCAATCAAAGTGGTCGGGTTGGCCTACCGGCGGGTTGTCATACCGGATGGGATCGGCATACACCTGCGTTCCCGCGGCGATGGCCGCGGCGGCGGCCAGGGCCTGGGCCGCACGCTTCGCCCTCCGACCGCGCCTTTCGCTTCTTGAACCCCTCGGACGCCTGGATGTGTTGCGTCTGTGGTTCATGTCTTGGTCTCCGTGAATTGTTGATAACATCAAACGCTATCGCGAGCCCGCCACCCGCATCGTGTCAGAATCCACCACACCCGGGCCGCCCGGCGGCGTCTGCTGCTCCGCCGCACCACGACACGGGTACGTCGAGATGCCTTGCGTGCCTGACTCAAAACTGGCACTCCCGGCCCCGGTCGTCCCACTGGCCCAACTGCCGCCACGCCTTCTGAAGCCGCCGCTGCTGCCGCTGCCGCCGCCGATCCGTCCCGATATAACCCCCGACCATAGGCCAATACGCACGCCGGGCCGGATTCTTAATCGAAATGTGGGAAATAAACCCATAAACCCGCAGCGTGACGGCCCTGTGCAGGACCGCCGCCCACCGTCACCGTGGCCGCGGGCGCTCATTGGGCGGCCGATCATGCCGCCCCCGGCTTGACCGGATTGCCCTGAAGGAAGTACTGGATGCCCATAAGCCCTGCCTCGCGATGATCTGATCCTATCTATTCGGCAAACACATCCTATGTGATTGCCGTTCTGATCCTATCTGTTTGCCAATCTGATCCTATCTGTTCGCTCCACTACCTACTACGCAGGAGCCGCCCAATCCTTAATCAGAATCCGCGGAAAAGCGGGCCTGCTCGACGCAGCCCGGCCGCATGGAGTCGATGTACGCCGCCGTGCCGGTGGTCGAAGGTGACGTGCGGGCCGCTTCCTCACCCTTGACAGACCGTTTCCCTGTCAAGGGCTCACGGGCGCGGTTCGGTGTTTTGAGGCGATCTTAGAATGCCCGCATCCTACTGCCCGTCACCCTGAGTTCCAAATCACCCTGATCGCCCATCCTACTGACTAAGGCGGCGCTACACTGGTATGCGCAGCCAGTGCAGTACGGATTCGAGCCGATGGTGGAGCAGGTGCTCGCGCAGGGTGCGTTGTTGCCCGGCGTGGGCCACGGCGTCACGTTCCGCGGGGTGGGCGAGGTAATAATCGATTTGCTCAGTGAGTTCGTTCTCGTTGCGAAAGGCCGCGCACTCGCGGCCGATGTCGAACATCTCCGCCAGCTCCGGGGAGTAATAGCTCAACATAAAGCCGCCCGCCGCGGTGATCTCGAAGTGGCGCAGGTTCAGGCCGGTCTCGTTGTCGCCGTTGGGCATGTTCAGGCAGACCGGGGTCTTGCGAATGAGCTCGAAGTAGACTGACCGCTCGACCGGTGGCTCCGCCGCCAGCCCGTAGATCTTGTTCCAGCGCTCGTGGCCGACCAGGAGGAAGTCGTCTCCCAGTTCTTTCCTGAGGAAGATGATGAACCGGTCGCGGAGCCCGAGGTTTCTCCAGGCGGAGTAGAACAACTTGTGGGCGTGGTAGCGTCGGACGCGCTCGGCCCGTTCGGCGAAGTCTTCCGTGTCGGCGGGGCACGGCCCCAGATCATACCGGCGGTAGGCGTCGAGGAAGCTCGCCGCGGAACCGTCGGCGGTGGCGGCGACGGCCAGGCCCCCCGGCCATTGCGTTCGCGTGTCCACCCCATCAGCGTGGGCGAAGTAGAGCGACTGCTGGCTGCCGCCGAAGAACACCTTCGGGCCGGCGTAGTCCACGGCGGGCGGGTCGGTGGGGTGGGGCAGATCATCCTCGGCCAACGGCAGGTAGAAACAGCCCGGCACGCCCATCCACTCCATCTCTGCGAGATGGCTGCGCGTGAAAATCGCCTTGAACCAGGTGGGGCTCTGAAAGGCCTGGTGTACCACAGCGGGGTCCATCCCCTTGAGCGTGATCCGCAAGGCCTCGGTCCAGTGCGAGACCAGGGGGACGTCCAACGTGTGGTGCAGCAACGCGGACAGCCCATGATCTCGGGGGTCGTCCACGAACAGCATTCCGTCGCCGTAGGCGTCCAGGATGAAATCCACGTCTTGGTCCTGGAGGGTTTTCCACACTCGGCGACCCAGGGCGATGCGCTCCTCGAGCGTGGCATGGAACGTCTCCGCAAGGCGCAGGTCGGGGAGCATAATCGGCTGGTGACCTGCCGCCTGGATGGCTTCGCGCCAGCGTCGGGTTTGGAAAGTCGCGATCCGCATGTCATCGCAGCAGGTCGTAGAGACCTGCGTCCGGCAGGCCGACGACCGGCGCGGGCCCGTGCTTGACGCGAACGGTCAAGTACGCCGCCCGCTGTTCCCGGTTTGGCGACCTGCGCATTCGGATATCGGTTGCAGAGGCGCGCCCCGTGCAGGGAAAAGCTGGATTAGCCGCGGAGATGGCTCAAACGGATCGCGCCGCTCAGCCGGCGTGCCGAAGGTGCCGCGCTTACGTGTACGAATCCGCCCGGTATGGCCGATAAGCACGGCAGACGACCGCTTGCCGTCAGATGGGGACTCGATGACCCGCGCGCGACCGACCGTCAGCTTGTTTGTCCCCGCGCACAACGCCGCCGCGACGTTGGAGGCTTGTTTGCGCGCGCTCGGGCGCCAGACCACGCCGCCGGACGAAATGATCGCCGTCGATGACGGCTCGACGGACCAGACGGCGAACATCGCGGAGCGCACGGGGGCAACCCTCATCCGGCATCGGCGGAACCGGGGCGTGGCTGCCGCCCGGAACACCGCGGTGCGGGCGGCCCGCGGCGAATTGATCGCGTCACTCGATGCCGATCTGGTCGCCCCGCGCGACTGGCTCGCCCGGATGCTCGCCAACTTCAGCGGGCGGCGGCGAATCGTCGGATGCTGCGGACAGGTGATTGAGCAGTACACCGACACGGTGGCTGACCGCTGGCGTGCGACGCACATGAGGCTGAGCTTCGGCCGCCGCCGGTCGTACAGCCCCCGCTGGCTGTACGGCGGCATAGCGCTGATCCGGCGCGATGCGCTGCTGGAGGTGGGGCTGTTAGACGAGCGCTGCCGCAGCGCATACGAGGACGTGGATTTGAGTAACCGGCTGCGCGAATGTGGCCATACCCTGCTGTACGATCCTGCCGTGGTCGCGACGCATCTGAAACGCAGTACACCGAACGACGTAGTGCGCGGCTTCTGGAGCTACTGGGCGGGAAAGAACGAGATGGAGGGGGCCTACCGATCGCTAGCCGCTGCGGGGCGCTCGCTGGTCCGCCGGCAGATGGGCATCGCCGCGTATCGTTTGGCCACCGACATCAAGCGACGACGCTACGAATTGCTGCCGTTGGACCTGCTGATTCCGCTGACGTTTTGTGTCCGCGACCTGGAGAAGATGGTGCAGCTCAAGACGCTGCGACGCGGCGCTCAGCAAGCGCTCAACCGTCGTCTGGAGGATGAGTGTCTTGAGCGGTGCGCACGGCACCTCTCCAGCGCCCCGCCACGTGCATGGGCGACCCTCGCCTTTCCCAACGGTGGTTTGCCCAACGGACGAACATGCCGCGCGAACTCCACCGCGGATGCCTACCTGCGAACCTTCTCACGGGAATTCGACGGCCTACTTGCGGGCATTTCCCGGCGCAATCGAGGCCGCATTCTCGAACACTTGCCAACCATCCTCGACGAAGCACACCCGGGGCGTGGATAGTTTTTGGCACCTGACGCTCATGCCCGGGTGAACCTATGAAACAGGAGGTCGAGCCGGTTCACGGGGCCTTGAACCCGTGGTAAACGTTTGGGTCGTTTTACGGATTCGTCTCGTTTCCACACAAGGAGCCAACCATGAACTATGTCGGCATCGACCTCCACAAGAAGACTATCAGCCTTTGCCTCGTAAACCAAGAGCGCGAGGTTCTGAATCGCAAGAGGTTCTACTGCCACGACCCGGAGCGCATCGTGGCGTTTTTCGAGGAGATCAGGCCGTTCGAGGCGGTCGTCGAGGCCACGGCCAGCTATGAGTGGCTGATCGGCCTGATCGAACCGCTGGCGGACCACGTGCTGTTGGCCCACCCCAAGAAGATGCGGGTCATCGCCGAGAGCACCCGTAAGAGCGACAAACTGGACGCTCAGGTCCTGGCGGAGTTTCTGGCCTTGGACATGATCCCCCAAGCCTACCGCCCCTCCAAGCGACAGCGGGCCCACCGCATCCTGGTTCGCCAGCGGAGCTACCTCAGCCGCCGGCTGACCTCGGTCCGCAACAAGGTTCGGCGGATCCTGAGCAACTACAACGCCGACCAGAAGGACCTCTTCACCGAGGCCGGTCTGGTGTACTTGAGCAAGACTTCGGTGATCGAGGCCGATCGGTTCGTGCTGGACCAGTTGGTCGTGGAGTTTCGACTTTACACCCAGCAGTTGAAGGAGGCAGACCAGCGTCTGGAGGCGTTTGCCCGAGAGGCCCCGGCGAAAGAAGCCGAAGCCCGGGCGATTCTGGCCACGATTCCCCAGGTGGGGCCGGTCACCATCGACGTGGTGCTCTCGGAACTGGCCGAGGTGAGTCGCTTCCGATCCCAGAAGAAGGCTTGTGCCTACGCGGGGTTGGTCCCCGGTCAGCGGGAATCGGCGGGACGAAGCCGGGAGTTGGGGATCACCAAGGAGGGCTCGGGAAGCTTGCGCTGGGTACTGGTGCAGGCGGCCTGGCGGTTGGTGAACAGCACCACCCGGTGGGGACGCATTTTCGAGGGTCTTTTGAAACGACGCGGCAAGAAGAAGGCGATCGTAGCCGTGGCCCGGCGTCTGCTCTGCGTGATGGTGTCGATGTTGCAGAGCGGGCGGGGCTATAAGGCCGCCATGGGATGATCGATCATGGCAGGCTGCGGAGCGATGACTGGCTTGATCGGTGTGAGTAGGAAGCGGTGAAGTAGTTTGTCGAGCAAACGACCGGTGGACGTGACGACCTTGAAGACGACCCCGAGCCATGCCGTGACGGCGAACCCATTATCGACCGTCGCCAGGGTGAATGGTGGCGTCTTTCGTATGTCTTTTTCATGGCGACGTCCGGGACTACGGGCGATCCCGAATAGATGGTTGAGCGCATCACGTCTCGTCGGCCCCAACTCGATATGCCGGAGGGTGGGTTCACCCCACGAGGGTGATCTCCCTCCACCTCGGGCTCAAGAGAATGTGCGGGGGAAGGCACGACCGTTATCGCGGGCCTCGGCTGAGATGGGCAGATCGACCGACGCCGACGGCGAGAGGGAACGTGCGAGGGCTTCTCCCGCAGATTCCTTGCACCGGCGGCTTGACAAACGCTGTTTCATAGATGGCATGGCCAAGGACCGCCTACCACAACCTCGCGACCTTTCCGAGAGAGCCTTCCAAGCGGTCCTTCGCCATGTCGAATGCTGTAAGGTTTCCCGGCCGACGAGGTGGCCCGGTGCGCCGGGATTGCGTACGGCGTGTGCGTGTGCCCCATCCCTGCGATAGCAGGGGTGGGGTATTGCGCTCCCCCACCCCTTGCTGCGCAAGGGATGGGGCACCCGCAGGCCATGGGCATGAGCCTGGACTGGAACGGTACGGGCGTCCCCGACGAGTGCGAGCCACTTGGGAGCGGTGACTTCGACGGTAACGGTACCGTGGAGTTGGAAGAGAAGCAACAATAAGAATGGGAGTTGCGGAAGACGTGTGATGGCGTAGTTTCGGTTTTGTATTCCAAGCCGTGCGGCGGCGGAGCCGGACCGAAGCCCAGGGGCGATAACGCAGCCAATCATCAGCGTCGGGTCGGGAAAACACCGGATCCTTGCACGTCCAGCCTGTCAGACTATTCAAAGGGTTGATTTTCCGTTTGACATTTCCACCAAGCGGCGATATCAAGGACAGAGGGTAAAAGGGAAGAGGGGCGGAGGAAGGTCCTAGGTGCGCGCCGCTGTACGGGCGGCCTGTGACATGGCCTTTTACCTCAGCCCGGACCGGAAGAAGAGTAGGTTTGCGGGCGGGTCGTACAGTTCGACCCGGCCGCCGGTTGCGGTGGGAGAGAGAGGGCACGCCTTCGACTGACCAGGCGCACTCTCTTGGGCATAGCAGAAGCGAGATCGTCCCGGCGGCAGGTGCGCGCGGCCGCAGCCCTGCCGGGCGAGCATGATCGGCGACATCGCGGGGTGTTGCCTGGGGTTGCGTGAATCCGCCGCCTTTGGCAGGCGGAAAGACCGCAAGGTTTTGAGAGGGAAGAGAGGAATTGTCTTAGGAGGTTTGTTGGTATGAAGAGGACCATTCTCTGTGTTGCCGTCATGGGCCTGCTTTGCTCGCCGGTGCTGGCGGATCAGAAGGTATTGAACACGTCGATACAGGCTTTCGACGACGGCCTCGTGGGAATCACGCGGGCGACGCCGTATGGCACCGGGTTCGAGCCCGGCGAAAGGTTCGCCCCCGGTTACGTTGGCGGGCAGGCCGGCTGGACCGCTTTCACCGCCAGCGTGACCGAGGGTCATGTGGACACCGTCAATCCGTACTCCGGGGTCCAGCATCTGCGGATCTCCCATGACCCGACGCTCGCCGGTGGGACGTATACGGGCGGGTTCAGCCCCAACCTCGGCCTTCAGAACAACGACCCGGTGAGCGTGTCCATCATGGTTGCCATCTCGGCTACCGGCGGTGCCGACTACGACGTGGTTCCGCAGACCCCCACGCAGGGCTACCAGACAGCCCGCGTGAATTTCAGCTACCTGGGCGACATCCGCGTTCTGGATGACCTCGGCGGCGGCACGACCTGGGTCGATACCGGTGCCAATTGGGTTCCCGGCGCGTACAAGAACTTGACCATTGACATCGACCCAGGCGCCGACACGATCGATTACAGCTACGGCGGCGCGTCGATCTATTCGGGGGTCGCCGGTGTCTTTCTCGGCACCTGTGTCGAGGAGGTCGTGCTCTGGTCGGACAACTGGCATGCTGGCGATTGCGGTGATTTCGACGATCTAACCATCACCCCCGAGCCGGCGACGCTGGGCCTGCTGGCCATCGGCGCCCTCGGTATGCTGCGTCGCCGCCGTTAGAGACGCCCTCCGGCTGGCGGGCGGATCCAACTGGACCGGCCTCCCGGCAAGCGGGATTCGCAACCGGTATCACCCCTGTCGTCCTCGAGGCGGCAGGGGTGGTTTCTGCGGGCTACACCCGCAGGCGGCTGACAAACTAGCAAGACACTGGCCACGCCGAAACAGCATCAACGTCCGGACCCCGAACGCCAGCCAGTTCGACACGTGCGGTTCACCGAGCGCTTACGGTGCTGAAACTTGTCTGCACCCGCACGCCCCGCGCCCACAAGGTAGCTTGTGGCGTCGTGCAGACGCGCGGTTATAATGCCCCCGTGTCACGAGCCTTTCACCTGGCGAGGCTTCCAGATGACTACCGCGACTCGTTTTTGCCTCTACGGTCTCCTGTTGGCGGCTGTGGCGGGGTGCCCGCAGTATCGGGACCCGAGAGTGCCCAACCCGATCATTCCGACGACCGAACCGGACCTGGGCGGCGAGTACCTGGTCTATACGCCGTCCATCTATGACGCCTCGAAGTCGTGGCCTTTGATCATCGTCTGCCACGGCACCAAGCCGTGGGATTATCCGCTGCGGCAGATCCGTGAC
>Ga0307428_1000818_pt1 | contig 17549 bp, 10 predicted proteins | sample SalMarWE160240MG_FD_202161 | JGI IMG/M metagenome (GOLD analysis project Ga0307428, IMG submission 202161) | Salt marsh sediment microbial communities from the Plum Island Ecosystem LTER, Massachusetts, United States - WE1603-240 | ecosystem: Environmental > Aquatic > Marine > Intertidal zone >...
ATATCGTAGAGCTTGACTTCGGTGACAGACTCCAGGCGGTATCGCCTCAATCGCGTCTGGTGCTGTTTCTGCACGGGTGGGTCGAGTACCCATATTCTGCGACGAACTATGCCGCCAGCCAGGCAGGTTTACGCTGCCACGCTCCGAGCATCCATGTCTTTCGCGATGGCCGGTGGTTGGAGCTATTTAACGAGGTGGGATACCCTGCCGGTATCCGGCACATGATGACTCTCGATGTGACCGGAAAGCTGCTGCCAAGCGACCGGCGAATTCGCATCTCCAGTAATATGGAACTGTATTGGGACCAGATCTTCGTCGCTCCTGTCCTTGAGAACGCGGGACTCAGAATCCAGGAATTGCCGGTGAAAAGTGCGGATCTTCATTTCCTGGGTTATCCGCAGGAATATTCTCCCGACGGGCGACATCCGACTCTATATGATTACGATAGTGTCAGCGGCGCCGTTGCCTGGAAAATTATGGAGGGCGATTACACCCGTTATGGCGAAGTGACGGAGCTTCTGGATAAGGCGGACGATTGTTACGTTATCATGGGGCGGGGAGAAGAAATTACACTTCGCTTTTTGGCAGGCGACTTCAATCCTACGCCCGAAGGATTCCGCCGTTCGTTCATCCTCAAAACCGACAGCTTCTGCAAGGACATGGACCTTTACTCGGCATACCCCGACACCGTAGAACCGCTTCCCTTTCATTCTATGAGCACATATCCATACGGTGCGAATGAAAAATATCCTGATGATGAAAAGCGGCGGGAATATCGCAGGCGTTTTAATACCCGGCGGGTAGGAGGCTTGAAAACAGAATAGGATTTGTACCAAGCCTTAGAAGTTGGTCCTAAAAAATCGCCGATTGGAGGTGTCTTGCAATAGAGTCACTTATTCTTTATGATAGGGAGAGAACAGGTCGATATAGAGCGTAATTCGCCATATATGAACACTCTGATCGAGGCTATTTGTATGGAGAGGTGTACAATAACTGAGGGGCGGGATACAGGTAATACCGGAGGACCGCAACAGCCCGATTCGCATGCTCCAAAGAAAACTCTATCGGTATTACTGGCAGGATTCATCGTATGTGCCTTTAATTGCTATTTATTTCAAGTGGCCGCTTTCCCGCAGTCTGACGAAAATTCACAAAAAACAGTTACAACCTCGAATTTGAACGAGCTAAATGAATCGACCGGTCCTGCACTAAAGCCGGAACAAGAAATTGCCGTGCTGAAAAAGGAAGAGTTGGAACTTGCCGAAAGGCTCATGAAAGACTTCCCCGACAGCATAAATGCGATCATACACATGGGTAATTTGTGGGAACGGCACGGTGACGCTACAAAGGCGTTGGAATACTTCGATAAAGCATTAGAGCAGGATCCGGAGCGGCCCGATGTCTATAAAAGCATAGGGTGGTTTTTCATGAACAAGGAGCAATACGAGCAGGCAATCGAATATTGGCAAAAGGCACTTCAAATCGATCCCAACACTCCCGGTGTGCATCATGATATCGCCCTGGCTTTGATGGGGCAGAACAAACAAAGCCAGGCAATCGGAGAATTAGAGAAGGACATTCAAATTTCTCCTCGTTCCAGCTTAAGTTATTTTCTGCTCGGACAGTTATATCTACGCCAGAAAGAGTATGAGAAGGCCAGAAACTATTACGAAAAGGCAATAGAGATTGAGCCCAACCATACTAATGCTTACTACGGCCTTTTTACCCTTTCCATCAGATTGAAGCAGCAAGACAAAGCTAAGGAATACATGGCGGTATTCAAAAAACTCAAAGCCGAGGACATGAAGATTCTGAAGGATCGCAATAAAGCCGTTGACGATCTTATTCAGATGCAAAAAGGTGCGGCCGAAACTTATATGCTCGCCGGACAAATGTATCAGGCTGAAGGGGATTTTCAAAAAGCCGAAGAACTCCTGAAAGGGGCAACGACACTTGATCCGAATAATATCCTTTGCCTTGAAAAGCTGGCATCTTTGTATCTAACGAGCAACCGTATAACTGATGCGATTTCATTGTACAGAAAAATCAGTGAAATTGATCCCAAAGATCCGATATGCCACTTGAATATCGGAATCCTTTCGATGCGCTTAAAACAGTTGGAAAAAGCAGAAAAAGCTTTCCACAACGTTATCGAGGTGGCTCCGGGGTTCTCCGGTGGTTATCGCGAGCTCGCTCAGCTATACCTCAGAGCAGGCAGAGGATATCCGGAAGCCAGAGCACTTGCGGAAAAAGCAGTGGCGCTGGAACCGACCGCCCTCAATTATTTTGTGCTCTGCTGGGCATGTGATATGAACGGTGACTCGCAAAACGCGATCAAGGCAATAAAAAGGGCAATACAACTGGAGCCGGCCAACTTGAAATACAGGAATGTGTATGAGCATATTAAGAGCAAGAATTAAGACGATTAGTTCCGCAGAAAGACAGGATCATTGGAGGAATATCGGGTGTTGGTTCGTGGCTGTGCTCTTAGTATTGCATCTATCCGTCGATGCGTTCGCCGATAGTCCCATACTGCTTCGCGATGTTACAAAAGAGACGTCAATAACCTTCACGCACACCGATGGCGGATCCGGCCGGCACTACATAATGGAGACGGTGAGTGCGGGATTGGCGCTTTTTGACTATGACAATGACGGGGATGTCGATATATATTTTCTAAATGGTGCCCCGCTCAAAGGAACAGAAGTTGACGTTAAGCCGAAGAATGCGCTCTATCGCAACGAAGGCGGATGGAAATTCACGGATGTTACAGAGCAGGCCGGCGTCGGTGACAGTGGATACGGTTTGGGCGTTACCGTCGGTGACTATGATAATGATGGGGATCTTGATATATACTTGAATAATTACGGGCCGAATGTCCTGTACCGCAATAATGGTGACGGCACGTTTACAGACGTCGCTGAGAAAGCGGGTGTGGACAACGGATTTCATGTGGGGGCGGGTACCTGCTTTCTCGATGCGGATAAGGATGGTGATTTAGACCTTTATGTTTCAATTTATCTTGATTTCTCTTATGAGAAACATGTCACTACCACAACCAAGGGATTTCCCGTGTATGCAAATCCCCGCTTTTATCCTCCCATGCCCGATTTTCTATACCGTAACAATGGCGACGGCACGTTCACCGATGTAAGTAAATCATCCGGGGTTGGAAATCATGCGGGATGGGGGATGGGAATTGTATGCGGCGATTACGATAACGACGGCGATACGGATGTTTTTATCGGAAACGATGTGGGGGAGAATTTCCTTTTCCAAAATGACGGGACGGGCAAGTTTGAGGAAGTCGGATTAATGACGGGCGCCGCTTATGACCTTCACGGTGACGAGCAGGGAAGCATGGGAGTCGGCTGCGGCGACTATGACAACGACGGACTGCTGGACTTCTATGTGACTTCGTACCAGGGGCAGCTTGCCACGCTCTACAGGAATCTGGGCAGCGACATGTTCGAGGACGTAACACTGGTAACGGGCTCAGGAACAGGAACCCTCCCTCATGTGACGTGGGGCAACAGTTTCGTCGATTTTGATAATAATGGAATTCGAGACATTTTCGTCGCGTGCGGTCACCTGCAGGACAATGTCGAAAAATTTGACGATACAACCACATATTTCGCACGAAACTTACTCCTATTGAATACCGGTGACGGAAAATTCATAGATATATCCGACCAAAGCGGCGACGGCATGAAGATAAAGCTGAGCAGCCGAGGCGCGGGCTTCGATGACCTGGATAACGACGGCGATGTGGATGTTGTGATATTAAATTCACGCCGGGAACCTACTATTTTGAGAAACGACTCACCTTCAAGGGAGCATTGGTTACAAGTCCGTTTGCGGGGCGTGAAAACCAATCGGGATGGGATAGGTGCACATGTAAAGGTCGGAGCGGGTGATTTGACTCAAATAGACGAAGTTCACAGCGGGCGCGGGTACCAAGGCCATTTCGGCTCACGTCTTTACTTTGGACTGGGCAACCATGAAAAAGTTGACCGCGTTGAAGTCCGTTGGATAGGCGGCCCGGTCGATGTTTTCGAGAATATCGCTGTGGATAAGATGGTAACTCTTATTGAAGGTCAAGGGGATGGATAGTCTGTGATGAGCATGGACAGGAAAACAGGTCAACGTAAAACAGGAATTTCCGGAAATTCACAGCCTTCTTTCTTGTCAACTCGAAGAAATGCCGTCCGGGCATTAGTCATTTTGGTGATTATATGTGCCGTCATAGCCGGCGTTTTTTCTGTAAGATTCCTACCTTGCTCAAATGGACAACCATGGAGAATAGAGCAATCCTCAAATCAGACAGAAGACTTAGTGATGCTACCTGTCAGGGAGCCGCTTAGCACGAAGCAAGAGATCGTTGCTCTGAAAAATGAGGAAATGGAGCTTGCTGAACAACTAATGAGAGATTTTCCGGGCCGTGATGACTCGCTGGTAATAATGGGAAACTTATGCTATAGGCACGGCAATGTTATTAAGGCACTGGAATTCTGGAATAAAGCTCTGGAGATAAACCCGAAGCGGTCCGACGTATACAGAAGCATGGCCTTGTCATCTATGAAAAAGGGCAAGTTTGCCGATGCGGTCGCACAATTCCTAAAAGCCCTGGAGATAGAACCCCAGCTTCCCGATGTGTACAGTAATATGGGTCATGCACTTATGATGTCAGGCCAGACAAAAGAAGCAATCAAGGTACTTGAAAAGGAAATTCAAATTTCACCAAACTCTGGGTTCGCTTACTTTTTACTTGGCCAGGCATATCTGCAGCAGAAAGAATACGAGAAGGCAAAGGAAAACTACGAGGCGGCAATTAAGATCAATCCGGGATACACCAATGCATATTATGGCATTGCTTCCGTCTATGCCAAACTCGGCAATCGTGATAAAGCGAAGGAATACTCGGAAAATTTCAAAAAACTTAAAGCTGAAGAGCGTAAAAGTCTTAAGGGCCGTAAGATCAAGTACGATGACTTCGTTGAGACACAAAAAAGTGCTGCTATAACATATATCAATGTTGGGCAGGCGTACCGGGAAAATGGGAAGTTGGTCAAAGCCGAAGAACTGCTGAAACAAGCCGCAGGGCTTGATCCGGAAAACATCGTGTGCTTTCTGGAGCTGGCAACGCTATATCAGGTAAGCAAACAGCCATCAAAAGCCCTTCAGATGTACAAAAAGATACGTGATATACAGCCGGAATCTGCTGTTTCTTACCTTGTGATTGGGATTTTGTCATCCCATTTAAAGCGGTATGACGATTCAGAAGAAGCCTTCCGGAAATTGATTACGCTGGCGCCACAGAAGTCCGATGGGTATCGAGAGCTTGCCCGACTATATCTGAAAACAGGGCAAAAATTCCCTCAAGCCCGGCAACTTGCTGAAAAAGCGTTAGCATTGGAGGCGAACGCTCCCAACTACTTCGTATTAAGCTGGGCTTGTTACGCAAACGGAGATATTACTAACGCGCTTCCGACTGTTAAACGGGCCATTGAGTTAGATCCGGGCAATCAACAATATCCGCGTCTGTATAAACAAATCCAACGGGGGTATTAGTGTAATGATATTTATGGATGATCGAGTTTTTGGATTGAGTGCCGGACGGCTTATTGTCGACGTGCTGGCGTTGTTGTGTATCTCCGCCTGCGCATATGCTGATGGGGCCATCGTGTTCAGCGATATCACCAAAGAAACAGGAATTACCTTCATACACACCGATGGCAGCAGTGGTCAACGATATATCATCGAATCCGTAAGCTCTGGATTAGCGCTTTTTGATTACGATGGAGACAGCGACGTTGATATCTATTTTCTCAATGGCGCTCCTCTTAAGGGAACAAAATTCGACAAGGCGCCTATAAATGAGCTTTATCGCAACGAAGGTGGCTGGAGATTTACGAATGTCACAGAACAGGCCGGCGTAGGAGATACCGGATTCGGGCTCGGCGTGGCCGTGGGCGATTACGACAATGACGGCGACCTTGATATCTATGTGAACAACTACGGCCCGAATGTCCTGTACCGTAATAACGGCGATGAAACTTTTACCAACGTGACATCAGAGGCGGGCGTGGCCAACGGCCACAAGGTGGGGGCAGCCACGCATTTCCTCGATATGGATAAGGACGGCGATCTTGATTTGTTCGTTGCCAACTATCTGGATTTTACGTACGAGAATCATATGATAAGAACCTCAAAGGGAATACCCAAATACGCGGGGCCGATGGATTTTCCTCCGATGCCGAATAACTTGTTCCGCAACAATGGGGATGGGACATTCACGGACGTAAGCGTCGAGTCCGGAGTGGCCGAGCACAAAGGATGGGGAATGGGCGGAGTCTGCGCCGATTTCGATAACGACGGCGACACAGATGTCTATATCGCCAACGACGTTTATGCAAACTTCCTGTTCGAGAATGACGGGACCGGCAAATTTGATGAAATAGGGCTTATCGCCGGGCTTGCCTATGACCTGCACGGCGACGATCAAGGGAGCATGGGCGTAGATAGCGGCGACTATGACAATGACGGCTGGCTCGACTTCTATCAAACATCCTACGCCGAGGAGCTTGCCGCCCTCTATAGAAATCTGGGCGATAGTATGTTCGAAGATGTGACAATGGTCACTGGTGCCGGTGCGGGAACCATGGAATATGTCACATGGGGCAACAGCATGGTCGATTTCGATAACGATGGCGACCGCGATATCTTTGTTGCCTGTGGTCACCTGCAGGACAATATTGAATTTTACAATAATACCACCACTTCTTTTGTGCAAAATACGCTCCTGATGAATACTGGAGACGGAAAATTCGTCGACGTATCGGATCAAGGCGGCAACGGCATGAAGGTAAAATTGCGCAGCCGGGCTGCGGGCTTTGACGATTTGGATAACGACGGCGATGTGGATGTTGTCATATTAAATTCCCGCCGGGAACCTACTGTTTTGAGAAATGATTCACCAGCTAAAAATCATTGGCTTCAAGTTCATTTGAAAGGTGTAAAAACTAACCGGGACGGGATAGGTGCACGTGTTAAAGTGGTTTCGGGCGACTTGACTCTTATAGACGAAGTTCACAGCGGGCGCGGTTACCAGAGCCATTACGGCATGCGGCTTCACTTCGGTCTTGGCAACCGTGACAAAATTGACCGCATCGAGGTCCGTTGGATAGGCGGCGGGATCGATATTCTCAAGGATGTTGAAGTTGATCAGCTTTTAACAATCACTGAAGGCTCCGGCCATGCGCAATAATGCGCACTGCGCAGCTATACCTGGCAGAGGAAAGGATAATGAAGAGTTCCATCGACAGATATTATGTAGCAGCGTGTCAACTTGACATGCCTAATCCCACGCACCGCAACGAAATTGCAAGCCGGGTTGACCGAATGCTGGAGCTTATCGAACAGGCTGTAACCGGCTACGAGCCCTTTTTCGACGTACGACTCGTGGTGTTTCCGGAGTTTGCCCATGCAGCACCAATTTATCCCACGGTCGAAGAGCTGCTCGACAGCCTGGCGGTTCCGATCCCAAACGAACATACTCAACGCTATCAGGAAAAAGCCAACGAGTTAAATATCTACATTCAAACCGGCTCGTTTTTGGAATCGGACGATCAGTGGCCCGGCCACGTCTTTAACACGACCTGCCTGATCGGCCCGGATGGTATTGTCTCGAAGTACCGTAAGGTGCACACATGGACGCCCTGGGAAGTGCACACCAGTCCACACGACCTGGCGGATTACAATGAGCCAATGTTTCCTGTTGCGGACACCGAAATCGGCAAGATCGGCACCGCCATCTGTTACGATTGGCTGTTCCCCGAGGCAATTCGCCAGCTTAGCCTCGGTGGTGCAGAGCTGCTCATACGAGTTTCGGCTTATATGGACCCCTGGGGAACAGCCCAGCCTTTGGATTGGTGGACAACAGTTAACCGAGTGCGAGCGCTGGAAAATATGGCCTACGTGGTCGCAGTCAACCAGGCAGCCAGCCTGCAAAACTATCCGCCTTTTAGCTGGCCCGGAGGCAGTATGATTATCGACTACGATGGCCGTTTGCTCGCCCAGACCGAGCCGGGGACGGGTGAGAAAATCGTTGTGGGCCCAATCGACCTGGCCGCCTTGCGCGCCGAACGGAAGCGCCGCCGCGGACATCAAATGTTAGCTCACCTGCGAACTGAGGCCTATACTGCTTATAAACATCAGATATATCCAGCCGGCCGGGGCAGCAATGGCAAGATTACCATCGAGAGTAACGAGGCATCGACTCGTCAAGGTCGTGAGGCTTTAAAGCGGATATCACACGGCCGTCCCTGACCGTACCGAGACGCACGGCTCGGTTGTTGCCACCTAACGAGTCCCACTTGATGGTGCCGGTCACGCCGTTCCACGGCGATAGTTCACTGATGGCGTCACGAATTAATACGCGATTAAGTCCTGCTTTGCGTATCGCTGCAATCAGAAGATTAACGGCATCGTAGGTATGGGCGGCAAGATAATCCGGTTTTTTCCTAAATCGTGCAGTGAATTCTTTTTCAAAACTGCTCGATTCTTTGCCGGGCGTATATAACAATGGGAAGACTGTACCTTCGACCGCGTTAGCTGCTTGTTCAAGAAAACTTCGGTTGCCCATCCATGGCCCGCCGAAAATAAGGCCCTTGAATCCTTTCTGCCGGACAGCAGAGATAATTTGAGAACTCTGCCGGGCTGCGGCAATAAGAACCAGGGCTCGTGCCCGTGTGTGCACAATTTCCTCCACAAGACTGCCATAATTCCTTTGCCCAGGCTTAAACTCAAAGTGGTAAGACGGCGCCAACTTGTGTCGGATAAAAGACCTGGTCAGCTCGACCGTGAAAAGGTGTGAATCGTGGTCCACGGCCGATACAAGGAGAAATGATTCATCCCCGACTTCTGATGCAATCGCCTGCGCTAAAACCGGTGCCTGCAGGTGGTCAGCCGGCAGGCACGAAAACATCCATGGCACATTAGCAAGATTTACCGTCTTATCCGTGCTTGCAGGACTAAGCAAGGTCAAGCGGGCCTTCGCAACTACCTGTTCTGCCAGATGTGTCGATGGCCCGTCGATTCCGCCGATGATCGCCCAGACTTTGTGAACGTAGGCCATACGGGTTACTTCCGTGACACCCGAGCCCCAGGGATTGTCCGACCAGCCCGCAACCAATCGAAATGGCAGACCATTATAACCGCCGGCCTGGTTGGCATGTTCAACGGCCAGGTTCGCTGCATTCCACATATCACCTCCTTGCGGATGACATGCTGTACCGGGGCCGAAGTATCCAATCAGCACTTCTTTGACATCGGTGGGAGGGCTCTTCTCGCGGCCCGGACCCGCGTATTCTGCTTGGCGGGTTCTTGCCTCAAAAAATGCTCCGTGAGATGAGCGTTTTGGGAAGTGAGTGTCCCCCGCCCATATCATAGAAGACAGGGCAAAAATCATGAAACTCGTATAGAGAATCCTGGACATCTGTGTCGTTTTATCCTTTCGGAGACTCAGCATTAACGCTCAGCCGCCAGGGGTCGATTGACTCTATCACGAAGAGGAATATATCCTCGTGGGATTTTAAGGTCTTCTCGGCTATAGTAATTCCATTTGTCGTTTTCTCGTTTTGCTAAGTACACATCACCAACGTCATCGAGACAGGCGCTCAGGACAACGTCACCTGTTACACCTTTCAATGGTACAGTTCTGTAAGCCAGTACATCTCGGATTTTTGCCCGGTTAAGACCTGCTACCTGCACCGCCCAGATAAGCATGTTCGTTCCATCATAAGCATGAGCTGCAAAGGTTTCCGGCTCTTCACCAAAACGCTTCTTGAATGCCTCACAAAATTGAGTATACCTCTTGCTTTTACTATCGGGATTCCAGGGAGAAGTGCAGATGACTCCTTCGGTGTTTTCGCCGGCAATTTCGGCAAACTCGTCCAATAGGCACCGGTCACAGGCAAAATAAGGGTGCTCCATCCCCATTGCTCGCATCTGATTAAGAATCTGTGCACCCTCAGGAGCATCGCCCCAATGGATAATTGCATCCAGATTTGCTTCCTTTAGACGTTCCAGTTGTAAAGAGAAATCGTCGATTCCCAGATTATAGGCCATTTCCAGAATAACCGGATAGCCGAGGCGCCGACTTCCATCGCTGATTTCACGAACACCAAAGCGACCATAACGGTTACTTGCACGAATGATTCCAACTCTTTTAAGACCGAGTTTTCTGTATATGTAATCAACAAGCAAATAACTTTGCTGCCGGTCGTCACTGATACAGCGGAAGACCCAGGGGATATTCGTTTCGATGAATGTGGGGTCCGTGTCACCGGAATTCATCATGACGATTTCGGCCTTTAGCGCAACGCGGATAGCAATGTGGCTGTTGGCACCATCGATTGTGCCGAGAATCGCCCAGACTTTGTCTTTATATGCCAGTTTGACGATTTCGTTCCCGGAGGCACCCCAGAGCCCATTATCGTTGCTAATGACCAGTTCGAAGGGGATATTACGCTTGAGATATCCTCCTTCGGTGTTTGCTTGTTCGATGGCAAGTCGTGCGCCCTGAAGCATCTTAATTCCCAACGGTTCCTCATGGCTTTTCCCGCCGGTAGCAACCGAGACAGTAGACATAATCGGACCAATAAATCCAATTTTAACAGTCTCTATGTCCTCCGGCTCAGGTTTAGCCCGACCGGGACCGGTATATTCCATTTGCAGCAGAAAGTGTTCTTTGTAGGGTTTTACATGCCGGAATGGCTCGACATCCTGTGCCGTCTTTGCATAAATCGTATCCTGTCGCAGCCCCAAATCAGGGACTTCATAGGCACTGGCAGAGTTGATTTTCTGAAGCAATTCAGTTGTTTCAGGGTCAATGTCGATAGTGGATGATTTTGCTTCTGTTTTTATCTCTTTCTGCTCGGTACAGGATAGAGCGCCTATGATTAATGCAGCGAAAAGAAGAATTATATAGCGTTTCATATTTTGACCTCCTCGCAATGACAACCATATAAATTTGGATAATGAACTAACTGCCATTTTACCATATTTCCGTTTAATTTTTAGCTATTTTAATCAGATTTTTCCGGCTTGTCTGGGATTCTTTCTCTCAATCCTTTGTAATATCCGGTACCGATTGCCCATCCGAGCCCCTTTGAGGTTCCCACCCAGACATCATTGGCGTCGAATTCCGTCCATAGGGCGTAATTATGGGGAATGCTTTTCGGCATATCAATGACTTCGAGAATTTCTTTGTTTCGACTAACAACCGCTTTGCCCCTGTGTGTATTGGGATCCATGGTATACGTGACCCATGTATCTGAGGGAAAATCAGTCAGCACACCCAGGCCTTTATCGGTTGCAAACCATGCTTCGTTGGCATCACGGCCTTTGACGGCATTGCCGAAGTCGCTGGGCAGGCCCGTCTCATGTTCGTAGAAGCCGCGCCAATGCCGACCATCGTATCGGCACATGCCAAAGTAAGAAGACACCCATAAAATACCGTCGATGTAACTCGTACCGGTAGTGATTACATGAACTATGCCGTCATCTCGATACAGGTCGATTTCCATCTCACCATCCGGATCGAGATAATCCTTCCATGTTTCGGTAGTAATATCGAATTCCAGCACGCCGCTTCCCCAGATGCCAAGATAAACCTTTCCATCGTTATAGGAGACGCCGTAGTTCCATATCTCTTCCATAGGTGAGTTTTTTTCCGTATATATTGACCATTCCCCGGTTACCGTATTAAATCTGCTGGCACCGGCGGTTGTAGCCGCCCAGATGTTATCGTTTTCCACCGCCACTCCATAGACGACATCGTTTACCAGGCCGCTATTGAGCTGATGCCAGTGGTCGAATCTGCCTCCGCTAAACCGTGCAAGCCCACCGCCAAAAAGCCCCATCCAAAGCTCTCCGGTCTTGGGATTTATATCCAGAGCAGAGACCACGCGCCAGGGCAGACCATCCTCTTCTTTCCAGCTTTTGATCTTTAAGGTTTTTTTGTCAATACAGGCAAGACCGTCTTCGCTACCCACCCAGACATTTGAACCATCCGCTTTAACAGCGAATATATGGTCATTGGGAAGGCCGTCTTTAACCGTAAAATGCTTCCATTGCGTATAAACATAAGGCAGTTTTTCTTTCGTCGTGGTTTGTTCGGCCTGGCATAGTGCTGTTTCCCCAAGTGAAAACAACAATAAAAATTCTATCACGGCTATCAAATATTTCATATAATATTGCCTCTTCTTTTTTATTTTCATCTAACTACAGTGTTTTAATGTACTCTATTAAGTCATTGAGCTGGTCTTTAGTCATATCATTTGTAACACCATGTTGGTCATCGGGATTATATCTCGTCCATATCTCTTCGAGAGTTTCTGCAATTCCATTATGCAGATAAGGAGCGGAATCATAGATGTTATTAAGATGTGGCGTGTCAAATTCCGATTCACGGTCTAAGACGAGTTTTGTCCCGATATTGTGTCGTTGCCGGTCGGTAAAAAGCGGAGGAAAATGACAGGTGGCGCAGCGATTACCTTTCGGGATAACCCTTCCGTCATTGGCCATCATCCTTTCGAACATCTTTTTTCCCCGGCGTTGCGCTCCCGTAAGCTCCGCTCCTAATGGACGGTAACGGTTTGGAGGCCGGGGTATCGTGCAAATGTAATTGTCCAATGCGGAGAGTTCCTCGGGCGTAAATGGCTGAATCCGTGTAAAAAAAACCGCTAAGCGTGGGCCGCACTGTCTTTGCAAGCTCGGATTCGTTCCTTCCCATTTGAATGGTGCGGTATCGAGTATCCCCCTCAGTGTTCGGTTATCAACGGGACAAATTCCAATCCCGTCCGGCTCTATATCGTAGGTCAGCCCGTCGACATGCCCATCCGGATGGCAGGAGTGGCATGAAAACTGGCGGCGAAAAGTGATGTTGGCGCTGTGAAAAAGGCGCTCGCCATAGCGTACTTTCGTAATTACATCAGGACCTCCGAGATCAATTCTTGCAACCGATTCGAGCTTGTCGAGGTCGATTGCCGTCAGCGAGTCATCCAGGGCGTTCGCAGCGAAGGCAGTTTTTCCATCCGGAGTAATTATAATCCCCCGCGGACTGTGCTTCGTGGGGATATGCGTTATAATGAATTCGGTAGGCTTGCCCAGGTGGTTCGGGAACACGTGCTCGCGTTCATGGGTGGAAGCTTCTTGAAGCATTGATATGAGCTTTGGGACATCTACTACGGCGATGCGATTCGAGCCGGAACTTGTCACCAGGGCCAGCTTGCCGTCCGGCGTGATTGCTACATCTGCCGGATCGGGAAAACACATACCGGGCTCATCAAGGAGCACCTGGTCCACCCGGCCGTCCTTCCATACAATTCCAAGTCCGTTAGTAATCGTCCAGCCCTGAAGCAGCCGGGTCATCGGTACAAGATTTTTAGTGCGGTTGAGTGTAATCAGAGCGAATTTCCCGCTTGGGTGCCATTCGATGCCCTGAAGAAGGTTTGCCGCCGGGACAACAAAGCGGTCTTGTATTACGGTTCCGGCGGTATCAATAACTGTAACCTCAGACTTTGATGGCGTGCGGAATTCCACAAAACGTGAAAGGTTATTGGTAACATAGATGAGCGAACCATCGGGAGAGCGTGATAATGACCAGGGGCTTCGAGACGCAGTGAGACGTTTGATTTCTTTCAACGTAATCGTATCAATCACTAAAATACTGTCTGCGGACGTGTTGAGGACATATAAATGCTTTCCGGAAGCATCAGTCAGCACACCATGCGGTTCGTCGCCTACAGGAATGGTAGCAAGAACTTTTCGAGAAGGAACGTCGACAACAGTCACAGTGTCATCAAGACGATTACTCACATATGCTCTCGTCCCATCGGGGCTGAAAGTTACGTCCGTCGGATGATGACCGACTGCTATCTCAGCAACCTTCTGCAACTTTGGGACACTTACAACAATGATTGTGTGAGAGGTTTCACATGTGACGTAAATTTCCTCGCCATCAGGGCTTAGGGCCATATTGAGCGGCGTCTTGTAGCGAAGTGCTTGATTAACTACTTGAGGCTCCGTCGGATGGGCAATCTTTTTCAAAGCCTCGTCAAAATCAAAAGGCTTGTCATGCGCGTTTTCATGACATCCGAGACAGGTCTGACGTGTAACATCTTTGAGGCCGGCCGCTTTTGCCGCACGTGGATCTCTCATTATCGCTTCCGGATAATAATCGCTGCCCGCACCGTGACATGCCTCACATCCGACACCTTCGTACAATGAATATGATTCTATCACACCTTTTGGGGGCTGATGATAAGCGGTCGTATGGCATCTCAAACACTCCTGGCTGATCTGAGGAGCATCTTTCAATCCCTGCTCTTTCGCAATTTCGTACGCTTCATCACTCGCAAGTACAGCGTATGCACTTGCATGAACACTCATGCGCCATTTGCTGAACTGATAACCCATCGCGGTGCCTTTATGGCAGGCTGCACAGGTCAGGGTCCCTATGTATCTACCTTCGCCTTTTTTAGAATCCGTCACATCCGGTAATTGCGGCACAGATCCAATCTTGAAGTCTTTGGGGGTGGGATGCGCTATATTAGACATAGCCTTTGTTATATCAAGCTTGGGCAATTTGTGGATAGCAACGTGAGAACCCTTTACCTGGTGGCATCCCATGCAGTCACTCACGGTCGGCATCATCAGGCCCGCTTTTTCCGCCGCCTGGCGATCCATCATGATGGCCGCATCCATGTACTCGCTGCCTGGACCGTGACATTTTTCACATTGCACTCCATCTTGAAAGAAAAATGTCTCGTCTCTTTCCCATTCCTCCACATGGGCACCGGTCGCGTGGCAGCCGAGACACATTGGCGATTCCTGCGGCTCCTGGGGTATACCGCTCAGTTCGGCGATTTTCTTTGCTTCCGGCTTTGACAGGACGGCATACGCCCGGGCGTGTTTGGAAGCCAGCCATTTGCTGAACTGGTGCTCCATACCTTTGCCCTGGTGGCAGGTCGCGCAGACTTTTACCCCAACGTAAACCGGATGCTTTTGGCTCTCTTCGTGAGCTAAAAGAAGACATGAAATAACCAATGTCATGATTAGAATCAGAAGATAAACACGCATCTTATAGTTCTTGTCCATATCAGGACCCCTGGATTACATTTATAATTTGATTCGAGTCCACGTCTTTAAGGTTTGTGATTTGTTTGTCCGGCCAGCGGATTTCAACCGTATCCGCTTTTTTGCTTTTGCCGAGTCCGAAATGGCATCTCGGATCGGCCTGTGAAAGATAGCCGGTTACAGGAATCAGATCCCGCATTTGTGTAAGCGAACCGGCAGTAACGATAACCCGCGCCCCAACAGCATCACTTTTACCTCCCGGCAGCCTTGCCTGGACAGTCAGCCAATTGTTTTTGTTGCCGCCATCATTCCGCAGAAGCCTTGGGGAATCGTTCAGATTAATTACCAGCAGGTCAAGGTCTCCATCATTGTCGTAATCGCCGTAAGTGGCACCACGCCCGACATATTTCTTTCTGAAATAGGAGCCTGATTTATTCGCGACATCCACAAAACGTCCCGTACCGTCGTTTCGCATGAGCACATCTTCTTCCGTATATTCATGATGGGCGTTGCCATTGGCGATGAAGATATCCAAATAACCGTCACAGTCATAATCGAACAAAACGCCGCCCCACCCGGTGTACTGCCCGCAGACAACGGCAAGGTTGGCCGGCTCCGTGCGGTCTTCAAAATAATCTTTTCTGTTCATAAGAAGACAGCCGTATCCCATGTCGGGAATGTAAATATCGAGCCAGCCGTCACGGTCTATATCGCCGACCGCCGGCCCCATTGAAGAAACACCCTGCCCCCCTTCGCCAAAAGCCAGGCCCATCGTAAGACCTTCGTTTTCGAATGTCCCTTTACCCGTGTTCTTAAAATAGTAGTTCTCCATTGCATCGTTGGGAATGTATAGATCCAGGAATCCATCATTGTTCAGATCTGTAAGTGTAGCGCTCATTGCTCGTCCGTTTGGCTGAAAGATTCCCGCTGCTTTGGTGACATCGGTAAAAGTTCCATCACCGTTGTTACGATACAGCGTGTCCGGCTGGCCTCTGTAGCTGAGTGGTCCGGGATAACCCGCCGCCGCATAATAAGAACGAAATTTGCCGCTGTCATATTCGAGATAATTTGCGACATAAACATCAAGGTCTCCATCGCCATCATAATCAAACCACGGCGACGAAAGGCTCCAGTTGGAATTGTCGAGCCCTGATGATTCTGATATGTCGGTAAAGGTCCCGTCTCCATTATTGCGGTACAAAACATTAGGCCCGTAATTCAAGACATAAAGGTCGAGGTCGCCATCATTGTCGAAATCCGCTGCTGAGCAGCCGAATCCAAAACCTTCGTGGCCGACACCGGCTTCTTTGGTGACGTCACTGAATGTTCCATCTTTGTTATTTCGATACAGTGAATTGGTAAGTTTTCCTCGAAGAGTCCGGCCCCGATTATCATTGACGGTTTTGAGCCAGCAACCATTGACAAAATAGATATCAAGCCAACCATCGCCATCATAATCAAAAAATATCGTTCCAGCGCCCGTTCCTTCGACGATGTTGCTGAGATCAAAGTCCCCATAGCTATGCTTGAATTTAATACCCGCCTGCCCGGTCACATCGGTAAAAACCGGCAGAGTTTGCTCTGCTCCGCTGCTGACTGAAACCTGAAACATTAGCAGAAAAATTAGAATTCTCAAGAAATTCACTGGTTAGCTCCTCCATTGTGCTGTTTGGATTCCCGCAAGTTGTTCGACTTCAGTATGCCATCCCAAAGAGCTCCCATATCTGTCCATTCGGCGAAGGTTCGTTTCTCATCATTGGTCAATGCATCATTTCCACCCGGCGGCATCCGAGATATCTTTTGCTGTGAAAATGTATCGTCCCACGGTCTTGAGGTGTTTCGCCCGAATATGCGCCATATAAGAAGGCTGGTACGCGCCCTGCCCGGATGGACATATTTCCCGGAACCCGGTCGATCCCCCGGGGTAAGAAGGCTCTCATAACTGCGGTTAAAGCGGGTTTTATCGTCGGCTTGAGCGGCCGATGAGAGATCGTCTGTAAGGCGTAGAGCAGGAACAGCCTGGCTGTGACATCGGACGCATTTATTTGCTATGATCGGCATAACATCCCGCCGGAAATCGACTGTTCGTCTTTGTTCAGCAGGTAAGTTGAGTTTGATAGAAGATTTAGTAACAGCTTTCACCAGAACATTCTCCGGCGTGAGTTCACCATCCTCGTGACATCCAATACACCCTCTCGGTTCATGATTCTTGGCCCAAATCCAGCCACAGCTTCGCAAAGCGATACCATCAGCGTCCAATATTTGAAGCTCAACAGGAGTATTGGCGGGTATCTCAATATTGAAAGAGCCACCCTGTTCGATGTCTATTTCACCAAGAATTCGTCGCTGCACCAGGGGCATCTGTTCATTGCGAAAGACACTTGGAATTTCTGTTCCGGCTGATAAAA
>Ga0307428_1000820_pt1 | contig 17539 bp, 17 predicted proteins | sample SalMarWE160240MG_FD_202161 | JGI IMG/M metagenome (GOLD analysis project Ga0307428, IMG submission 202161) | Salt marsh sediment microbial communities from the Plum Island Ecosystem LTER, Massachusetts, United States - WE1603-240 | ecosystem: Environmental > Aquatic > Marine > Intertidal zone >...
TGAGAATGAATCGACTGGCGAAATTGTTACGCCGTCATTCTGACTGCGACTTCGTTAGCCGCAGAATTTCCACAACTTGCCTCTAGGATTGCTGCAAATGGTGGATTCGAACCGCCGATCGAGGGGAACACCGGACCAGCCTTAGCTGCCTTGTTGCTTGCGCCATTTCCTGGCGCCGCAGCCGAGCTTTGTCCACCCGCGTCAAGCGTCCGCATCGCCCTTTGCGAGAGCCTGATCGATCCCACCAGCGACCGGTTGCAAGCTCGGATTGAGGGCCGCTTGAACATTACGGCCCCGACCGAGGACACCGCCTCGCCGGTATGGATGGATAACCGCCAGGTGGCCTCGCAGCCGGTGTCCCTCGACGCGGCACTGACCACGACCTATTTCGGCGCCGACTATCGTGTGGGGTCTGACGTGTTGATCGGCGCCATGGTGCAGAGGGCCGATCGGTCGACCAATCCGCTGATCGATGGCGAGGAGACCGTCCCCGATGCTTACCTCGCTGGTCCGTACGCGGCCTATCGGCTGTCTCCCAATCTGGTCCTTGGCGCCAGGGCCGCTTGGGGTGAAACCTCCGACGTGACCACATCCGACAACGATCGGCAGAGCCTTACCAAGAACCGCCTCCTGACCGAAGCCCGATTGAGCGGCAATTGGGCGGTTGGCAACTGGCAATTGATGCCGGCGGCATCGATCACCTATGTCGACGATACCGCCATCGCCTCCATCTCCGGACTCTCGGACGCCGTGGCTCAGACGCGTGTCACGGCCGGTCCGCAGATCCGCCGCCAGTTTGACGCGGGCGGCGCCGGCAGCCTTGAGCCGTTCGCCTTCTTCAAGACGAGCCTCGACCTCGACAGCATCGTGGTCTTGCCTGACGCGGCGCGGAATACGATCGGCGGCGGGGTCGCGCTCAACCAGCCTGACGGCTATTCCATTCAGGCGACCGCCAATTTCAGCGAGACTGTCGGCGCCGAGCTTCCCGACGCGGAAGTCGCCGGCAAGGTCTCGCTCTCGATGCCCCTGCAATAGGCGCGTTGGTCTGTCACGAGAGTCGCGCGCCGAATGCGCCGGCGCTTCAGGCGACGCGTTTCCGCGAGCGAGCAATCGTCTTGATGCGTCCGCGGGAGCTCCCCGACATCTCACCGATCTTGCGGTCCTGCATCTCGATGATGGCTCGCGCCGGCTCGTCGCCATCGAGACCGCCAAGTTCCGCCGCCGGTACCTTGCGGTTTGATGTCTGGGTTCCGTCCTCATAAATCACGTCAAACAGCACGAAGCCGCTCGGGACCTGTTGTTTCTTGCGAGCCATTTTCGTCTCCACTCTCTCGAAGGCGCTAGTTGTCCTCTGGGGATTTTTCACCCCCTGCGTCGGCCTCATTGTCGCCGTCGCCGCGCAACTCCTTGCGCTTGGCGGACTCTTCTTCGCGGCGCTGCAGCTTTTCCTGCTTCTTCTGCGCCTTGCTGCGATTGCGCTCGGCACGCTGCTGGTTGTAGTTCGGTTTGAAAGCCATATCGGGTCCTTAGCTGTCTTTGCGCCGCGTCGCGCGCTTGGGACGGGGAGCAGGTGCTGAGGCCGCGGCCTCACGGTCCGCCTCCTCCTTGGCGAGACGCAGCGCGCGTAAACGCGCGGTCTTCTCGCCCATCGCGTCGCGTTCGCGCTCCTGTTCGAGCTTCAGAGTCGACTCCTGGGTCGTCTTTCGGCTCAGCAATGCTTCCGCGTTACGCCTCGCGGCACTGATGCGAGTGGGAAATTTGCTCATCTTGGCTCTCCTGCAAGGGACAGACGGACCGACCTCGGACGCGACAGGCCTCCCCGCGCAGCGGGAAGCACGCCGGCGCGACGTCCGTAAGAGCGCCACTGGCGCTTGGTTTGCTCTGGTGCCGGTGTGGCCACGGCCTCAGGGCGCCGGCCCTCTTGGCGCTGTCGCGGCCGGCGCGGCTTTGACTCGGGCTTCGCAGCCGAACTTTCCTCGCGCCGTCCGTTGGCGGGCTGGGAATGGGAGAGGCGATGCCCCACAACGGAAAGAGGCGACCGCGTCAGTCCCTCGATGGCCCGGAGGTGGGCCCGCTCGGTCGGATCGCAGAATGAGAAGGCAGTGCCTCCCGCCCCTGCCCGCGCCGTCCGGCCGATACGGTGGACGTAGCTTTCGGGCTCATTCGGCAGCTCGTAGTTGATCACGTGGGAGATCGACGGAACGTCGATGCCGCGCGCAGCGATATCCGTGGCGACGAGGATGCGCGCTTTTCCGCTCCGGAATGCCTCAAGCGCGCGGGTGCGGGCGTTCTGTGCCTTGTTGCCGTGAATCGCCTCGGCGATCAGGCCGTCCTGACGCAGGAATTTGCAGACCCGGTCGGCGCCGCGCTTGGTGCGGGTGAAGACGAGCACCCGATCCATGGCGGGATCGGCGAGGAGCTCCGTGAGGAGCGCGCGCTTCGCCAGCGTCGGCACGAAATAGACCTTCTGGTCGATGCGATCGACGGTAACCGTCGCCGGCGATACGTCGATGCGGACCGGATTGCGCAGGACCTCGGAGGCGAGCTTGGCGATGTCCGGCGGCATGGTCGCGGAGAACAGCAGCGTCTGGCGCTCCTTGCGGCAGGCGGCGACGATCTTCCGCACATCCCTGATGAAGCCCATGTCAAGCATGCGGTCGGCCTCGTCGAGGACGAGAATCGAGATCTCATCGAAACTGACGTGCTGCTGGCCGTGAAGATCGAGCAGCCGTCCAGGAGTCGCGATCAGGATGTCGACGCCTTGAGCGAGCGCCTTGACCTGCTGCGCCTGCCCGACGCCACCGAACACGACTGCCGTCCGCAACGACAAGCCGCGCCCATAGGCGCGGAACCGTTCGTTGATCTGGCCGGCGAGTTCCCGGGTCGGCGCCAGAATGAGAGCATGAGGGCGCCGCGGCGAACGCTGCGCGCGTTGCACCGACAGGCGGTGGAGGATGGGAAGAGCGAAGGCTGCGGTCTTACCGGTGCCGGTCTGGGCGATGCCGAGCAGATCTTTGCCTTCGATGAGAAGTGGAATGGCCTTCACCTGAATCGGCGTCGGCTCGAGATAACCCTCGTTCTTGAGAGCGCGTTGCAAGGGCTCGGCCAGGCCGAGACCGTCGAAAGACGTAAGTTGCACTTAAAAATATCCTTATGCCAAAGCACGCCGCGACACGCGATCGTGTGGCCTTATGCGCCGATTCCCACGCGCTACCTGGGGTCAGACGGTGATTGAAAAATTGCTTCGGGATGAAATGCCGCGGAAAAAGGCGGCAGCTTCGCGCGATCGCGAGCAATTAGATGTGGGGAACATGGAGGCAGCCTCACGTCATGTCAAGGACGGATGCCCCGAAAGGTTGAAAAACGAGGGGGTTTAGCCCGTGGTCAACACCATGCCGTCATAGCCGGGCTCGACTCCTTCAGGGAGCTCGCGCGTGAGCGCTTCATAGTCGAGATCGACATGCATATGGGTGAGCACGGCACGCTTGGGCTTCACCCGCGCGATCCAGGCGAGTGCCTCCTCGACGCTGAAATGACTTGGATGCCGCGTGTAACGAAGCGCGTCGACGATCCACACGTCAAGATTTTCAAGGAACATCAGCGACTCCTCAGGCAAGTCACTGACATCAGGGGAATAGGCGATGCCGCCGAAGCGGAACCCAAGGGTTTCACCGCTGCCGTGCTGCTGGCGGAACGGCAGGGCCTCGACGACGCCTCCCGCCCCATGAATGCGGACCGTCTCTCCCGACCTGATGACGTGGCTTTCCAGGATCGGCGGGTACTCGCTCTTGCGCGCGGTGTCGAAGCAATAGGCGAAGCGCTCCTTGAGAGAGCGGCCGGTGGCTTCGTCGTGATAGACGGCCACGCGTTTGCGCATGTTGTAGGAGACCATGCGGAGATCATCGATGCCGTGGGTATGGTCGGCATGGTCATGGGTGTAGAGCACACCGTCGAGCCAGCCGACGCCGGCGTCGAGCAGCTGCTCGCGAAGGTCGGGGGCGCTGTCGACGAGCACATTTGTGGTGCCTTCTCCGCCCTCGCGCTGGACCAGGACCGAGCAGCGCCGGCGGCGGTTCTTGGGGTTCGACGGGTCGCACGCACCCCAATGATTGCCAACGCGGGGCACGCCGCCGGACGTGCCGCAGCCCAATATCGTCAACTTTAGCGTCATGCGGCGCTTGAGGACGGGGCGAGCGCCGAACGCGGCACTTTGCTGAACAGGCGAAAGAAGTTCTCAGTGGTGGCGCGCGCGAGCTCGTCTTCGCTCACGCCTTTGACCTCGGCGAGCCTTCTCGCCGTATGCACCACATTGGCGGGCTCATTAGTGCGGCCGCGCAACGGCTCGGGCGCGAGATAAGGCGCATCGGTCTCGACCAGGACGCGGTCGAGCGGCACCTCGCGGGCAATGTCCCGCAAAGCCTGGGAGTTCTTGAAGGTGAGGACGCCAGAGAAGGAAACGTAGCCGCCAAGCGCAAGCCCGCGGCGGGCAAGCTCTGGGCCGCTGGTGAAGCAGTGCAGCACAACGGGAAACGCCCCCTTCGCGGTTTCCTCCTCGAGGATGCGCGCGATGTCGTCGTCGGCCTCGCGGGCGTGAATCACAAGGGGAAGTGCCGTCTTCCGTGCCGCCGCGATATGGGTGCGAAAGCCCTTCGCCTGATCGGCACGGGGGGAATTATCGTAGTGATAGTCAAGGCCGGCCTCGCCGATCGCCACCACCTTCGGATGTTTGGTGAGCTCAACCAATTCTTCCGCGGTCACGTCAGGCTCTTCCGCCGCATGATGCGGATGGGTGCCGACGGAGCAATAGATCTGATCATGAGCTTCGGCGATGCCGAGCACCTCGTCGAAGCGCCGCACCCGGGTCGATATGGTGACCATCAGGCCGACGCTCGCGGCCTTGGCGCGCGCAAGCACCGCCTCGCGTTGCGACGCAAGGTCGGGAAAATCGAGATGGCAGTGGCTATCGATCAGCGTCACGGAAAGATGAAAGACCCATGTTGTTCAGGCTGCTAGGCTGATAGGCGCCCGGCTTGCCAACACTATGTGGAGCATATGGGCGGAGGAGACAACAAGGGGCTCGCGCAGGTGAGGAACAGGACACGGTCAAACAGCTCTTTCGTTCGTTGCTCGCAGCTGATCGCCGCAGCCGCGGCCACCTTGCTCTGTCTCGCTGCGGCTCCAGCCGAGGCCGGGTGCAACAAGAGCGTTATTATGTACAATGCCTCTTGGTGCCCCTACTGCGCGCAGGTCCGTGCCATCCTCGCCCGCAACCGCATCAGGTACAGCATCCTGGACGCCACCACCCCGCGGGTCCAAGCGATAATGCTGAGGCGGTTCGGCGACACCGCCGTCCCGCGCCTTCTGATCGGCGGCGTCCTTGTCGAAGGGGTCGACGAACCGCGTATCAAGCGGCTCTGCCGCTAGTCCCAGGCAACCGCGCCGCATCCGAAGCGGCAGATCACACCGCCGGCGACTCTTCTTCCTCGACATGCCGCGGAAAGACCGGTTGCGGCGGTGGCAGCGTCGTCCCCGGCTTTAGACGACCGCTTGGCCCAAGCTGCGAAAAGTCGCGCGCGTCCTGAGGCACCCCGAGCTGATCAAGCAGCTTGGCAGCGCTCCCCGGCATCACCGGCTGCACCAGGATCGCGATCTGACGCAACACCTCGGCGGTCACGTAGAGAATCGTCTCCATGCGCTTCGGATTGGTCTTCTTGTGCGCCCAGGGCTCCTCGCCGGCGAAATAGCGATTGGCGTCGGCGACCACCGCCCAGATCATCTCGAGCGCACGGTGAATGGCAAACTCGTCGATCGCATCCGCAGCACGTGGCAGACAGCCATCGGCAGCAGCGAGGATGGTAGTGTCAGCCGTAGTGAGTTCGCCGGGCTCCGGCACCACGCCACCGCAATTCTTGGCGATCATCGACAGCGAGCGCTGGGCAAGATTGCCGAGATCATTGGCGAGGTCGGCATTGATGCGCTGGACGATGGCGTCGCGGCTGTAATTGCCGTCCTGGCCGAACGGCACCTCGCGCAGCAGGAAATAGCGCAGTTGATCGGCGCCGTAATCGTTCACGAGCACGAAGGGATCGACCACATTGCCGACCGACTTCGACATCTTCTCTCCGCGATTATAGAGGAAGCCGTGGCCGAATACGCGCCGTGGCAGCTTTACGCCGGCCGACATTAGAAAGGCCGGCCAATACACCGCGTGAAAGCGGATGATGTCCTTGCCGATGACGTGCACGTCGGCCGGCCAGTAGCGCTTGAACTTCTCCGAGGAGATATCGGGGAAGCCGGCGCCGGTAAGATAGTTGGTGAGGGCGTCGACCCACACATACATGATGTGCTTCGGATCGCCGGGCACGGGAATGCCCCAGTCGAATGTGGTGCGTGACACCGAGAGGTCCTGCAAGCCGCCGGAGACGAAGCTCTTGACCTCGTTGGCACGCGTCTCCGGCCCGATGAACTCCGGGTTGGCCTCGTAATGGGCGAGCAGCTTGTCTTGATAGTTGGAGAGCCGGAAGAAGTAGCTCTCCTCCTCGACCCATTCGACTGGCGTGCCTTGTGGCGACAGCTTCTCACCATCAGGCCCCTCTTTCAGCTCGCTCGCGTCGTAATAGGCCTCGTCCCGAACCGAGTACCAACCGGCATAGGTCGAGAGATAGATGTCGCCATTGGCCTGCATCCGCCGCCAGATTTCGGTGCAGGCGCGCTTGTGGCGCTCCTCGCGCGTGGTGACGAAATCGTCGTTGGAGCACTCGAGCACGGCAACCATGTCGCGGAAGCGCGGTGTGTTGCGATCGGCAAGCTCGGCCGGAGTGATGCCCTGCTTCCGCGCGGTTTGCAGCATCTTGACGCCGTGCTCGTCCGTGCCGGTGAGGAACAGCACGTCGCGGCCCTGCAAGCGGCGAAAGCGCGCCAGCGCATCGGTGGCGACGGCCTCGTAAGCGTGCCCGATATGGGGCACGTCGTTCGGATAGGAGATCGCCGTGGTGATGTAGTAGGGCCGCTTCTCTGCCATGGCGGATGGAATAGCCTTGGGGCGAGTCCCGAGCAAGCGCCGCGGCTGGACTTAGCTAAGCCCGATGCGCGCGGGCAGCCCGCTGCAACCGCAGGAAGGTTTCGAGCACAAGCAGGCTCCGGTCGAGATTGAGGCTCATGGCGTCGGCCTTGGCGAGACCGATCGCTTCCCAGGTCTCGACCCATGGGGAGAGATCGTTTCGGCCAATGAGGCGCCGCGCCAGCTCACCCTCAGCGCCGATGGCGCCCTCCCCCGTTGCAGCCGTCCGGATCAGCCGCTCCAGGAGACCGAGCAGGAGTGAAAAAAACAGCTCGAAGCGTTCGGTGTCCGACGGGCTACCAAGACGCTCGGCCAACTTGTGCAGGCCAGGACCGTCGAGCTCAGGCAATTTGCCGAAGGCCGTGACCAGGTCGCGATAGAGCGTGATACCGTCCCCCGTGACCAGCTCGAGTGCCCGTCGCACGCTGCCTTGGCTCAGGATAAGCGCCGTCTCCAGCGTATCCGCATCAGTGTCGTAGCCGTCGCGCGCCAGCGCCGCGGCGACCGCCTGTTTCAGATCGTCGTCGCCAAGAGCGTTGACGCGCAATGTCCGGCAGCGTGAGCGGATGGTGACAGGGATCTGACCCTCGGCGGCGGCGACCAAGAAGAACACTGTGCGCTGCGGCGGTTCTTCCAAGGCCTTCAGCAGAGCGTTGGCGGCGTTCTGGTTGAGATCGTCAGCGCGATCGACGATGACCACCCGCCAGCTCCCCTCGCCGGCGCTATGGCCAAGAAAAGAACGTAGGCGCCGGACCTCGTCGACGCCGATCCATTGCGAATAGCGTTTGGTGCGCTCGTTCCAAGAGCGGCGCAGCAGAAGCAGGTTCGGATGGGCTTGCGCCGCTACTCTTCGGAACACCGGATGCCCGGCGCCGACTGCCGAGGTGCGACGTCCGGGCTCCGCGTCGCCAAGCGCGAGCACCTCACGGGCAAGATGATACGCGAGCGTCGCCTTGCCGACGCCTTCGGGACCAACGATCAGCCACGCATGGTGCAGCCTGCCGCCCTTGAGGGTCTCCTCGAACTCGGCGCGGGCCGCAACATGGCCGAACAGGCGATCGACCTCGCGCGGCGCCGAGAAGCCTTCAAGCCTGTCGGGCTCGTCGCCGGCAACACGAGACTTTGCCACCGCAGCCCTCGTCATGGACGCAAGCGCGCGGCCACCGCCTCCCACACGTCTTCGGCGACCAGAGCCTCAGGCTTGCTCGCATCGATAACGACGCAGCGGTTCGGTTCCTCCTCGGCAATGTCGAGAAAGGCTTTGCGGACGCGCTCATGCTGGGCGAGGTTTTCGCTCTCGAAGCGGTCCGGGCCGTTTCCAGGTCTCTTCGCCGCGCGCCGCAACCCCTCCTCAACCGGCAAGTCGAGAATGATGGTGAGGTCGGGCGTCAATCCCTTCAGCGTCAGCCGCTCAAGGGCGCTGATCACGGGTTGGCGCACACCACCGCTCGCGCCCTGATAGGCGCGGGTGGAATCCAGAAACCGGTCCGATATCACCCAGCTTCCCTTGGCCAGGGCATCATTGATCACGGCATCGACGTGGTCCTGACGCGCGACAGAGAACAGCAGCGCCTCGGCGAATGCGCCGAAAGGCTTGGCCTTGCCGGAGAGCAGAACCTCCCGGATCTCTTCAGCGACTGGTGAGCCGCCGGGCTCTCGGGTCGCAATCACCTGGTGACCGGACTGGGTGAGACGGTTGGCGAGGATTGATACTTGCGTCGACTTGCCGGCACCTTCGCCGCCCTCGAAGGTGATCAGCTTGCCGGTTTTGATGGTCTCGTGGCGCATCCGGGCCTAGCCCCGTTCAGAACGCAGGCAGTCCTCAGAGGATCCAGCCAAAGGCCAGAAAGAGCAGCGAGTCGAGGCCGGACATGGCGAAATTGCTCCGGCCGATGTCTTCGCCGGCGTAAAGCGGGATATCATTGGTCGCACCGGTATCGGCCGCCGTGATCCTGAGCGACGCCACCTGGTCGCCCTTCCGGATCGGCGCCTTGATCGGACCATGATACACGATCTCGGCCTTGACCTGACCGCTGGTGTTGGTGGGCAGGATGATATCGATGTCACTGTTGCCGACGAGCGGCACGTAGTGGCGCGTTCCACCCCACACCAGGGCGTCGCTGACCTTCTCGCCCTCGTCGAACACGCGGTACGGCTTGAAGCTCTTGAAGCCCCATTCGAGCAGCTTGCGCGGCTCTTCCTCCCGCTCCTTTTTACTTTCGAGACCGTTGACCACCAGGATGACCCGCTGGCCGTTGCGCTTGGCGCTAGCCACGAGGCCATATCCCGCCTCCTTGATATAGCCGGTCTTCAAGCCGTCGACGCCGAGATCTCCTTCAAAGATCAGCGGATTGCGATTGAGGAACCGCCACCGGCCGAAGTTGAACTCCTTCTCGCCGAAATAGTGGTAGTACTCGGGATAGGTCTTGATCAGGAAGTTGGCGAGCATCGCAAGCTCGCGCGCGGTCATCACATGGCCGTCGGCAGGCAGGCCCGTCGAATTGACAAAGTGCGACTTGGTGAGGCCGATCTCCTTGGCATATTTGTTCATCTCCTGGGCGAAGGCTTCCTCGGAGCCGCTGACGCCCTCAGCCAGGATGATGCAGGCATCGTTGCCCGACTGAACGGTTATGCCCCGGATGAGGTCCTCGACCTTGATCATCGAATTGAGTGGGGCGAACATTGCCGAACTGCCCGAGGGGGCGCCGCCCGTGCGCCAGGCATGCTCGCTCACCTTGAACTCGTCGTCGAGCTTGAGCCGTCCTGCCTTGAGCTCGCGAAACACGACGGCAAGCGTCATCAGCTTGCTCATGCTGGCCGGTGGCATCAGCTCGTCGGGTTCCTTTTCGTAGAACACGAGATTGGCGTCGGCATCCATCAGGATGGCGTGCTTGGCCTTGGTCTCGAAGATCCCGGGCGCCTTCGCCGCGGTCAATGCGGGAGCCGACAGGCCGACGGCGCCAACGGCAAGCGCAATACATGCCACGGCGATCTTGATTGGAATATCAAGGCGCAAGACGTTCACTTTTCTGACGCTACGGATCGAATTGGCCAGGCGCCGGCCACCCCACCGGCCCGGCCCTAACTATCGAGCGCCAGCCCAAAAAAATCAACCCGGGGGGCATCCCGGCGGCCTTAGTTGGGGACAATTCTGGCGCCCCCATAGCCGGCCTTGGTCACCCGGGAAAGTGCCGCCGCAGCGTCCTGCTCACTGGCGAAGGGCCCGAGGCGAACGCGAAAGAAGCGTCCACGAGCGCCGTCAATGGAGGCCACTTCGACCGCAGCGATCGTGCCGAGCACGGACCGCGCCCGCTCGGCATTGTCTTCGTTCCTGAACGAGCCAGCTTGGATCATGACGCCGCCCGCCCTCTTTGCCGGCTGGATTGGCGCGGGCTCGAATCGAGCTTGGGGGCGCGTGCTCGCCTGCCAGCGGAGCGATGGCGTTTCACCGATGCTGCTTACCGCAACCGGCTCCCGAGGCCGCGCGGGCGCGGCTCGGTTGGAGGCCACGTGAGCCCAGCCCTGGCTGGCCAAATAGCGGCGTTCATAGCTGTCGTCGCCGTTCAACGGCGCGCGGCCGAGATACTGCACCCTGACTCGCGCGGTGCCGCGCTCCCTGAAGCCGAGTGCCTCCGCCGAGCGCCGCGACACATCCATGATGCGGTCACTGGCGTAAGGGCCCCGGTCATTGACGCGGACGATGATCGACCGGCGATTTTCGAGATTGGTGACCCGCGCATAGACCGGAAGCGGCAAGGTCGGCGACGCTGCCGACAGCCGGTCCATGTCGTAGATCTCGCCATTCGCCGTACGGCGGCCTTGGAACAGCTCCCCGTACCATGACGCGATGCCGACCCGGTCATAGCTGGAATTTTCCCGCGGCCGATACCAGACGCCGGCAACCTGGTAGGGGGCGCCAAGACTGTAGGTGCCACCACCCTTCGGCACCGGCTGGCCAAGAGGGATTACGCGTTCGCCGAACTTCTCACCATTCCCGCCCCGACCGCAGCCAGCCAAACTCGCAGCGGCGCATCCCAGGCAAAGAAGAGCGATGACGAGGCGCAGCGGTGCCATCTTCGGGGCGTGCCGAATGCGGCTCGCCACCGCAAACGCGGGCGCTCTCAGACCCACCCGAGCCAACGCTGAACCCCGTCACCACTCCTACGCACGCCACGCAGGCCAGAAAAACGCAGACTTTCGGCGCACTCCGACTGTCCGAGGATAGGGTTAGGAAAGGATGAACCGCCCGCTGTTAACGCGTGCCCGCTTGGATGAGGCGAAGACAGTCCGCAGCCACCTCGTCGACCGGCCGACCCGCGTCGACCACTGCGAAGTCCTGCAGACCGAGGTCGTATTCGAGCTGCCGCTCAAGCACCGCAGCCGTCGCATCGGAGACGTCGGCGGTGCGGCCTTTGATCCTCTTCCTCATGACCTCTGGCGATGCCTCAAGCCAGATGCCGGTGAAGGGAACGCCGGCGTCTGAGGCGCAGGCTGCAATCGCTTTCCGCTCAGCCGGTTTGGCGTGAACTGCGTCGACGATCACCGCCTGGCCGCCCAGAAGCGCTTCAAGCGCCCGCTTGCGGCACATGCGATAAACGAGATCCGAGAGTTCCGCGCTGTAGGCAGCCTTCGGCAGTCGCTCCTCGGCGCCGACGTGGAACAGGCGCTTCCGCTCGCGATCGCTTCGCACATGCACCGCCCCCGGAAAGGCACCAAGTTGGGGAGCAAGTGCCCGCGCTACGCTCGACTTGCCGCTCCCCGACAATCCGCCGATCGCGACGAGGCGCGGCGGCTGTGGCGCAAGATAGCCGCGCGCCTGATCGATGTAGGACGCCGCACGCATCCGCGCCTCAGCCCTGGCGCCGCTCGACGCAAGTCCGGCCCGCAGCAATTCAACCTTGGCCCTGATCGTGGCGCGAAGCGACAAGAACAGCGGCAAGGCCTTGAGACCGAGAAGCATCCCGGTGTCGCCGGTCGCGTCGAGGTAAGCGTTGAGAAGCGCATTGGCGTGAGTGGTGAGGCCGCGCGCGCCAAGGTCCATGAGCAGGAAGGCTAAATCGTAAAGAACGTCGATGGTTGCGATGGCATCGTTGAACTCGATGGCATCGAACAGCACCGGCGCGCCATCGACCGCGACGATGTTGCGGAGATGGAGATCGCCATGGCAATGGCGCACATAGCCGCCAAGGGCCCGCGCCTCGAGCAGCGGCGCGAGCGAATCAAGGGCGCCCCGCGTGAGGCTCCCAACGTCAGCGGCAGCCACGGCATCAATTGCGCCCTGCTGCACGGCAAGCGTGTCTTCATTGTCCCGCGCCACCTCGCGTAGCGCCGCGACGCTTTGCTTTGGGGTCAAGACGCGATTGGCGCTCTCATGAAAGACCGCGATCGCCGTCGCGAGCCGCGGCATCAGGGCAAGCGGAAGGCGTCCCTGCTCCGCCATCCGATCGAACAGATCGGCTTGGTCGAAGCGGCGCATGACCACCACCCATTCGACCGGGCGGCCCTCTCCATCGAGACGAAGTTTGCCGTCAGCTTCAAGAGTTACCGGCACGACCTGCAAATAAAGTTGAGGTGCCGTGCGCCGGTTGATGACGAGCTCGTTGAGACAGGCCTCGTGTCGTCGAGCAAGGGTAGAGAAGTCCAAAAAGGGGTATTTGACCGCCCGCTTGACCTTATAGGCGCGGTCGCCAGCCAGGAACACGACGGAGGCGTGAGTCGCGATTCGATCCACCGGCGCGTGTACCCGGTCATAGCTTTCCGGCGAGGCCAGAAAATCGAACACCTTCGCTTGGTCGATTTCCACGCCCGCCATAGTGACAATATAGCACAGGGCGCGTGCCCCTTTGGCCACAGGCCTCAGAAAACACTAACAAAAGCGCCCCGGCCGCTTGCTGGCGCAGACGCGACTGACTACTTTCATTAAAATACGGGGCACTTACCGAGGGTGACCCTTAGGGCTGGCGTTGACGCCACGAACGGGGACGGGTCGAGGGATGAAAGGGTGGGCCAATCTGGCGGCCGCCATCGCGGTCGCTACGTGTCTCCACGCCGTTGGGGCACCCCACGCCTTTGCCGCTTCTGAATCGAGCTACGCCGTCAATCGCTTGGGCCCCGCGGACGTCGAAGCGCACCGGCAAGCTCTACTCGCGCGGATGCTGCAAAACCCGGGCGACCTCGATACCGCCTTCGAATATGCCGAGCTGTCGTCTCAGGTCGGCGACTACGAGGCCGCGATTTCCACGCTCGAGCGCATGCTGATCTTTGCGCCGAACACCCCCCAGGCTCCAGCTCGAGCTTGGCATCCTCTATTATCGCCTCGGCAGCTACGACGTCGCTCGCAGCTATTTCGCCCAAGTGGTCGCTAATCCGAGCGTGCCGCCGGAGATCGCGGCGAAGGTCCGGCTTTATCTGCAGCAACTCGCGATCGAGGCGGACCCGCCGCCGTTCTCCGCGACGCTGTTCAGCGGTATCCGCTGGGAGAGCAACGCCAATGCCTGCACCCGCATCTCAGAACGTGACGCTGAACGGCATCGATTTCACCCTCGACTCGACGTCGGTTGCCGCGCCCGACTGGAGCGCCCTCAACATCTCAGCGGGGATTTACGAGGAGCAAAACGACAATCAGGACGGGCATCCCGTCGGGACCGTGAACAGCCAGTCACCGAGTGACGTTACCGTCACCCTTGACCCCGAAAACCACACCGCCACCGCGGATGTTTCGATGCAGGCCGATGGCGGCGAGACTGGTGGTGGAGTCCATATCCGTTCCGGCGATCCGGAATTTGGAGGCACCTCGAGCTACACCGACGACCTAAATTTTGCTTCGAGCGCTACGAAGGATTCGATCACGGTCTATACCGACGGCCACCAACCAGCCGTCCTCCGTAGCGGCAGCGCCGAGTTCACGGGCGGCGGTGACGTCTTTTGCGAGGACTGCTCTTTCTTCACCTGGGGGGGTTGGAACAGCCATCTCGTCTTCAATGATGGCGGACAGGGGAACAGCAACATCTTCGCCCACGGTTGGTGGATCGCCGGTGATATCATCGACCAGAGCGATCTGCCCTTTGACGGATCAGCCACTTACGAAGGTGGGGCAATCGCCGACGTCGCCAACAATCTCAATGGCGAGGGTTGGGTGACGTATACCGCCAAGGGCGACATGGTGATGACCTGGGACTTCGGCACCCGTGACGGCGATCTGACCATCAGCAACTTCGATACGAAGAATATCGACGGCGGCTTGACGTTTACCGGGCACATGACGACCCCAGGCCAGCTTGAGGGCAAGAACCAGTTCAACGGATCGCTGTCCGGCGTAGACCTCCCCGAGAACCTCTCCGACCTCTCCGGATCCGCCAACGGCTCCTTCGTCCGCGGTCCCCTTAACTTTGTTGACGGTAAGGCTGTTAAGGGCAGCACCCCTCAGGGCGTCATCGGAAACTGGAAGGTCGGATCCGAGCGTTACAATGCCGCTGGCGTCTTTGGAGGCGCGATCAAACCAAGATAGCACGCGGCGTGCGCACCACGCCCGGACTCCTCGCGGCCATCGCGAACTTGGGTGCCTCACGGCGCACGAGGTTGCCGGTGTTTCTATCGACCGCCGCCGTCGTCATTGCGATCCTTGCGTGGCTCACCTTTCGCCGCGCCACGACGCCGTGGTCGTCGATGCCTGACGCCGATTATTGGGGCAACATCTCCGGCTTGATCACCGAGACCGGCGTTAAGCTCGACCTCGCCGCTCTGTTTCACCACAACAACGAGCACATCGTTCCCATCCCGAAGCTGGTCTACGCCGCGAACTATCTCCTGACCTCGGGAAGCAATACCGGCCTTATCGTCTATTCGCTGCTTGTGGGCGCAGCATGCACCTTGCTCCTCCTGCTCTTCGCCAAGGATGTCCTGGGCGGCACGCCGCCGCGGCTACTCCTCTGCGCGGTCCTGTTTCCACTGGTGATGTTCAGTGCCAAGCTGACTCACAGCTATTTCCTCGGCATGAGCGGCGCCATCTGGCTCACGGCGGACCTGTTCGTGATCGCAAGCGCCGCCTGCTTCGCCAAGGCGATCACCACCGAGCGGCCGGGCTGGCTCATAGGTGCTCTCACCTTTGGCATACTCGGCGTGCTCGCCTACTCGACTGCGGTCTACATCCTTCTCGTGCTGCTGATCTATTGCCTCGCGAAACTTTGGCGGCCGACTCTGCCGGGGCCGAGCGCCACCCCTGCCCTCGTTGGGACCATTGCTACGATCGTGATTGTGCTCGGCCTTGGTCTCGCCAACCGGAACCAGCCGGCGAGCCACCCGGAGTTTCAATTCGACATCCTGGGTCTCGGCGAAACCGCGTCGGCTGGCAAGCGGTCGCCCGCTTACCTTAATCGGCAACGATTTGCGCCCTCGCCCTCTTTCCCGGCGAGGCCAAGCCCCTCCCCCTCGCCGACTGCAAGCACGTCGCCGCGGGCGCCTGGCGCTAGATCGGGACCAGCCCTTGTAGGACACATGCAGCGCACCAATATATACGGTCCTTCAATCTAACTGCGCTTCTTTGGTCGCACCGGCCCTTGACCCCTGTCATTTTCAGGTGGTTTTACCGGGCTCTAAAGTGGTGGCAGCAATTGCTTCGAGGTTGGCGTGACGCGTGACCCCCGAACTCTGACGTGGGCCCAGGCCTGTGCCCTCCTGGATAAGGCCGAGCAACTGCACCGGCAGTTTTTCGAGCCGACGCGCGAGGCGCGCCAAGCGCGCTGGGAACCTCCTATTGATGTCTTGGAGACCGAGCACGAAATCAAGATTATTGCCGCCATGCCCGGAGTCCCACCTGAGGCTGTGGCGGTGGAGGTGGCCTCAGGCACGCTGATCATCGCCGGCACCCGCGCACTTCCCACGTGCGGCGAGAAGAGCAACATCGTGAGGCTTGAGATCCCCTACGGCCGCTTCGAGCGGCGCATCGCCCTTTCCTTCAATCGCTTGCGGCTTGCAGAGCGCGAGCTCGTGAACGGTTGCCTCGTGCTCACCTTCGTCAAGCTTGGCTGAGCAGGCCCCTATCATGAACGACACGACACAACCTAATCCCACACCTAATCCCACGGAGCAGGCCGCGGCCTCCGAGCTGAAATTGCCCGACGGGGCCCTGATCCTTCTGCCGACCCGGAATGCCGTGCTGTTTCCCGGCATCGTGGCGCCGCTCGGCATCGGCCGCCCGCAAACCGTGGCGGGCGCGCAAGCCGCCGCGCGCGCCGACAAACCCGTTGGCGTGGTGCTGCAAAAAGACCCCGCGGTCGACAACCCCGGACCGGACAATCTCCATAAGGTCGGCACCGTCGCCGAGATCTTGCGCTACGTCACCGCACCCGACGGCAGCCATCACCTCGTCACGCGCGGTACGCGCCGGTTCCGCATCACCGAGTTCCTGCCCGACTATCCGTTCCTCGTCGCGCTCGTCGACGAGATCGGAGAAACGGAGGTTCATTCGACCGAGATCGCGGCCCGCATGCATCAGCTGAAGGAGCGGGCGCGAGAGGCGTTGTCGCTCATGCCGCAGATGCCGCAGGAGCTGGCCGACGCACTCGAGCAGATCCAGTCGCCCTCGGCGCTGGCCGATTTCGTCGCCAGCGCCTCCGACCTGCCGTCGGCCGAGAAGCAGTCTCTGCTCGAGACCTTCGACGTGCAGGAGCGTCTCGACAAGGTGCTGCGCCACCTCGTCCAGCAGATCGAGGTCTTGCGGATCTCCAAGCAGATCGGCGAGCAGACGCAAGAATCGCTGCAAGGCCGCCAGCGCGAGCACATCCTGCGCGAGCAGCTGCGCCAGATCCAGAAGGAGCTTGGCGAAGGCGAAGGCACCGGCGCCGAGATCGAGGAGCTGCGCGAGGCCATCGAGAAGGCGAAGATGCCTGAGGAGGCCGAGAAGCAGGCCCTGAAGGAGCTCAAGCGTCTTGAGCGTACCCCCGAGGCGAGTGCGGAGCATTCCATGATCCGCACCTATCTCGATTGGCTCGTCGAATTGCCTTGGTCGGCGCTCTCAGACGAGCGCATCGACATCGCCGAGGCACGGCGCATCCTCGACGAGGACCATTACGGGCTGCCCAAGATCAAGCAGCGCATCCTCGAGTTCCTCGCTGTGCGCAAGCTCAATCCGGAAGGCAAGAGCCCTATACTGTGCTTTGTCGGTCCTCCCGGCGTGGGCAAGACCTCGCTTGGACAGTCGATTGCGCGCGCCACGGGCCGCAAATTCCAGCGCATCAGCCTCGGCGGCCTTCATGACGAAGCCGAGATCCGCGGCCATCGGCGCACCTATATCGGGGCGCTGCCGGGCAACATCATCCAGGCCATCCGCAAGGCCGAGACCCGGAACCCGGTGCTCATGCTCGATGAGATGGACAAGCTCGGTCAGGGCTTCCACGGCGATCCCTCCGCGGCGCTGCTCGAGGTGCTCGATCCGGCCCAGAACTCGACGTTCCGCGACAACTATCTCGCGGTGCCGTTCGA
>Ga0307428_1000823_pt1 | contig 17500 bp, 14 predicted proteins | sample SalMarWE160240MG_FD_202161 | JGI IMG/M metagenome (GOLD analysis project Ga0307428, IMG submission 202161) | Salt marsh sediment microbial communities from the Plum Island Ecosystem LTER, Massachusetts, United States - WE1603-240 | ecosystem: Environmental > Aquatic > Marine > Intertidal zone >...
AGGTGCCAGCAGGATTAACGAAGTTGAAGGTCGAAGAGATTTTATATCAACCGGAGGCTGCTGGCGATTATCAATTGTAAATTAAAGAGCTTTAAAGGGCTTATTTTAAGATCTTAAATATATTTTAGCCAATGATCCGGAGTACATGATGCATCTTCCCCTGCGATAGGCAAAAACAATATAAATAAAATGTTTCTTTTCTTTTAACTTTTTATTTATGGATGTTTTTACTTATCGCTAATCGTAAAGAATCCGATAAAAATAACCACCAAAAAAGAAGATAAAAAGCTCCCGCATATTTAACCTCTTTTACTTTTTATCTTTTTTTTACGGGAGAAAGACTAATCCACCGTTTTTAACCGCTACACACTCTATATCAGAATAAAAATATATAAGAGGGGGTGATTTTCCCTTCTTATATATTTTTTAAGCGTTCGTCTTCTCTCTAGCATTACACGATAAAATAATTATAAATATGTTTCCTAAATTTTAATTATTTTTTGAGTGTTATGCTTCCCTTTTCGCTTTTCTATCTCTGGTATTGCTTTTTGTAAAAGAGGGGGTGATTTTCCCCTGTTTATAAAAAGCAATACTCTTTCTTTCTCCCTGGCAATACTCTCACCAGGTAAATTGCTATTTATCCTGTGAGTGTATTGCTCTTTCTTTGTTTTTCCTCTCTTGATTTCTCTCTCTTCCCCCTCTCTCCTCCCTGCGATAGGCAAAAAAATCTTAAACCAAAAAGGGTTTTTCTTTTTGTTTTGAGATATTTTTTACTTATCGCTTAACCGTAAAGAATCCGAAAAATATAGCCACCGAAAAAGAAGATAAAAAATCCCGCTCTTCTCCCTTCTCTTATTTTTTATCTTTTTTTTACGGGAAGAAGACTAAACCACGATGGATGGCAGATGCACGAAAAGATTCGCAAATAGGGGCGGGGCAAGGGAGAGAGGAAAGAGCGATAGGCCTACATTTATACTGGTAGAGTGAAGGTGAATCGACCGCAGTTTTTCCTTCCCCCTTATGCTTCCCCCCTAATGAATCATAGCCTAACCTTGTTTTTTTTGCGGTGGCGAATAAAGCGAAGCAACAGCGGGGCATAAGAGCGTTACCTTCCCTTTGCATTTATGCTTAGAAGCGTCCCCGCGAGCGTAGCTTTTGAGCCAAGGAGCAATAATAAAAAGAAGGGGGATAAGAGGGGGGTTTTTAGGGGGGATTTAAGGGGGAAGGAAAATTACCCGCCCCGCGCGTGGTTGAGTTGTAAAATTAGAATAGCCGGGGTAGAGTAAATTGTTACTTTGATTTTTTCTCTCTCCTCTTCTTCTCTTCTCTCTTGCGATAGGTAAAAACTACATAAATAAAAAGTTTTTTTTCTCCTAACTTTTTATTTATTGTATGTTTTTTCTTATCGCTAACCATAAGGAATCTAAAAGATATAGTCACCGAAAAGGGAGATAAAAAATTCCCGCTATTATCCTTTCATTTATTTTTTTATCTCTCTTTTGCGGGGTGAGGACTAAATCACGATAAATTAAATTAAATCTAAACTAAATGTGAAATATTAGAAAACATTATCGTGGTAATAATTAACGAATGAGAGAGATAGAGAGAGAGAGAGAGAGAGAGAGAGATAAAAAGTAGGATAAGAAATAAGATAAAAGAAGAATTGGTATAAAAATTCAATAATTTTTATACCAATTCTTAAACTCTTCGGATATTTATTTTACTTAATCAATTCATATACTATTAATTCGATCTTTCCAATCAACCAGGAAACCCATCCTTTTTATATCAATATCATTATGTTCTTCTAATAATTGTAATAAATTGTTTTTAAAATTTTCCCATTCACTAGGTAGGATGATTAATTTCTTAAATATCAAAAAAAGACAAAATATTTTAGAATTAGAAATTCCTTTCCATTCAGCTAATTTATTCGGAACCTTGGGTTTAATTGCAAGCGTCCTATTCCATATACGACTATGATGGGCACATAGATTACGGATATATACCAGGGTATGAATCCACGAAGAAAGTATCTTTTCGTCAATTCCAAAGCAATCTTTTGAAATATTATTGCTGTCTATTCTTTCTAATCCTCTAAATAAAAAAGATAGTTGGCCAAAAGACATTATTTCAATGGCTATCCAAAGGGGAAGGTTTTTTTCTTCATCATATTCTTTGAAAAATTCTTTAATAAAATCTTCACGAGATATTTGTATGCTTTCTTCTAATTTAGTATACCAGTCATAATGCTTGAAACCTCTAGAGAAATATCGAGGATTGGAATAGGCAAATGGTCCATATTTATGGGAAAAATAATAAGCAATCTTGGTACGCAAAGTAACTTCGATTATTTCTAATGCCCCAAAAATTAAAGACCTCATTTTTTTATCAAACCCGTATAACCTAAATATTTTTTCAATAGAAGTTTCCGATTTGAATAAATTTCTGTTTATTTGAAAAGGAACATAATAAGAACTTAATCGATAATAATTAATTCGGCTTATATTCTGCAAGGCTTTTTCGGAGTCGTTTATAATTAAACCTCGGCTTTTTAGTAGATCAACCTGTTCTTGAAATGTTGTAGGGGGCTTGGCAAATTTCATACTTAAACCTCTTAGTAAAAAGAAAAAACCCGCCAGGGTGCGCATTGTTAAGAGGCGTAGCGGGTGTGTTACATGTATTATACATTAAAAGCAAATAGGTGTCAATTATTGTTTCGAAGCCGTCTGTGTCAACCTTTTGGGGGTAGTTTTTTTGGTGAAAAAAATAATCTGGTTTCGGGCAGACCTACCCCTTGTTTTATTCTAGCTTATTATTTGGATAAATAAGCATAATTATCCTTATGTTATTTAGGTTACAGTAATGCATGGTCATCAACTTTCTTAAATATTTTTTTAGCTGATTAATAATATCCTACTTGAGAGAGTTTACGCAAAACACCTACCCAGGGTTTACCCTGATCTGGTCCTCTTAAAGCAGGTAGACTTACCTCTATAAGAGGAGAAGTCTCTGTCTCTTTCTTAAAATAGGCTGCAGGCAGAGGTGGTTTGTATTTGCCTACTTTAATATTTCGCTCTCTTTCTGTTTTCCACCAGTCGTCCCATTCTCCATTTAAGATAGTCTCTTTTACCTTTAGGAGACTTAAGGCTCCATTCTTACTCCAGCTCATCCCTTTCTTTTTAAAACGGGAGGCGATAGCCTGGTTTACACTTGATTCTATCGCTCCTGCCCTTTCTATCCCTTTATCTTTTAGCCTAATCTGATTGGTAATCCCCTGGTGGTTGCGAGATATATAGGTAGAGAGTTTTGTTAGTTTATCTTTTTCTTTAAGGTCATAAGGATTCCTAATCATCTGCTCTATCTTTGATAAGGCCTTATTTATCTGATTGGATAACAGCAGATCTTTTATTACCTTCTGCTCGTTTTTCCTTCTTCCTAGACATTCTCTTATCTTCTTAAAGAGATGATAAAAACAGAGTAGATAGGTAGCAGAAGGGAAGTAATCACCTACTCCCGAGATTATCCAGGAATCTCCATCTCCTCCGAAGAGGATCTTCTTTGCCTTGGAGAGGGAGAGTCTTTCCTCTGCTATCAGACTTAATCTTTCCATAAATTCTTGGCCACGCTCACCTATACTAGCTAGGACAAATTTCTCTTTCAGTCTTTTGGATTTACCGCTAGAATAACGAGCTTCTTTGCCGGTATAGCCTACACCCAGTTTTACTTCAAGCTTTCCTCCTTTTTCTTTACCTTTCTTCTGTAAGGTGATAAAGGTAGCATCTGCTTCAATGTAGGCAGTATCGGGAGGACTTACTTCTTTATACTCTAAATTTATTATCTTTTGCAATTTTCTCTTCTGGTTTTCGATAATTAGTTTAGCCTCTTTTATTACTCCTCTTCTTATTGATTCATGTGAACGAAAATTACCTAGTAAGAGTCTGGCCTGGGTTACTACCTCCCGGTAAGAAGAAAGACTAGCCAGGAAGTATTCTATCCTGGCCCGGCATAGGCTTATTCTCTGGTTCTTGCTTATGCTTAAGGCTTCATCTAAAAGGTAGTGAGCTTTACCACAGCTTTCTTTGTAACGGGTACGGGAATAGAGGATATCACCGAAACGGGTGAGAAAGTATTTTTCTCTTTTACCGGTGTTCTTAAGTTCTCCTCTTTCTCTCTTATTACGCAGGTAATTATCTATATCGGTAAGGGCTTTTTCAAATACCTTGCGAGCTATATTCTGTAATATTTCAAAGAGCATATTTTCTAAGATATCAAAGGTTAGACCCTTAATGGGTATTTTAACCTTGACCTCAGGGAAAGTTATTGTTATAGTATCCATGGGTGTAGCTTACCTCCTTTTTTAAAGGGTTTTTGTATATATATAGGTAAGTCTACACCTTTTTACTATATTTTTACAATCCTTCTCTTGATACTTGTCTTATTACTAACAAAAGAAAGTATTATTAATATATAATATTTTTTCTTCTAACTACCCCACTAAAGTTTACACTAACTTCGAAGCCGTTGGTGTCAAGAACTTGTTGGGACTTTTCTTACCTCAAAGAAATTATTTGATTTTAATTCACGAAAGTAAAGATAGATCCTCTTGATGTTACCATAAAATGATTAAATAATAATTCTACCAAATCATTTTCCCTATTATTTTCTAAAAAAATAAGAGTATTATATATCAACATGACTTTACCTTAAAAGATGATTAATCTATACTCACTAATCTCTTTAATGATTTTACCCAAGGCCTATCCTGATGGGGGTCCGGTAAGAAGAAAGACTAGCCAGGAAGCATTCTATCCTGGCCCGGCATAGGCTTATTCTCTGGTTCTTACTTATGCTTAAGGCTTCATCTAAAAGATATCGGGCTTTACCCTTCTTGTCTTTATAACGGGTACGGGAATAGAGGATATCACCGAAACGGGTGAGAAAGTATTTTTTCCTTTTACCGGTATTCTTTAGTTTTCCTTCTTTCTCTCTTGCTACGCAGGTAGCTATCTATATCGGTAAGGGCTTTTTCGAATACCTTGCGGGCTATATTCTGGGATATTTCAAAGATCATATCTTCTATGTTATCAAAGGTTAAATCTTTTATCTCTGTATTTACCTTGACCTTAGGGAAAGTTATTGCTATAGTATCCATGGGTGTAGCTTACCTCCTTTTTGTAAAGGGTTTTTTCTATATGGGTAAGTCTACACCTTTTTATTATATTTTTGCAATCCTTCTCTTGCTACTTGTCTTATTACAAACAAAAGAAAGTATTATTAATATATAATATTTTTTCTTCTAACTACCCCACTAAAGTTTACACTAACTTCGAAGCCGTTGGTGTTTGTGTCCTTGAGCTTTATAAAAGTTCTCAAAATATCATCCCTCCTAATAATGATTATTTTTCCTTTGAAACATTACCATGATCACTGCAATTACAATTCCTATAATAAACAATATTTGGCCTATATAATTAATCTTAAGAAGATTAAACCTAGAAATAAATAAAAATACAAAAACAATAAAACAAACAATTCTTTTAAATGGATTTAGATTTCCCAATAAATATCCTTCTAAACCACACGCTAAGAAAAATGTCCCTCCTATCGCTATTAATCCAATTAGAATGATTTCTAAAACACTACCGTTTAATATATTAGTAAAAATAAATAACATAGGAACAAAGTAAAATGGAAACCCAAATTTCAAAGCAGTAAAACCTGTTTTCATTGGATCAGCTCCAGCAATCTCTGCTGCAGCATAGGCAGTCATACACACCGGAGGAGTAATTGTTGCTAATTGAGAAAACCAAAATATCATTAAATGAGCAGCAATTGGCAACACACCCAACTCAATTAATGCTGGTGCTCCTAAAGTTGAGAGAATTATATAGGAAGTCGCGATTGGTAAACCCATCCCAAGCAAGTAAGCTATTACTGCTTCTAACAAAATAGTCGTTACCAATAAACCCCCTGAAAAATGTAGGATAATCGAAGTCGTTTTAATCATAAGTCCAGTCATATTAATGATACTAACCATAATAGCTGCACAGGCAATAATTCCAGCTATCGAGGTCATATTAATCGCACATTTTTCTATCGTAAAGGCTATCTCTTTTAGAGCCAATCTCGTCTTTTTTCTAAGCATTGCAATAATCAATATTAAAATTGTAGAAATTGACCCAGCAAAAAATGGAGTAAAATTTTTCAAAAGCAAAACAATTAATACTAAGATTGGAACAAATAAAGGCAAACCTCTTTTAATTGAATTTTTTAAATCAGGAACTTCTTCTTCTTTTAAACCCTCTAAATTCCTTTTTCTAGCCTTGATATCTACAAAAAACCAAATAGTTGCGTAAAAAATAATAGCAGGAATAATAGACACTTTGATAATATCTACATAGCGTATTCCCAAAACTTCTGCCATAATAAAAGCTCCGGTTCCCATAATAGGAGGCATAATCTGTCCAGCAGCAGAGGCAACGGTTTCAATGGCACCAGCTTCGTTAGGCTTATAACCTGTATTCTTCATTAAAGGAATCGTTAGAGTACCAGTTGTGACAACATTTGCTATTGTGCTTCCTGAAATTGTGCCCATAGCAGCACTACTTAAAATAGCTACTTTTGCAGGTCCTCCTGGTTTTTTCCCAGTCAAGGCAAGGCTTATATCCATATAAAATTTATCAGCATGGGTTCCCTGTAAAAATGTACCAAATGAAATAAAGGAAAATAATAATGTTGCAGAAAGACCTATTAGTGAACTAAATAATCCTTCTGAACTTAAATACATTTGATCAACAAATTTTTGAATACTCATACCAGGATGAGCAAACATTGCCGGCATATATAGCCCAAAAAATCCATATAAAATAAAAATACTTGCCAGACCAGTAATAACCATTCCTAATGTTCTTCTCCCAGCTTCTAAGACTAAAATAACCAATATTATTCCCGCTATTATATCTATAGGACTCACATCAGAATAATATGGTATTCGAAGTAAAAATCTTTCATGGTTAAAAATGGTCCAGAATAAAATTATAATCGAAATAAAAGCACAAATAAAATCAATCATTGAAGGATTATTTCTTGGTGATTTTTTATTAGCAGGATACCATAAAAAAATTAAAGCAACTAGTAAACATAGATGTATGCCTCGTTGAATCATTGGAAGAAAAACACCTTGAAAGGCAGTATAAAAGGTAATTATTGTTAATAAAAAACCAATAATAAAGGCGAGAACTCTTGGAAAGCCATTAAGATTTCTTCTTTTACTCTTTTTTTTATTAATAATCTTGTTCTCCATCCCTTGTAATTCCTAAAAATATTGAAATTATTTCAGTAATAATAATTTAACTCTCACTAAAAAAAGAAATTATAATTAATTTATGTAGAATATATAAACTCCTCATTCTACTCGAATTCTAGTAGAATGAGGAGTTAGAATAATTATCCTTCAATTAACCCTACTTCTTTATAAAATTTAATTGCTCCTGGGTGTAATTCAATCCCTATTCCACTAAACATTTCTCTAGGATTAAATGCTTTAAAACTGCTATGTACATTAACCATATAATCTTTATTTTCATAAATAGCTTTTGTTAAACTATATACAACTTCTTCGGAAACATCATCTTTGGTAAATACTACTATCTTTAAAGAAGCAGTTTTTACATCTTTTTCCTGACCAGGATATGTACCTGCTGGAATAATGTATTCTGAAAATCCTCGATTATTAACGAGTTCATCCATTAGTTTTTCACCCATATCTAAAATTTTACCTTTTCTACCCATCAGTGATTCTTCAATATCAGAAGCTGGAACATTTAAAGTAAGGATAGTAACATTAGTATGGCGATCTCTCCAGGCACTCACTAAGTCAGCACCACTAGCATAATATATCTTACTACCCCATTCTTTTATCTTTTCTAAATTATCATATCCCATAGCAGAAAATATAATTTGAGTGATGTAATTACTCCCCTGACCTGTTGGTGGAACTCCCATGGTTATTTTAACCTTATTTTCAACCAATTCTTCAACAGTGTTTGCTTTGGTTTCAGGAGTAGTAAAAATATGAACCACAGTCGGTGTTAATGAGCATACTGCTTTTAAATTTTCAAATTTTTTATCGTAAGGGCTCTTCCCTTCAATTGCCAGGATAAGGAAGGGTCCATAAGACATGGCTATATGAGCATCACCTTCTGATACATTCGGGGGATTACCGACTGAGCCAGGACCTGGTGTAGCGGTAAAAGGAAATCCTTGGAAGAGCTCATTTGCTTTTTCAGCTATCCCTGCTCCAATTTTTATCCATGAACCAGTGGCAGATCCTGTACTAAATAGAACATTGTCAATTTTTGGTTTTTGGGCTCCCGCAACCATTACTATAGATAAAGCAATGATGATTATTAACATGTTAAATATTATTTTTCTCAATTTCATTATTAATTACCTCCATAATTTTACTTTTTAAATCTAATACTATTACTCTTTTTAGTTTTTTAATCTACCCCCCCTTCCATTGTGATAATTTGTCTTTTCATATCAAGTTGCACTAGCGGCTAAAACAATTCCAATTACTAAGCTAAGTAGAATACTTTAAATTAATAATCTATTATCTTTTACTATCACTTTACCATCGAGTCTAACAATTGCCTTTCTTATAACAATATCACTGTGAATATCTTTTTTTAGATTCTCTAACCAGGTCCCTTTAAATCTTCTGGCTACACCAAAACCAATATGGACATTCCCTAAGGCTTTCTTTTCCTCCTGAACATTCCCGTTAATCAAGGATCTATCATTTAAGCCAACTGCTACTTCTCCGATAATTTCTGAATCTTCCATCGTAGCTAGTAATTCTCTTAAACGTTGTGCTTCATATACCTCTCCTTCTACTTTTGTAATAATACCTTTTTCAATAATAATTTTAATTGGTTTTTTGGGTAATCCCACATACTCAATTGGACCATCAATAATTAAAACACCATTTGAGCTATATTGTCTCGGAGCAAAAAAAGTTTCTCCATCAGGAAATCCACTCTCAGTACCTGGTTGATCAGCCCATCCCGTTTCAATTCTGACATATGGACCTTTAAAAGTAGGTGAATCCTCAATTTTAGGAATTTCTGCACTGAACTTTGTTCCCAAAGCAGTTTCAACTTTAATTATTTTACTATTTTCCATTTCCTTTTTTACCTTGATGCAATTTTCCCGAATTTGATGATAATCCGCAAGACAACCACCGCGAGTAAAGCTTTCTAAATCTCGGAAAGCAATAGAAATATATCTGGCTACCTTTTTTTTAAAAATCAAATCCATTTGTATAGAGGCAGAAGAAGGAGCAAAGGAGCCTCGAGTTAAACCAATAATTGCATCAGCACCTTTAAAAGCTTCTTCAATTGCTTTTGGCAAAACACTAATTAATCTAGGTTTACGACCAAATCCCTTTTCTCTGCTGGGCATTACTGAAATTGAATATTCTGCCCCTATTTCCGATGCAACAAAGGCAAGTGAATATGCCATAGACATTACACTTTCGGTATCTACAATTAATAACAATTCTTCATCAAACTTTAAGTTTAATAAATCTCTAACAATTAAACTTGCAGTAGGTGCTAAATCTAGTATCCTTGCTTCATTCATTTGATAATTCATAATTTATTCCTCTCAATTAATAAAATATTATAAATATATTTTTCCCTCATTAAGAAAACTAATTAACTGCTCTTCATTATATTGATCAATTTTTAAGTCCTTCATTTTTCGAGCCTTTTTATAAAAATCAATACCGATTACAACTGAACCAATTTCTGCCATTGCCCTCATAATAGGATTTTTACAACCAAATTGATTAGCAAATTCATACATAGGAATTAATCCATAAGGTATATCTTCAGTTAGATACCTATGATTAAGGGAAAGTGGTAATTTACTCCAGCTATATATCGGATTGGAACGATGCAATTCATACATCTTTTCTCCTTGGGCTCCTTGATAAGCATAAAAGTTCCTTGCAATTTCAGACATGGGTTTTAAATTAATCCCTTTTATTTTATTTAATGATAATCGCTCCTCATCAAGCTTCTCGACAATTTTACCTATCGATTCCGTTAGAGCTTCATGATAAAAGAGCATTTCTTTTTTATTATCAATATTACTTAAATTAAATAACATTATCGGAACATGTAGAATTGGATTAACATTTGATAAGCTCGTTTCTAAAACGTTTTTTCTTTTAATAAAAGTAGGATAGATCTCTTTTAATTTTTGATATACATTTTCTGTCAGTTTTGTAGGAAAAACAGCAACACCTAAATTATGTTTATATCCTCTAATCCATATTGTTTTAGGATCTTTTTTTCTGCAAGCGTACATCATGCTTTCTGTTTCACAAATTATGACTTTTGCTTTGCATCCATTCTGTTTAAGTTTAATACTAAAATTAATACTGCCTCCAAAACTTCCCGGAGTTAAAATAATAATTTGTCCATTTTTTAAATAAGGAGCACATTTTTCAGCAATTTTATTTTGGCCGAAAGCTGGTACAATAATAAATATAATTTCGGAATCACTAATAGCTTCTCTGAAATCAGTAGTTATTTTATAAAGTTTGGCAAAACCCCCTTTTAAACCAGAACTTTCTAACGTCTCTAAATTGATTCCTCCATTTTTCCTAATCGGAGCAATATTCTGTTCAAATTCAGGTAATTCACATAAAACAATTTCGAAATGTTTATTTATAGTAAGATCAGATGCAGCAGCAAAAGCGCCATTTCCACCACCGATTACTGTAATACATTGTTTTTTATTCAATATTTTATCCTCCTAAAATATTTTGATAAATTTTACAAATATTTATCTATTTCTATTTCATTTAACCTCAATTTTATTACAATTTATTTCAATGGCACTATTTGGATTTATTTCTCCTAATTCCTCAAAATCAACTTTATCTATTATAACTGTTTTCTTTCCATACAGTAAATGACCCAAAACAGCTCCAGTAGCAATAATCATTTCAGTTTCTTGGTTTATGATAGCTTTTGGAGCATTTCCTCTTCTTATTGTTTCCAATAACCACATAGAACCAGTTGTTGATCCTTTACCATTAGGAAAAATAAAAATTTTATTTTTCATATTCTTTCCATAAACATCTGACCTTTTATCAACAATTTCTCCGGTTTTTGGGTTAACTCCATGAGCAAACATAAAGGGCTTTCTACTTATTAATACTTCTCCTTCTATATTTCCCTTGATAATTATTCTCCCTTTAAGAACTTTTTTATTCATCAAAAACTCCTTAGTTAAAATTGAAAATAAAGATTATTTAATAGCACCTTTTACGCAGGTTTCAAGATCCCGGTAGATAACCTCCATATTATGCTCTGTTGGAACAACATTTGCAATTTTTGCTGAATTCGTCATCATACTTCTAAAGCGACAATATTTTAAAGGTGAAATTACCGGACAAGTATCTAAAAGTATCTGAGCGCCTGAATTTTTAATATCAGTAATTAAATCCATTTGTTGAGCTATTGTATATACAGCCCTAGAAAGATATATCCAAAACCTGGTATCCGAACATATTTTTTTCCCTTTTAAAATTTTGGCTACTTTTCTCAATTCTTCTAAAGATAAGTGAGGACAACCAATTGCAATTATATCAGCTTCTTCATTTTGGGTAGTACTTATTTTTTGGATTGTATTTTCTATATCATCAGGAGTAATTTCTATTACTTCTTCAGGGCTTTTCTCTTTAAATGGATCCTCTTTTATTGCCTCCGGTGTTACATCAATTACATGAAACAATGAAACAGCTCCACTACTTGCTGCAGCAGAACCTAAACATTTTAGTTGATAGCTGGCACAATTTGTTGGAACCCCTTCTATAACTGGCACCTTAGTCCCTACTCGTTTTCCAATAATATAACCTATCGAATGGTAATCAAAATCTGTTAATTTCTTCTTTTTTATTTTAACCAAAACCTGGCCTTTTCTATTTTTGTCTAAATAAAATCCTATTCGAGGCATTCTTCCTGTTATTGCAGCTGCCATATCAAGACCGGCGGGAGTTCGATTTGTTCGAGCTCCCAAAACAGAATTAGCATAAGCCACTGCAGAGGATTCTGCCCAAGCAATATATTCTCCATATCTTGGTATATTAACAAATTCATAAGGAGTGCAAGACCAAGTTTGAATTACTCCAATCTTTTTAATGGCTTTATACAAACGTAATTGTTTTTTTGCATAATTGTCAGGAATATTGAAATCTTTCCAGTTTTCCGGTAACGATGAAGGATCTACAGTTGTAGGAATTCTACACTTAGCATTTAAATTTGCAAGTTTTTCATAAAACTCTACACCAGCATCATATAAGGAACCATAGTGACCTAATATATGGGCAGAAGAGACATTAATCAAGTCATCAGTCTGGTAAATTTCACCAATTATAATAATTAACTTCATGGCAAATTGGACTGCCTTACCATACTTGCCATTAAGCATATCTAAATCATTATTTGTTAAATGCATAATATCTCCTATTGGGAATAATCAAAAAATCCTTGACCTATCTTTTTTCCTAACAATCCACCTCGAACCATCTTTTTTAATAATGGATGTGGCCGATATTTATTATCACCAAATTCCTTAAATAGGGATTCCATCTTGGCTAAATGAACATCTAATCCAATCAAATCAGCTAGATGCAACGGTCCAATAGGAAGATTTGCCCCTAATTTCATAGCTGTATCAATGTCTTCCGCTGAAGCTACTCCTTCTGCGTAGACAAAAATTGCTTCGTTAATCAAAGAACCTAAAATTCTACTTACAATCCCTCCCGCTGATTCATTAACAATTACAGGAGTTTTGTCAATTTTTTTACTTAATAACTTTGTTTCTTCAATTGTACTGGATGAAGTAAATAGACCCGGAGTAATTTCAATTAACTTCATTGCCCATACTGGATTAAAAAAATGCATTCCGATAAATCGTTCCGATTTTTTTAATTCATTAGAAAGTTCGGTAATCGATAGAGATGTAGTATTAGAAGCAATAATTGTATTTTCTTTACAGAGTCTTTCAATATCATTAATGACTTTCTTTTTTATTTCCATGTTCTCTGATACTGCTTCAATAATATAATCAACCTTTTCTAAATCTTCCTTTTTATCAAAATTTCTTATACGTCTTAAGCAACTATTTAATTCCTCCTTGCTAATTTTTCCTTTTTTTACTAGTTTTTCTAGTCGATTTTTAATTTTATCAATTCCTGCTAAGGTAATATCAACATTTACATCTTTTAACAGAACGTTAAAACCTCTTTGAGCTATAACCTGGGTTATTTCTAGACCCATTACACCTGCACCAATAATTAAGATATTTTTCATTTTAATCCCCACTTCTACCTTTTACATCTCTACAACAAGTGCTACACCTTGACCTCCACCTATACACAAACTAACCAAACCATATTTTACCTTTCTTCTTTTCATTTCATATAACAATGTAACCAAAATTTTTGAGCCTGTTGAACCTACAGGATGACCAAAAGCAATAGCACCTCCATTTACGTTTACTTTTTCAAGATCAAATCCTATCTCCTGCTGAGTTGCCAACATTTGAGCAGCAAACGCTTCATTTATTTCAATTAAATCAATTTCATCAATAGACATTTTAGCTCTTCTTAAAACGTTCTTTATTGCTTCAGCGGAACCAATGCCCATAATTTTCGGGTCTACCCCTGCATTCGCATAAGCCTTTATAGTAGCAAGTGGTTTCAACCCTAGCTCTTTAACTTTATCTTCACTCATTAGCAATACAGCGGAGGAATTATCTGCTCGAGTACAACTTGAACCAGCTGTTATTGTACCGTTTTCCCTAAATACTGGTTTTAATTTTGCTAATCCTTCCAATGAAATATTAAAGCGTGGTGTTTCATCTGTACCAAATATCTGCTTGAAGTTTTTCCTTTTATCAACAATAACTTCTACTGGTAAAATCTCTTCTTTTAATCTTTTTTCCTCTATTGCTTTTTTAGCTTTTTTCTGGCTTTCAAAAGCAAATTTATCTTGTTTTTCTCTTGAGAAATGATATTTATCCGCAAGATTTTCAGCCGTTTCACCCATCAAACATTGCGCCAAAGGACACATAAATCCATCTTTTAACATTGCATCTTCTAGGATATTATTACCAACTTTATATCCCCATCTAGCTTGAGTTAAAAGATAAGGAATATTGCTCATGCTTTCTGTTCCACCAGCCACCACCACATCCGCATCTCCAACCTTTATAACTTGGGTAGCCAACATTATGCTTTTCAAACCTGAGCCGCATCTTTTATTGATAGTAAATGCAGGTACTTTATAGGGTAAGCCTGCGCGTACTGATATCTGTCTAGCAACATTTGCACCAACACCGGCTTGCCATCCATTTCCAAAAATCAATTCATTACAATCTTCTAATTGTATATTATTTCTAGCAAACAATTCCCTAACTACTGGAACTCCCAGGTCAGCGGCTGTCCAATCTTTTAAAGTTCCACCAAATTTTCCGGAAGCTAATCTTATTGCATCTATAATAAAAACATCTTTCTCCTTCATTCGTTTGTCCCTTATAATTTTTATTTAATTCCTTGTTATATAACTTTCTCATTCTTTAATAATTTAATTTTTTCATCGGAAAGTCCTATTAGCCCTTTAAGAATTTCTTCTGTATGTTGTCCTAATACTGGAGCTGCCTTCTTTATGACAGGTTTATTTCTGGAAAGTTTAAGGTGGGAACCGGATATTTTAGTTTTTCCTGCAATAGGATGTTCAACTTCCACGAACATTTCTCTTGCTACGGCAATATGTTTATCATGAATAACCTGATCAATAGTATAGATCGGTGCAGCAGGAATTTTTTGACTTAGTAATAAATCCACTAGTTCATTTGTTTTTTTAGTTTTGGACCACTCTTCAATAATTTCTTTGAGAGCTTGGTGATTTTTTACTCGCTGACCCACCGAATAAAATCTCTCATCATTATAAATTTCATCTCTCCCTATGGAATGACAAAAACGTTTCCACATATCCTCATTGCCGACAGCAAAGACAAACCAGCCATCTTTGGATTTAAAAGAATCATAAGGATAGAAGAATTCATAACGATTACCTACTCTTTGAGGAATTCGTCCTTCTACAATATAAATCTGATTAATAGTCTCCATCGCTGCTACCACTGAATCAACCAGGGCAATATCCACTTTTTGCCCTTCTCCTGATTTTTCTCTAGCTCGCAGTGCTGATAAAATACCAATAGCACATGATTGTCCCGCCAGTATATCAGCAACAGCTGTACCTGTTCGGGTCGGGGGGCTATTTGGCCAACCAGTTATGCTCATCATTCCTCCCATAGCCTGCGCAATCAAATCATAACCAGGTCGATCTTTATAGGGTCCATAATGTCCGAAACCCGAGATACACCCGTAGACAATCTTCTTATTTACCTTTCTTAATTCCTCATAACCCAAGCCCAAGCGTTCCATAGTCCCGGGTTTAAAATTTTCAGTAACAACATCAGCCTGTTTTAACATCTCAAAAAATATTTTTTTACCTTCGAGATGCTTTAAATTTAGTCCAATACTTTTTTTATTGCGATTAATATTCATAAAGTAAGCACTTTCAGACTTTACAAAAGGTAAATACCCTCGAGTATCATCTCCTCTTTCCGGAATTTCGATTTTAATTACTTCAGCCCCTAAATCGGCAAGCATCATGGTACAAAAAGGACCAGCTAGCACACGGGTTAAATCGAGAATTCTTATTCCGCTTAATGCTCCTTCAGTATTTGATATTTTATTTTTCTTCATCCTTAAATCCTTCCTATAACAATTAATATAAAAATATATTCTCCATTTTTTTAATACTTATTTTAATTTTTTAATTTTGAATATTTTAATAAAATATCTTCATTTAATTTAAGATGCTTTCTAAGACACTTTTCGGCTTTCTTTTTATCTTTTTTTTCAAGTGCGTCAATAATTTCTTCATGTTCTTTATATGTATTCATTCCTTGCTCTTTGGTAGTAAATAATTGAATGAATAAACCAGAAATTTTATGCCATAAATTTTTTACAATTTCACAGATGATTTCGTTTCCAGAAGCTTTATAAATTAAAAAATGAAAATCTTCATTAAGTTTTTTAATCTTTAAGACATCTTTTTTTTCCTCTTCAAAAAGTTTGGATAATTTTTTGTTAATCATCCTTAATTTCTTTATCATTTTATTATCAACATCTTCGCAGGCAGTTTTTATAATCTTGATTTCCAATATTTCCCTTACTTCATAAATTTCCCTTATCTCTTTAGTTCTATAAGCCTTTACCATAAAACCTCTTCTTGGCAACAATTCTAACAATCCTTCAGTTTCTAACTTTCTTATTGCTTCTCTTATAGGTGTTCGGCTAATACTTATTTCTTCGGCAATTTTTCTCATCGAAACTTTCTCATTAAAACTTATTTTTCTTTCTATAATACTATCCCTAATAAATTCAGTTACAATATCAACCATAGATTTTTTATTAGAAATTTGTTTTTTAATCTTCTCCATTTTTCTCCTCTTGTTTTTTAAATTACATAGTTCATCTGGGATATTATATATAATATCCCAGATGATATTTATTGTCAAATTTAACTTATGCTTTGTCTGTGTCAACTCTTTGGGGGTAGTTTTCTTTGGTGAAAAAATATCTTCTGGTTTCGGGTAGACCTACCCCTTGTTTTATTAAGGCTTATTGTTTGTGTGAATAAGCATAATTATCCTTATGTTATTTAGGTTACAGTAATACATCTTAATCTTCTTTCTTATATTTTCTTTAACTGATTAATAATATCCTACTTCAGTAAGTTTTCGTAAAACACCTACCCAGGGTTTGTCCTGATCCGGTCCAATAAATGCAGGTATAGTTACCTCGATAAGGGGAGAAGTCTCTGCCTCTTTCTTAAAGCAAGAAGCAGGTAAAGGCGGTTGGTATCTACCTACTTTAATATTTCGTTCTCTTTCGGTCTCCCACCATTTATCCCACTCTCCATTTAGAATAGTCTCTTTTATCTTTAAGAGAGCTAGGGCTCCTGTTTTACTCCAGCTCATTCCTCTTTTTTTAAAGCGGGAGGCTATCACTTTATTTATGTTTGATTCTATCGCTCCGGCCCTTTCTATTCCTTTATCTTTTAGTTTAAACTGATTAGTAATCCCCTGGCGGTTACGAGATATATAGGTATAAAGTTTTACTAGATTATCTTTTTCTTTAGGGTCATAGGAATTTCTGATTAGCTGGTCTATTATAGATAAACCCTTATCTATCTGATTAGATAACAGCAGGTCAGATATTACCTTCTGTTCATTTTTCCTTCTACTTAAAGATTCTTTAAACTTTTTGTAAAGATGGTAGAGGCAGAGAATATAAGTGGCAGAAGAAAAGTAATCTTTTATCCCGGAGGTTATCCAGGAATCT
>Ga0307428_1000827_pt1 | contig 17428 bp, 13 predicted proteins | sample SalMarWE160240MG_FD_202161 | JGI IMG/M metagenome (GOLD analysis project Ga0307428, IMG submission 202161) | Salt marsh sediment microbial communities from the Plum Island Ecosystem LTER, Massachusetts, United States - WE1603-240 | ecosystem: Environmental > Aquatic > Marine > Intertidal zone >...
TCAGATCAGTAAGAGGGGTTCTCGTATGAACATGCGTCTTAGGAGCTTGCATCATTATCTTGATGTCCGCTCCGCTATGAGGAATACCTGTGGGTGTAGAGTCATCCTCTACGCCAATCAATAGCTCCCCGCCGTCAGCATTCGCAAAGGCCACCATAGTCTCCCCAATATCTTTACAGATGTGTTTTACCGGGCGTGGCCTCTTTAAGGCAGGATCACCTTGCATTGCACTTTTGAATTCCCTAAAATGACTTTCACCCGTATCAAGGCCTATTTGGACCCGTTCTTTCATCCTTAATACTTGTTCTTCCATTTTTAACTCCTTTAATGTCCTGATGATTCAAAAGAAGATTCGAGGCAAATTGTTTTAAGTAAAGGAAAACACACAAATACCGTTAAAGCGCAGACTATTCAAATTAACTTCTCGATTTAGTTGGCGTGCGATTTTGAAGGTTTCGTGCCATAGTCTTTAGTTCCGATGGAGTATAGATTAGATAGACTAATAAAAACACCCCGCCTCTTTTCATAAGAAGCGGGGTGTTTGAGTTTACTCCATGGTTTTGCCTCGCTTAAAGGTTACACGCAAGGAAAAGCACCTTTTTCCCAGTACCAGAATCAGAATGAAAAGGCAACGTATTATTTTATGAGGGTTACAGGGATAATTTCCGTATTGTTATATAGGCTAAAATTGATGGTTTAGTAAAAATTCTTAAATTTGTCTTTTTATTCATTCTGGCGGACCCAGGATCAGCGTCCGGGGCAGGCGCCAGAATCTAGTAAATTCAACAGGTTCTGGATGCCGGATTCGTCATCCCGGACCAGATCCGGGACCGGCATGACGACTAGAGGACTTTTTACGAGTTCATCAAAATTGAGCTCATTGAAACATTTCCTCGTTTTGGTGAGCAAGGGGTTGATTACTGATAGGTTGAAAGATTAAGAGCCTCTTGCTATATTTTTATATATATAATAAATTTTTTGCCCATATCCTGCTGAAGAGCGGTAAGCCGATATCGCATGAATAGCAGGAAGTTTGCTGAAGGGGGATAAACCATGCAAGATCCGAATGATGTGCTTCAAGAGGGCGATGGTCTTTTGCTGGTGGACGTACAGAACGACTTCTGCCCGGGCGGCGCACTTCCTATAGAGGAAGGAGACGAGATCGTTCCCGTGCTCAATCGGTGGATCGAGACAGCCCGGGCAAAGGGGATCCCCATCTATGCCTCTCGGGACTGGCACCCGGTTCAGCATATGAGTTTTGAAGGGCACGGCGGCAAATGGCCTCCCCACTGCATCCAGGATTCAGAGGGCGCCATGTTCCACCCGGAACTCAGGCTTCCCGACAACGTGGTGAAGATCACCAAAGGCGTTCGCTTTGATCAGGATCAGAACTCAGCCTTCGACCAAACAGGGCTCGCAGAGCAGCTTAGGCGGGATGGAGCGAAGCGCCTGTGGGTAGGAGGCTTGGCGCTCGATGTCTGCGTGCTGGCGACTGTGCTCGATGCCAGAAAGCTCGGGTTTGAGGTGCAGGTCATCTTGGAGGCAACAAGGCCTGTGACCCCCGAGGGTGGTCAAGAGGCAATCCGCACCATGCGCGAGGCAGGGGCCACGATCGTGGATGAAAGGAGCTAGCGAAACTTTGCCTCAAACCGACAAGTAACGAATGGATTAAGGCATGAGCCGAATTGCTTTAATGATACGTCGCAGGGCACAAGGCGCATGGTACAGGGCCTTAAGCCTTGTGCCTTAAGCCTTTGGCCGTTTCTCATATCATCATAGATCAATAACAGAAACCTGACACAAAGACTAAGATCTTGTTTATAAAGACATCTAGATGGAGTAGCTATTAAGGATGGACTCTATGACCTCAGGCAATGTTCTTTTTGATATGTTTCGAACGGTAACTCCAGCGTTTGAGAATACATACCCGGGTCCTTTATGGGATGCATCCTCGCTCATAACCACCTCGTCGATCTTCTGGGCGACCAGCCATTCCGCCACCTTTATCCCCTTTGCCGTTTGAAGTGAGCGGTGGGGGTTTTCACGGACTTCCTGTTTTCCGATATATCCGTCAGGAAGGCGCACCGCGATCAGCGCAAAATAGGGTGATTCCCCGAAATGATCGCTTACCCTGCCGCCCGGATCAGCCAAGGGTACCGCGATCAGCACCTGCTCGCGTTTCTTTGGTTCATAATGAATTATTACCTTTCCCACATGAGGCACCTGCTCACGGACGTTCCTTTCGATATTTTCACTGACCTGGTGCGCTTTTGTAAGGTCGTCGGTCCTGAGGACCACATCGGTTTGGAGAAAGGTAAATCTTCCTGCGCTGCGGCCCATCAAGGATTTTATTTCCACCACCATAGGCTCTCCTTCTATAATTGTTTTAACCTGGTCCAGTGTTTCAAGATCGATGGAAGCATCGAGCAGCACCCGCATTCCGTCCGAAAGCAACTCCCATCCGGCACGGGCAATAAAGATGAGCACCAATCCTGCTGCTATCCGGTCGATGGAGATGCCGAAGAAGGTGGCCTGAATCCCGAAATAGGTCATTGCCGCGGAGGCCAGCACCACCAAGGAGGAAATCACGTCCACCTGGCGGTGGCGCCCTTCTGCGATGAGGGTGGGAGAACCGGTTCGTTTGCCGGCGGCGAGGGCATAGCGACCGAAGAGAAAGGTCACTGCCGTGCCCAGGAAGAGAAGAACAATGACCGTGAGCGATACTCCGGGCTGTTCTGTGGAAGGTGTTATGATCTGGTGGGCGATCTCATAGCCTGCAAAAAATATAAAGAAGGCCACGATCACGGAGATGACGTTCTCGATCTTATAGAGCCCTAGCGGGAACCGGGGTGATGTTTTACTGGAAAGTTTTACCCCTCCATAGAGAACCAGGGAGGCAATGGAATCCGTTGCCGAGTCTATGGCGCCTGCGCTCACTGCCAGGCTGTTCGAGATGATTGCCAGTACAGCTTTCATAATTGCGAGCCCAAGGTTGATCAGGAAGGCGAACAAGGCCACTCTCCGGATAAGTTGAGCCTCCCGATCGGCCCGGGCGACATCGGAATTTATTCTGTTTGGCTCCTCCTGTGCTGCCATGTCCTTGTTTTTCCGCTGTTGAATTGTTACGGTCCCGATATAATATCATTACATATCGGCAAACGGAAAAAAAGCAAAACCTGGGCTGAGGGCTTAGACGTCAAAACTGCCCTAAACCCCAAAACCTCTGAACCTTGAACCTTCGCCATAAGGATTCCTAACTTGCCTTTTGCGTTGACACCGTAAGGCAGCACTTCTATACTTAAAAAAATGGGGATAGTTTTTCTCGCAGTGCAAGATGGTTAGTCGCGGAAGGGCGGATATTCAAAGCATCACCTGGTAATGAGCGTATGGCAAAAACGGAGGCCAAAGAAGAAAAGGATCTGCTGATCCTGAAGCACGCGGTTGAGAATACCGTTGAGGGCTTTGTCACCATAGACGAGCATCACAAGGTGATCTTTTTCAACAAGGCAGCGGAAGATATCTTCGGTTACAACAGGGATGAGGTTGTGGGCAAGGATCTCAACGCTATCCTGTCTCCGGACTGCAGCAAGAATCACCGGCAAGCGGTTTCTCGATATGTCAAAACCAGGATTCCCGGCCGCATCGGTCATGAAACGGAGATGGTTGCCATCCGAAAAAGCGGCGAGACCTTTCCCGTACTCATTTCATTTTCCGTGACCGAGGTGGATGGAAGACTTTTCTTCACGGGGATTGTGAGAGATCTGACCGAGACAAAAAAGCTTCAAGAGCAGATCATGCGATCCGAGCGGCTTTCAGCACTCGGTCAATCAGTAGCGGAGATTACCCATGAGATAAAGAATCCCTTGATAGTTATAGGAGGTTTCGCTCAACAATTAAGCAGGAGCATTAGGGGTGAGAAAGGGATCAAGAAATTGCAGATCATCACGCAAGAGGTCGAACGCCTTGAGAGGCTTTTGGCTGAGCTGCGGGATTCGTATCAGCCGTCATCCGCGGTCTCCGAGAAGATAGACGTAAAGCATCTTCAGGAAGAAACCCTCTCCATGGTTGGAAAGGAGTGCACGGAGAATAACGTGAAGATTAAACTTCAAGTGGACAAAGGGGCAAGATTTGTGGCAGGAGACCGGAATAAGTTGAAGCAGGTACTGCTGAACCTGTTCAAGAACTCCATCGATGCCATGGCACAGGGAGGGACTCTCTCGGTTAGCGCCCGGCCTTCGGGAGATAACGTGGAGATTACAATCGTGGATGAGGGATGCGGAATCCCTATGAAGGACAAAGAGAGGATATTCTCGCCATTTTACACAACCAAAAGCTACGGGACCGGTCTGGGGCTTTCGATCTCCAAGAGGATTATCGAGCAGCATAAAGGTGGTTCTTTGAACGTGGAAAGCGAGGAAGGGAAGGGGACTACATTCACCATCACCTTGCCCGCCTCCCATGACGCCCCTGAAAGCCAGGGCCGCGATAAGGAATAAAGGCGTTTATGTCGAATATAATACATTTATGTCCTAAACTGAACTACTTGATAACCTGTTGAAATAATAGATATATTTATCTAATAGTTATCCCTATACGTCTCAATTTAGACATTTCTCAGCATAGTATCCCCTCTACCCACCATGCCTCATCGTTAGGCCGGTGGTGATCCGTACCCTTGTGAACCCGTGACCACGGCTCTTTTACCCGGGCCGGTGCCTCAGTATCTTCGTGACGGGCCGCAATTGCAGCACCTGGCACTATATTTGCGGTATCTACAGTCTAGATTGAGGAGAAGCATTGAGAGAGCGCTCAAAGAGGAGGATATACTATGAGAGAAAAAGTGGAAGAAACTCTGGATAGGATTAAGCCAGTACTTCAGGCTGATGGAGGAGATGTAGAGCTGGTAGAGGTGACCCCTGAAGGGGTGGTTAAGTTGAGATTAAAAGGCGCATGTGCCGGGTGTCCTATGAGCCAGATGACCTTAAAGATGGGCATAGAAAGCCAGCTCAGAAAGGAAGTGCCTGAGGTTAAAGAGGTAGTGAGCGTAGCATAGGTACGTTTCATAAAACAGGTAGAATGGCACACCAACGAAAGGTTCAGGGCACGTCTTATGGGATGTGCGGCTGAGCCTTTTCGTTCTCGAGGGCGCCCATAGTAGTAAGCGTTTGATGAAACAGTGAATAAGAGACGTCCAAACAAGCTCATAGCAGAAAAAAGCCCGTACCTGCTTCAGCATGCCTATAATCCTGTTGACCTGATGTACCTTCTTCGCTACTGGAAGAGAACCGGTGATGCGTGGGCCCTCAAGATGGTTGAGACCACACTCGGCAACATGAGGAGAGGCGGCATCTGCGATCATATCGGGTTCGGGTTTCATCGGTATTCCACAGACTACAGGTGGCTCGTGCCTCACTTTGAGAAGATGCTCTACGATCAGGCATTGCTGGCAATGGCCTATTGCGAGGCATATCAGGCAACGGGCAATAGGGAGTATGGGAAAACGGCGCGGGAGATCTTTGCCTATGTGCTCAGGGATATGACCGATCCTGAGGGAGGTTTTTATTCTGCCGAGGATGCGGATAGCGAGGGAGAGGAAGGGAGGTTTTACCTCTGGACCGAGGATGAGATCAGGCAGACTCTCACAAAGGAAGAGGCGGAGGTTCTCACAAGGGTATATGGCCTCCAGAGAGAAGGCAACTTCATGGTTGAGGCTACGGGCACGAAAACGGGGACAAATATTCTCCATATCGCCAGGCCTCTTTGGGCTCTCGCTAAAGAGCTCGGAATACCATCCGGGAAACTTGAGGAGTGCCTGGACACAGCTCGCGAAAAGCTCTTCCAGGTTCGGGAAAAGCGGGCACACCCTCATAAGGATGATAAGATCCTGACCGATTGGAATGCCTTGATGATCGCGGCGCTCTCCAAGGGGGCGCAGGCGTTTCAGGAGCCGGCCTATAAAGATGCTGCGAGCCGTGCTGCAGGGTTTATCCTCGCGAGGATGCGCGACGCCGACGGGCGTCTCCTCCATCGGTACCGTGACGGAGAGGCAGCAATTCCCGCCTTTCTGGATGACTATGCCTTTCTGGCTTGGGGACTGGTGGAATTGTATGAGGCGGGCTTTGAGCCGGTTCATCTTTTACGGGCGATCGAGCTCAATAATATGATGCTTGAACGCTTCTGGGATCATGAGAACGGGGGTCTTTTCTTCTCCGCAGATGACGCTGAGGGTATGCTGGTGAGGACAAAGGAGTTCTACGACGGGGCAATCCCATCGGGGAATTCGGTTGCCATGCTGAACCTCCTTCGCCTCTCCCATATTACGGGAAATACCCTATACGAACAAAAGGCAGCCCATCTGCTTCGGGCTTGTTCCAAGACTATTGCAGAGGCCCCTTACGCCCGCACCCAGTTCATGACTGCCCTGGATTTCTCCCTCGGCCCCTCGAGCCAGGTGGTAATCGTGGGCAATCCCCGGTCAGAAGACACAACGAGCATGATCCGGAGCTTGCAGGGATCATTTCTCCCCCATAAGGTGGTGATGCTTCGATCCACTGAAGAGCACGATCCTGATCTCATTTCATTTGCAGAATATACGAGGGGTCTTGAGAGCATTGAGGGCAAGGCCACGGCATATGTGTGCAGGAATTTCCGCTGCGATCTGCCCACAACCGATGAAAAGCAGATGCTCACCCTGCTGGATGAAGCTGCGGCCTCAACGCCCTCATGAGGCACACAAGAGAAGAGAAAGGAACCATAATGAAATCCTCTCGCAACCAGCAACACGGGGAGATGGGAATAGGGGAACGGTTTCAGCAGGACACGAAATACGATCCCCGCAATATGAGCGGCCATTTCCTGGACTGGCGCAACAGGCCGGAGCCTTACAAGAATTACGCATCTCCCTTGGCGATTGTTGCTATTCCCGAACCTGCCAGGACGGAAAAGGCCGATCTCTGGGAACTGTTATCTCACCGCCGGTCACGAAGGACCTATGAGGCCGGTAGAACCATCAAGGCAGAACACCTCTCCACGCTGATCTGGGCAACACAGGGCATTACGGCCGGATATGGGGAGTTCCTGTTCAGAACAGCCCCATCCGCCGGTGGGCTCTATCCCATAGAGACCTATCTATCGATGCGTGCCGTGGAGGGATGTGAGCCGGGCATCTACCATTTCAGGCCAAAGGCCTTCGACCTTGAATTGATACGGCGGGGTGATCATTCCAAGAAGCTCGCAGAGGCTGCTCTCGGTCAGATGATCGTACGGGAAGCCCAGGCAACCTTTATCTGGTCCGCGGTCACGGCTCGTTCGAAGTGGAAATACCGGCAGAGGGCATACCGCTATATATATCTCGACGCAGGTCACATCGCGGAAAATCTCTACCTGGCAGGCGAGGCCCTTGGCTTAGGGGTGTGCGGGATCGGGGCGCTTTTCGACGATATGGTAAACGAGCTCGTGGGTCTGGACGGGTTTGAGGAGACGGTCATCTATATGGCTACAGTGGGCTATACACGAAAAGGAGGTGGATAGATGGATCTCACGCGATTCAGCAAAGAGGAATTGTTTGTCTCGGCGATAAAGAGCGAGGTTGAAAGCCGCGAGGTATACTCAGGACTGGCGGAAAAGGTAAAGAACGCCTTCCTCAAGGACCGGCTCAGATTTCTCGCGTCGGAAGAAGAAAAGCACAGGATCTTTTTGAAAGGCGCCTTTGAGCGGGAATTTCCAGGGAGGGAACTCATCCTGCCGGAGGAGATCCCTGTGCCCTTGCCTGAGATGAAGATACCTGATGAGATGGTGCCCTTGAGCGAGGTCTTGGAGAGCGCTATGGGTGCGGAACTCGCATCCCAGGAATTCTACAGCTCCTTTGCCGCCGAGTTTCCTGAGGGCACGGACATGAAAAAGACTCTGGAGTTCTTCGCCGCCATGGAGATGGGTCACTACCGGATTCTTGAGATGGAGTGTGACAATATGAAGCGGTTCGAATCATATGACGCATACTGGCCCATGATGCACGCGGGAAGTTGAAGGGCAGGACAGCGCACAAGAACGGTCATGAGATTGCCTGGCACCCGAAAGCGATATTTTTGCCGCATAAATTCCTTGCAACATGATGCGGTGCTCAATACAATGCAGATGTTGATGGGCATAGTTACGGAAATAAGGAGGTAGAATCATGCCAGAGCTGACCTTATGGAAGAAGCAGGAGATCGATAGGCTGAGAAAGGATATGGAACGTCTCTTCGTAAGGCTATGGGATGATTTCGGTATCCCTCGCTTCCCCAGGATTGCCAGAAACATACCTACTATAGACCTGTCCGAGAGCGGTGAGAACCTGATCGTGAGGGTGGAGATTCCGGACGTCAATCCGGAGGATCTGGATGTCTCGGTAACCGAGGACCGGCTGTGCATCAAGGGAGAGATGAGGCAGGAGTCCACGGATGAGGGCGACATCTACCAAAGGGCGGAGGCAAGCTATGGAGCCTTTACCCGTGATATCGAGCTTCCATGCCGGGTCATAAAGGAGGAGGTGGAAGCTACCTATAAGGAGGGCATACTCACGATCGTCATGCCCAAGTGTAAACCAGAACCGGATCGCTCTTTCAGGGTGAGGGTTCGATAAAGGGGCCGCAGTTATCGGACCCGTCCAGTTTCTATGATGTTTTTTTTCGTTTGATTCTCGACAATGAGTTCTGATAATGCGCACCTGAAAAGACGAGGAGGCCATCGATGCCAGCAAAGAGATCAGATTACAAGGTTTCTCTTGAGAAGCTCCGATGGAGGCTTGATCCGGCAACCCTTCCCCTTGAAACTACCGAAGACCTTGAGCCTCTCACAGAGATTATCGGACAGAAGAGGGGAGTAGAGGCGTTTCGTTTTGGTATGAGTATGGACAAACCCGGCTACAACGTGTTTGTTACCGGGACTGCGGGATCAGGGAGGCTGTCCACGGTGAGAAAATTGCTCGAGGAGATCTCCAGGGAAAAGGGCGGAGTCCCTGAAGATATCTGTTATGTGAATAGCTTCAAGAACTCGGAATCCCCTGTGCTGATTCGGCTCAAAGCGGGGATGGGACGAGATTTTAAAAAGGACGTTCATGATTTCGTTGGAACCATGAAAAAAGAAGTGCCGCAACTCTTCGAAAGTCAGGACTATCTCAATAGAAAAAAGGGGATCATGGAGGAGTATGAGAAGAAGGGGAGGGATTTCTTCAAGAACCTGGATAAGAAGGTGCGGGAACAGGGATTTGCCGTAGTGGACATGCAGGTGGGGCAGGTGAAGCGGCCGGGGATCATGCCCTTGATTGATGGAAATCCTGTGGATCTGGATCAGGTCGAGGAGATGGTTGAAAAGGGCAGGTTCCCGAAGGAGGAATTCGAGGAGTTGAAGAAAAAGCAGGCCGAGCTGAGAAAAGAAGTGGATCAGATATTCCTCGAGATCAGGGATTTGCAAAAAGAGGTCCAGGAAAATATCGAGAAGATGGATCGATTCATGTTCAATACCATGGCGGTGAAGGTCTTGAAACCGTTAAGGGCCAAGTACAAGAGTGAGAAGATTGATGCCTACTTCGACGCTATGCTCGAGGATATGACGGAAAACATACAGAGATTTACCAGCCAAGGCCAGCAAATCATGCCGGGGCTGCCCTTTATGCTCCCCGAAGGAGATCCCTTTCAACCCTGTCAGGTGAACCTCCTCGTGGACAACGGTGATGAGAAGATGCCTCCCGTGATCGTCGAATCCTACCCTACGTACCGCAACCTCTTCGGCAGCATTGAAAGAGTGGTGGATCGAAGCGGAGTATGGAGGACCGATTTCAGCAAGATCAAGGCAGGCTCCATCGTCAAGGCAAACGGTGGGTACCTGGTCTTGAATCTTATCGACGCGCTTTTGGAGCCTGGTGTATGGCCTGCGCTCAAACGATCGCTCAAGAACGAGAAGATGGAGATCCAGACCTACGATCCTTTTTATCTGTTCACCACCTCTGGATTGAAGCCCGAGCCCGTCGAGCTGAACACCAAGGTAGCCCTCATCTCAGAGCCCTACCTCTACCACCTGCTTCTGGCCTACGACGAGGATGTGAGGGAGATCTTCAAGGTGAGGGCCGATTTCGATACCTCCATGGACAAGACCGACGAATCCATACGCCAGTTCGCCGAGTTTATCAAGAGGAAGAAGGACGAGGATAAGCTAAAGCCCTTGGATAGAACGGCCATAGCTGAGCTGGTGGAGCATGCAGTCCGTCTCACCGGAAGACAGGAGAAGATTTCCACCAGTTTTCCCGTTATCACAGATCTCGTTCGGGAGGCAGATTGGTGGGCGGGCCAGGATAATCAGGCCGTGGTGAAGAAAGAGCATGTGCGAAAGGCCATAGAGGCGAAGATCTATCGATCCAACCTGATTGAGGAGAAGATCCAGGAGATGATTGATCGCGGAACCTTGATGATCGATGTGGATGGAGAGGTAGTCGGCCAGGTGAATGGTCTCGCTGTATATGACATCGGGGACTATATGTTCGGGAAACCCTCCCGCATTACTGCCTCGACCTCCATGGGGCGCGCCGGCATTATCAATATCGAGAGAGAGGCGGATCTCTCAGGCAGTACCCACAATAAAGGGGTGTTGATATTGGGCGGCTATCTGAGGAAGAAGTTTGCCCAGGATAAGCCTTTGACCATGAGCGCCAGTATTGCCTTTGAGCAATCATATAGCGGTGTGGATGGAGACAGCGCCTCTTCGACCGAGATCTATGCCTTACTCTCAAGCCTCTCAGGCGTCCCCCTGAAACAATATATCGCAGTAACCGGATCGGTGAACCAGAAGGGCGAGGTTCAGGCCATCGGTGGGGTCAATGAAAAGATTGAAGGCTTCTATGACTGCTGCAAGGCCGTGGGGCTGACCGGGCGACAGGGGGTTATGATACCGGAGAGCAACGTCAAGGATCTCATGATCAGGCATGAGGTGGTGGAGGCGGTAAACAAAGGGAAATTCCACGTCTATTCGGTGAAAACCGTGGATGAGGGGATCGAGATCCTGACCGATAAGAAGGCGGGAGAGCTGAAGCCGGATGGCTCATACCCCCGGGGAACTATCAATTATCTGGTGAACAAGAAGTTAAAGGAACTTGCAGAGGGGTTTGAGAAATTCGGCGAAAAGGAGAAGAAGAAAAGGACTAAGACGCGTCCGAAGCAAAAGAAGAGAGAATAGCACACCAGAAGATAGTTCCTTTATCGCCGGAGCGCTAGTTCCGGAATCGATTGCCCCCTTTCGCATTAGTGGGGTGAGTTTCGTTCCGGCCTTTATGTTCGGCATGATGAGCGCCTTATTCAGTCTGTCACCCTCTAGGTTGCGATGATCCGGGCCATAGAATACATACCCGCCATGCAACCTTATTTTATTAAGAATTATCTTGACAATCAGACCTACCCTATTTAGGACTTTTACATACCCCTATCTCAGCTATAGGTTACACATATATACTCAACGAAGATGAGATATTCTTCGCTACAGTTCACTTTTAGGGAGGAAGATCATGTTCGAAACGACAAAATTCAAGACTCTCAATGGGGTTAAGGCAATAAAGAGATGGGTAATCCCGTACCTTAATTCGCGTATTCATTCCAATGAGTTCAGGCCTGTCCTGTGTTATCTCTATACGGAGTGGCGCTGCAATATAGATTGCTGGTATTGCTTCCAATACAATAACGACCTGCCTGGGATGGACATTGAAACTGCAAAGAGTTCAATAGACTGGCTTAAATCTATCGGCTGCAGGGTTATTCCGCTAATGGGCGGCGAGCCTCTCTTGAGAAAAGACTTCATCTTAGAGGTGATCAGATACGGGGCAGAAAACGGCTTCTTTATGTATCTGCCTACCAACGGCTATCTTATGGATAAGGCATTTATAGATGAGGTTGGAAAGGCAGGGGTAGCAGCAATAAACCTGGCCGTGGACTGTGTAGCGCCTATTAAGGGGCTACCCAAGTCATTGCTTAAGATAGAGCCGCAATTCAGATATCTCGTTGAACGGCAGGAAAAATATGGGTATCTCACCTTTTTTAACATAAATATCTGCAGGAATAATATCAAGGACGTGAAGCTTCTCACAGAGATTGCACATCAAAACAAGATAGGCACCGATTATCATCTCAATGAACCTCCCCAGAGCTTTGTCGATATAAACCACTATAAACATCATGATGATATGCTTACCATAACGCCTGATCAATATGATGAAATCGACGAATTATTGGACTGGCTTATCGATAAACAGCGCCATGGCTGGCCGATGGTAAACTCAATTGCGCACCTCCAGGTATTTAAAGAAAGATTGAGAGGCCAGATGAGGCCATGGGATTGCAGGGCAGGCCATAACGGCGCACTGATAAGGCCTGATGGAACCCTTTCGCCATGTTTTGATCTGCTCAGCTATGATCATGATTGGGGTAGAATATGGGAGCCCAAACTTGATGAGGAAGAATTGCGGGCTGTGAAGGAGAAATGCAATCCATATTGCTCTTCTACGTGTTTCTATACCATGGCGTATTATTACAACCTTCGAAATGTCCCCCAGTGGGTTGGAAAACACATCAGGGTGGGTTGAATCTATGGTGGTTCTCTCAAAGATCGTGACGTAATCAAGATAATGTTTCTGGACATTTCATGGCGAAACGGTTGAGAGATATCAAGGTAATAAAAGGCGTTCCATGATGAAGTCTTTCTTGTCCGGCATCAACATATGGCCCACCATAGGATACAGGCATTAAGACATATCTGGTTCTTTCTTCGGCGTTCACCCCTGATAGAGGTAGCCAAGTTCGTGCTCGTGGTAGGGGCGGCTGCATGGGTGATGGCGAGCAGTACAGAGAGATTGGGATATAGCTGGCATTGGTACCGGATTCCGCAGTATATTCTTTTCTTAGAAGATAGTTCATTGATTGCCGGGCCGCTGCTTTTGGGATTGCTGGTGACCTTGCGCATCACCGCTGCGAGCCTCGTTCTCGCCTTCGGCTTCGGTCTGGTGAGTGCCCTGTTTCGCATGTCACAGTCTTGGGTTGCGAGGATCTTAGCCAGGGGATACCTGGAGCTCATCAGAAACACGCCGCTTCTCGTGCAGCTTTTTTTCATCTATTTTGTAATTTCGCCGATTCTCGACATCAGCCGCTTTACCTCTGCGGTCCTTGCGCTGAGCCTTTTCGAGGGCGCCTATGCCTCGGAGATATTGAGGGCCGGCATTGTCTCCATACACAAGGGACAGTGGGAGGCTGCCTACAGCCTCGGCCTCAGCACCTTTCATGCCTATCGCCACATCGTTCTTCCGCAGGCGATCAGGAGGATCCTGCCGCCTCTTACGGGCCAGGCCGTTTCCCTGGTGAAGGACTCCGCACTGGTGAGCACCATCGCTATTTACGATCTTACCATGCAGGGCCAGGCAATTATTGCGGAGACCTACCTCACCTTTGAGGTGTGGTTCACTATTGCCGCAATGTACCTGCTCATCACGGTCACTCTCTCAAGCGTGGTCAACATCCTGGAAAACCGTTTCAGGCTGGTATCGTAAGAGCGGGAAAGAGAGTGTTTCATGCACCAGAGATCCACAGGCGCGTATGGCAGTACCGTGAACAATATCTACGGGATTTTTGCATCTTAAAAAAAGGAGGTGCCGAATGAGACGAAAGCCGTTCAGAGTGGCTGTCGCAATGGTTGTTATGCTCATCATGGGCCTTGTAGGTGCCGGCTTTGCGGGAGAGATCCAGCGGCAGTTGACCAAGGAGAGCACCCTGGAGCAGGCGCTCAGGCGCGGGGTGCTGCGGGTTGGGATGTCGACCTTTGTGCCATGGGCGATGAAGGATAAGTCCGGTGAGCTCATCGGTTTTGAAATCGATGTTGCCACAAGACTGGCCAAGGACATGGGGGTCAAGGCGGAGTTCGTTCCCACGAAGTGGGCGGGGATAATACCGGCCCTTCTCACGGGAAAGTTCGATGTGATTATCGGGGGTATGGGTATTCTCCCCAAGCGAAATCTGAAGGTGAATTTCAGCGTGCCCTATGATTACTCGGGCATGTCGATGGTTGCCAATAGGGAGCTGGCCGCTGGATTTAATAACCTCGCGGATTTTAGCCGCCCCGAGGTTGTGCTCTCTGTCCGGCTTGGCGCAACGCCCGTCGATGCAGCCAAGAAATATATGCCGAAGGCCCAGCTCCGCATGTTCGATGACGAGTCCCAGGCAGTACAGGAGGTGCTCAATGGAAAGGCGCACGCCATGGTTTCATCGGCTCCGCTGCCCGCATTTCAGGCACTGAAGTATCCGGAAAAACTCTTCCTGCCCCTCGAGGGCACCTTTACCAAGGAGGCGATCGGCTTTGCGGTGCGCAAGGGTGATCTCGACACGCTCAACTTCTTCAATAACTGGATCATTCTCGTCACCACTGAGGGCTGGCTCAAGGAACGAAAGCACTACTGGTTTGAAACCAATGAGTGGGAGAGCCGTATCAGGTAACATCTCTTACGGCTTTCATTTTCTGCCTTGGGCCTTGTGCCCTTGGCCTGTTCTCATATCAACCTAAATCAATAACAACAATTCAGCATAAAGTTTTCAAGTCTTGAGTCATGTAGACGTGTAAAGGGGCATCATTGAAGCGGAAAAGGACCAGGATCACGGCGCTTGATATCATCGTGGCTGCCGGCCTGGTGGCAGCAGGCGCGTATTTGGCATACAGGATTACAATCGGCCTCCACTACAAGTGGAACTGGTCGGCTATCCCGCACTACCTCTTTCGCTACGACCAGGAGAGCGATTCATGGCTGCCGAATGTGCTCCTCTATGGACTGCTCACCACCATCAAGCTCAGCATGTGGGCTACGGTGCTGGCGACCATCCTAGGGGGGCTGATGGGGCTCTGCCGCGTTAGCCGGAGCCTCTTTAAACGATTGATGGGGCGGACCTATGTCGAGTTGATCAGGAATCTCCCGCCCCTTGTGTTGATCTTTATCTTCTATTTTTTTCTCGCTGATCAGATCATGTCCCTTCTGGGCGTGAGCAGGTTTATCGAATCATGTTCGATGAGCACCTGTTCGGTACTGACGTTTCTCTTCGCACCGCCTTCCCTCTTCTCACCCTTTATGGCAGCCTTGATTACCCTCGCACTCTTTGAGGGCGCCTACATTACCGAGATCGTAAGAGCGGGAATACAGTCTATTGAAAGGGGGCAGTGGGAGGCCTCATATGCCCTGGGACTATCGCGGCGGCAACTCATGCGCTACATTATACTGCCGCAGGCAATGCCGAGGATGCTTCCTCCCTTGGCAGGGCAATTCATCTCCACCATCAAGGACTCCGCCATCGTGTCGGTGATCTCGATCCAGGAGTTGACCTTCCAGGGCATGGAGCTGATGTCCTCCACCTATCTTACCTTCGAGGTCTGGATCACCATCACAGGGCTCTACCTGATGCTGACCCTTTCACTTTCCCTGGTTGTTGAACGCCTTGAGATCTATATGCGCAGAAGCGAGGCATGAGCCTGAGCCAGGGGATGCGACCAGTGCTCCATCCTTACAGCACTCCATTACACCACTACTCCATTCCTCCAACAATCCCATGATATAAGTTCGCACGCTTGGCGCCTTTCCAGGAGGTTCCAAACAAAGCCATGTCCTCTGGGATACGATTCTATGGCTAGGGAGAGAAATTTGTAGGATAGGGGCTGGGGATATGCTAGAAGGTGAACAGGGCAGCGTTCTTAGGTCTGATCTGCAGGGCGAGTATCTGATGTCTTTAAATAGAAGGCTAGATCGAGTGATGACCATTCGCCAGTAATCCTAAGGAAAAAAGAAGGAGCGAACTATGATACGGATAACATGCTTGGGTGCTGCCGGAACTGTAACCGGGTCCAATTATCTTATTGAGAATGACCAAGGCAAAAGGCTGATGGTTGATTGCGGCCTTTTTCAAGGAGGAAAGCAGATTGAGGCGCGCAACTGGCAGCGCTGGGCCTTTGATCCTAAAGCGATCCCAACACTTTTTCTGACCCATGCCCATATTGACCACAGCGGGAGGATCCCCAAGCTGGTGAAAGACGGCTTCCGCGGAAGGATCGTTACTACCCCGCCCACCGTGGACCTATGCCGGATTATGCTCCTTGATTCGGCGCACGTTCAGGAAATGGATGCCGAATGGCAGACGCGAAAGAACAGAAGAAGAGGCGGGGCGCCGGTGCTGCCCCTTTATACCACGCAGGATGCTGAAGAAAGCCTTAAGTATCTTTCGCCATTGGAGAGGGATCGGATGATTACCGTTGAGCCCGGCATAAGGGCGCGACTCAGGAATGCTGGGCATATTCTCGGATCTTCTATGGTGGAGTTGTGGGCAGAGGATAAGGGAAGGGAGATAAAGATCGTCTTCTCCGGGGATCTGGGCAAGAAGAATCAGCTGATTGTGAAGGACCCTGACAGGATTACCGATGCCGACTATCTCTTTGTTGAATCCACTTACGGCAACCGCCTGCATCGATCCTTCGAGGACAGCAGAGAGGAGTTTTTGGAGTCCATCCGCTACGCGCACTCCCATGGGGAAAAGGTTATTATTCCGGCCTTTGCCCTTGAGCGGACCCAGGAGCTGCTCTACCTTCTGGGAGAGTTTTCACGAGAGGGCATGCTGCCCGATATTCCCGTATACCTGGACAGCCCGCTGGCAATCAAGGCTACCAAGATTTTCAGGAGAAACAAAAGGTGTTACGATGAGGAGGCCAGTGCCATTGTGAGGCAGGGTTTTGACCTCTTTGATACGCCGAACCTCCTTTTTACCCCCACTACGGAGGAATCGATCGCTATTAATGAGAGATCAGGACCTGCTATCATTATCGCGGCTAATGGGATGTGCACCGCGGGCAGGATCAAACACCACCTCAAGCATAACCTGTGGCGGCCTGGAGCCAGTATCGTCATTGTAGGGTTCCAGGCCCAGGGCACCACGGGAAGAAGGATCGTGGATGGCGAGAAATCGGTAAAGATATTTAGGGAAGATATTGCGGTCAAGGCAAGGGTGTTTACCGTAGGAGGTTTCTCAGCCCATGCCGACCAGAAAGATCTCCTGGAATGGGTGGGTAATTTTGCCGAATCCAGGCCCCGGGTCTTTGTTGTCCATGGCGAACCTACGGCCAGTGAAGCCCTGGCCCGTTCCATCCGTGAGAAACTTGGCATGGAGGCCCATATTCCCAAATGGAAGGAGACCTTAACGCTTGAAGCCAGAGGGCCTGTCCGGGAAAGGGAACGTATGGAGACTGCTCTGCCAGACAGGACAGAATCGATGTTGAGTACGTTTACCGATCTGGAACAAGAGCTTGAAAGACTGAGGAGCGTTCTTCTGGAAAAAGGCGGAGAAAGGGAGATCGGGCAGGATGAGGTGGAGAGGCTCCGGTCTATCCGGGAAGA
>Ga0307428_1000828_pt1 | contig 17421 bp, 22 predicted proteins | sample SalMarWE160240MG_FD_202161 | JGI IMG/M metagenome (GOLD analysis project Ga0307428, IMG submission 202161) | Salt marsh sediment microbial communities from the Plum Island Ecosystem LTER, Massachusetts, United States - WE1603-240 | ecosystem: Environmental > Aquatic > Marine > Intertidal zone >...
AGACGAAAAGGTAATGAAAGTTGTTCTGAAGAGATTGGAAGAAAAGCAGAGAGTTACAAAGGTAGCGAGGTGAAAATGGTCAAAGGTTTTATTAAAAAGCAATGGCGAAATGTTACTGGCATACTGGAAAGGTTAATTTACTTCTTCAAAAGATTATGGTATGGGGAGTGCCCTGATTGCCGTGTGCTTCTAAAGCCAGTTGAGGGTTGGGGCCGCTCTGATTGCCCTAAGTGTGGCAATCATTTCAAGGATTGGTGAATAAAGTGAAGATGAAAAAGTTACTCAGTATTTTATTGATAATAGCCTGCCTTGTTGCTGTGTTGCCGTTAGGTAATGCTGTATTAGCAGACGCTTTAATCAGTACAGTTGCAGAGGCTGGTAGTGATGTTGGTATTAGGCTTCCTTCCCAGCATGGAGCATTTTACGCTGAAGGAAGGTATTGGATATTTTATCTGGATACCAATGATGACTTAAGCTACAAGACAAGTACCGATGGGAGCAGTTGGAGTAGTGCGACAAAGATAGCGGACTTACCATACACTGCTGGGGCGTTCTTTGATGTGGTTTATGATGGGGCCTATGTTCATTATGTGAGAAATTTAGATTATGATTCGGGAGAGCATCTTGGCATTGCTTATCGTAGGGGGGCTCCTCAAAGCGATGGGTCTGTTACTTGGAGTACGGTGGAGCAAACAGCATTGGTGGATACCGAGGGGGCTTTTGATATTCAACTGGCAATAGACTCCAATGGTTATGCTTGGGTAGGCTATGGAAATGATAATATACATCCCACAGTTATTAAATCATCCACCAATGATGGCACATGGTCAACAGCAGCGGGGTTCCCCTATACATTTTTTGAGACTACCTATTGGCTTGTTATTCCCATAGCGCAAACCTCAGGCAAAGTTTACTGTATAGTTTATAGAACACTTACAAGTGAAGATACAATAAGGGGTTATCAATGGGATGGTTCGTCATGGGAGTCCCAGCAAGTAGCAACCTCCAGCTTGCTTAGTAATCCCACCGGTGATGGTTATTATGGGATGCTGTCAGCCGTGGCTATCAATGATGACATACATCTGGTTTTCATGGACTCGGGCGAGGACATCATGTATGCAGCGAGAATAGCAGGCTCATGGGGGGCAGAGGCTACTGTTGAGGACACAATAGTAGCCGACTATTCTAGCCCAGTTCTTACAAAGAGGATAAGCGGTGACTTGATATGTTGCTGGCTACACAGCGATGATAAATCGTATTATAAAAATTATTCAGAAGGCTCTTGGGATGCTTCGGCAACGGAACTAACAGATGAGTCAGTCAATGAGTTCACAAGTGAGCGTTGCCTTCAAGCATACTATGAGGAATATGAGACTGGCCCAGCTTTTGTCCTTGTCTATCAAACTGGTACTAGCGGTCTTTTGGGTTATGATATTGTCCATGTTATAACCTTTGCCCTTCCCGAAGCCGAATGTCAGGCAGCCTCTAACATAGGTAGTACCACAGCCCGAATCAACGGGAAGATTTCAGATGATGGAGGAGATGATTGTGAGGCGAGGTTTAGATACTCTCCTAAAGGCTTAGTAGGGCACTGGAAGTTAAACGAAGACCCTGCAATTCACGATACAGAGATAGTCGATTCCTCTTTCCACGGCAATGACGGTGCTTTATCAACTGGCGATGGAGAAGCCGACAAGTCAGTAGCAGGGAAGATAAATACAGCCATTGACTTTGACGGGACGGATGACTATATAAGGGTGCCATATAATATTTCATTGTATTGTGGCTCCCAAATGACAGTAAGTTTTTGGGTAAAATCAGGTAAGACGGACTATGCGGCAAATGCTTATGTCGTATCTATGTGGAATTTTGCTGAAAACAAGAGGATGTGGGGAGCCTACATACCTGCTGCTAGTGATTATTGGAGTTGGGTTGTTAGTCCCGATGGTGGAAGTGCTAATGCAAAGGTTTGGGGTACTGATACCGCCATAACCTCTAATTGGGAACATATCATCTTTGTCTGGGACAATGTTACAAAAAGCATCTCTTTTTACAAAGATGGAGGGTGGATAGGTGATGGCTCCTTTTCTGTATCTTATATTAACCAAGAGTCATGGTTAGAAATTGGTGGTTTGGCTGGGGGGAATGCCTTTGACGGATTGATTGATGATGTCCGCATTTATAACCGAGCCTTAACAGAGGCAGAGATTCTAGCACTCTATAATGAGGGTAATGGAACGGAAGCGGGAGCTGAGACTACTGAATGGCAAAACAGTTTGGTAACAGACAGTGAATACTATGAGGACATAGCAGACCTTACCCCTGGCACTGAATATGAGTTCCAAACTCAGGCTAAGAATAGTGCTGGTGAAGGGGAATGGTCAGAATCGGCTTATTTCCTTACCTGCCCAGCAGCACCTACTAATGTGGCAGCAACCGATGGCGACCACACCGACAAAGTAGTAGTAACCTGGACAAAATCGGATGGGGCTACGGGTTATAAGGTCTATGAGGGTGTCAATCTATTAGACACTTTGGGCGATGTCGCTACCTACGATGATACTTCGGCACCGGCTCCAACGATAACCCCGGGTAGCACGGTAGCCACGGATGGGGACTCTACAGCTCATGTAGCTCTTAGCTTATCAGGAACGAGTGCCAGCAATGGGGCTTCAAGAACATACAAGGTAGTGGCTTTCAATGATGCTGGCGATAGCCCAGATAGTGATACTGACACGGGATATAGAGGAGTCGGTGAGCTGTCTTACCAGTGGCAACGCTCGGCCAGTGATGCTGATGCAGATTACGGCAACATAGATGGAGCAACTTCTGCTACTCACAATGATACAGAGGCACCAGCCCCGACGATAACTCCTGGTAGTACAGTAGCCACAGATGGAGATTCTACGGCTCATGTGGTCTTGTCCCTTTCAGGAACTTCAACCTCAGAAGGGGCAGGGAGATACTACCAGTGTGTCTTGAACGCCGATGGTGCTGCACAGCAGATTTCAGGCTCAAACAGGGGACATAGGGCTGTCGGGGAATTAACTTACCAATGGCAGAGAAGTTCGGGAGATGCCGATGAGGATTACTCGAATATAGATGGAGCAACTATCTCTACCTATAATGACACGGATGCTCCAGCCCCAACCATAACGCCAGGAAGCACGGTGGCAACCGATGGTGATTTGACGGCTCATGTATCCTTGTCTTTGAATGGAACTTCTACCTCGGATGGTGCAGGGCGATATTATAAGTGTGTACTAAACGCTGATGGCGCAGTAGAGCAGACTTCAGCCAGCAATAGAGGGTACAGAACAGTAGGAGCATTAACTTATCAATGGCAACGCTCCGCTACTGACAGTGATGATAATTACAGCAATATAGATGGAGCCACTTCCACTACCTATGATGACACGGATGCTCCAGCACCGACCATAACTCACGGTTCAGTAACGGCAACCGACGGAAGTTTTACAGACAAGGTGGCACTTAACAACTCAGGAGCTTCAGCCAATGTAGGAGATGGCAGGCATTACCAATGTGTGCTAGATGCAGAAGGAGCAGCACAGCAAACCTCGGCATCAGATAGAGGCTATAGGGGAGTCGGCGAGCTTACCTATCAGTGGTATAGAAGTGAAAGCGATGGCGACAGCAATTATTCAGTCATAGAAGGGGCAACTGGCTCCACTTATGACGACACAGATGCACCAGCTCCAACAATCACCCCAGGGTCGGCTTCAGTAAGCGATGGGGACTATGAAGCATATGTGGCTATGAATGTAACGGGGCAGACTGGCAACAACGGAGCAGGAAGATATTACAAGTGCTGGCACACGGCAGAAGGCGTTACTCCAAGTTATACAGGAACAGATAGGGGGTATAGAGGAATTGGAGAATTAACCTATCAATGGCAGAGGTCGGCAGATGATAGTGATGCAGATTATTCCAACCTGGATGGGGCAACCAATACCACCTATGACGATTATGGTGCTCCTGAAGGTTGTGTCGGCAGATATTACCGGGGTGTCATAAATGCCACAGGTGCGGCACAACAAATATCCTCTTCTGATAGGGGATACCGGCTGTCATACCTTGCCCCGGCTGTAACAAGTAGCAATGCCACCGATATTGAGATGATAAGGGCAACATTATATGGAGATGTAACAGCTATGGGTGGGCTTGCGATTACAGAAAGGGGCTTTGAATGGGGGGTTAGCTCAGGGAACTACAGTACAAATTGGACAGCAGAAGGTATCTTTGGCCTCGGTGAGTTTAACCATATTATAGAAAGTCTGTCCGTTAATATTACTTATTATTGGAGGGCTTTTGCAATAAATGATGGGGACTTGATAGGTTATAGTGAGGAAAGATTCTTTGTCACTCTGCTTTTACAATTACCATTAGCACCTACAAATCTTGTTGCTACTCAGGTTGGGTTGGATGCGGCGAATATAACATGGGCCAATGGCTATTTGGCTGTAAATACCATTATAAGAATCAAGGAAGGGAGTTATCCCGAAAGTCCAACAGATGGAGGTGACATATATGATGGAACAGGGAATAGTACAACATACTGGGGGCTTGATTTAGATACAAAAACTTACTACATAAGTGCATGGTCGGAGAATGCAATGGGTTACTCAATAGATTATGCACAGGCAAAGATAGGAGGTAATATGCAAGCTATATATATGTTCGGATTATTATTCTTCGTGGCGATTGGTTTCATAGCGCTATATCTCTGGAAGCGTGAAATGTGGCTAGGCATCGCAGCCGGAACGGTATGGGTAGCCACAGCGATTTATGCTTGGGTTGGCTATGAAGCTCCTACTCCGGCAATGACTACCATGTGGTTCGGGCTAGGCTGGCTGTTCTTGGCGATAGGGTTGGCTCTCTTGGTAGCACCGATGTCATGGAATAAGACCAAAGACGAAATCTGGGAAGAATCTATAGACCCTGATACAGGCGAACCCATAATGGAGGAATACAAGGGTGGCAACAAGACAGGACAGACTCGTCCCTTAACCGATTTAGAGATGGCAGAGAGACAACAGCCAAAGGAAAAACGGAGACGGGATAAGTCGTCCAAGTTTTCTCAGGAAGGGAGGTTATAAACATGATGACTGATATGGAAAGAGACTTGGTTCAAGTTCTAGGGTTTAAGTTAGTCCATGATGGCCAGTGCAGCCCGGATAGGTTTCATTCATCGCCAGAAGAAGTGCGGAGTTTTACCAGGCGTTATCGCAAGGGTAATTTAGAAGTCACTTTCAGGTATGACCTCCGGCAGAAGACGGGTGATATAGTGAGGTTTGAATGGCATGGAAATAAAGAGAACTTTCAATTGAATAACCGGCGACACAAGAATGGGCGTGACAACTTCGTTATGGAGACGAAACATTGAGAATACCAAAGAGATTTAAGAATGCCCTGAAGAAGTCAAAAGAACTGCAACTGAAAGTCTATGATAGTGTTCTTGGAGACAAAATCTTAAATATGCCCCTAGAAGACCAGGTGAACCTTGCACGGAAGCTCTCAATCGGTCCCATGCCCGCAGTAAGAGCTAATCTTCTAAAGCAACTTCCTCACGATTTTATGAGGTACTCTAAGAAAGGAATGACTGGGGATCAGATTAAGGCTATGTACTGGGATTGTAAACCTTTCCGAGAATGGTGGGAATTACTACAACTGGAAGAGGCGACTTTTGATGAACTGTTAAGAAGCTCATTGGTGACAATGTGATAACTACCCTGCGAGGGATTTTGACCTTTATTTTGCTGTGTATTTTTTTAATACCTATCATGATATTTGGATTTATAGCCTATAGCCGTCTTAAGGAAGGATAAAAATGAAAACCTCTTGGGGGCAATACAGAGATGTTTTTATGGAAGAGGCGACTTTTGATGAACTGTTGAGAGGTAAGTTCAGGAGAAAGGATATAGCAAAATGAAACTACTACTGACTGGAGGAGCGGGATTCATAGGACACCATCTTGTGGAGCATGTCCTTAAGAATACCGATTGGCAGATAGTGATTCTCGATGCCCTGACCTATGCTGGCGACCTTGGAAAGCTCACCCTTATAGAGAACATTAACATCTGGGATAAGGAGAAATCTAGGGTAAAGTTTGTCTGGCATGATTTGAGATCACCGCTAGAAAATAGTGTAGCAGAGGCTATAGGTGATGTGGACTACATCTGGCACCTAGCCGCTGAGACCCACGTGGATAGGAGCCTTATTAACAGCACCCCCTTTGTGTTGAGCAATGTGCTCGGTACGGCTAACCTGCTGGACTTCGCAAGAAAGCAAGATGGGCTACAGAGGTTTATCCAGTTCAGCACGGATGAGGTGTTTGGCCCCGCACCTATGGGGGTATTCTACAAGGAAGGCGACACATGTAATCCCTCAAACCCCTACGCTGCGTCCAAGGAAGGTGCCGAGGCTATGGCGAAATCCTATGCCTTTAGCTTTGGGGTGCCAGTGACTATAACAAGGACCATGAACGTCTTTGGTGAGCGGCAGCATCCAGAGAAGTTCGTGCCGAAGACAGCCAGAAGCGTACTGAGCAACGAGAAGGTGATTATTCATGGGTTACCTGGGAATATCTCGTCCCGCTGCTGGATACATGCGAGGAGTGTCGGCGATGCCCTACTCTGGGTAATACAGGGGGGGGAAGTAATACACAAAGCCAAACAAGATGACTGCCAGAATGGAATATACCACATAGTCGGTGAGGAGGCCGACGTATTGAGCTTGGCAAATAGGATTACCATGTTAGGTAGGGGAATGGTACTGGAAGATGCTGAAATAGAATATGTGGACTTCCATTCCACGCGCCCTGGACACGACTTGAGGTATGCGCTTAATGGCGATAAGCTGAGAAACAGCGGCTTTCGCTTTGTTAGAGATATATGCCCATAATAGGGTTGTCCTGATTGTCTCTGTCTTGGTATTTGTCTGCTCTATCCTCCTGTATTTCAATGTTCCGCTAATCCCGATATATAGGCATGTATCTTTGGTTATGCTAATGATGAGTGCTATCCCCATTTTGGTTCTATTGGGCAAATTGGCTGTGCCTATCATAAAGAGGTTCTTTTATAAGGGCGTTGCCTATGCGTCGTTCTGTATGTATCTTTTCCATCGAGTCATATTCTATGGCATAACAAACATCTATACCCCAAGTGATAATATTCACACTGTGGTTTACCTGACACTACTTGCAGTTCCTGTGATTTATGTTGCCTCATTTTATACGCAGAAAGGCTATGATAGGCTAAGGTATGGGGTGGTGAGGTAAAAGCACACAAAGGATAGGCCAAGGGAAAATTGGGCTTGACAAAACTTGAGATGTAGAAAGTTGGCTTTCCAGCTTGTTAACATCCGCGGGAGGTATTGCCATAGACTAGAGAGTATGCTACACTAACAATTTGAATACCCCTGAGCCTTCGGGCGTAAGGGTGCGAGACCGTCCTAAGTGGCGGTTTTCGCATATCCTAGTGCTTTTTAGCTTGTTAACATAGGGTAGTGTATCATTTTGAAGATTGATTATGTTCTTCGATTTCTTTGCTAAGTTTACCCCAATCCTCAAATGTACTTAAAGAAACGTCAAGTAACCATAATGTAAGCCCTACAAGAATAAGTACTAACCATCCATTTCCTACAGTTTCTCCCATAGTTTGTAAAACTTGCGCTCCAAATATACCTATAGCAGCCAAAGTGAATATAAGACCAATTGGTTTGACAAGTAATCTAGCATATCTGAATAGCTGCTTATATTTTTCTTGCATATCACCCTCCTTTGAATAATTATAGCACCGAATTGAATCTTGACAATGCTTGAGCGGTGTAGTATTGTTAAGATATGGGGAAAAAACCACGGAAGAAGAAAAGGGATTCCGATTTTGCAGTAACCGCCTTCCGGGTAGTTCAAGAGGCTACTGGGCAAACAGAGACTGAATCAGAAGAAACAGAGCCAGAATTAATCGAAGGTAAGAATCCCCATGCAGTGGCACTTGGTAGACTTGGCGGGCTTAAAGGTGGCAAGGCTCGCTTTGAGAGATTAACGCCCGAACAGAGAAAAGACATAGCAAAAAAAGCTGCCCAAGCACGATGGGCAGATAGAAAATAGCTTGCCAGCTTGGTAATATTTTTGGTAATTTTGCCATTGACATTGTCCATCAACATTGATATACTGTACTTCAAGGAGACAACATGATGGACATGGAAGAGCAAGTTCTTAGAGAGTTATCCCCCTACATACCAGCATTGGAAGCCGCTCGGGCCTACGCAGAAGACCAGTATAGTAGCCTACCTGCTAACATCAAGGCTCAAGCTAGGCCCAGAAGCCAAACCAGCCTGATGAATGACCTTGTCGTTGCTGGCTTAAACCAAACGCTTTTGAGTTTTCCTGAGGTAACTACCTATGACAAGTATGGTCAGACCATTATCGTTGTAAGGCTGACTAGCTGCACTGTCAAAATCAAGTGCAAGAAGGTGAACAAAAGACTACGGATTAGCTTCATACCAACTCAGCAAGCAATGGAGTTCATGAATAACTCGGTTTACCAACAGAGTTATCTTAACCCTGTAATAAATCTCATCTTCGGCTTCCTGTGGAATGACATCCGTACCAAGATAGAGAGGATTTACATTTTGCATCCATATGACTCCAATCATTTCGACTGGGAATGTGCTATAGCGAGGCCATCTGAGGCAATCCAAGCACCGCCGCCACCTGTCGACTCAACCGATAGTAGGCCACCTAAAAAGAGGGTAAAACCTAAGAAGATGAAACGACGTTCAAAAAATAAGAAAGGGGGAATGAGCAATGGACCGGAAACAAGCGAATCCCGAGATGATGATACTGGTACGTGAATCTCGCGGACTAACTCAAAAAGAACTTGCCGAGAAATTGAATATATCCCCTGCCCAACTGTCGCGTATAGAAGTTGGGTTACGCACAATCCAAAAAGAACAGTTGAGTAAGTTATCAAATGTTCTAAATTACCCAACCAGCTTATTTATGCAGCAACAACCAATATACGGCCTCGGCATCAGTGAATTTTACCATCGGAAACACAAGGACATTTCCGACAGATTATTGAATCAAATCTATGCCCGGATACATTTGAGATTAAGAGAGATAGAGAAGTTGATGAATGAGGTTGATGTTGGCAAAGCTGATATCAGACCTATACAGGTCGATGACTTCAATGGCGATGTGGCAGAGATCGCTCGATTAATACGTGTCAGTTGGCACTTACCGCATGGACCAATAAAGAATCTGGTAGAAATAATTGAGGATGCCCGAGGAATAGTGATGCCCTTCGACTTTGGCACCAACCGCATTGATGCCATCAGCCATTGGAATAGTAATGGTATGCCACCTGTGTTCTTCGTAAATGCATATAGCCCAATGGACAGGCTCAGATTTACCATTGCCCATGAGTTGGGCCATGTAATTATGCACCAATCAATAGACCCTGATATGGAGCGCCAGGCAGACGAATTTGCCTCCGAATTCCTGATGCCTGCAAGAGATATTAAGCCGTATCTTGTTGACATATCCCTTGCTAAATTGGCGGACTTGAAGAGATATTGGAAGGTGTCTATGGCAGCTTTGTTGAAGAGAGCTGCGGATTTGGAAGTAATAACGCCGAGAAAGGCCCGCAGTCTTTGGGTTGAACTAGGGAAAGCTGGATATAGAAAGCGTGAACCCACTGAATTGGACTTACCACGTGAGTCTCCGAGCTTGCTTGACGAGATTATCCAGGCCTATACGGACGATATGGGATACAGTGTTTCCGAATTGGCGAGGATGCTTAATCTTACGGAGAACGAAACCATAGAGATATACTTTGAGTGTGGGAAAATAATAGCGGAGAGGGTGCATAAAGCTGAATGCAGAGCTGCAATTAAAGAAGCAAAATGCTTGCTGAATTCTAACAAGCAATAACAACCATCGCCGACAAATTTCGCTAAATTTCTTATTAATTAGGGTAATATACTTGACAATGCTTGAGCGGTATGGTAGAATATTATCAAATAGAAAGGGGATAGGACAGTGAACAAGCTAAGTCTAGAACGGAAAACACAAGTGATAAAAGTCCTCTGCGAAGGCAACTCCATACGCAGTACCGCTCGCATAACCGGGACGGCCATTAACACAATCGTAAAACTGCTCAGGGAAGTTGGCGCTGCTTGCCTAGATTATCAGGATAAAGCAATGCGCAATTTATCGTGTAAGAAGCTCCAGTGCGATGAAATCTGGAGCTTCGTTTACGCAAAGGCTAAGAATGTGCCAGAGGAACACAATGGTGAGTTTGGCTATGGCGATGTCTGGACTTTCACAGCGATAGATGCAGATACAAAGCTAGTTCCTGCTTGGTTTGTTGGATTAAGGAACGTAGATTATGCTTGTGAGTTTGTTAATGACTTGAAAGGCCGACTGGCGAACAGGGTTCAGCTTAGTACCGATGGACATGGAATGTACTTAGAGGCAATCGAATATGCCTTTGGTGGAGATATAGATTATGGGATGCTAGTTAAATTATATGGGACGGAGCCTGATGGTAGAAGGCGTTATAGCCCGGCTAAATGCCTAAGTGCCACAAAGCACGTTGTACAAGGCAAGCCAAATTATGAGGCAATCTCAACAAGCTATGTAGAACGCCAGAATCTTACAATGAGAATGGGCATGAGGCGATTCACGAGACTAACCAATGCCTTCTCAAAAAAGCTGGAAAATCACGAATATGCTTTGGCTCTCTACTTCATGCATTATAACTTTGCTCGGTCTCACAGGACTCTGAGTAACCCATATCCCAAGAGCCCGGCAATGGCAGCAGGGCTAACCAATCATATTTGGACTATTGAGGAAATCGTGAAGTTGGCGGATTAGAAAAAGGCTCTGTATGTCGGGTCATAGACTGGTTTTGATTCGGCTGAATTAAACTTGACTAGAGCATTCCAGTCTATTTCGCCATTTATTACGAATTGCTCGCTAAACTCTATGGTAAACTTGTTTACTATTTGAGCATATTCCTTTTGGAATTCTTCATTCTTTTCCTTTGCCAAGTAACCGAGAGGTTTAATTATCTTCAAATACAAGTCGTGATTCCCAGATATGAATTCCCAGAACTTCTGTCCACAATATTTGAGGTAATCACCTCTATCGGGTTTCATATTTCTACCATAACAACAGCCGTTAACGGCAATAACATGTAGATTGAAATTACTAGTACGAATGGTCTGCTTGGCCTTTCTAAAATCATCCAGCATCTTTCTGATTTGGCTACTATTCCCCCAATTTGGGCCTGACTTGATTGCTACAATATAGCGTACATTATCCTTGTTGAACTCTAAGTCTATGCCCTGGGTTGATGACTTCCAGCCGTTATAGACTTTCTGATTGACGAAGATAGCTAATCCCTCTAGGAAGTTTCCAAATATCGTCTCCTCTTGAGAGGATAGGTGGGCATCGAGCAAAGTTGTTACTAAGTCTTGAGCCAGCAGGATGTTTCGAGCCTTGAAAAGATAAGGGTTCTTCCTAAGTATAATATTGTCTAATTTAAGCCTTCTTATGCTATCAAGCCTACCTTTGTGAAAGCTACCGATGTTCTGTTCTACGTACTGGCCAACTTCGTCTATTTCGATTGGGCACATAAAACTAGGCTCCTAGAGTTGCCGTTGTTTTTGGCTTTCCATTCCTCAATGGCTTCTTGGGCTAATTTGTAATAGCTGTCCATCGCTTCTATTCCAATGTAGTGCCTGTTTCGGTTTAGGCAAGCAATAGCAGTTGTTCCTGAACCAACAAAAGGGTCAAGCACTATATCTTCTTCCTGGGTAAAGAGTTTAATAAACCAAGTTGGTAGCGAGAGAGGGAATGAAGCACTATGACCACGATTGGCACATTCAGTAGCAAGGTGTAATACATTCGTGGGATAGACAAATTCCTTGCCTAGCCAATTTGAAACATTCTTACCAAAACCACTTCCAACCTTAGATTCGTCTCTTATGAGGTCTGTTTCACTTAACTTAGACAATCTTTTTTTACTCCAATTGCCTATTGGGACCATAACAGCTTCTTGGTACATCTTGAATTTTCTCTGCTTATTAAACTGCAAGCAACGTTCCCAAGCATCTCTGAAACGATTCGGCCACTTACCCGGGTAACAATTCTTTTTATGCCAAATGTACTCCTCTGTCCAGAGCCAACCTTGTTTTTTCATTTCAAGGATTAACTCAAGAATGTAGGTTTGACGTTCGCCACCTTCAGTTCTTTCCTTTATGTTTAGAATAAAAGTACCGTCATTCTTCAAAACTCGCTGTAACTCGGAAGATATTGGTAAAAACCAATTAACGTATTCTTTTATAGGGATTCCCTTATAGGTTTTCTTTCGGTTATCTGCATACGGTGGCGAGGTAAAAATCAAATTGATGCAAGAATTTGGGAGAGATTTCAAAGTCGTTAAGGAATTCCCCAGGATTATCGTGTTAAGCTGTGGTAGCGTACTCGTTTCAACTGACATTGCCAGAACTCCACTGGTCTTTTATTGCCCAATTATATTTTACGCTATTTTCATTCTTTGCAAAATACCTAATTCGGTTAAGCATAGTCGTGTTATATTTGAACTGTAGGGGAAACAGTTGATTTAAGGGAGTCTGATTCCTTAATCATTAAGCTGTGGATTATCTGAGTAATACTCTTTAGTGAGTGTCCAATATCCATAGCCTCCTTCCTCGACCGACTCTAGCCAGCCAATTCGTCGTGATTGGGCTATGGCTGAATGAACAAGGTGGTCAAATGTTCTGTTTCCAGATGGGTCTCTTTGTTCACGTTCTGTTGAGGTAATTTGAAAATGTTCCGCTAGTGCTTCTATAATGTCTTGTGCCTTACTATAACTACCTGATTTTTCAAGATGCTCCCATAAGGCAACCCTCATTTGAGGTAGGTGGGGAATAGGCATATTACACCCCCTATTTTACAATTTCGCCTTATTCTATCACCTCATTTCAAAATGATACACTACCTAACATAGTAGGGTATTGACATTTTAGAATGTAGTTAGTACACTATTATGTAAGATGGCTAAGTTAAAGAAACGAATTAGGTTAGGCTGTCTGTGGACATCTAAAGTCAAAGCCTTAGATAGAGCCGGGAAGTACAAGCGGCGAGGCTACAAAAATGTTCGGATTAGTAAGGGATGTGGGATGGATCGTGGGTATTATATAATTAGGGGATGCCCTCCCTAAAACACTCCCAATAGCCACCTAGAAGCCCCACAAACGCCCTTAAACAGTTCATTAGTATAATTCACTATCCCCTACTTCTTACCCTTTAGTCTATTAACATAGTAAGGGGGTCTTGACATAATTAAGTAGTATCTTATAAACTAATAATGTCTGACAAGAGGGAGTCTTAGACATCTGGTACAGGCAGAGAGCCTAGTGTAAAAGCTGGGCTTTTTGCTTACTAGCCTTGATTAGATTCTTACGGTAGTAACTACGGGTTAATGCCCTACATTTAGAGCATCTTTTGTATTTTTTATCATCAATCTCACGACCACAGGTAGGGCATAGTCTCTGCCTCCGGTTTCTTGTGCGGTAGTTCCTGGCATTCACAGTGTTGTTATTATCCCTCTTTCTGTATTCTCTGGCGTATATACGGAAGTATTCATTGCATTTAGAACATCTTATATGCCAATCGTCTCTTTTACTGCCACATTGTGGGCATAAACCTAGTCGCAGTCTATCATCATAGCGTCTCATTGCCTCAAATCTTGTAGCCTAGCGATAAAGGGCATTGCTCCTTTCCTGCGTACCATTGCATAACCTTCAGCTATTGCCATGATGCGAACTTCATAATCTTCTTTTATGGGTACAAATTTACCATCTTTAATAGTTTGGGTTGTTTCGGTATAAATTGCCTTTCCTAATTTCACTCTACCCCTTGTTTCTTAAGTTTATCCCAATAAGGAGATAACCTATACATAACGATAACCTTGCGCTGTATCACGCTGTTCATCTTTCATAGCATCTTCATAGGCTTCTCTATTCCTTTGGTCGTTTATGGATTCTTCTTGAGCTACCATGATTTGATATTCTTCTTCTTGCCTCAAATCATCGGCACAGCTACCACAAATGGTAACACCTTTAGGGGCATCGTTTTCAATGTCTTGTCCACATCTGATACATTTCATTTTATTCTTCACTCCTCCTTATTAACCTCAGGATGATTCTCCAAGTTCTTGATTAGTGGTGGGAATTCCTCAAAGTAGTTATAGGCTATTGATAAACCACTAGCATCTCCAGCAAGTAAGACTGCTAGGATAGCTAATACAATAGGTAATGCGTACCAATCAAGGGATAGTGAACCTTTATAGGCTAGAATTGCAACTATGATAGCTCCTATGCCAAAGACAGTAGCACATAAAGCAAATCTCCTGCTCATCTGCTTGATACGTCGTAACCTAGAAATAGCATGTTGTGATAACATATAAGACATTTTCACTCCTCCTTCTTAATTTTATCCCAATAAGGTGATAAAACATACTACAATTACTTATCCTTGTTAACATCGTAAACTATCCAGTAAGTTCTTTAACTAGCTTGGTGTGTTCTTGCTCATAAATATATACCTTGTCTCGCTTTAAGCATTCATCATAGCAAGCATCGCATTGCCAGTGATAATCGCTTCTAGGGTTGTTGTTAGCATAAGCAGAGAGCCATATCATTTGATTACAGGCTTCTCTTAGTTGGGCATCATCTATGGAGGCAAGTTTATCAAGGTAGGTTTGTTTGGGTTTGCCATAATTGTCATTGCCCTGATACTTTGTGTCTAACTGTACTGGTTTCATTCCTTTTCCTCCTTCAGCTTGTTAACATCGCATTAGGGATATAGTATTCATTTTGACTATCTATCTTTTACTCTTACCATATTCTCTGGACATCTACCATGTTTATCTCTGAAGCCGCCACAGACCTTTTTATATTTACAGTGCTTGCAATCTCTATTAGTCATTGTATCTCCTTTAGCTTGTTAACATCGTAAACTCTTTTTATTAAGGCTTTTCGGGGCTTAACCCCCTCAATAAGTATCTTTCTACCAACAAGAACTTTCATCTCTTTGAAACAGCACACCATTGTAGGATTTCCAATCAATTAGGTGATTTTTTGACCCTAGCCTTTCTCAATCTCTCCGCAAGTAACTCTCTTTGTTCAGGGGATAACTTCTTAGGGACCCGAGGCAGAGATATCCTAGACTTAGGTATTTCATAGTCCCGGCCACCGAAGCCATTATCACTTAAAGGTTTCAGCTCAAGCCTAGTTTCAAGGTGCTTCTGCCATCTCTTGCTATAAGTAAAGATGTGAGCCAGAGCGGTAGTTTCGTCAAAGGAAATAATAGTCTCCCTCTCCTCATTGGTCAGTGGTGATATCCTTTCAGTCATTACACCTCCTTATAGCTTGTTAACATCGTAAGGCTTACCATGAGTCTCTGTATATTTAGCAAAACGCCTTATATCGAAATATCGCTCAGTAGGGATGGCGATTGCAATAACCTGGACTATAATACCGATTGTTAGGCAATGCGAGATATAGGCAAGTAGCCATCCTAGCCCAGACAATGCAATACTAAGTAGAATGAATGTTGGGGATCTTCCTCTCATGGCTGCCAAGAGTGCCTTTCTATTTTGGAGTTCGTCGTCTTGTCCCATCAGCTTGTTAACATCGTTGAGTTATTTCCCATCATTTATAATCTTAATAGCTTCTTCTACTGAGGCTTTGACTCCTGTATCTTCTCGGAGCTTACTTATCTCCTTAGAGATTACAAGCCATCTGTTGTTGAATCGCTCAATAGCACCTTCCCCTACATATCCCTCTATGGCTTGACGACAAAGTAATCTCCCTTGTGCCGGAGCTACGACAAGAGCGTTGGCCTCACACTTTCTTTCACCAACTTGGGCTAGATAATCCTGCACATAGTTCATATAGTGGTTAGGGTGTGAGGGCGAGGCCAAGTTCCTCCCCGAGCCTGTGATAAGGTTGTTAATCCAGCTTAGGTTATTGGCGATGATAAAGTCATAGTTGAGTCCGAAGCGGTTTATTTCCAAATCATAGGGGTCATAACCCTCTTCTCCGTCTTGCCAATGGATATACTTTAGATCGTCAAGGTTTGACCGTAGGAACTCAGATATACGCAAGCCATCAGGGTCATGGTCCCCACAATAAAGCAGTACACATTTTAATCCCTTATCCTCAGCTGCCTTAAACCGTCTAGCATATTCTGCTCTTTGAAGCATAGAACTCCAGCCTTTAGAAGTTGCTATTGGGATATGATAATCTCTACAGACTGGTCCAAACAAGCTCTTGAGGTCTATCTTTTCTACTACCATCTGGATATAGTAATCTTCGCCTTCCCACCAGTCAGGTGTATAGTATCTCTCGGCAATCAAGACATCATTTAGAAAGCTCTCGATAAACTCTAGTGGGGAGGATTCATTTGGTATCTCTATGCCTGAAAATTTACGGGACTCCTCCTCAGCCACGAAGTCAATAGGTAAGTAACCTCGTTGGCGACATTCTTTGTTTATCAGGCTTTCCACCTTATCAAACTCAGCTTTAGTGATTAACCCAAACTGCTCAAGTTGGTAACACCAACCTCTAGCTGAAACCTTGAAGTCAATTTGGTTCTGTATCTTTATTAGTTCTTCAGCAAAGGTTAAAATACTAGCCTCCCTACCCTTTCCGCGCTTTGGCATCTCTATCATTCCTCCCTCCTTATAGCTTGTTAAGATCGTGGGATTATTTGCAGTTATTAAGGAACGTAGGGACAGAGTCATTAGTTGGCAGTACAGTATTATCCTTTTCCCATGCATCAACGGTGCCATCTATGAACTTACCTTTAGCACTGAAGTATGTAGTCATAGCCCAGATGAAGAATCCTGCACATAGTACCCTTAGTACTATTACAGCGGTCATAGTAGCAACCTGAGATTCCCCGGGAGCTGGAGTTGGTGTGGCTATTACTACCACAATAAGGGCAATAAATAGTATAAGAGCTGTTACCGCCGGTATCTTAGCAGGGTGGTAGAACCTCCAATTAAAGTATTTCTCCCAGTTAAGCCTGTCTTTCATTATATACACCTCCTTATACTATCATACTATAACATACCCTACAATAACCTGTCAAGCCCTACACTGTTTAATACAATATAATACCCTGACCTGTCAAACCCTTGCCTACTGGAGTATGGTACTGTATGGTATGCCCTGTCCTACTTTACAATAATGCAATCCCTGTAATAGGAACAGGGTATCTTGTAAGGCACGATAGGGTAGCATTTAGGAGCTACACGCTGTTACTATATCACACGTTACATATACTACGGTATAGTGTTTGGTGGATGTATGTAAGGGTAG
>Ga0307428_1000831_pt1 | contig 17388 bp, 39 predicted proteins | sample SalMarWE160240MG_FD_202161 | JGI IMG/M metagenome (GOLD analysis project Ga0307428, IMG submission 202161) | Salt marsh sediment microbial communities from the Plum Island Ecosystem LTER, Massachusetts, United States - WE1603-240 | ecosystem: Environmental > Aquatic > Marine > Intertidal zone >...
CGTCTTTTTCAAATAAATATATCACAAGATCTTTTTCATAAGTATTAAATTCAGCCTCCTGCGGTGTTAGCTCCCTAATAGTCCTGCGACATGTTTCATCCAAAATTACACCCACAATTATTGCAGTGATAACCATTATAACCATGACTACTATGTTCCGCGGTTACTACAAGGTTACCTGAATGACATCGCGGACAAGTTTGACGACTATGCCACGGATTTGAATGTCTCATATCTGTAATTTTGTCTGAATAATGTGTTTTCATAGCTGTTCCTATTTAATTATCTTCATTTTAGCTTTACGCGGAGGGAATTGACAATGTGAATAATGTGCCCAAAATAATTTTTCCTCGTAATAGCCATCCGGATATGGCATGAGCTTAAATAATCCTTCATTAAAATCAATTGCCTGTAACATGCATTTTCCCGGTACAGTACCATCCATAAAATAATACCAAATTTCCATATACGATTTATAACTACGTTTTAGAAATTGTGATTCTGTTATTGTAACTTTTGTTTTATTCTTTGTTTTCATAGCTGTTCCTCCTATATTTTGTTATCGTAAACAGATTTACAATAAGTCCATAATGCTGCCATTTCGATACTATTATCACAATATTCTCCATTTGTTAACCATTGTTGTAAATTAATATTGATAAAATAGTCTTGATCGGGATAATCTTCTATTGTTTGAATAGCTTCTTTATCTGTAATTTTGTCTGAATAATGTGTTTTCATAGCTGTTCCTAATTAGATTTCCATTCATCAAATTTTTCTTCCCAATATTCTCTGAATGGCATTTCGTGTTCTTCAAATAATCTAAATTCAATTGCCATATTCCGGCTTACTTCATTCAATAATTCATCCAAATTCTTTTCAAACTCGCTTGCCATTTCACCAAATTCCTCATCAGTGTAATTTCCTGGTGTGTAATTTTGTAGAAATTTCTGTTTTAGTTTTTCTGTTTTCATGGCTGTTTTTTTGGATTTTCCATTATTTAGTCTATTACATAATCAAATATTTTAGGAATAGTAAGTAATCCCTCCATTATATGAATGCTTGTTGGTGTAACAATTGCTGTTACATGTGGATGGTAGTTTTCATTAAGATATTTAAGCAATGGTCCTGCCGCCTGTTTTAAATCTTTAATTTTTTGTTCTGCTTTTACTTCTTTTGTTTTCATGGCTATTCCTATTTAAAATATATTTCTCAATAGCATTAACTGATTCAAAATTTTCCTTTATCAAATCCCTATCGTTTGTCTCAACACCAAATTCATCATTTAAAAAATCAATAAGCAGCATCAATCCCATAGAATCAAGTAAGCCCTGCTCGAAAATCTTGGTGTCATAATCAAATTTTTCATTACCAATGATGATTTTTTTTATGCCCCTTTTTATCTGTTCTTTCATAACCGTTTTATAGTTTTATGTCCAGAGGTAAACATTCTTTCAGATAAATCTTTTCTTACATAAGCCAATGCATCGATCATATTTTCTCTTTCAATGGTTACTCCCTGATAAATAAATGAATTGGAGCCAACAAGTGTACCCTCCCCGATATGAACATTCCCGGAAATTCTGGCACCAGGCATGATGATACAATGATTTTCAATTACGCTGTCATGGCCTATTGAAACATTCATATTGATTATGCAATGGCTTTTAATTATTACATTTGTTGATATAGAAACATTGGAGGCAATAAAACATCCTTTCCCGATCTTTGCACTGGGTGAAATATATGAATCGGGGTTAATTACATTTACAGGATATAGACCGTATCTCTCTGCTAGGGTCCTGCACCGGATCCTTAAATTATAATCAGCAAAAGCCATAATATAACCCTCCGGCCCGGAAATGGTCAAATTGTCATCAAAATAAATCAACCTGCCGCCTGTCAGTTCTGCAACTTCTGGTCCCAACCCTTTATTTCCAAACACTATCATTTCTGTTTATTTTATCGCAAAATATGATCCTACTGTAATGATTAAAATCACTACTTTCCAAATTAAATAAAGCACCCCTGACCGCTGGAAAATCCTACCTATGAAATCATCAAAGCCGGTAGTACCGATATGCCAGATATTCCCGGTTAAAAAGTATCCTATGGCGCAATCATGAATAATCCATCGGACTATCCAAAGAATAAGGATCCATAAGACCGGGGACCATTTACTCAATAAGAAAGCGAAAAGGCCGCTAACAAAAACTATCCAGGCCAATTCATACAGATTTCCCCAGATCTTCCACCTTCCTTTGGATCCTGGATAAAGAAATTTAATAACCCAGTAATCATGCCTAGCTTCTACCAAGGTTACTCCAATCACAAAAATTATTAATATTAAAAAGATCCAGGTTTCAATCATGACTTAAAATGCATCGTATATAAACATCTTATAATTTTTATTCCTTTTTGCTCTCCTACAATCCTTACAGATTTTATGTACAGCTTTCTTATCTACTAAATACCAGTTTTCATCTGTTAATTCTACATCACAAACCCTGCATTTCATTATAATAAATTTTTAATGTTTTCCATATAAAGGGATCTGCGATAATATCATTAACACCTAGATAGTCTCTGTATTTTTTTACTGATTCAATCAAAAGATCTATTTCATTCTTGTGGTAAAATACAGTAGTGTTATTAAATAATGTACTATCAATGATGATAATTTCAGGCGGTATGGTATCCATTAATAAGACATCAAATCTTTCAATATCTGTATTCCCGGAAATATCTGTAGCTACTATCTTTACTTGGATGTAAGGATTGGAAGCATCCAGGATTGTCCCCGGTAACGGTTCTTGTGTAAGAGTGGCATTGCCGCAATTATCCAGAACAGAAACCGCCTGTAAATAATTAGGTAATTCTGCTTGGCAATCTCCATCCGCATAAAGGTATTGTGGTGGAATTTGCGGTAAGCAAGTACAACTGATTAGGGTAAATAAACTGATTAAAAAAATTGCTCTTTTCATAATTATTAGTATTTTAAAAAACCAGGCCATGCTGCTAAAGTCCTCGGTTATCTAACAGTTATTACCAAAGGGATGAAAGTATGAGTTTCATGTTCGGCTGATTTAATTATTTTCATGACCCGGTTTTTAATAGTTTTGTTCAATTTGCTTTATGTCCCGTTTTACAGGATATAATATTTCCCGCCTTATTTGAGTTTTTAATTTCTTCAACTCCCTGCGTAACTCAGGCTTCTGATCCTCCCCGAACTTATCCGTTATATCAAGTATCATTTCGGAACTTTTCATACTCTTTTATTGCTTTAAATATTAAAAAAGCTATTTGTGGAATTATACTGTTTCCAATTGATTTAAGTCTGTCCACCCTAGAGGGTATCCCATGAGCCACTCTACCCACGTTGGGTTCAGTTGCCCATTGCCCTTCAATGGATAGGTTTTCCCATCGATACATTCTTTCAATCCCTGAGTTTGAGGTGTTGGAATTAGTTTGTATCCCTGATCGTGTGCAACCTTGTCGTTTAGATTCCTGCTCCGTTCTTTGGTGTTCTCCCATCGGTGTCCTTCCCCTGTCCTGTAATCCCTGCTTTGTGGTGTGGGGAATATCTTTGCTATATCCTGAGCCTCTGGCGTTTTCGCTGCAATTACATCCTGTAATGTTATTTGATGATTGTTCTGATTCGTTCTCGCACCCCTTTGGCTTGCATCTGGAGTAGGCAATAACCCATAACCTGTCTCGCCTGTGCCACGCCCCAACGGCGCAAGCTGGAATAATAAACGATTCGACTGTGTATCCTTCTGCCTCCAGGTCAGATGCAACAGTCTCGAATGCCATACTGATGAACCCAGGAACATTCTCGAAAACGACATAGGCCGGTTTAATCTCTCGTATAACCCTAAAAGTCTGCGGCCAGAGGTAGCGGTCATCTGTCGTGCCTCCGCGCTTCCCGGCAAAACTAAAGGGCTGGCAGGGGTCTGAGGTGGAAATAATGTCAATTGCCCCCCTGTATTTTGTCCCGTTAAATTCTTTAATGTCCCTGTATTGCTCAACTTTAAAATGTTTTTTAAGTACCTTATTACAAAATTCATCTATCTCTACTGTGAAAATATTCTCTATCCCTGCCCATTCTGCTGCTAATAGCCATCCCCCTGTTCCTGAATAAAGTGATCCATGAGTCAAACCTTTTCCTCCAAATCATTTAACCACTTCATAAAAAAATGTTTATTGATAGATAACCTAGGCCCATTTAATAGCTTATCGACCAGGATCCGGTGATCATCCCATCCACCGACATAAGCGTATCTTAAATAATCCGTAAACAAATCAATTATTTTAGGATCCAGCTTCTTGCCAGGGTTGCGATCATTCCAATCCTCAATAAAACTCTGGATTAGTTTTCCGCTTGTTTGATATTCAATAATTTCATTTTCTGTCAAAATCGTATAATTCATTTATTTTCTTTTTCCCATTTCTTTATCATTTCAGCAATAGATTTCTTTTTAGCTTTATCAATAGCCTCTTTTGTAAGTGGTAACTTATCTATGTTTGAAACAATAAATCTCATAGCTTCATAACCTGTACGATAATTCTTTGATCCATCAAATTTTCTTTTAATAATATTGTAGTAATTCAACCAGGTAACAAAATTTTGTAGGGTTAAATCTTTATTGTAAGTGATTTTGCCATCAATACCCCATTTTAAAGCAGTGCTTATATCAGCAATCGTAAGATGTGGAAATGTTGATAATATCAATCCTTTAAATTGTCCTATTAACCATTCTTTATTTTCATCCCAATGGTAGTTACCGGTATATTTAAAATACCCAATAAGAATAGATTTAAGCTTCGAGTCCAGATCCGGTTGCTGGATTGAACTCACTCTCATGCTGTTTTTGTTCTGCTCTATCGTTTTGTATTCTTGCATTATTTAAATATTTTTCAAGCTTATCAGGACGGGTAATAAATTCAGGTGTTAAATATTTAGGGTTTTCCTGGTGATAAGGATCCTTAAAACAAGCTTCAGCGGCAAGTAAAATTTCTTCTTCAGTAAATCCTTCTTTTATCCTAGCAGATAATTGTCTTTTGAATTTATTAGTAACAACACTGAATTTTGATTTTTTTATAGAATTGAATTTTAAAAGAAAATCTTCCTCTTTACTCTTAATATTTACATTACCATTACCATTACCATTACCATTACCATTACCATATGGGTAATCATTGGGTAAGTTTTGGGTAAGTTTTGGGTAAATTTTGGGTAAGTTAAGTTCCTGATTTTCAGTATTAATCAAACCATATTTAATTAAAATTTCTTTTGCTTGAGACTGTTGGTGTGATTTACTATGTGGGAAGTTTGGATATTGCCATTTAATAAATTTCGGTATAAAAAACTTACCAGAATCTTCCAGAAAGATTAGGTAACCGTTGGGTAAGAATTGGGTAATATTTCCAAACTTTTTACCTATCCAAAATTCAGCTGCTTCCATATCAAGATCAATAATTCCACCGTTATCACATTCCAGCATTAAATAGATCAAAAAACATTTCTGCTCAGGTTTTAATTTTCTTATCCAAGTTTGTGATAAAAAGCTGGTATCAATGAATCTTTTAGCCATAATTTTAGTGTATACAATTCTAAGCTATCACCCCGGTCAGGAGGTAATAGCTATGTAAATCAATAGGTTAATTAAGCAGGCTTTTTTAATTTAATCAATGACAGGATAAGATCTAATAAGACCTTCATGGTAGGTATATCCACCAAGCTTCCTGCCACAAATCCAAGCCCGGCTCCATAAAGTAAAGTTTGGAGCCAAGTAGATCCAGCAAATAATCCAAAATTAAGCAGGTTTGTAAGGGCTGCCAGGATAATGGCAGTAACAAACCCCATCACCAACTTAACCCATCTCTGCTCTGTTTTACTGAGCCTGATTAAAATCCCTGCAAGAAAAATTGTAGTTCCTGCCATACCAGCCAATGTACCAAGGAATGTTTGTAAATTAGCCAGTAAATCTGTAATGTCAGCCGGAACTTCCGGATCCTGGGCCATGATCAACATAGGAGCCAGAATGAGAGCAATCAAAAAAATCCACTTTTTCATGATTAAAAAATTTAGTTAATACTACTAATGAAATGTTTGCAATTTATACTGTCCATTAAGCAATTCTTTTAAAGGTTAATCCTCCAACATGATTACGTTTACCAGTTAGCACATTATGCACACGCCCGACAGGTAATCCATATTCCCGGGCAGCTGATAATAATGAAGTCTGAGCTGATAAAAACTTTCCCGTAGCATAATTATACACATTAACAGGAATTTTAGGACTACCAGCAGTTGGAGGTTTTTCTTTTAAACCCGTTGCATAAGCATGAAGCTGATTCTCTGAGCTTGTTACCCATTCTAAATTTGATACATCATTGTTAACCTTAATACCATCTTTATGATTAATTTCAGGCTTGTTCTCCGGGTTGGGTATAAATGCCTGGGCAACCAGCCTGGCAATACGTTTAGGGTAACGGTTTCCTGATTTATATAAATGTACCTGATAATACCCTCTACCAGTAATACCAGGCCTCAGATACTTTTTACTTTTCAAACTATAAACCCTTCCATCAGGGGTAATCAAATAGTCTGGCTCGAAATCTTTAATAGGTTTACTGTTCCACCTCATAGCCCTTTTAATTTCTTCATTTGATTAAATCTCATCCTGTAATAATCTGCTATATGTTTCAGTTCAAACCGTCCCATTGGAAGGGTTCTGTTCTTTGCAATTTCCAGCCGTTCAACAATCCCTGGACCCCACTTTTTTACAAGCCCCTTTGCATATTCAATATCATTCCCCTGAAGGAGCCAATTACATTTGCGACATTGCCCATTACAATTTTTTTCGTTATATCTGGTTGACTTAAATTGCCTTTTAATAAAATGACCAGCATCAGCCTTTGTCCAGTGAATTGGGATCCCACAGCTTATACAGTTAAGAATTCCCGTATCATCCGAGTCCCTTAACCGGATATATTTCGAAAACCATTTGTCTGTAGTTTTATAATTCAAATTCTTTTGTCCAGAGTTTTTTATAATTCTTAGTGAATACCTCACCATGTTTGGCTACAAGTGCAGCTTCTTTCAACATTCTTTCTTCCATTCTGTTTAAAGTAGCTGCTGTCGCAACATCTACGGCAAGTTCATTTTGGTCTATTTCACCTTGATGATAAAGGTTCCATCTTATACTCAGAGTATGATAAGCCGTTTTTGTGTTTACACTAATTGGTAACACATTCTTTTTTTCTAAGCTCATTTTTTATTTGTTTAATTAAACGGAATAATTTTATTTGTTCTCTTTTGGCTTGAATTAATTCAAGCGGAATATCTTTGTTTTTAATTCTTGAAATACCATTATTTAATAAATTTCTTATATAAGTATTTGTAAGATTTTCTTTATTCTGTTTGTGTTTTTTTCTACTGTATTCAAAGCATTTATCTCTATTTTGTTCTCTATATTTTTTGCCGGATTTATGGCATTTATCTATATTTTGTTCTCTATATTTTTTGCTATATTCTATACAACACATCTTACATTTCGAATTATAATCCTTATAAAAACTATTTAATGATTTCTCCTCTCCACATTTGATACATATTTTAGTTTCTGGTTTTAATGTCATACTTTGGCTTTAATATCCTACAAGTTCTTTTAGTGCTTTATATTCAGCGACCGTTATTACATCACATTCGATATATAGCTGGTTGCCCTTTTCCATTAGTTCCAGGTGTGCCAGTACTTCATTTAAATCGCTTTCTATACAAGGAGTCCCATTTGAGATAGCCCGGATATTCCATACCTTGATTATCTCCGCATTAACTGCCTCTTTCTCTTTGAGTCTTTGTTCCAGATCCGTTACTGGACCCTGCCCTTTAGTTTGGGGATCCTCGACAGATTCCGGCTGTGCTTCTTCCTTTGTTTTAGCCTTCTCAATCAATTCCTGCTTGTCTTGTTCAACCTCCCTGAGTTTTTGTTCCAGTTCTTCTTTTTCCTGTTGTATTTTTTTCTGCTCAGTTTCACGTTCCAATTTTTCTTGCTCCGCTTTCCTTTCCAGGGTCTCTTTTTCCTTTCTCAGTTTCTCTTGCTCTGCCCTCTGTTCTTCCAATTCGATGTTTGCAACCCTATTATTAAAGGCTAATTCAAGTTGGGTCTTTGCCCAGGTAATATCATTGGAAAATTCCTGTTGTGCTTCTTCCGATACATTAATAAGCAGTATTTCCTTCTTGAGCTTTTCCAGATCTTTTGAAGTTTGAGCCTGACCTATCCGGTCATTCATTTCTGCCATCCAGGAAGTGATTTCCTCTTTCAGCTTATCTTTTCGTTCCTGCTCAAGTCTGATCTTCTCCTGCCGGATGCGCTCTTTCTCTTCCTCGAAGGCTCCCACGGAATCCTGCTGTTTATCCTCTGCTTTCTGAACGATCATGATCAGCTGATCCCCAGCGTTCTTTACGCCCCTGGATACACCCGCCAATTGTGAACAGATTATCTTTACTTCGTTCTGTACTACGGTCCTACCCTTACGAAGTGCTGTACGCCTCCTTTTGGCTTCCTCATAATTCTCCTGGGTGCATTCGATAAAGGAATTTTCCTTAACCAACTGCTTTAATTCTGCCTGGCGTTCCTTGAGAGCAACCAGGGATTCTGGTTTTAATTGATCAAGTTTTACTAATGTCATGATCTTATTTTTTATTATACTTTATCAAAATCGTAGTTTATTTTCTTTGTTCTCTGTAGTCTTTTGCTCCGGTTCTTTCTCCGGGCTATCATCCTGCATATCCGGGGAATCGGTTTTTGTCGGGGCCACTCCAAACACTTCTTCAATAGAGCTTGTCCCCTCACCTATGGCCGTCAGTACACCATAAAGCTTAACCATAACATCCGAATCAATGCTTTCAATACTGGCAAGCTTCAGCTTTTTGAGGATATCATCAGTTGCCACCCCCAGGTTTTCAAACTTCTTTAAAAGGGCATCACGCCTTTTCAGCATTTCCTTACCATCCCCGACAATGAATTTTTTGATTTTTTCCTGAATATCAATCCATACAGCATTAGGGATCAGACGGAAAATGGCATTTCTCCATGCTATTGATCCAGCGGCATTGCCAGTAACAATCTGCATATCCTGGGTGAATGTTTGTCCCTGCTTGTTTACAATGCTCCGGGATATTTCTGTCATTACCCGGTTGTTGCGTTCAATGTCGAATGCCACAGCTTGAGAAGTGATCTTCTTACCGTCATTTGATACGACTCTTACGGCTGAATTGATATTGCCATAGCAATAGTTAATAATCTCAGCCAATCGAATAGACGGCCCCTCAATCGTTTTATTCCCCCTTGGTAATGCATAGAAGCAACTTTCGGCTGTCTGATTCGATGATGTTGCAAGTTCAAAGATTTCAGCTTTTGCCTTTTTCATATCCCGGGGATACTGACGGGCGGTTGCAACGGCAACATTAATTTCAGAAGTATTGATTGTATCTAAAACTTCTACTGATTCAATAATTTGTAAATTTTCCATGATTATTTATTTATTGTCAAAAAATTCAAAAATCTTTATGCAATATGTTTCCATGATTTATTTAAAACAATATTTCTTATTTGTTGAGTTGATATATTGTACATTTTACTTAATTCTTGAAGAGAATATCTTTTATGGAAAGATCTGATTTCATTTACTTCTTTTCTTGTCAATTTGGCATTACTATTAAGTTCACCAACTGGTTTATTTATTAAGCCAATTTTGAAAGCATGTAACCTATTTTGGCTATTATTACACCATTCCAAATTATGAGCCCGATTATCAATTTTTATCCCATTTATATGATTTACCTGATTATAATTTTCAGGATTAGGAATAAAGGTCTTGGCAATTAATCTGGCAACGAATTCCATTTTTCCATTTCCATTTTTGTTGAGATTTAATTTTAAATATCCTTTATGTTGAAGGCGTGGCTTTCTGATATTACCAGGAGAACCTTGCCTTTTAATACTCTTAATTCTTCCTAAATTTGAAGCCATATAATAACCTTCATACCTAGGAATGTCTTTCCAAATTTCTTGTTCCATTAATCGTAATATTCAAAATCAATCTGTTGATAATAATTCGGTGGTGTCGGATAACCAATTCTCTGCTTTCTCCAATCTGGTTTTAAAAATATTGAGTAACCCGGCCATTGATTTTTTTCCATACAAATGATCCAATACTCTAGTAATTTATTTAACATCTGAGCTCCAAGACCAGTTTCGACAATACCACCAGAATGGATTCTATATGTCCATTGTTCAGATGAATGAATCAGAAAATCATATGGTTCCTCATCCTCCTGGGCTATCCAGTAAAAATCTTTCCATTTCCCTGTTAACAGGAATTCAAAAAACTGGTAAAAAGCAGCGGAGATATGATAATTATATTTGATTATTTCCTTTCCCCATTTTTCAGGTTTGGGGCTTTCTATCCTGGTTTTTTTCCAGTCAATGATTTTTTTGGCAGTCTTTAAATCAGTCCGGTATTTGAATTTTTGCCCCTGGTATTCTAAAAAATGAGATTGCTCAGCTGACCCGATTTCAATTAAATGTTGTACCGTTCTGGAAAGATGTGGGTTGCCGTTCAAAAGTTCATCAATCATTGATTCGGCAATATGCTTTTCAGATTCAGAGCATGGTAATTTTCCTTCATGTAATACTATTTCCGCTTGCATAGCTTCCTGGTATGCCTTAGAGTCCCATCCATAAGCCTTATTGGTACGTGGATTTTTGGGAGGGTCAAAAATGAAATATTCATCTTCAAACCTTGAAAGATCACCGAAATTTGTTAAGTTTTCAAGCATGGAATGGTAAACCGAACCTTGTGACATTGCCTCGGATTCTTTCTTTTCGGGATGATCCAGACAATACCTGGCATATTTGGGCGAAACCATCATTAATTTAAGTTTAGAGGATGAACAGAATTCCAGGAATCTGTCTGCATTGTGGTAATCCTCATTGCTTATAGTACCATTAACAAAAGGAAGTTTGATTTGTATTTCAGTCGAGACTTCTTCCATGATCTATTATTTTTCTCATTTCATCCTTATAAATCTTTTCATTGCGTTTAGCATGATGCCGGCCTATTGCAGCCAGAGGCATAATAATAAACAGTGTGAATGCTATAATAAACATCACAAAATATCCAATAATCATAGCTACTGTATCAAGTATCATGATGCTTTAATTAATATCCAGGTAAATATTCCATGAGAATAAGATGAATCTTTATATTCCCAGTCTGACATCATACACCTTACGATCTCGTCTGTCCCTTCAGCAGCATTGTCTTTTGTGAACTTTATGATCCGGGATTGTTTAATTTCTGGTTTCATGGTTTGTTCATTTGGGCGATTTCATCAAAAAGCTCATCAACCTGGTCCGGTGTTATAAAAGGTTCCAAAGGGGCGTTAAAATAGGTCGCGTAAAATTTTTCAGCTCCCATGTGTTGCAATTCAAATTCTGCATTTGTGGTAATTGATCCAATATTTTGAAAATATTCCAGGTCGGATAATGTTGCGCACCAACGGGAAATTGCTAATCCATCCGGGTCAAACATGTGCTGGCGTTCATAACCTATATGATCTTTACATTTACCACATTTACATAAAATCATTTCTTCCGGTTCCTGGTTGCGGGGGTCGCGTGGATCTTTCATTAATACCAGTTTTTAGCTTCTTGTTTTGTTAAAAAGAAATGAATTCCGTTTGAACATTCTTTCAAGGAATTAGGGTCGTAGCTGTCGGGCTTAATTATTTCTCCGATGCGATATTTTATTTTCTCCCCATGCGTGCCATTGTAACACTCCTTAACTTTGTGTCCTTTTGCATTTCTTATATCTAATACTTTTACAAATTCTGCACGACACTTCCTGCCGCCAAGGGCATTATGTCTTTTTGCTTCAGAGGGGATTTCTAATTTTATCAAGTGATTATCTTTGCCCTTTTTCCATGCGGTAAAGGAGCCTTCCTCTGGTATTATTTGGAATAAGTGTTTAATTTTACGCAGGTCGGCAGAACGCAGGACGGCAGAACGCAGGTCGGCAGAACTCAGGTCGGCAGAACTCAGGTCGGCAGAACGCAGGTCGGCAGAACGCAGGACGGCAGAACGCAGGTCGGCAGAACGCAGGACGGCAGAACGCAGGTCGGCAGAACTCAGGTCGGCAGAACTCAGGTCGGCAGAACGCAGGTCGGCAGAACGCAGGACGGCAGAACTCAGGTCGGCAGAACGCAGGACGGCAGAACGCAGGTCGGCAGAACGCAGGACGGCAGAACGCAGGTCGGCAGAACGCAGGTCGGCATAACGCAGGTCGGCAGAACGCAGGACGGCAGAACGCAGGTCGGCAGAACGCAGGTCGGCAGAACGCAGGTCGGCAGAACGCAGGTCGGCAGAACGCAGGTCGGCAGAACTCAGGACGGCAGAACGCAGGTCGGCAGAACACAGGACGGCAGAACGCAGGTCGGCATAACGCAGGTCGGCAGAACGCAGGACGGCAGAACGCAGGACGGCAGAACTCAGGTCGGCAGAACGCAGGACGGCAGAACGCAGGACGGCAGAACGCAGGTCGGCAGAACACAGGACGGCAGAACGCAGGTCGGCATAACGCAGGTCGGCATAACGCAGGTCGGCAGAACGCAGGACGGCAGAACTCAGGTCGGCATAACGCAGGTCGGCATAACGCAGGACGGCAGAACGCAGGTCGGCAGAACGCAGGTCAGCATTTTGTTTAACAGCCTCATCAACAGTATCCTTAATAGTATTGTCTCTTTTGCTGTATTCAAAAAGTACTTTACCCCATATAGATTTGATTTGAATTGTTGTTTTCATATCTTTTTATTTACATTCCAATTCTTAAATCTTTCCCATTCTCCACGTTTGGCAAATACCTTTGAATTGCGCTTTAAAGGATTATTCTTAAAAACTCTCAAATGACCATCCCGGATAGCATTATCAATAGTCCTGCGGCCATAAACTCCAATCATCTCAGTACGGTAAATTTTCCCACTCCGAAGACCAGAAGTTTTTAAATTCATTTCAACCAATTTGTTAGTTACCGTTAATCTATGTTCCAGACGGTCAAATCTTTTTATGATATCACTGTACTCGTTCTTTGTCAGCATAACCATTTCAAGCTCATTTATATCATTTACTGGACACATATAAAATATTTGTCAATTGTCATACTTGGTGAAACAAATGATTCCTCTTCCTTTTCAAGCCTGACTCTTTTGTATTTGGGTAATTCATCTTTTACCAGCTTTAATAGGGTTTGAAGATCAGTATTTAGATCACCTGTTCTTTTGATTTCAATCCTTTCTTCCGGATTCGGGTGCTGGTTGCTGTAATGAAGAAAAACTCTTGCCCTTTGGTTTTCAAGCTGCTTTCTAATCACATAGCAATATGTTTCAGCTTTATTCAAGGCTATTCCTGTTTAGATTCAAGTTTTTCTATTTGCTCTTTTAACATGCGGTTTTCGACCTTGAGTTTTTCACACTCTATTTTTAATTCCATTACTGCTGCCAATAAATTAATTGCCGTGTCTCCTAATCTACTCATAGCTGTTTCCCCTATTTTAACTTTTTATGCCTAACAGTACAGGTCCATTCCTTTTTAGCTTGCTTGTAAGGAATTTTTTTATGTGTTGAGCAGGACAACAATGAGAGTACGATTATTAGAATCAGTAGTTTTTTCATGATATTTTATTAAAGAATAGGACTGGCAGTCTGATTGAACCAATACCTGGCAATATACAACCAGGTTAAGGAGGGTACCCGCCAGTCCTTTATTCATTATTTAAATATTTATTGATCATATTCCTTTAAAGGTTAATCCACCTGTATGGTAACATCTGCCATGTAAAACATTAGATACATTTTGTTGAAACAATCCATATCTCCGGGCAGCCGATGATAACGAAGGCTGGATAGATAAAAATTGTCCTGTAGTGTAGTTATACACTTTTACAGGAACACGAGGCGACCCACTTTTTGGAGAACGTTTATTCAATCCATTAGCAAAGGCATGTAAATGATTCTCTGAACATGTCAGCCATTCAAGATTAGATACATTATTATTTAATTTATTACCGTCTTTATGATTGATTTGTGGCTTATTATTAGGATTAGGTATAAAAGCCATAGCAACTAATCGGGCTACAAGTTTGAAATAACGGTTTCCTGATTTATATAGGCCAACCTGATAATAACCTTTATGAGTAATACCTAGACTTAGATATTTATTTCTTTTCAAGCTATACACTTTCCCTGCAGGGAATATCAAATAATCCTCAAAGCCCTCTATATGTTTAAAATTTTTCATGACAAATACTTTCCTGTCCATGGGTCTAGGTTATAAACCTTAAAAACCTCATGTAATATATCAACTTCCGGGGGTCTAATTGGTACATATCCAAACTTCTTGTTAATAAATGTGGCTGTCGTGGTCCAACCGCAACGCTGCATAAGTTCATTTTTAACTGTCTTCTGCATTTTGGCCGGTAACATATCAAAACCCGGCTTGAATGGCCGCTTTGTTAATATGGTGTTCTGCTTTTGTGTTTCCATAAAACAAATATAAAAACAAATATATTAATAAACAAATATATTAACTATATTTTTTCAATCCTGGACCTTTGGTATAAACTTATCTGTAAAATAGGAAACATCTGATCAAGGGTTTTTGAGTTGATCCCGCTTTTACCGCGTTCAAAGTCGCATAAAGTGGCCGTTCGGATACCCAGGGCGGCGGCCAAATCTTTTTGAGTTATGTTAAATTCCCTGCGTTTTGCCCTGCAAAATTCATTGATTTTCATAGTATTTGGGTTTATTTTCTTAATCTCCATTTGTTGATAATCAGTTGATTGTAGTTGAATCAAGAAAAATCAACTAGAGTCAAGTCTTCTTCTTTATTCATTACTTGAATAGTATTTTTGATTGTGTATAAACTGAACTTATCAAAACAGTCATTTGCCGGTTTTGTCTGGCCGGATCGTTGCCGCTGTCTATAATTAGCTTTACTTTGTAGGTTCCAATATCCAGGTGCAAATATTTTTCATCCCATAATTGGAAGGTTTCGGAAATAATGGTTTCTTCCGTCGGTAAGTCAATGACATAAAGACGGCCGGTTGCAAAGTGGTTGCCAATTAGCAAATTTGGGTATTCTGGCCTTTCGCAGCATGCAAATAAAATCAACATCCCAATTACAATAATTGCAATCAAAATGATTTCATGGTGATATTTTTTCAGGATTTTCATCACTATTGGGTTTAATTATAAAAAACATGTTCTGTAACGCTGTGAATAGCCCCGAAATGATCTAGAGGTGCAATCCGTTCCCGGTGCCTGGATATATGTAATACCTCAAACCATAAATCCCAGCAAATAAAAACCGGCTGGCCTTCATGGATCAACTTACGTGTATTTTTGGTTTTGAACATAATTTCAACAAATATACGTAATTGAGTATTAATATTACCTATAGAGTTTATTAATATTACCTTTAAACGTATATTTATATTGGATCTAAATAAAAAAAACTGGATCAGGGGTTGAATTGAAATTTTTACTTATATTTGCATTAGTTCATTGAAATACCGCCGACAACTACTTTAAACAAAAAGATAAACCTTAATCAAAAAAAGCCTGATTGTGCTGGAGTAGTTGCCAGTGTAGTCAGGCTTTACGAATTTATGTCTGTCCCACGTCCGGTTGAGATAGTCCGCGATTCGATCAGGCAGAAATATTGAATCTACAGGATTTCTCGGAGGGGCTCTTTTTCTTGTAGATTCTTAAGCTTGTTCTGGGGACTTCTTACCCTTTCTTTTATTTCTTTTTCAGTGATATTCTATTATCAAGAATTCTTAGCTTTTCTTCTTTCTTTGAAATCGATCAATAAAAAAAGATCAATTACATTTAGATTATGTGACTGCCAGGAATGCGGTCGTTTTCCTATATGGTAATGATTATCACTTTCTTATGAAGGTATTAAAAAATCCTTTGCGTGTATTTTGCAATTATTACCTTAATAAAAGTAAATCAATTTGAATAATATCAAAGTAATTTAATATGGCAAATGTGGCAATTGCCAAGGCAATTAAAACATAAAAATATTCCTTTATAGAAAACCGTTTCATTGCTCTGCTTTGCGTTTTATCCTGGCTTCCCTTCTTAATTCCCTTCGGGTTTTTCTTTTTTCCGGTCCTGAAACATTTATATCTGAAACATCCGTTACCACGTTCTGCCTTCCCCGGATAACAAATTTCCCTACCCGTATCTCAGTACCTTCCGGTGCCAGCCATTTCAGGGCAATAAAGATCCCCAGGATAATCCCTGCCAGGGTAAAAAAACCGTATTGATAAATTAGTGTCATAATGCCTCCAATCTTCTGAATCCTAATAGCCGATATTTGGGATAAGGTTTAATATTAACCTGATTACCTTGGTTCCCACCGAGACAAAAGATAGATTTTTTGCTCTGCCCGGCATACAAACCAACATGCCCTTTCCATGAATCCTTTTTTTCTCTCCAAAAAATTATTACATCACCAAGCTTCGGATCCTGGATCTCTATACCTTTTTCAAGCCAGCTTCTGGCATCAAGTTTATATGAACGCTCACAACCGCATTTTAAGGCCACCCAGTCAATGAAAGCGCTGCACCATGCAGTTTGCTCCGTTTGGACCCAGTTATCGCCTATATCCTGAAAAAAAGTGAGTATTTGAGGGTTATTCTGTTCACCTTCTATCTCAGTCAGTCCAATGAACTCCGAAGCCAATAAATACATGGCCGTTCGTGGATTAAGATATTTAAGATGATCAATCATTTCTTCTTAATAGTATCATTTTTGAGAATAGCAATTATTGAATCCAACTTACTATCCATCTGATTGACTTCCTTTACGATTCGCTGTTCTTGTATAGGATTGACAACAGAATCAGTTTTAACCGTATCCGATTGAACGACAAATACAAACAAACTCATCAACAACAGTAACTTCATTATTTCAATAATATTAAAATCTCATCGAGCTTTCCTTCCATTTTATCAAGCCTATAAACAACTACTCCTGAATCATAAGCTTTCCATTCCCCATGCAATTCATTATAATCTTCTTGCAATACCCGCACTTGTTCACGTAATATGGCATCTCGCGAAGCAGCGGTCTTAATAGTACCTATCCATCCAAACGCACTGCCTATCAAAACGGCCAATGAAACCACTATGGCCAAATTATTTTTAAATCTTCCTGTACCGTTGCTCATATCTATATAATTTTTCTCAGTTCAATTTGAAACAGATTTTTTGATTTCCAATAAATCCTGGACAATAGTGTATTCATTTGTTCCA
>Ga0307428_1000832_pt1 | contig 17381 bp, 14 predicted proteins | sample SalMarWE160240MG_FD_202161 | JGI IMG/M metagenome (GOLD analysis project Ga0307428, IMG submission 202161) | Salt marsh sediment microbial communities from the Plum Island Ecosystem LTER, Massachusetts, United States - WE1603-240 | ecosystem: Environmental > Aquatic > Marine > Intertidal zone >...
TCAAGCTCTTAAGGGTGCTTCAGGAAAAACGCTTCGAGCGGGTCGGCGGCCAGCAGACTCTCCACTCGGATTTCAGGCTGATTGCCGCCGTCAACAAGGACTTGAAAGATCTGGTGAGAAAATGCCTGTTCCGGGAGGATCTTTTTTACCGGTTAAGTGTTATCAATATTACCATGCCGCCCCTCAGAAATCATCCCGAAGATATTCCTGCTCTCGTAAAGCATTTCCTCCAACATTATACGCGGGTCAATAAAAAGAACATCAAGACCCTTTCCCTGGAGGCCATGCATGTAATCCAAAGCCATCCCTGGCCGGGCAACGTGAGGCAATTGGAAAATGCGATCGAAAGCGCGGTGGCAATGTGCGAGGGCAACATGATAAAACTCGCGGATCTTCAACTGGAATTGAGTAAACTTCCCTCTGAAACAACTCCCGATTCGGAGGACTATCAAGGATCTCTGCCCCAGGTTGTGGCCTCGGTTGAAAGGCAAATGATCCAAAAGGCACTCAATCAACATGAGTGGGTCAAGGCTCGTGCAGCAAAGGCATTGGGCATAAGCGAAAGGGTGCTTTCTTACAAGATGGGCAAATACGGCCTCGGCAAAGGATAATGAGAGGCGAAAAAAAGGTAGACTCCTTACAAAAATGTTGGCTGCTCATTGATGTTTTCACCATGATTCCCTTCTCCGGCCATATACCTGATCCTAAAAAGAGTTGCTATTCTAAAGGGATAACCCGCCTTTCCTTCATATGAGCGATCAGTAGTATGCTTGGCATCTTCCTTGCTTCTTATTAGCTACAAAGAACACGAGGAGGCCAGAGGTTCGACCTCGAATCTGTTAGTAAGAAATGGAAAAGAAGATGCCGCAATCCGAGCTCATTGAAAAGCTTGTCTCGTATGCCCAAGAAAACCCGATGGCCACTGATACAGCAGAGGGGATAGCCAAGTGGTGGGTCCAGATGCCTTTAAAGGAGGTATTGCCTGTCCTGGAATCCCTGGTTGAAGGCGGTATTTGGCAAAAAGTTAGGCTAGATGACCGTGTGCTGTATTGCCCCATTCAGAATTCGGGTTCAAGGTTTCATAATGGTAAAGGAGCAAGGCTTCACCCTCCACAGGGCAGGCATCACAACAAGGAAGGGTCAAGATGAGAATCGTGGTATCCTTCATCGGTATTTTGCTCCTGCTTATTCTCCTGCCTGCGCCGGCACAGGCCGAGCCGGTAGGAAGGATCACCTGCGTTGAGGGCAGGGTAGAGATCGCCTCACCCGGGCAGATCGCCAGACCGGCACATATCGGCAGCGAGGCATACAGAGGCGATATCATCCGCACCAAGAGCAAGGCAAGAGCTGAGATTACCTTTACGGACGCCGGCATTATGCGGTTGGCCCAGAAAAGTGCGGTCGAGATTTCAGACTCCATGACAGGAAAAAGGATGAAAAGGGCGGTGATGGGCCTCTTCAGGGTCAAGATCGGCAGCGCAGCAAGTAAGTTCTTAACCATGGCGTCATTCTTGCGAAATCGTTGCGAGCTGGTCCATACCGCCGTTGCCGGCGTCAGGTGAACCGGGTTTTTTGCCTTGTATCAGGAGGTATTTGAAACATCTGCCGGCATAGTAAGAGCATGAAGCATTATACACACTACTGAAATATCGGTTCCTCACTCGTGGGCATCAGAGGCGAATGCCGTAAGCAGAGGGATGTGCATTCGTCGCTGGAAAGGAAAGGCCTGGAGGTGAGATTGGATCTTAAACATAAGGGGCGAAAGGCTGTAGAATGGTGTCTTAGAAAAAGCAGGCCTTTTATGTCCAAAAAGCTCCTAGGGGGCTTTACCTTGATCGAGCTCATGGCGGTGATTGCTGTGCTCGGGACCCTCACCAGCGTTGCGATCCCCGCGTATCAGGGGTATATAGAGAAGGCAAAGGTCGCCAGGGCCATTGCTGAGCTCAGGATCATGCAGATGGAGATCGCGGCCTACCAGCTTGACAGGCACGAGCTGCCTGATACGCTCGACGATATCGGGCGGGGCAATCTCCTGGATCCGTGGAAAAGCCCCTATCGGTATCTCAACTTCGCCAATGTTAAGGGCAAGGGCAAGATGCGCAAGGACCGGTTTCAGGTGCCCTTGAACACGGAGTATGACCTCTACAGCATGGGAAAGGACGGAAAGACGGTATCGCCGCTCACAGCAGAAGCCAGCCATGATGATATTATCCGGGCGAACGACGGGAGATTCATAGGACTCGCCTGGCAATATTAGACAGGGTATCCACGATGGATCGAAAGGCCTCATTTTTTTAAGAGCAAGGTTGATGAACTCGTAAGAAGTCTTTCTACCTGTCATTGCGAGGAACGGAGTGACGAAGCAATCTCGTAAATTCAATTACTTACATTGACTTAGATTGCTTCGCTTCGCTCGCAATGACACCGATTTCGACTTTTTACGAAACCATCAAGGTTGATGAATTCGTAAAAATTCCCACAATTATCTTTAGAAGAATTACAAGTATAGCGGAGTTCAAAAAGATGAGATACAGACTTATCATAGCAGCAGTGGCAATCTGCGCGGTACTGCTGGGATGTGATTCCAAGGTGCCTGAATCCATTCTCCCTGAGATGACGGGGGTGTGGAAGACGTCAGAACCGAAGTATGAGGGGTGTTTTTTTGAGATCAGAAAGGATGAGATATCATTTGCCAATGCGGCTGATGTGGATAGCTTTCTGATTTACAGGGTATCAAAAATCCAAATCACCACCCCCATAGGGGAAAAGTACCTTTGCACCGTCTATTACCAGGGCTATGAAGGCGAAAGGTACGAGTTCACCTTTTACTACGACCCGTCTGATGGCGGTTCGATCCGGTTCAAGAATCAGGTTACTATTAAATGGGTGAAAGCAGACTCGCCGAGTATTGATAAGATGTTGATGGAATACAGCGAATGTGAGTCTTGTCCAAAGAAGGTTGCCAGAAACATTCACTGAACATCTCCGCCTCATAGGAAACCGTAGGTATGACCATACTCTTCGGAATCCCAAGAAGAAAGGGATGAAAAATCATACTACGATGTGCTAGCCTGTCGAGTCAATGTATCTCCCTTTTTAATCAAACCTCCTTTTAGCACTTGCCTTTTAACCATAGTTCCGAGCGGCATACCAAGGGCTTTACAATTCCCGGGATCATGGTATCGCCATGCTCTCGGCCGAATGTTGTTTTCTGTTTTCATTGGCCGAGCCCCGCAATGGGCCTGTGAAGCTTCACCTTCTTCCGGATCACCATGGCTGCCCGCACGAGGGAGAACGAATACACCCATGGTATCGAAGATCTGATCCCTTAAAGAACAATCATATTCTCTCTGATCAACCTATCAGCCCTGCCGTGAAAATACACCCCTCTCACCCTTGCCCCCTCCCCCTGCAGGGTGGAGAGGGCACTATTTTCATGGGTGGGGGTGACCAAGAACCGGTCATGAGGGTTTACGAGACCATCAAATGTAGGCCGTAAGAGTGATCGTTGCTGATATAGTTGAACCCGAAATATGAGATTATTTTGTACAGCAGTGAATTAATCTGGCAATATGTGCAGCATGTTAAGAAATGATCCTATTAGGCCGATATTGAGAATGTGATACACTTTGTCCTATGTTTCTTTGCCGTAAATCAAAAACAAGAGCGAAGAGGGCCTGAAATATCCTTAAGCAGCACATGAGGAGATAATTCGCAGGCATATCCAAGCTTGATAGAGGTGTTTGCCAGCATATAAGGGAGGGTAAGGCCGGGCCGCTCTGTATTCGATCAGAACCGTAAAACAAGGGTGATCATGAAACGCATACCAGGCAAGCGCAGGCGTTCGTATATCGTGAACAAATCGCTCCAGTACAGGTTTTTGGCCACGATCATAATCTACTTTTTTATTACCATTGCCTTTTTATCCGTTTACCTGTTCGTTCCGGAGATTATACAGTTTGAGGATGAGAACCTGAGCGCGCAGGATCGGGCAGCCGCTGCGGACAGGATCCTGGTGTTTCATTCACGGATTTGGCCGGCCTCTCTTGTGCTTATGTGCGCTTTCGGGATTCACTCAATCCTCTTCTTTCACCGCGTCGCAGGCCCGTTATACCGGTTTCATAAGGCCTTTGAGCGGATCCGGGAGGGAGACCTGAGTTTTCAGGTGAGAATAAGGAAAAAGGATTACCTGCACACGGAGGTGGGAATCATCAACGAGATGATAGGGGAGATCTCGAGGAGACTGAAGAGGATGCAAACGGCCAGCCTCGAGGCCTCGAGGTCCTGGGGTGAGATCGAAAAGAAGCTCAGCGACTGGAAGGAGGCAGACAAGGAGCTCCTGGCCGTTCACCGCCGGCAGATCGAAGCCCTGGCTGATGCCGCCCGTTCATTCCAGTTGCGAGAAGAGGAGCAGGAGCCGGAAGCTCCATGATGCAAGGATTCGTATCATGGGAGATGTAGCAATCCATCGGCAACTAGCCGTCTATATAAGCTAAAATCTAAAGTTTTGTGCCAAGCTTTGATGTTCCGTGGGCAAGCTTATATCGCACCGCCCGTCCCCGCAGATGCCTGCGGGAACTCGAGACACGGAGATCGCAGAGGAATATGTTCCCCCCCTTTTCTGTTGATCCCAGTGGAATGGGCTCGCCCTGTTGAATCCTTTTTAGGGGGTTCCGCATGAAGGCACAAATTTCACAGGGCAAGCATTCCACAGGACAGGGAGGACAGAAAAGGGGAAGACCTCACGCTCCGAGTGGGCATTTTTTATATAGCAGGCCGTGCCCGAAGGGCATGAATATTTTTCTTTGTCGGCGTCTCAACGGCAAAGAAAAAAGATCAATCATCTTTGCGTCCTTTGCACCTCAGCGGTGAAATACTTGTTGTTCGATATTCTTTGGTTTGAGGCGAAGTTTGGCTAGGGTTATCAGCTGGTCTCAATGAGCGCTCCGGAAGGTTCGATACGGTTCGCAAACTCCCTCAGATCGCCTACCACAAAGTCATCCTTGGGCCTTTTTGTGTCTCGATCAAGATAGTAGGCCTGTAAGCCCAGAGCCTTGGGGACCAGGTAATCAAACTCGTAGTGGTCTCCCACATGAATACCGTCAGAGGGTGCTACTCCCATAATCTCAAAGATCTTTTGATACGCCTGAGGCGCCTTTTTTACCTCACGAAGATCCGAGGTGGCTGAAAAGACCCCGGCAAAATGGCGGTCGATATGTGCCTCCTGTATCTCAATCTCGACAAACTCCCGTGCCGCATTGGATAGAATGATCAGATCATAGTCCTGAACAAGCCTCTCTAATACCTCCTTTACCTCGGGGAATGGCCGGATTGTGTGCCTGTGCTCCTCCATCAGATCCTGCCATCTCCCTGGAAGCTTGAATAAGCGAAACCAGTAAGAGATATCATACCATTGCAAAGAGGAATCGCCGATCTTCTCATATTCGGCCTTCACGATGGAGGCGGCCGAGGGCAGATCAATAGAGTGCTTCTCTGCGTAAAGCAGGGGGATGCCTGTCTCCCACACGAGGGTGGTGTAGGCGGTATCAATCAGGGTGCCATCAAGATCGAATGAGATAAGCCTCTTCTTTCTCATCTTGCAAGTCTAAGCACGTTAGGTTCACCACAGAGGCACTGAGACACAGAGAGTATACTTTTTTCTTACCCGATCGGGTAAGAAAACTCATCCGCAAGGCGGATTATCCTTATAGTTGGAAACCTTAATCGTTACAGCTAGAGCGCTAATCGTTTTATGCCTTCCTTCAGGGCGGGCACATTAAAGTTGATGAGTAGTCCATATTTGATGCCCGTCAATCTTAAGTATGTGAGTAATTTCGCCTGATGAATGGGCTGGAGGCTCTCGCAGGTTTTTAGCTCCACAATGAGACGTTCATCAACTACTATATCTAAGCGATATTTACAATCCAATGTAACACCTTTATATTCTATAGGCAGTTCCCTTTGCCTTTCGAACGGTATTTTTCTTAATCCAGGCTCAATACAGAGACATTCTTCATAAATAGATTCCAGCAAGCCAGGTCCAAGGCTCTTATGAACGTCAATGGCTGCACCTATGACCTTTCCGGTTAGTTGATTTATGTCCATAAGCTCACCGATCACAAATTATAATTGTCCGCTGCTAGCGGACTGATTCTTTTCATTTGCCGCCGTCTCCCGGCAAATGAAAAATACTCTATCTCTGTGTTCTCCGTGCCTCTGTGGTGAAAATAGATACATAAAATTCTGTCTACTATTCATTGTTCACGTATCTTCGTAAATACTCCGCAGTGTAAGACTTGTTGCCGTTTGCGAGCATCTCAACGGGTGAGCCGGCTGCCACCACGTAGCCGCCCTTGTCCCCGCCCTCAGGCCCGAGATCGATAATATAGTCGGCCTCCTTTATGAACTCCATGTTGTGCTCGATCACTGCCACGGTGTTCCCTCTGTCCACCAGGGCCTGCAATACCCGGATCAAGGTCGATACATCAGCGAGGTGGAGCCCTGTAGTGGGTTCGTCAAGGATATAGAAGGTATGGCCCTTTGCGGGCTTTGCCAGTTCTTTTGCAATCTTGATCCTCTGGGCCTCGCCGCCGGAGAGGGTTGGGCTCGGCTGCCCCAAGGTAAGGTAACCGAGGCCGATGTCGCATACCACACTGAGCGCATGCCTGATTCTGGGCACTGCCGAGAAAAATTTCACCGCCTCCTCAAAGGTGAGACCCAGGACCTGGGCGATGCTTTTGCCCCTGTATGTGATCTCCAGGGTTTCCCGGTTGAACCTCCTGCCTTCGCATACCTCACAGGCAATGTACACATCGGGCAGAAAGGCCATCTCCGCCTTAATAGAGCCGTGCCCTTGACAGGCCTCACACCTGCCGCCTGCCACGTTGAACGAGAACCTGCACGGCCTGTATCCTCGTGCCCTGGCTGCCGGCGTCATGGAGAACAGGGTTCGGATAGGGGCGAGGGCGCCGATGTAGGAGATAGGCACCGATCTGGTAGTGAGCCCGATGGGGCTGTGATCTACCTCGAGGATTCTCTGTATCGGCTCCCATCCCTCTATGGCGCTATACGAGCCATGCCCGTCCTCTTTGCCTGCCAAGCGCCTGTGCAGTCCACGAAAGAGCACATCCCTGAGCAGGGACGACTTTCCCGATCCTGAAACCCCGGTGATGCAGATCAAGGCGCCCAGGGGAAACCCGACATCGATCTGCTTGAGATTGTGCTCCATCGCACCCCTGACCCTGATACAGGGAGAGTCATGGTAAGGCCTGAGTCTCGAGGCAATTTCACGGCTATGCCTGGTGAGCATGCGCCCGGTTGCCGATTGAGCTGCCTTCTTTATCTCCTCTACGGTCCCGCAGGCCACCACCTCCCCTCCCCCTGTACCGGCTCCGGGTCCGAGATCGATGATATAGTCCGCCTCCCTGATCGTTTCCTCGTCGTGCTCTACAACGAGAACGGAGTTGCTGCCCTCTTTGAGCCGCTTGAGTGCATCGAGGAGCATCCTAGTATCCCGGGGATGCAACCCGATGGTGGGCTCGTCCAATATGTAGCATGCACCGGTGAGGTTTGATCCGAGCTGAGCCGCCAGCCTGATCCTCTGCGCCTCTCCTCCTGAGAGGGTGTCGCCGTTCCGGGAGAGGGAGAGGTAGGATAGGCCGAGCAGGCTCATAAAGGAAAGCCGCGTGAGTATCTCATCGATAATCGGATCTGCGATCAAGGCCTCCTGGCCGGTAAAGGAGAGACCCTTGAGTATCTCCAGCAGGCCATAGGCTGGATATTGAACCAGGTCCCAGATGGAGTAGCCCTTCACCTTGACAGCCAAAGCCTCGGGCTTTAACCTGCTCCCTCCGCACACATCGCACGGTGATATGCCGTCCCCGATGAGGTTGTTCCTATACCCCATGCCTTCGCATGCCGGACAAGCTCCGTACGGGCTGTTAAAGGAGAAGAGCCTGGGATCGAGTTCCTTTGCAGCGATGCCGCAAAACGGGCACACCTTTTTTACCGAGAAGACCTCCTCCTTGCCGTGATCGTCAACAACGAGGAAGGTTCCATTTCCCTCTGAGAGGGCCCGGGCCACCAGGCCTTCCGGATCAGGGCATGGAATAGCCCCCATGACGAGCTCGATGTTATGATCCCGGTACCTGCTCAGAGACATCCCCTCTTTGAGGCCTCGCATCCTGCCGTCAATCCTGGCCTCCCTGTAGCCCCTGGCAAGGGCCCGGGCCAACAGATCCCTGTAAAAGCCTTTCCGGGCGGAAACCAGAGAGACCAGAACGGTCCCCTTCCTATCCCGGTATCTATCCCGGACCTTATCCAGGATCGATTCTTTCGATTGGGCCATTAGCTGCCTGCCGCACACCGGGCATTGCCGGGAGCCGAGCTTGCTGAACAGGAGCCTCAGGAAGTGGTAGATTTCCGTCAAGGTCGCGACCGTGCTTTTCGGGCTCCCGTGGTGTATCCGCTGCCGGATGGCAACAGTGGGAGGGAGCCCGGAGAGCACATCGATCTCCGGCTTCTCAAGGACCTTCACGTAGTGCCGTGCATAGGGTGCGAAGCTCTCCAGGTATCTGCGCTGCCCTTCTGCAAAGAGGATATCAAAGGCGAGCGTGGATTTTCCGGATCCGGACACCCCGGTGAACGCAACGAGTTTCTGGCGCGGGATAGAGAGGGTAAGGTTCTTGAGGTTGTGTTCCCTGGCGCCTGTGAGTGAGATCATGCCAGGTCTGATGGCTGCGGATCCGGCTTCTGGTTTCGCTTCTCCGCCGGGTTTTGTTCTCCCCGAGCCGCGAAGCGCCTCTCGCAGGAACTTCCCTGTGTAGGAATCAGGATGGACGGCGATCTCCTCCGGGGTTCCTGCTGCCACTACCCTGCCTCCCCCATCGCCTCCCTCGGGACCAAGGTCGATTACCCAGTCCGCGTTCTTCACCACATCCATGTGGTGCTCGATTACCAGCACGGTATTGCCCTGGTCCACGATCCCCTGAAGAACAAGGATGAGCTTCTCTATATCCGAGAGATGAAGGCCCGTAGTGGGCTCATCCAGGATAAAGAGGGCGGCGCCCTTGTGGGAGGGTCTGAGGAAGCGGGAAAGTTTGAGACGCTGGGCCTCTCCTCCGGATAGGGTGTTGATAGGCTGCCCGATCCGGATGTATCCGAGCCCTACATCGGCAAGGGGCTTGAGGGATTCCTGTATAAGGGGTTGGCTGCTGAAGAAGACCAGAGCCTGATCGACCGTCATGGAAAGGATCTCGTGTATGTTCTTGCCCCGGCAGGCAACATCCAGCACCTCCTTCTTGAATCGTGTTCCCCCGCATTCTGGGCAGGTGATAAATACATCCGAGAGGAATTGCATCTCCACCTTTTCGCTGCCCTGCCCTTTGCAGGTCTCACACCTGCCCCCGGGCACATTGAAGGAAAAATAACCTGGCCCATAGCCCCTTTCCATCGCGGTTTCGGTAGCCGCGAATAGCCTCCTGACGGGATCCATGGCCTTAACATACGTGAGGGGATTGGCCCGCGGCGTCCTGCCGATAGGTTTTTGATCAACCATGACCACATCCGCGATCCCTTCCAATCCGGCTATTGCCTGGTGACGCCCGGGGATTTCCTGGGAACCTGATGCGGCCCTTTTTATGCCCTTGTAGATGATCTCCTCGGCAAGGGTGGATTTTCCGGAGCCGGACACACCGGTCAGACACACCAAAAGCCCCAGGGGAATCCGAACATCTATGTCCTTGAGGTTGTGCTCAGCAGCACCTTCAACGGTCAGCCATGCACCTGCTTTCGGTTTTCTCCGAGACTCGGCAAGGGGGATGTGTCTCTGCCCCTTGAGATACTGGCCGGTGATGGATCCGTTGGCGCCGGCCGTGGGCCCGAAGTACATGAGCTCCCCGCCCCGCTCGCCGGCGCCCGGTCCGAGATCGATCATGTAATCGCTCTCGCCGATGATCTCTGGATCGTGTTCAACCACGAGCACGGTGTTCTGGATATCCCTGAGCTTCTTCATGATTTCGATGAGCCGGCGGTTATCCCTGGGATGGAGCCCGATACTCGGCTCATCCAGGATATAGAGGCTGTTGACCAGGGATGAGCCGAGGGCTGAGGCAAGGGCCACCCTCTGGAGTTCTCCGCTTGAAAGGGTCCTGGACTGACGGTCTATGGTGAGGTATCCGAGGCCGACCTCCAGCAGGTAGGCAAGCCTGCTCTTGGTTTCTCCCAGGACAAGGGTGCCGGCGCTGTCGCCCGGCGGAACCCTGATGGATCCGAAAAAGGAATTGGCCTGCTCTATGGTGAGGGCATAGATATCTGCTATGGTCAACCCGTTGAGATGGTACAGAAGGACCTCATCCTTGAACCTGGCGCCGTGACAGTCAGGGCATATCCTGTAGGTTCGGTAGCGGGATAAAAATACCCGTACATGCATCTTATATGTCTTGGTCTCGAGCCATTTGAAAAAGCCTCGCACACCGTAAAATTGCTCATTTCCATCAAAAATGGCATTTTTTTGGTCTTCGGTAAGTTCATCGAACGGCAGATTGGTAGGGATAGCCTGCTGGTGACAGAACTCGATCAGATCCTCATACTCCATACGGTGATCCCTCTCTGTACCCCACGGCTTTACGGCGCCCTGCTCAAGGGAGCGGGATCTATCGGGGATGACGAGCTCAGGATCGATATCGATGATCCTGCCGAATCCCCTGCACGTTCCGCAGGCGCCTATGGGGCTGTTAAAGGAGAAGAGGCTTGGGACAGGCGCCTTATAGGCTATCCCGCACTTGGGACATTCCAGGCGGCTGCTGAAGGAGAGATGGGCGCCTCCTTTGATCCATACATCGATACGGCCTTCCCCAAAACGGAAGGCCTGTTCAAGGGAGTCCATGATCCGCTTTCGTTCGGAGCGGCTCACAAGTACCCTATCCGCCACCATGTGAAGCGTTCCACTGCCTCCTTCCCATTCATCGATTGAACGGATGCGGCCGTGGGAGAAAAAGCGGTCTATGCCGATCATTCGAAGCTCTTCCCTCGCCTTCTCATGGCCGACGTTTTTCAGGAAAAAGGGGAATGTGATGACTGCCTCGGTTCCCTCCTGAAGGCTCCTCAATGCCTTCCATACATCCTCGGGCCCTTCAGGAACCACCGGCCTGCCGCATTGCCGGCAGTGGAGCCGGCCCATGCGGGTGAAGAGGAGCTTCACGTAGTCCGTGATCTCTGTCATGGTGCCCACGGTGGAACGGGATGTCCGCACAGAGGACCTGTTATCGATTGCAATGGCAGGGGGAATACCCTCGATGCCGTCAACAGCCGGCCTGTCCATCCTGTCCATAAATTGCCTGGCATAGGGCGAGAAGGTCTCAATATACCTGCGCTGGCCTTCGGCGTAGAGGGTATCATGGGCGAGAGAGGACTTTCCTGAACCGCTCACCCCGGTAATAACCGTAATGGCATTGAGCGGGATCTCCACGGAAAGGTTTTTCAGATTGTTCTGGCGGGCGCCTCTAATCCGGATGGCATCTCTCGGCATGATTCTCTTTTTAAGCACCTTGCAATCTGTTGAGGATCTCCCTGCCTGCTACTATCCCGCTGATCGAGGCCTGAACAAGGCCCCTTGAGATGCCCGCACCGTCTCCTACAATGAAAAGGTTCTTTATCTCCGATTCGAGGCGGTTTGAGAGTTTTATCCGATGTGAATAAAATTTCACCTCAACCCCATAGAGAAGCGTATGCCTTGAGAAGATACCGGGCGCAAGGTGGTCGAGCATTTCAAGCATCTCGATGATATCCTTTAGGTACCGGTAGGGAAGCACAAAGCTCAGATCTCCCGGCGTGGCGGCAGCAAGGGTCGGCTTGGTGATGCATTTCTCTATTCTCTTGTCTGTTGACCTTCTTCCCTCGAGAAGATCGCCGAGCCTCTGTATGATTGCACCTCTTCCCAGCATATTCGCGAGGGAGGCGATATACTTCCCGTACTTGATCGGATTATTGAAGGGCTCGGTAAAGGTGCTGCTCACAAGGATGGCGAAGTTGGTGTTATCGGTTTTTCTGCGGGCATAGCTGTGTCCGTTCACGGTGGTGATGTCATCTGATTCCTCGAGCACCACCTCTCCATAGGGGTTCATGCAAAAGGTCCTCACTTTATCATCGAAGGTCTTTGAGTAATAGATCAGCTTCGCCTCATATGCCTCTCTTGTGAGGGGTTCAACGATTGGCGCGGGGGCCTCGATACGCAATCCAATATCAACAGGGCTGGGTATGGAGGTAAGGGTGAGCTTCTCTGTCTGGATTTTTATCCATCCGGCTCCTATCCTGCCGGGCGCAGCTACCACAAAGGAACTGGGTATCACCTGACCATCGGCAAGCCTCACGCCGGCGAGTACACCGTTATGGGCCAGGATCTCTTCTGCCCTGCACTCGGTTTTTATGGATATCTTGTCGGTGAGGTCATTGCGCATGCCTTTTAGAACGGCGACACAATTCTCGGTGCCCATGTGCCGTATCATGGAGGGAACCAAGGTTAATCCAACCTTTCGGGCTTGAGCTGAGAGGGCTTCGATCTCGTTGATGTTCGTGCCGTAGACCTTTTCCGGTGCGCCGTATCCTAGGTAGACTTGATCCGCTTCTTTCAATAGTTGATCCATTTCTTGGGCAGATATCAGCTCATTGAGAAACCCTCCGACCTCTGTTGAGAGGCTCAGCTTCCCATCGCTATAGGCACCTGCCCCGCCCCATCCGCACAGCATATCCCGGCTCGAGCGCCTGTCCCTTTTATCGATATCGTTGCCCTGCTCGATGAGCAGCACCCTGTACGTGCCCGTATGGGCCAGGGTCAAGGCGGTGAAGATGCCGGCCGGTCCTGCCCCTATAATAATCACATCATACTCAGATCTCATGAGATCGATCACCTCTAAGAGTCCTGGGATTTGAATGCACGCCTATGGCCACCCAGCGGGCTCCAAACAAGCATGTCTCTAGACGTACGTTCTTTATTTACATACATACAGTAACACTGATTGTAAAGAGAATCTCCCTTGAATACGGTTGCGAGTTTTTATATACTTTCTCTGTTTAAAGGATTGAACGCACAGGCTACCGAGAAAAGGATGGATGATGGCACAGATAGGCGATGTTGTATTGGTATACCACAGGGATAGAGCCAGCTTTTTTGCCAGGATTGATTCTATCGAGCCGGATATAAAGAAAGGTTGGTATAACGTGCAGTTGCTGATCCTAATGCTTCCCATACGATCTGTTACATGGACCCTGAGGGAGGAATACCTTAACGGCATACCATTTACCATGGAGAACAATCCGGTGAGGATAGAGGCCGTGAAGCCACTTGCAGCTGAGCGCTCCTCCGATGATATGAGGGAAGAGCTTGCAGATAAGGGTTCACCTCAAGGCGCGAGAAAGGTGATACCCTTTAAAAGGACGAGGAGGTCCGACAAAGAAGCTTGAACCAAGAAGAGGAGCCATGGTACAAAATTGCCATGGGCACGAATACCTTCGATGTCGTGAAAGATATATTGACAAACGAGATTTCTTTGCATTAAACACAGTATATTGATGCCTGGATTTTATCCAAGGGGGGAGGAGATTCTATGCTAAGAGCAATGACAATATCTTCAGTAAATATGGATCAGGTAACCAATAGCCCGATCATTATCCTTAAAGAGGTCGAGGGAGACCAGACATTGCCTATATGGATCGGATTGCTTGAAGCAACTGCAATTGCCAGCGAGATAGAAGGCGTGAAATTTTCCAGGCCCATGACGCATGACCTTTTTAAGAATGTCATGGATCAGGTAGATATAAAGATCAATAAGATAGAGATCTGCGACCTGAGGGATAATACCTATTACGCCCTTATTCATCTCACCAATAGAGGCAAAACCCTCACCATTGATTCGAGGCCGAGTGATGCTATAGCCTTGGCGCTTAGAACACAGGCCCCCATCTTCGTTTCCGATGAAGTACTGCGGAAATCAAAGCAGGTTGAGGCTACCAGAGAAGGTGTACCCGCCGACAAGAGCGAGCAAGGGAAGAAATGGCAGGATATCCTCGAGGAGTTAAACCCGGAGGATTTCGGAAAGTACAAGATGTAGCCACACTCTGCGCACCATCCGGTTTGCACGCCGACCGCAAGAATCTCTTAAAAGAGGTATTCCATGATAGATCTCCATATGCATTCCCTGTTTAGTGACGGCGAACTCCTTCCTGCCGAGATCGCGAGACGTCTTGAAGCCATGGGGTATTCCTGCATTGCGATAACCGATCATGTTGACTCCTCAAATCTGGACTTTGTCGTTCCCAGGTTGGCGGCTGCGGCAGGGGACCTTAATAAATCGCAAGCCGTGAAGGTGCTCCCGGGAGCAGAGATCACCCATGTGCCGCCTAAGCAGATCGGTTCCATGATTGCAAAGGCAAGGGAGCTGGGAGCTCGCATCGTGATTGTTCACGGAGAGACTATTGTCGAGCCGGTCGCAGAAGGGACAAACAGGGAAGCGATCCTCTCAGGCGCTGATATTCTGGCTCATCCCGGATTGATTTCTTTAGAGGACTGTAGACTGGCTGCTGAGAGGGGGGTGTATCTTGAGATCAGTGCCCGCCGCGGCCATAGCCTTACCAACGGCCATATTGCCGGCCTGGCACGAGATTGTGGGGCAAAACTCGTGTTAAACTCAGATGCTCACAGCCCCAATGACTTCATGACCCGCCGATTCGCCGGCATGATAGCACAGGGGGCCGGCCTGGGAGAGCATGCCTTTGAGGAGATGTTAGGCAATTCGCGGGAACTGGTAGATAAGGTCCTATGAGTTAACAATACCGCCTTATGCCGGCAGAAGCCTTGTGTCTCAAAACCGTCGTCTATGTCTTTGAGCTGAGTTCTCAGCATCTATCCGCTTCAAGGACCCGCTCGTTTGCCTGCCAGCAACGTTCTCGCTTCCGAGGCGGCGCAATGACAGCATAGAGGAAGGAAATGGGACGAGACCATCAATTCTGATGAGCTCGTAAAAAGTCTGTTTACCCGTCATTGCGAGGAACGGAGTGACGAAGCAATCTAGTAATTTCAAGTAGTTGTATTGCATCAGATTGCTTCGCTTCGCTGGCAATGACATTAATGTCGACTTTTTACGAAACCATCGATTTTGACTCTTGCACTTTTCATTTCTTATTCTACAATTCAAACCTACGGGAAATGCATGGTGCTCACCTATCGCCGGCCTGCCCTGGCGCAACGTTGCAGGAGCATTATCATGCTTTGCAAAGATTGCGGCATCTATAGATATGAAGCCATTTCAAAGCCGGGTCTGGGCCAGGGTTTGAAGTGAAGCTTGGATGGATAAAAAGATGAAGAGATCCCTTGCTTATAAGATCGTCGGAATCGCAGTAGTGGTTCTCTGGGTCTTGGTGATAGCCGAGTTGGCGAGGAGAACGCATTACATATCAAAGGAGGAGGAGTTTGCCCGAATTGAGGAGGGGACGGCACAAGGGAATTCGGAACAGTGGATGGATATCATGTTAAAGGGCAAAAAGGCAGGCTACGCGGTCAACAGGGTCAGGAAGGTTGACGGACGATATGAGGTGAACGAAAGGATATTTCTTATCGTTACCTTGATGGGCTCAACGAAGAAGATCCTCAGCAGCACCAGGGCAGAGCTCGACGATGAATTTCATGTAACCGGTTTTACCTTTTCCCTGTCATCGGAGCTGATTAATTTTAGGGTATCCGGCCGTATAGAGGGGGATGAACTCTCTCTCAGGATGGGTGAGGGGGATGAGGGGGAGGTAAAACGAATCAGGCTTCCAGCAAAGCCTATGATCAATGCAGGGGTAAGTTGTTACCTGCGATCCAGGGAGCTTTCGGTCGGAAACAGCTTTTCCTTGCCTCTCTTTGATCCGATCAGCATGACAACGAATCCGGCTCTCATCAAGGTGGTCGGCAAAGAGGAGATAACGATCAACGGCGAGGTCTATAATGCCTTTCGCCTTGAGATGGAGGTTTTAGGAAGACCCCTGACCTTCTGGCTTGACGAGGGGGGCAATTCCCTTAGAGAGGAAGGCTTCATGGGGTTTACCCTTGTGAGGACTACGCCTGAAAAGGCGCTCGCCGGCTTGGACAGTTCAGCGAGGGCGGATTTTTATGAGATCTCATCCATAACGGTGGAAAGGAAATTGAAAAGTCCACGGGAGGCTTCCTATCTCGCGGTGCGCCTTGATCCACTCCCAGCTTCCATACCTGTAGATGGCTCAAGGCAGATTGCTGAGGCCGGGGTGCTAAAGGTGATAAAGGAGAGGCCTCCCTTTGCGGCCTCCTATGATATTCCTTACAGGGGCGGGGATAGAAAGCTGATGCCGTATGTAATGCCTGAACCGTTTCTGCAATCCGAAGACGAGGAGATACTTTCGATTGCCAGAGAGATTGTGGAGGGGACTGCCGAGCCTTATAAGGCTGCGAAGATGCTTATGGAATGGGTCTTTGAGAGCTTAGAGAAGACACCCCTCGTATCGGTTCCGGATGCGCGGCAGGTCTTGCGGCAGAGAAAAGGAGACTGCAACGAACATGCAACGCTTCTTACAGCGTTGTTACGCGCCGTTGGGATACCGGCAAGAATGGCCACAGGTCTCATTTACAAAGACGGCAGTTTTTATTATCATGCCTGGAATGAGGCATACTTGAACCGATGGATTTCTATGGATGCGACCCTTAACCAGATGCCTGCGGATGCTACCCATATCAAGCTTGTTGACGGCGGCATAGACAAACAGATACAGATCATAGCGATGATTGGAAACCTTTCCCTCACCATTTTGGACTATCTATGATTGCACTAGAGAACCTTACCAAGGTTTACAGCGGCATAACGGCTGTCGATGATCTGAACCTCCGGATCTCTGAGGGAACGATCTTCGGCTTCATAGGACCGAATGGCGCCGGAAAGACGACGACCATCAAGATGATGGCAGGCATCTTGAAGCCTACCAGAGGGCGAATCCTGATCAACGGTCTTGACATTGCCAGGGAGCCATCAAGGGTAAAGATGATGATCGGCTTTATTCCTGATCGCCCCTTTCTCTATGAGAAGCTCAGCGGCAAGGAGTTTCTCAGGTTCAAGGCAGGCCTGTATGGAATAACCGGGGATGTCTTGGATGAGAGGATTGACCGCCTGCTCGAGACCTTCGAGTTAACGCAGTGGGCTGATGAGCTTATTGAGGCCTATTCACACGGCATGAAACAGAGACTCGTGATCGCCTCTGCTATGATACACGAACCCAAGGTGATCATTGTGGATGAACCCATGGTCGGGTTGGACCCAAAGGGGGCAAAGCTCGTGAAGGATATCTTTATAGAGTGGGCAAGGAGCGGGTCCACAGTATTT
>Ga0307428_1000834_pt1 | contig 17309 bp, 24 predicted proteins | sample SalMarWE160240MG_FD_202161 | JGI IMG/M metagenome (GOLD analysis project Ga0307428, IMG submission 202161) | Salt marsh sediment microbial communities from the Plum Island Ecosystem LTER, Massachusetts, United States - WE1603-240 | ecosystem: Environmental > Aquatic > Marine > Intertidal zone >...
TATTTATAGCGCCCGATGTGTTGTCAGTCGCGCTGAATATAATCTCGATGATTTTCTGCAGGTCGGCCATTATTATTTACGCGCCCCGGATACCGGATTATCCTGATAGTGCATTGCCCACAGCTCCTGCTCTGTTTCTGTCAGCCGCCCCTGTGGAAAAATATCCGGTCTCCTCTCATAGAGGAGACCGCCCTGCAGCCGGCACAGCGCCAGCGATGTCCTTATTGACTGGTCTGCGTAGAGTCTGATGGCGTTTTTTTTACCTCCGAACCATCTCCGGCAAGCTCCATGATTGCATTTGTGACCGAATAGAACAGGACCGGGTGATGCTCCGCCAACCAAACGGCGTCTTGCTCATCGCACACAGGATCGACAGAGCAAAGCACAAGCAGGTCCATACGCCTGGCAATGTCCGGTCTGAGATCGCCACTGAGACCAAATTTCTCTCTGAACTCAGAGACGATCTTGCTTTTGCCACCCTTGGCCAGCGCCTCTACAAGCCCGTCCATTTGAGCGCGCCGCTCCCGCGACTCATTAGCTATCGCGAGCTCGTTAGCGGTTGGCGCCCTGACCGTCCAGGTCGGGCTCTCATCGCCATCCGTGGCGAACGCTGGCGCTGGTATCGACTTGGTGCGCTGAGCCCACCCGCGCTCTCTCTGTGCTGCTAGATTGATCATGATGCGTGATCGGTCCCGATCGTCTCAGCAGAAATCGTGCATGCTAGCTCAATCTGGTCATCAGCAGGAAATGTCCGCGAGACATCAAGCCGACCCTGAACGGCGTGGAATGGGTTCTTGAGCCGATCCGGATAGAATTGAAACCACAGGGTCTCTCCAGACAGACCTACCAGTCCATCCGTGACGCCATCCTCTGGATATGCCTTGAATGAGCCCTGGCCAAGCGAAACAGATGTTGCTGCAATCGTCTGCCCATAAATCTGCTTAGAGTTGACGGATGCGCTATTCCCGGGAGGAACGAAATCCACGCACTTCTGCACGTTTGCCATGCTAGCCACCGCATAGCTTGCGTATACCCGCTTGGGCAGATCGCCAGTATGAGCGAGCGGGAGGGCATCGGCCAGAGTAACCTTGCCATAGCGATAATTGACGACATCGATGGCCGGGTAATTGGACTCTTCCCTATGCGTGCCGGGCAGGGAGTAAATCTCGCTCGCGGTAATCGGTGCCGCTGTATCGCTGATAACACGAACCTGAGCAACCTCGACACTGTCCACCGGAATGTAAGGAGGGCCGCCGTTTGCGCCGCGCGTGGACGAGAATGCAGTCGTGGAGCCATCAGCCCCAGCCACCACGGCATAAGCGCCAGAGCTGTTAATGGTGATCGAGTTGACCTTGCTAACGGCAGTAGCCGGTCGCGTGATCGACAGATCGGTATCAGCCGCAACGCTTGTCTCTACGCCGTTGAGATTGACTAGCGCCGCAGCGGCATCAACCACATCGTTGCTCCCGGACACAGCGATTGAGACCTCGCCGCCATTGACGATCCCATTCGGGAGCACTTCCGGAGAATACCCGGAGCGCTGAGACCAATAGGCATTGCTTGAGGTAAAGGTTGTGTGATCACCGGAATCGGTGAGGGCTCCCATTGCATGGGATGTTTGGGCGGCTTCGTATTTGAGCCTGGCTTCTGATGCAGTTGGCATCTCATTCTCCTGTTAAGTTGGAAACAAACTCTGCTGCATGGTCATTAGGCCGCAAGAATCATTTATCCCAGTTCGGCGGCAATGTTCGGTTCGGGTCTCTCCGATGTTCTTTCCACGTGCGCGCGATCCTCTTTTTTGTAAAGCTCGGCCCGAGATAATTCTCTTGCGAGTCATACCATTCTTCTGGGTTTATCGGATTGAATTTTTCTTCTGGTTGCTCGTATCCTGCAGTCATTTCGACACCTATATTATGACGGAGCGTTTTCCGGATCGCCTCTGGCAATCGAGAATTTAACGAGATAGTTTACCTCTACGGAGACGATTTCCTTCGCATCCTCGTGGTATTGTGGGTTCGAGCCCTGGTATGAGATCCCCTGGGTTAGACCCTCTAGCGTTGTATCCCTACCCTCCATGATCTGTCGGATATCGGCGATCATCGCATCAATGATCGCCCATTCTGCGTCTGACTCGGAATAATCGACAGTCGTTTCTTTGCGATTGACCGCGCCAACGATACTATATTTCGCCTCTGTGAGTGATTCGCCATATTTCGCAGCTCCGGATTCAGATCCAGGAACAACGAATATTGACGGAACCTCAGCAGGATTGCCACGCAACAGCCCAACATTGACGGTTGACCCGATGTCAGTCCGATATCCACCAGCAACAGCAATCTGCCCAAGCATCGTCTTGATGCGACCAGTGATCTGTGTGCGTAGGTAGCTCATTTGTATTTTGCGAATATCTCGTTAATGGCCTTTTCTGTCTCCCTAACGAGATTTATGTCAACTTCCTTCTGCGCTCTCTCATAGAACTCAAAGCGCTTTGAGTAATTGATAGCCGGGCGAAACCAGATAACCGGAACAAATCCTCCGGCATCAATCCTGAATATGCCGCGCCAGCTTTTATCTGGCGCCTCCAGATATGTATATCTTCCTGCGGTGTTGCCTTCATACCCGCCCGTCGCCGCGCTGATTATTCCTGCCGGAACATTCCCATACGCATTGAGAGGAGTAGGAGTTGCAGGAACCCAAGTCCACCCTCTAGGCAAAAGCCCGGCTCGCTCGAAAATCTTCTCTGACCGCCTCATCCTTGCCCTAGTCCCGCCAAAAATCTGGACTCCGAGATACCCTTTATCATCTTCTCCCGGATTACTGGCGAAACGATCTTCAAAATAGACCCTAGCCTTCTTACCTGTTTTGACATCGCCCTTAGTATATGTGAGCGATCCCATCGCCCACGGAGTTGGCCTGTCAAGGTCGGCCTGCATCTCGAATTGTTCACCCTGTCGAACGAGATATGCCGTACTGTTTTGGCCCTTGGAGATTGCGTAAGGAAGTCCACCACCAATTCCGACGATCGCAGCCTTGACGGAATCTATCTGAACCTCTGGTATTTTCAGTGACCAGGTCATACCGGCTCAATCGTCCACGTCTGCATGTGCTCGTTTGTCGGCTCGACAAGCTCTTGTAGGGACCAAGATGTGCCGTCAACTGTTCGCGTGATAGTGTCGCCACGGTATGGCGAGCCAACATCATCGACAATCAGCGTAGCGACTATACGAGGCGCGCTAATCGTCACGGCAGAAATGGTAATCCCAACATCGCGCTTGATAACTGCATACGTCGAAACATCGCCAGCATAGCCGGAGAACGTTATCGCATCTCCAGCTAGCCTGATTCCATCGCGGACGGATGCTTGAATTATGCTGTACATGCCAGAATATCTGTTTAGCTATTATTCGTCAATTCGCATCAGAAGCAGCAGAATCCCCGGCTGCCTCAATTCCGCCAGCATACGTTTCTTCATATTCATTTATTCCTCGATCCTTGAGCCAAGTTCGCCAAACAGCCTTGAGCTTTTGGATGTAAAATTTGCTCTTCTCAGAGTTAGTGATGTTATCGGGATCTGCCGCAATCGCCTGGCACGCCTGTAGGAAGTGAGCGCAAATTCGATCCCGAATCCTATCGAGCTTATCGGAGTCGGCTTGCACAGTATCGTCGAGCGTACTGTTTTTGAAATTAGCAACAATCACTCCGTAGCGGTTATTCATGCCGCTCTCCGGGGTATATGTTGTGGCATAGGCTGCAGAATATGCAACGGTCATGAGCAAGATCATGCCGAGCATGAACCAAAAATACGAAATAACAGCTGCTAGTTTCTTCATTTCTGTTTGCCCAAATTAAGAGCCGTCACAAACACCATCAGCATCAATACTGCATGATAATGTCCCATTCAGCGCAGTACATTCAGTCCACCCGGCATCGTCTGTGTCCCGAATCATCAAACATCCTCCAGTAGCACCGTCAAGCTCTGCCGCTCCATAGCTGGAACCACCGTCTATATCAAGCTTGTTAGATGGAGAGGTGGCGCCGATACCAACGTTGCCAGAGTAATCTATAGTCACTCTCTGAGCGGTTGGAGATACTTCATCGGTCGTCCAAAATTGTAGTTCTGTAGATTTTGTCCCAGTTGCCGCCGCCCGAATCAGCGTTCTTCTGGATACGCTATGCCCAAACTGAAATTGTAGACCCGGATAATTAGAGGTATCGGTTGTTTCGAAAATCAGCCTTGATGTAAACGCACCGTTGTCGTAAACATGCAAAGCCGCCCCCGGATCGGTGGTGCCAATTCCAATTCTTCCAGAGCTCGTATCAACAAACAGATCATCAGTGTTTACACTGAAGTCGCCATCAGTAGCACCAGTTAGGTCAATATTGAAATCGGCATCAGTGCCAAAACAAGATAGCGCTAATGCGCCATCAGCAGCAGAGACCCACGTGCAGTAGTTCGAGCCATCGTATCCTTGATTGAATGTATACGTGGAGTCATCGTAAGTGAACGTAGATGCAGCTCCCAAAGCTCCAGAATTGTTATACTGAATCTGCGTATCAGACCCTGCTGGGTTTACATCGCACGACCCACTAGAGCAAGAAAGGTTTGTTCCTCCCGCTCCGTTTATCTCGCCCTGCACGTAGGCGGTAGTTGCGACGCTGGTATCGTTATCATCTGCGCCGGGAGTGGTTGCAGTAGCAGAGCCAAGCTCCCAGCCCGTTACAGTGACACTATCCGCGATAGTCGTTGCGAATGAGCCTGTGCCCGACCCAGTTACGTCACCAGTAAGTGTGATGGTCTGATCTCCGGAGTTCGTCCCTGAAAGATCAAGAAGCCCCTTCATTGCAGCGTAGTTAGCGGCGGTGACAAAGCTTTGAGCATTTGCCGATGGCGTTAGCCCCGCCCAAGTCGTCAAGTCGGCGTCATATGCCTGAACATCAGAACCAATCGTTACGCCAAGCGTAGCCTGCGCCGTAGATGCATCTGCATCGTCAATCAGTGATGACCCAAAAGCAGAAATTCCCTTCACGAGGGCAATCTCAGCGAGAGATGGATACGTCGCTACAGCAAGCGACTGCAGGTTTTTTGATGCATCAGTAGCAATGAGCTCTGATGCTGTCAGACCATCTCCATTTATGTTTCCAGCGAACGTAGCGGTTTTGTCGGGGCTTATAGTGAGGGCCGTAGCGGGGTTAGCAGTGCCGTCTGCCGAAACCTGAAGCAGCAGGCTAGTTGGCATATCCCCTACGCCCGGGGTCCCGTCTACCCTAGCTCTGATGCGTGCGCCCAGATAATACGAGGCGGTGTTCCAGCCTCCGAACATGACCTCGCCGATATCATCTGTGTCGATCACATCACCGTGCGACGAGTCGTTGCTATGCGAGCGTACCAAGAGGAGCTGGTTAGCATCCGATGTGGAGTGGCGGTGCAACACAAGCTCTGCGTCGGGAGTGCCGCCAAAATCGTTGATCTTCGTGACCGCGGTATAAGAAGCCCCGTTCAGCTGGATCGACCCAGACTCGTCACCAGGATCTCCGATGTTGAATTCTCCGGTAAATGTCCAGTCTCCTGTGATTGTTGGGCTACTACCCGCAGATAGATAACCAGCAGATGCATGATCCCCCCACCCGTAGGCCGTATCCCAATGAGTTACCTGATCGGTAGTGATTCCGTAGCTCGGGCTCAAGGCCCAAACCGGATCGGTCTCGGTCTGAAGATAGGCTGCCGCGGTGTTCTCTGCCTCGGTCCAAACGTCGAAGCAGTTCTCCACAGCGCCCGCTGTGTCTACCCCAAGGGGCGAATTACCAGGCGAGCAATTAGCTCCATTTGCAGCGAGCGCCCCAGCCGTATCTACATCGCCACCAGAGACAGTCAATGCCCCGTCTGCAGCCAAACTCGCATCGCCACCAACAGTTTGTGTAGTGATGGTGCCATCAGCCTGCTCTACTGGGATGTCTCCAGCAGCCCCAAGGGCCAATCCGGGAACCAACGACAGCAGAAAGAGAGTCTTGTTCATGGGTTGATAATCTTCTTGGTTATGTCCACCCACGCCCCATCCTTGAAAGCATAGTAACTTCCGTCTGATGGAGGAGCGACGGGAAGGCCAAGCGCTGCTATTACGTCGTCCCTAATCGCGCCTGCAGTGGAAGATCCAGGAGTTATCACGCCACCAGCCAGGAATGTTGCCCAGTCAAGCGCACCGCCTGAGCCAACATTCGTGCGGACTTTCTCGCGGAACCTCGTTGATCTATGCAGGATCGTGATCAGATAATAAGTGTCCGCGGAAGCAGCCGCACCGGCAGGAGCAATTCCCTCGATCTCCTCATTAGGCCAAATCTGAATGATCTGCGACTCATCAGACATCGTCACCTGTACCCGGTCCATGATCGGATCACCGTCTGGATCAGTCAGTCCGGTAACGCGCCTGTTGTACTCATCAACCAAATCAATCGTGATATCGACATCAATCCCTGTGCCCGACGGGTCAACAAATGGCTGGATAGTGAGTGATCGCGATGACATCGGATTTAGGATGCAGATCGAATGGCGGACTCGAATGCGCGAGCATATCCAGCAATGTCTGAAGCCCGGTCCATGCCATTAACGATGCGCCGGGCATGCAAATAGTCGGCCCTGGAGCCATCGATATAATCGCGTAGACACTTTCCTGTGTAGTCGCCATCGCGCATACCCAAGACGCAAATCAGCGCAGACGTTTGTGGGTCCAGCGCCATGCTCGGATCATCATGCACGGCATATGGCACGAGGGTTGGGCGCAGAGGGTGATGTACCAATTTTTCCTGCTGGCGCACATAGTTATGCTCGTGGGTAAGCTGCACGTCACCGCGGCCGAACCAGGACCTTCCCTTGGCATCTGGGCGCCAGTAAGGATGCTTGACCCATGTGAGCTGGCCTTTGGACCAGGCATAATCTAGTCGGCCGATAGCCTGCCTGTCGCTGTCCGCGAATGTCTCGCGCACAGGCTGCATGCGTTGCCCGGTCTCGTGATAGACGGTTGCTAGCACATAGGCGGTCTGCTTGATGGACAGCTCTGCCCTGGCGCATAGGTCGCTGATACGCTTGATACCATCAACCTGGGATTGACTCAGGCTCCCTCTGAATAGCTTCTTCCGAACAATCGCGTAGAAGACAGCGCTTTCTGCTTTTGGATGATCGCTCATTGTTTTATGCATTATAAGCCAATTGCGTGCATAACGACAGTAGCTGCTACAAAAAGAAACAGCACGAGAGCGTAGATCAAGCATGATGCGAAGGCGACATAAGCGGCAGCCAAGAAGGTTGACCCGAGCTTGTACATAGTCTGCTTATCCTCTCGATGGGTGCGTTTGATACCGGGGCGAAACACCGCATCTCCGAAATGAAACGGTCGACTCTTGGTCATTATCACCGTCCCCACAGGCTCAGCAGGTTGTTGATCTGCACGGTCACATTGATCAGCGACTGCGCAATACTCTCGAAGGCTTCCCAGGTCATCGCGATCTTCGGCGAAGCCTCGAATTCTTCCTTCAGCCACTCCAACACGAAGTCCTTCTTCTCCCCGCCGGCCTTGGAGTCAGGCACAGCCTGCTCGGCAACCTGCACCAGCTCAGCGATGATCGGACGCACAGTCTTGATAATCTGTATGACAGTAATGGCAGTTCCGATTGCGGCTGTTGCAGACATTTGTTTCTCCTCGTCAATACGTTAATAGGTGCATTTGATACCGGGGCGCAACACTGACCATTCAATTGATCCCCATGAATCTTTCGTAATCCCCCGGCTCTTGACGACCTCTTTGATCACCGAGGTCAGCGCTCCCCCCGTTCCCGAGATGGTTGGGGCGCACTTGCTTAGAGTCAGACGATCCCTCGTGGTCGCGCATCCCGACAATAGGATGAGCAGGCAAAGGATCAGAGGTAGTATCGATGGACGCATCATTCTGAAGGTCCTCCAGCCCTTGGGTGATAGCCTCGCCCCAGCCAACCTTACGGGAGGTCGCCCAGGTGCTCCAGGCGTGATAGGCGGCGAATGCGACCCATGCCGCGGCAGTTGCTATCATTACCGTGAGTGATTGGCTTATGCCGTAGCATTGGTCGTCTACTGCGCACGCAACCTCTCTGGCGGCCATCCCGAATGCTACAAAATTCACGATGGCGACCTGCAAGCGCTTTACGCGCACCGGATTAGCTACAATCCTGCCCTTTTTGATCGCCTTAGTCCCGGCAGCAATCAGCTTGATCGGATTCATTCAGAAGCCTCGATACCAACAGTAATCAAATAAAATATCTTCACAAACCACCAAGACCGTATCGGCTGCGTTGTTTCTCGGCATCGAGATGTCCCTCGATCCTTGATACCTCTCCTTCAACAGCGCGTAGCCTTGAGTCGATGGCGCTGAGCTCGCCTTCGCGCTTGTTATGATCTGAAAGGATATGTGTGAGAACAGGGTCAACAGTAGTCCAGCGCCAACGCCATAGCTCACCGTGCGAAACAATGAGAGTCCAGAGCGCGGCAACAAAAACCCAAGCGACCTTCTCGATATGCCTTTCGTAGAAGCATTCGAGCAACTCTTTAAGCCTGTCCTTGAATCTTCCCGGCATTGAGGCATATCCTGGCACTCACCGAATTCATTATTTATCAATGCCACCGCGGATTCATTGACGAATCCGCGCTGGTTAATGACATTTTCACAGAATTACGCGGTGATATTACCCAGCGTATACAGCGCGCCGGAGAAGATCACAGCCTCATCAACATGATGCCGCGCCCGGTAAATCTCGGACCTGATCGCCTCCTCCCTGTACTGCTCCACGACCAGCTCCTGCGGAGAATCCTCGACCCACAGGAACGTCCGTCCATAGACCGGCTCTCGCAGCCGCTGACCGCCGTTGGATACGCGCACCAGGGAGAAATACTCATCGTCCCAAAGGTCAGAAATCGAGAAGGACTGGCCTTTCTTGGCGCTGTCCTTGACGGCACCGCCGACGAAAAGCTGATCCAAACCGAAATACTGAGCGACCATTCGCCTCTGAGCATCAGCAGGCATCAGCTCAATCGGAGTGGTGTACTGCAGCTTGTCCTGTAGCTCCGCCGTTGAGAGGAGGTTCTCGAAGACCTTCAGGCTACATACGCCAGCGTTCGGGACTAGCCCTGATGCTGCGCGCATCGCCTGCTTGGCTACCTTGACATCGTCGTATGGAGTGGCACTGGCCGCTGTAGACCATTCGGTGGAGACCGACGAGTCAGCGCTAGCCTGAACGAGAGACTGCACTCGAGCCTCATGCGCTCGCAACACGTTATCTACAGCAATCTCGGTTGCGATCACTTCGGCATCGAAAAATCGCCGATAGAGCCGCGCCTCAACATCATCGACAGGCTGCTCGAAACCATACTCCAAGCAGGAGTACGAGCCAGTTTCAAACTTCCAATCTCCGCGGTTATAGGCGCCCTGCGCAGTGCGTCGCACGTCCGGAATCTTGAGCAGCGACTCAATCGGGATTACCGGATAGTCCGCTGACTGATCCGCTACCTCGAAAACAGGCATGATGTCAAGCCCGATGAATCCGCGCTCGGACTCGGCCATCATGTACTCATAGGCAACGCTCCCGAGGTCGGGGCGCTGCACAGTCGTAGAAGAAGTCGGCCTAGGCATCGTAGTTACCCCCTTATGCCGTTAGAATGGCGCGGGTGTACTCGACCCAAACGCCGTAAATGTAAACGGCATCACCGTCATTGGTGCCGCCGAGAGTGAAGACCGCCGTGAGAGCGCCTGGTGCAGCCAGAACACCGTCGTTGCCGCATGTGAAGGTAAGCTCAGAGGCTGCCTGCGTGATCGCCTGAGCGGCGGTATCCTGAATGTCCGCATTCCCAGTATCGCCAGCCGCGACCGGATAGACCTCGCAATCCAGCGTGAGCGAGTCATTGTCAGCGCTCTTTCCAGCCAAAACGTGGATGACCACATCGGCGGAATCATCGAGGTCCTGGGGAACGGGAACCTGAAAGGCGAACGTCTCAGCCGTTGCATTGACCGGAATGTCGAGAACCTGCTCGGCGTTCGACAACTGAGCGAAGCCGGGAGTCGTCGTCTCCTGCTTGGTGAATGCCGTGCCGTCCTCGTAGGTAAGGGCACCAAGCGGAACCGGAATGGTGGCCTGGGCAGTGAGTAGGTCCTGGTAGATTTCGGCCAGAGCCGCTTCTACCGTAGCTGCGGAGGTAAAGCCACCAGAGTCGGCAACAGACACCGTGCCGGCAGTCGTCGACAGTACCGCAAACGGAGCCATCTCGATGATGTCTCCAGTTGCAGTAGCAGCCTCGACAGCGATGCCGATCGACGAGCCCGATGCCGTGTCGCTTACCTTGCCGGATGCCGCGCCATAGAGCACGGCGCCGCGGGCGAAGGAGTCAGCAGCAACCACCTCAACCGTGCCGGGGGTCGCAGTGATCTTGACGGTAACGGGAGTGCCGTCGACAACCGCAAATTGTGTTACACCAATATGTTGCTCGCCAGCACCGGCAGCAACAACCTCTGGCGGGTCCATTGTGGTCCCGCCCTCGATCTTGACTCGGATGTTCTCGGCAAGATCTTCACCTGCGATAAAGGTTCGCAGCCCGCTGTTTTCGCTCATTTCTTCACCTCTGAAGTGGGAGTGTTCATTCCGCCAGCAATCCACTGCCTATGCAGCTCCGGGTTCTCTCTAGCGGTCTTGATAATGGCCTTGCCGCGTGACAGGCCACCATTCATGGCATCCTGTACGGCTGCCTCGAACGAGAGTTCGCCGCCATCATCGGAGCCGCCGGAAACAGGCGGACTCGCGACCGGCTTTTGGCGGCCAGCGCGGATCTCGTCTAGCTGCTGCGACTGTATGGCGCCCTCGGCATTGAGAAGCGCAATGGCCGTCTGCTCCAGGGAGCTTCCATCAGTGATCGCTAACTCAATGATATCCCTATGATAGTCGGCCATGGACAGAGCCAGCAGACTAGAGATGCGTGAGCGCTCATCAGCGGCGCCAGCTGCCTTACCTTCATCAAAACCCTTCGTCCTGCCGAGAGCCCAAACCTCATCGTGAAGAGCCGGATTTCCGGACTGAAATTGTGCAATCGTCATATTGCCGATGGCATCGGCGATATCGGTTTCGTTCATAGCGCTAAAAACCTTAGCTGAAGTTTGAGAATCAGCACCGAGTACGACGAATGAAACTTCGCCGATCTCAGCACCGCGGAGAATGTAGGCCGGTCCCGCTATCTGCCGACCATTCACAGTTGCACTTTTGGCGGCCGCTATCTCGTCATACCGACTCGAGTATGCCTTAACCGACATTTGCCACGGGAATCCCTCATCAGCATCGGCTGCAATAGCTGAGCCATATTCGTTGCTTAGGAGAGCTCCGGAGACCACAAGACCGCCATTACCAACCTCAAACGATCCAAACCCAGCCCTTTTGCCGGTATCATGCTGCACGAGTACTGGGATTTTGTCTGAAAACGTGGCAGATTCGAGATCGATTACGACACTAGCCCCCAAATAGCTGAACGGCTTCCCGCTATTTGCAATTCCGTAGAATGTGCGCGGCGACCCTTCCTCGCCCTTCGCGAATGTCAGCGGAGCGGAAATATCAATTTTGTTGAGATTCATCTTGCACCTTATTGTCTGCCCGGCGACGCTGCTCTTTACCGATTTGCGCGATGTTTTGCTCCCAATCGCCACCGGTTAGCTCCGCCGTGGCCTGCTGCGCAGTTTTGTAACCGCGATTCTCCATCATCTCTGCCGCAGTAACAGCCTTTACCTGATCGATTTCAGGCATTGCAGGGCCGTTCCATGTGCATTGCTGATACGCAAACCGAACCAGAGGATCGGAGAAATAACCCGGCTGGACCAATCGCCCACGCGCTACCGCCTCGTCCATCCACGCAGCACGAATCTCAGCGCAGTAAATTGAGATAAAATAGGTGCGCAACTGGACGAAAAACGCCCACGCCATCAAAATTGCCGCGCGCGATGCCGAAAATGATGCCGTGAAGTGCATCATCAGTAGCTCATATGGCAGCTCAAGGCCAGCGCCGATCTGCTCAGCCATGGCCTGCACAAATGGGCCAAATTGAGCGTTCGGGATGCCTGGATTGGCAAAAGAAACGCTCTCGCCTGGCGCTAAATCTAAGATCGCGCCAGCGCTCATCTTGAAATCATCGTCCGTGCTTTTCGCCCCAGTCTCTGCTGTTGGCTGCATCGGAGCAAGGCCAGACCCCTCGGACGTTACGAAAGCCGTGAACAGGCCAGCAACAACGGCCTGCGTTAGCGCTGCATCCGAGTAATCACCAAGCTGCCGCAGCGGCTCGATTACCGTAGCTAGATCTGGCACTCCGCGCGTCTGCGCTATGCGCTGCTGCCGGAATAGGTGAATTGCATTACGCCGACCGTTACCAGAGAAAAAGGGAATGCGATCCCATTTTTGTGATTGCCTATTCCCAGCAATAGATGATCCAGGATGCTCTCTAGCAACGTGACACGCGATTGGCTGTCCAGATTCTGTGCGCTCAATACCAGCACAAAGTGTAGACGTGTCCCTCGCATTGCCAGGATTTGAGATCCGGTCAGCTTCTACGAGCTGTTCTGCGAGCGAATAGGGACCATTGCCGGAATCTACCATAACAGACAAGCAATCTCCTCGAACCAACATGTTGCGGAGCAGGAGAGCTTGCCTTTGGTAAAAATTTAGTGTTTTGGAGTGATCCGACTCAGCACTTTCGGCCCAAAGCGCAAATTCGCGCTTCTGGCTTTCCTCGATCTCATCCGCCCGATCTTCACTCAGCCCGATGATTTTGCGATCAATAGATGGCCTTGGCGTGAGTCCAACGCCGATAGTGTGCGCCACTTTGGTATTGATCGCCCCACGTGCAATCGAATTGTTTCGCTCCAGGTCGGCAGATCGTCTCCGCAGCGTGGGAAGGTCGGCGATAATGTCCGAATCTGCATCTCCGCGCGCTGTAGTCCACCCAGACATCGTGCGGCGAGAGAGATTAGCGCCAGAGTAGGCAGACGCGAATGCCATCGCAATACGCGCCCGATGCCTTCGCAGTCCACGCTCCGGATTATGCCAAGCAATCAGGCGATCAAGCGCTGTAGGCTTCGCTTTCGCTGCAAGGCGACCGAGCTCTCGGCTGTTCATCGGATTACCGTGACGCCCCTCACCCGAATGCCACCTCGCGACTCGGACATTGCGCGCGAACGCAACCTCTTCTCTCGATCGTAGAGCGTATTCAGCAGGTTAGCAGCGTCCTGATAGGAGGTTTGCTCTCCGTTAACCGTAACGGCCTGCGGAACGCCGTTGGCCCCAACGGCAGACGCCAATGCAGTCTCGTACGTTTCAATCAGAGACTGGACGGTTTCGAGCTGAGATTGATATGTCGATGTGGCCATCGACTCAATGTTACCAGCTCTAACTGTTTCAAAACTAGGGAAAACCGAAACGCGGTAAATTATTTTGGATTTTTATTTGACGTCTCCCTTGGATGGTGTATACTAACAATCAAGCAAGGCAACAACCCACCGGGAGACGAAGATGGAGAATCAGCAATATTACTGGATCAACATATCCTTATCCCCCTGCGATACGTTCTTCGCGCTTACGTGCAGGATGACCTTGGAGGAATACCTTTCAGCCGGCTTTGAAGCGGGCTTAGCCCTGAACTACCGATAGACCACACATAACCTAGGCGCATGGATGCGTCACAAGCCGGAGAAAATCATGAGCAGCGCAGCACTTACCATTGTTTGGCTCGCAGTCGTAATTGGCGGGCTCCTTCTCTCCAACGTGGCAATCAAAGTAGAGAGACAGATCATGCACCTCATCCGCGAAACCAACAGACACGCGCCCCGGCGCTACTCGTATCGAAACAGCAACGGAAGCACGGTCTATCTAACAAAGGAACAGCACAGGCTGCTGCAGGCTTCCCGGTTTGGCCGCATGGCCCCCGGCGTCCGGATCAACTAATCAACCAGCAACCGCGCGGAGAGAAAAATGAAAGACACCGAAGGTTATTCAATCTATCAGACCCAAGACCTTGAGACCGGAGAAGTGATCGGTCACTGGTACGAAGACAATACGCCTGTGCCGCCATCCAAGATTCCGGTAACGGCACAGGAAGAGTGTGATTTTCACGAGCCTGAAATTGAAAATTGCTACGAAGCCCGACATATCGTGGACGCAAGTGGGGCGCGGTATCTCGATTTTGGACCGGTTGACTACATAGGACCGGATCTTGATGTGGCAATCAAATGCGCTAATGCGCGCACAGAAAAGGGCCAGAGCGGGTATGTAGTGAACGCTTACACAAACGAGAGGCTGATGCCCGATGGAACGTGGGAATAAATCTGGACACGGCGGCGCTAGGGAAGGCGCCGGACGAAAGCCAGTAGCGGAAAAAACCGTAATGAAATCCGTTAAGCTAACGCCAGAGCTATGGGATCGGGCTCGGAGAATAGGCGAGGGGAACGCTGCGAAGGGTATCAGGCTGGCATTGAGGGAGTGGAAACTCTGATTTCAGCCCTCAACACCAACAGATCGTACCCTGCGTCTCCACACTGTAGTCCTGCTGACTCCGAGTCGTTTCGCTACTTCCTGTTGTGTAAGTCCGTCAATGTGGTGGATTGTGGTCGGCTTTGCAGCATGCAAATAATGCGACCCACCGCCCCAGCCTGAAGTTTGAAGGCGCCTTAGTATCCTTTCGGCAATGAATTGATGGTCTGGGACGCCAATCTCACGCAATTCCGCGTCCGCGGCATCAATGATCGCATCTGCCAGGCGATCATTTGTCATTAGCGCAATCCGCGGTTACGAACCCGCCTATTCTGTCTGGCCTGCGATCCCATAGAGATCGACTGTCCGAGAGTGGCGTTTAGGTCCGGAGACGCCAGGAGCATAGCCGCATAGGCCATTTTCCTGCAGTCGAGCGCTTCGTTGCGCGGCTGGAGCATTACCCATTCGCGATATGGACGCATGTGACGGTATTTTGTTACTAGCTTTTCTGCGGTGATCTGGTCGAACCACGAGCGATCTCGATCATCCGGAAAATGGCAGTATCCTGGGCCTGGCTCCTTGACCGCAAGGCGCTTGAGCACTGTCAGCTTTGCCTCGTGGTCCCCAAGGATCTCCGGGCGAGACCTCGATTGCTTTTGTCTGCGTAGACGTCGCAACCTAGCCTCTGCGCTCTCCACAAAAGGCACGCCCTCTGATCCGACGCCCTTGAATGCCATCACGCTTGTTGTCGCCATGCGCTTGACGAACGTATCCACGCGTTTACCCAAAAACCCATGATCGATCCCAACTACTGAGATCGGGACCTCTATCCCGCTTTCGTGGCGATAGGTGTCTAGCAGATATGGCCGCAAAATCTCCCACCAATCATCCTCCTGCGACGGATCTCCGGCCACAATCTGATAGTCTACCGACCATGATTCCTCTCCGGGACCCCAGCCAACGACCTCGAATTCCCATCGATTCCCCTGCACATCGACTCCCATGGAGAGATAGACCGCTCCCAGCGGGACATCGGCAGCAAATGGCTCGCGGCGACGATATAGTGCGTCCGAGCGTACTTCTTCTCCGGGCTCGCGCCAGGCGCGCCCGAGCATCGTATTGACGGCAGCCTTCATCGTCTCCGGGGATTTTGCGTCACGCTCCCATCGATCGGCGATATTTGCCGGAGTCGTATTTGGGCTAATCACATATCCGGCCCAAATTCCCGCAAATCCCATTCGACCTTTGAATCCAGGCAAAAACCTGAACTTACGGTCAATATATTCCCAATGCTCGCCTACCCAAAAACAGGAGTCCATCATGCGAGCATGATGCTTTTGAGTAATCTGTCCGCCGCATGATGGGCAGACGTAGCAGGCGGTTTCTGGAGCGCCATCATCCCAAATAAGCGGCGAAACTGGCTGCTCCTCTCCGCGGATAATGATCTGCTGATTCTCCTCGCCTGGGATCTCGAACGTCCTGATATGCGAATCGCCACAATGCGGACAGCGCAAAAAGGGATACCCGGTGCTCGAATCTGCAACCAGGCGCGCAATCAGGGAGATATCTTCCTCAGTAGGGGTGCTACCGTTTGCAACGATATAATTCCAGGCATCCTGCACCCGTGAATAGATAAGGCCGATAACGTCGCCTTCTTTCCCTGCCGACAGCGGATATGCGTCGACCTCATCATTCATTGCGACACGAGCATCATATCGACGAAACCCATCTGGACTATTGGATGCCCGAAGCCTGAGTGGTCCTCCCGGATATTCTTTGTGGTCTATCGTGTTCCCACTCCCTCCCTGCCGCTGCTTTGGCACCAGGCTCGATAGGATTTCGCTCGCGTCGATCGTCGGCTGGACCTGCTCCTTGCTCCACTCCTCTGCGTCCTTGCCACGCGGCTGGACCATAAGAATCTTGCTCGGATCATGGGAGATAAAATAGTCCATCGCCTGCATCAAGATCGACGACCATCCAAATCTGGAGCTCTTGATAACATTGATCTCGTGGATTTCCGGCCGGTCAAATGCATCCAGGATCGCCCTTTGAGGCTCCCTGGTGCGCCAGCGGCGGGACCTCCCGGTACCAGTGATTAGATGGCCATATGCGTCTGCATGCTCACTTACTGTCATCTCCGGAGGTGGAGTCATTGCCGTCCCTAAGCGACTCCAGCGCTCCTCTAATAGATTCAGGTATCCTTGTTTGAGCGAGGGCCGTAAGAAGATCTTTGTTTCTTCGCAGTATTCCACGGATTGCATCAGCGGGAATCTCCGGATATTCCGAGGCGATGATATTGTGTTGACTCAAAAGCCCGGCCCTAATATCAGAAAATGCCGAGCCTAGCAGCTGCTCCATGAGATCGAATGGGATAAGAGTACCCGCTTTCTCCCGATTCAAAAGCTCCAATTGCCTGCGACGCTCGAGGTCAAGCCTCGCCCGCTCTTGGGCCGGATCGAGGACCTCTCCATAATCACCAGAATCATCCTGACCTCCGTATTTCCACTTAGCGACCTCCAGGACATCAAATTGCCATTGGACTCCGCGGCCACCTGGCTGGATGCATGGGCAATCCTTGCGTATCCATGTGTCCAGTGTGGGCAAAGAAATACCAAAGAATTCAGCGACCTCGGCCTTATTTTTTATCCGAACCGATGGGATTCTTTCTGCTCTAAGTGCACCCATTGCGATAGTCTTTAGCTATGGAAAATTGGTTGGGCATAGGGAATATGCTATGAGTCATGCATAACCTTTTGTCATGGAAAGTTGGTTTGGCATGAGTTGTTGGTTATGAGTCA
>Ga0307428_1000836_pt1 | contig 17303 bp, 16 predicted proteins | sample SalMarWE160240MG_FD_202161 | JGI IMG/M metagenome (GOLD analysis project Ga0307428, IMG submission 202161) | Salt marsh sediment microbial communities from the Plum Island Ecosystem LTER, Massachusetts, United States - WE1603-240 | ecosystem: Environmental > Aquatic > Marine > Intertidal zone >...
TATTCAACAGAAAAAAAATGCTTCCTCTGTTACCGTTTATGGAGGGGAAATTAGAGGAGGAAAAACTTCGATAAGGGGAGACATAAGCTCCCAATTCATCTCCGGACTCTTGTTTGCCTGTCCAAAGGCAAAAGAAGACACTGAGGTCACTGTTACCACCATGCTGGAGTCTAAAGGCTACGTTGAAATGACCATGGAAGTACTCACCAAACACGGCGTCAAAGCATCCGCAGCACCAGATCTTTCCCGACTGTGGATTCCCTCAAAACAAAGCTACACTCCATGCAACCATACGGTTCCAGGCGACTTTTCATCTGCCGCCTTCCTTCTAGCAGCCGCGGCGATAACTTCATCAAGGGTAACAGTGAAAAATCTTGATTATCAAACATTTCAGGGGGACAAGGCAATAGTGGATATACTGGAGAAAATGGGTTCAGCAGTGAAGGTTGGAGACAAGTTTGTGGAAGTTGAGGGAAAGCAACTTACTGCAGTTGATGTCGACGCGAAGGATATACCTGACTTGGTTCCTGTCTGCACGGTTCTTGCGTGTTACGCCACGGGAACTTCGGAAATATATAATGCGAAGAGGCTTAGATACAAGGAATCTGACAGACTGGGTTCCCTCCACACTGAACTGAAGAAGATGGGGGCTGATATCGTCATGAAAGAGGACGGATTAACCATAAAGGGGTCATGTGCCATGCATGGGGCAAGTGTTGATCCTCATAACGACCATAGAATCGCCATGGCATGTGCCGTAGCGGCTCTTGGAGCAAGGGGTGAAACGAAAATTCAAAATGTTGAATGTATAAATAAGTCGTATCCGCAGTTCTTCAGTGATCTGCGTTTGTTAGGAGCGAATGTCGTTGGGAGCTAACTCGATAGGAAAAGAATTCGTTGTAACCTGCTTCGGCGAGAGCCACGGCAGATGCGTCGGAGCCATCATAGACGGATGTCCAGCAGGTCTTCCCCTCATAGAAGAGGATATCCAGAAAGAACTGGACAAAAGATTGCCGCCTAACAGGGAAATCGTTTCCGCTAGAAGAGAAAAGGACACTGTTGAGATTCTGTCGGGAACTTATGACGGTTTTACGACTGGTGCTCCAATCTGCGCCTTGGTGTGGAATAAGCAGGTTATTTCTGGCGATTACGCTTCAATAAAGGATAAACCCAGACCTGGACACGCTGACTATCCTGCCAGAATCAAGTATAATGGATTCAATGATTATCGTGGCGGAGGAAGATTCTCAGGCAGAATCACTGTGGCTTTCGTCATAGCTGGTGCCGTAGCCAAAAAACTGTTAGATGTCTTCGGCGTCGAAGTTCTGGCATATACAACTGCTATTGGAGAAGTTAGACTCGGAACAACTCCATCTCTTGAGGATGTTAGGAGGAACACTTATGGAAACGCGGTGAGATGTCCAGACCCTGATGTTGCGGAGGAGATGGAGGAAACGATTTTGAGGGCGAAAAAGGAGGGCAACAGCGTGGGAGGAATTGTCGAGTGCGTAGCATCTAACCTTCCAGTTGGAGTTGGGGAACCCATCTTTGATTCTTTGGATGCAGAAATTGCTAAGATGCTTTTTGATGTGCCTGCTGTCAAGGGTGTTGAGTTTGGCGCGGGATTTGAAGCTTCCAAGTTGAAGGGTTCAGAAAATAATGATGCCTATGTGATGAGAAACGGAGAAATTGAGGCTTTAACCAACAATGCGGGCGGTATCTTAGGTGGATTATCATCTGGGATGCCTCTTGTGGTTAGGGTGGCGGTGAAGCCTACGTCCTCGATTTCGAAAGAACAAAAAACTGTGGATTTATCGAAGATGGAGGAGACAACGATTCAGGTGCATGGTAGGCATGATCCCTGTATTGTGCCCAAGGCTGTTCCGGTTGTTGAGGCTTCGGTTGCCGCTGTTTTGGTTGATCAGCTGATTCGGGCAGGTTGTATACCTAAAGTTTTGGGAGTTGAGGCTGTTGGAGAGTATTATGGCGTTAAGGAAGAAAATTGACACGATCGATGAGAATTTTGTCCTTCTTCTGAAGGATAGAATAGAGTTCTGTAAACGTATCGGTAAAGTCAAAGAAGAAAATGGGCTTGCTGTCAAAGACTTTCGGAGAGAAGATGAGGTTTACTTACACATCATGGGAAAGGCGTTGGAATTAGGGCTTGATCCGCAGAAAGTTGAAGCCATCTTCAAACAAATAATTGCTTTAGCCATCTCTGTCCAAGGCGCCGAATGAGAAAACTTAAAGCACTATCACACAATTCATGATGAGAAACCTGTCAGTTCTGTGTTCCTTCGGGAGTTGAGGAAGATGCTGTATGAAATAAGCGAAAAAGCGATACAACTTGAGAACCAAGGAAAAAAGATGATCAAATTTAATCTGGGAGACCCAGATATGCCAACACCGCCTGAAATAATTGAGGCAGCCTATGAAGCCATGAAACAGGGAAAGACGAAATATTCCTCTGCTGCTGGCGAGAAAAAGCTGCGAGAAGAACTGGCAAGCATTCATGATGTTTCGGCGGATAATGTGGTGATAACCACTGGCTCAAAGTGGGCAGTCTTCTCTTTGATGTTTCTGTTGCTGAAAGGAGGAGAGAATGTTGTTGTTCCGTCTCCTCACTGGACCAGTTATGAGTTAGCCGCGAAGAAGGTTGGGGCTGAACTGCGATTTCTGAGGGGAGACCTTGAGTCTGACTGGAAGATTGATGTTGAAAAACTAGAAAAGTTGATTGATGAAAAGACGCGGCTGGTAATACTTAACAGTCCTAGTAATCCGACGAGCAAGGTTGTTGATGAGAAAACTTTCAGTGAGATCGTTCAAATAGCAAAAAGCAAGGGAGTTACTGTTCTGTCTGATGAGGTGTACTCGGACATAAGCTTCGTCAAGACCAAGAGCATCTTAGATTTTGGCAAAGACCACATACTCGTAAATGGTTTTTCCAAAATCTTCGCGATGACGGGATGGAGAATCGGCTACGCTGTTGTTGAACAAGAGTTGGCTCAGAAGATGATTAAGCTGAACCAGATAACTACCACTTGTGTTCCAGCGTTTATCCAGTACGGTGCCCTGAAGGGATTGGAGTCTAGAAAGAAGATTGCGGATGAAATCAGAGAGCAGTTTCGACTAAGAGCAGATTTGGCAATTAGCATTCTTTCGAAGGCGAAGATGAAGTTTTCTCGTCCTGATGCGCCGTTTTATCTGTTTCCTAAGGTTGATGGCCTGGATTCTGAACGTTTCGCCTTGGATCTGTTGGATAGGGGAGTTGCTGTGGCTCCCGGAACCGCTTTCGGAGATTACCGTGAATACTTCAGGATAGCTTTAACTGTGGACGAGGAAAAGATTAGGGAAGGTTTGGAGAAGATTTGTGAGGCTCTACCTTGAGGGTTGCGATTATAGGCGCGGGAAAGATGGGTCGATGGTTCACACGATTCTTCAAGGATGAAGGTTTTTCTGTAGTTGTTTCTAGCAGAACCCGAAGTAAACTAGAGGCGTTAAGGGATGAGTTTGGGGTTGAATTAGCCGGCAGCAATGTGGAGGCTGTTGAGGGTGCTGATTGGGTTCTAGTGTGTGTATCTTTGGATGGCTTGGAAGCTGTCCTGATGGAGATTGGTTCTCGCATTCAGTCGGGTCAGGTTGTCATGGACATCGGCTCTATCAAAGAGATTCCAGTGAATTTGCTGCACAAATACGTGAATAAGGGCATCACCTTGGGGACTCATCCTGTTTTTGGTCCCGGAGCCAAAAGCCTTGAGGGGCAGAATTTTGTTCTAACTCCAGTCAACGAGGAGGAGAGACGTTTCGCTGCGGAGTTTAAGGGCTGGTTGGAGGAGCGGAATGCAAAGGTGACGGTTTTGTCGCCTAGGCGGCATGATGAGTTGATGTCATTGGTTTTAGGTTTTCCCCATTTTGTTGGTTTGGTTGCTGGCGACACGCTGATGAATAATTCGGACTTTGTTGAAGCAAAACAGGTGGGTGGAGCAACCTATAAGCTCTTGTTGACATTGGTTGAAGCTGTCTCTTCTGAGGAGCCTGTTTTCTATTCTAATCTTCACATGAGTTTGCCTGAGATGGAGAAGATTGAGGGCTTGTTTTTGGAGAAGGTTGAAGAGTGGCTTAATCTGGTGAAGCGGAAAGATTATGGTGGTTTTGGTCGTAAAATGGGGCAGGTTAAGAAACGGTTACAGGAACTGGACCATGATTATGAGCGGTATTATAGGCTTATGTATCGGCTTTTGGATGATTCCTAGAGGCTGAAGTTGGATTTTTTGGCTGCTTTGTAGGAGCCAAGGATTTTCACGAATACAGTTTTGTCTCTGATGCTGTTTAGGGCTTGTTGGCATTTTGTTTCGGTTCTGTGTCCCTCAAAGTCTAGGTAGAAGTGGTATTCCCATGGGGTGCTTTTGGTGGGTCTGGATTCTATCTTGGTTAGGTTTATGTTTCTGTCAGCAAATTCCTTCAGAACATGGTATAATGCTCCGGGCACGGATTTAGCTGCGAAGATTATGGAAGTTTTGTCCTCTCCAGAGTAGGGTGAGTCTTTTTTGTCTAGAACGAAGAATCGGGTGGAGTTGTTTTTGATGTCCTCTATCTCCTTTTCTAGTATGGTCATGTCGTAGATTTGGGCGGCTCTTTCGCTGGCTATGGCTGCAGCATCCATCAGTTTTTCTTCTTTAATCATTTTTACGCTGCCTGCCGTGTCGAAGGTGGAGATTGCCTTGAGTTTATGTTGTTCAAGAAATTTTCTGCATTGAGCTAACGCTTGGGGATGACTGTAGACCATTTTGATTTGGTTGATGCTGGTGCCTTTGTGGGCGATAAGGCAGTGACTGATTCTGATGATTATTTCGCCGCAGACTTTAAGGTCATATTCTAAGAACAGGTCGTAGGTGCGGTTTACGCTGCCTTCAATGGAGTTTTCGATGGGAACAACCCCATAGTTTACGTCTCCGGTTTTGACGCTTTCGAAGACTTCGTCGAAGTTTTTGCAGGGCTTCACGTCTACAGACTGACCGAAAAAACTGTAGACTGCGCTCTCACTATAAGCGCCAAGCTCTCCCTGAAAAGCAACCCTCAACACAAACTCACCACTATACCAATCCAATATCTGACATGAACCCCAAAATAAAACCCTTTACCATGAAAACTAGTGTGAAAACTTTAGTAAACTCCCTCTTTTCAAAAATAGCAGTTAAATTTTAACTTTTTTTATCGTTTTCCTCGCTTTGCCGCTTCAGTAAACCCATTTTAATCTCCTTTATGCTGATTTATTGGTTGAAAAACGCTTTTTTCAGGTTCTACCCGTTGATTTAAGCCTCGTTTCTAACGCAAAAACAGTTGAGATCAAGGAACTATGCTGAAGGATGTTATTAGGTAATGTTTTATATGAGAAATACGATGAAATAGAAGGCTTTTATGGTAGGGATAACCCTATCGCAAAATTCAACAGAAATGTTTGAAGGAGAAAACATGCATGGGGAAGAGTATAACTCAAAAGATACTAGAAGAGCACCTGGTAGATGGAAAATTTGAACCAGGCAAAGAAATCGCAATCAAAATAGATCAGACTTTGACACAGGACGCAACCGGAACCATGGCATATCTTCAATTTGAGGCAATGGGAATGCCAAAAGTCAAAACCGCGCTTTCTGTGAGTTATATAGACCACAACACAATCCAGGTGGGTTTTGAGAATGCAGATGATCACCGCTATCTTCAGTCAATCGCAGCTAAATATGGCATCTTATTATCGAGGGCTGGAAACGGGATTTGCCATCAAGTTCACCTTGAGCGGTTTGGAAAACCCGGAAAGACATTGTTAGGGTCTGACAGCCATACGCCAACTGCAGGCGGATTAGGAATGACCGCTATTGGAGCTGGAGGATTGGATATTGCCGTTGCCATGGGAGGTGAGCCATTCTATCTTACGTGCCCAAAGGTAACCAAAATCAATTTGAAGGGAAAACTAAGACCATGGGTTTCTGCGAAAGATGTGGTTCTGAAGGTTTTGGAGGTTTTCACCACAAAAGGTAATGTTGGTACCGTGTTTGAGTATGGCGGCGAGGGAGCAAAAACGCTTTCGGTTCCTGAGAGAGCAACCATAACAAATATGGGCGCGGAATGTGGAGTCACCACTTCAGTGTTTCCATCTGATGAAATTACGAAACAGTTTCTGAAAGCTCAGGGCAGAGAAGAGGACTGGGTTGAAGTCAAGGCTGATGAAGATGCAGAGTATGATAGGGTAGTTGACATTGATCTGAGTGAGATAGTTCCGCTAGTAGCTTATCCGCATAGCCCCGGGAACATCAAAACAGTGAAAGAGCTTAGCGGAATGACAGCAAATCAAGTATGTATTGGAAGCTGCACAAACTCTTCGTATAAAGATCTGATGACTGTTGCAAAAATACTGAAAGGAAAAAAGGTTCATCCATCAGTCAGCTTCGTTATTTCTCCCGGCTCAAAACAAGTAATTGAGAACCTTGCCAGAGAAGGAGCACTAGCAGATCTATTGTCTACAGGAGCCAGAATTACGGAGCCCGTCTGCGGATTCTGCATTGGAAACAGCCAGTCGCCTCAAACAAATGCGGTATCAATCCGTACATCCAACAGGAATTTCTTTGGTCGTTCCGGAACAAAAACTGCAAACCTGTATTTGACAAGCCCTGAAACAGCTGCTGCATCACTCATTACAGGGAAAATGACAGACCCGAGAGACCTTGGAATGGATTATCCTCAAGTGGAGATGCCTGAGAAATTCTATATAGATGACAGCATGATTATTTCGCCTTCGGAAACACCAGAGCAAGTTGAGGTATACCGGGGTCCAAACATTGGAGAACCACCATCTAATCCTCCGATGCCAGCTAACATTTCTGGAGTCGTCACCATCAAGGTGGGGGATAAAATCACTACAGATCACATCATTCCAGCTGGGAGTAGGATGAAATACCGGTCTAACGTGCCCAAGTACTCCGAGTTCGTGTTTGAAATAGTGGATGACACATTCTACAAAAGAGCTGTAGAATACAGAGACAAAGGAAAACACAATATCATCGTAGGAGGGCTAAGCTATGGCCAAGGTTCTTCAAGGGAGCACGCAGCCTTATGCCCAATGTTTTTGGGAGTAAAAGTGGTCATCGCGAAATCTTTTGAGAGAATACATTCAGCAAATCTGATCAATTTCGGAATCATTCCCTTGATGTTCAAAAAAGAATCTGATTATGATGGAACAGATTCTGGAGATGAAATTCAGATTCCCAACATTAGGAAAGTGATATCAAAAAATGAGCCTCTGATCGTAAAAAATCTTACAAAAGGAAAAGATTTTGAGGTAAATTATGAACTATCAGAAAGACAGCGGAACATCCTTCTTGCAGGTGGAATGCTTTCCTATATAAAAAACAAATAGACCGATTGAAAGTTGATGGGAGGCAAAAAAATGGCTCAAAGAGGTATACGTGAATTTCATGGAAAAAAGATGATGGCGAAATTTTGGTCTGAATATTTCAAAGGTCTTGAGAAATATGATGGAAAAATAGTGTTAATTGATCCGAAAACAACTATAGATGACCTTGCCAAACAAAATCCTTGGTTGAAAAAAGAAAAGTTGGTGGTCAAGCCGGATCAATTAATTGGAAAAAGAGGGAAACAGAATCTCATACTTCTTAATGCCACCTTTAATGAGGCAAAGAACTGGATAAATGAGCGGATGAACAAGGAAATTACGATAGGAAAAGTAACGGATAAGCTCGCCCATTTTCTAATCGAACCGTTTGTTCCCCATGATAAGAATAAGGAATATTATGTCGCCATAACCTCCAACAGGGAAGGCGATGCCATCCATTTCTCGGCTCATGGAGGAGTAGACATCGAGGAAGTTTGGGATACTGTTGTGACCATACAGGTTCCAATCCTATCCAACATTGATGACATTAAGATAAAGGAAAAACTACCCAGAAACCTTCCTGACGAAGAAAAGAACATGGTTACAGAGTTCATCAAAGGGTTGTTCAAGTTTTGCGCTGACCTTGGTTACGCCTATCTCGAAATAAACCCCATGACAGTAACCAAAGGAGGCTTCATACCGTTAGATACGGTTGCACGCCTTGATGACACAGCCCAATTTGTGTGTGGAAATAAGTGGGGAGACATAGAATTCCCAGCGCCGTTTGGAAGAGGGCTTATCGAGGAAGAGAAATTTATTAAGGAACTGGATGGAAAAAGTGGTGCTTCTTTGAAGCTAACCGTGCTGAATCCGAAAGGTAGAGTGTGGACGATAGTTGCCGGCGGTGGCGCCAGCGTTGTTTATACAGACACTGTTTTTGACCTAGGTTTTAAAGATGAATTAGCCAATTATGGAGAATACAGCGGGAATCCATCCACAGACGAGACTTACCAATATGCCAAGACAATCATTGATCTCATGACAAGAGAAAAAGATCCGAGAGGAAAAATTCTGCTCATTGGAGGCGGTATCGCAAACTTCACTGATGTTGCTAAGACTTTCACAGGCATAATAAAAGCTTTGAAGGAATACAGGCAAAAACTCATTGACAACAAGATTAAGATTTATGTTCGCAGGGGTGGACCAAACTATCAAGAAGGATTAAAAAACATGAAAGAACTTGGCAAGACCCTTGGCGTTCCCATTGAAGTATTTGGACCTGAGGCACATATGACATCAATAGTTCCAAAGGGACTTACGGAAAAAGCGGGCACGTGATAATAATGGATAATTATAAACTATTTGATAAAAACACGCAGGCAATTATTTTTGGATGCCAAGAAAGAGCTATTCAAAGGATGCTTGACTTCGACTATGCATGTGAGAGGGAGACTCCTAGCATTGCAGCGATTGTTAATCCAACAGGAGGCGGATATCACAAATGTTTCTGGGGACCTGAAGAAATTATTCTACCAATGTATACAACCATCGAAGAAGCAGCCAAGAACCATCCCCAAGCTGATGTGATGATTAATTTCGCGTCGTTTAGATCGGCTTATCCTAGGACAAAAGAAGCCTTTGAAATTGATAGCATACGCACGGTTGCGATCATTGCTGAAGGAATTCCTGAAAGATACACAAAAGAGCTTGTTGCAATTGCGAAGAAGAAAGGAAAGTGGATAATTGGTCCTGCAACAGTTGGTGCGATCAAGGGAGGAGCTTTCAAAATAGGAAATACCGGCGGCATGATTGACAATATCATAGCATCTCGTTTGCACCGGCCAGGAAGCGTTGCGTTTGTTTCAAAATCAGGGGGATTACTAAACGAATTAAACAACATCGTTTCCCGAAACAGCGATGGCGTCTATGAAGGCATAGCTATTGGCGGAGACCTTTACCCAGGCAGCACTTTCAAAGATCACGTAATGAGGTATGAAGAGGATCCGGATGTAGCTATGATTGTTCTCCTTGGCGAGGTTGGAGGCAAAGACGAGTATGATGTTGCAGATGCGCTAAAAAAGAGAAAAATCACAAAGCCGCTGGTGGCATGGTGTATAGGAACATGCTCCAAAATGTTTCCAACTGGTGTACAGTTTGGTCATGCGGGGGCAAAAGCAAGAACTGATTTAGAAACGGCTGATGCAAAAAATAAGGCTTTGAAAGAAGCGGGTGCCAGCATCCCAGATTCCTTCGATGATCTTGGTGAAAAAATAAAACAAACTTTTGATAAACTAGTGAAAGAGGGAAAAGTTAAGCCAAGACCTGATAGGGAGCCACGGGAAATACCTATGGATTTCAACAAAGCTCTAGCTGAGGGAAAAATAAGGGTGCCAACCCACTTCATTAGCACAATCACCGATGAGAGAGGGGATCAACCCATGTATGCGGGTATACCGTTAACTGAGGTTATCGAAAATGGCTATGGAATTGGCGGAGTCATTGGCCTTCTCTGGTTCAAGAAAGAATTTCCGAATTGGGCTGCAGGTTTTATCGAACTGGTTTTGCAGATAGTGGCTGATCATGGTCCTGCAGTATCAGGTGCCCACAATGCCATTGTAGCTGCAAGAGCAGGAAAGGATCTTATATCCTCCTTAGTAAGCGGTCTTTTAACAATTGGCCCACGATTCGGAGGGGCCATTGATGGAGCAGCATATTGGTTCAAAAAGTTTCATGATGAGGAAAAGGAGCCGCATGAGATGGTTAGTGAGATGAAGGCAATGGACATGCTGATTCCCGGAATTGGCCATCGTGTTAAGTCGGTGATAAACCCAGATAAAAGAGTGGAGATTCTTAAAAAGTATGCACGAAAGAATTTTCCGAAAACCGAGTACTTGGACTACGCTCTGAAGATTGAGAAAATAACCACCGCAAAGAGAGACAATCTCATTCTGAACGTGGATGGATGCGTAGGAATTCTTTTCCTTGACCTACTTAACAGCTTAGGTTTCTCCAAGAAGGAAATCAGCGGCATCATTGAAACTGGAGCATTAAATGGGCTATTTGTACTCGGGCGCAGTATTGGATTCATGGGTCATATCCTAGATCAAAAACGCCTCAAAACAAACCTGTACCGACATCCATGGAATGACATACTTTATGCTCCTCCTAAAAAAGAAGAAATAAAATAAGAAACAAAAAGATGGCGAGATTAAAAATGAGTAAAGAAATTGAAGAAGCAAAGGAACATTTTGGAAAGATACTGGAAGAACAGCTTGAAAGAGTCGAACGTATGAAAAAAGCAGAGGAATGGATAGACTATACCAAACTAAAACCAATAATAATAGGAATCATTGGCGGAGATGGAATTGGCCCATATATTGCTAAGGAAGCAAAGCGTGTTCTAGAGTTTCTGCTGAAAAAAGAGATTGAAAATGGGAAGGTTGAATTTAAAGTCATCAAGGGATTGACTATTGAGAACCGCGTGAAGGTTATGAAGGCAATACCTGATGATATTTTGGCGGAGATCAAAAAATGCCATGTTTTACTCAAGGGTCCACTGTACACTCCTAAGAAGGGGGATAAATGGCCAAATATTGAGAGCGCGAACATTGCAATGCGACGAAAGCTTGATTTGTTTGCAAACGTAAGACCAGTGAAAGTCCCCAAGGAAGGGATAGATTGGATATTCTTCAGGGAGAATACAGAGGGAGCATACATACTTGGGGGGAAGGGCATAAATGTCACTGATGATCTTGGAGTTGACTTTAAAGTAATAACCAGTCAGGGTTCTGAAAGAATAATTCGGATGGCATTTGATTATGCTAAGAGAAACAAAATTAACAAGGTAACAGTCGTGACAAAGGCAAATGTGGTAAAAACAACTGATGGAAAATTCCTCAGCGTGGCGGAACAGGTAGCTAAGGATTATCCTGAAGTGGAGTGGGATGACTGGTTCATTGACATTATGACTGCCAAGCTTGTGGATCCAAAAAGGAGGACACAGTTCAGAGTAGTGGTGCTGCCAAATCTTTACGGAGACATTCTCACTGACGAAGCAGCTGAATTTCAGGGAGGCGTTGGCACAGCTGGAAGCGCAAATATTGGCAAAAGATACGCAATGTTTGAGGCAATACATGGCACAGCTCCAAGAATGGTTGAAGACGGAAGAGCCGATTATGCTGACCCATCCAGCATCCTGAGAGCCACTGTTATGCTCTTAAACCATATTGGTTTCGCTGCTGAAGCTAGGAAATTTGAGATGACCCTTGACATCTGTGGCCAGTATGAGAAAAAAGTGGTTATAACCGGAAGATCGGATGGTGCTACTGGAGCAGAATTTGCCGACTATGTAATGAAGACAATCCAAGATCCAGAACTGGAAAGTAAGTGGCAAAGCTACCAATAGCTCAAAACTCTTGACAAGTTGCACGGTAAAACCTGACTTCAAAGAAGGCGGTCCGCGCGCATTCTTTCATTTTAAGACAGAAGTTAAATAGGGTAAACAAGAGACAGCAATAATTATGTGGTATAATGATTGTCTGAATCTGAAAAACCAAAGTACAACAAGCTACATGTAACCATGTTATTACTAATAATTAGCTCTTCAGTAATAGTGTGGTATGTATCAGCGGAGCTTTCTTCACCATCAAAAGCCGATTTCATTGTTGTGGTGGAGTATTCTACAGGATGGAAGGGAGTAATTAGACCAGCCAGCGAAAAAGGCTTTGATGAGTGGAGAATGAATCCCATTGAAATTATTGAGGAAGGTTTACCGTTTACTTCACAAAAAGAGTACGAATTCAACAATTTATATTCAATATCCGTTGATATCTCAAAAACAGACCCATCCGATGATGGCTTGTTGCGAGTGATTATAAAAAGAAGAACCGATGATCAGGCATTATATGAAACAATTAAAAATGTGACTATGGACGATTTGCCTCCTCTTCTGCTTGTACATGAACGTTTTTATGTATACGCTGACGTGAAAACCAAAAAGTAGACACTAACCCTTTAGCCGCAGCACACACAACATGTTTTTTGGTGAATTCTTTACTAAATCCAAATTAAGAGCGCACATCTAATTCTACTTCATGCGCGCGCTTACATTTCCCTGAATGCCCTATTCTTGAACAACCATCAGCGTTAGGGTAGACGAGACATTGTTTTGGCTTCTGATTTTCTGGACTATGCCCTTGAGTTGTTGGGGAATTTCGGTTTTAACCTTTGCGCAGATGTCGTAGATTCCATAAACCATGTAAGCCTCTTCTACGCCATCAATTTCTTTTACTTCTTCTAGAACGCTTTCCATTTGACTCGGTTCGGTGTTTAGCAAAACGTAAACCAAAGACATCAAACCAGCTCAAACATGATCTTTGGGGAAGTTATATAAAAAAGTGATATGTGCTATGCGCCCGCAGACCAAAAGGTCTTTTCTTACTGATGTGCACGGTATACTCGATTTCGATAACATCTATATCTAATCGACTCAATCGTCTAGGCTTGTTGTTTGGTAGTTTGTTGTTTTTTTATGAAGTCAGGTAGCTTTTTTACTGTTTTTTTTAGTACTTCTATGCTGTTTAGGTATTCTTGGATGTCTATGTGTTCGTTGGGTGTATGATCTAGTCGTGAGTCTCCGGGTCCATACGTGACCACCGGAATCTTCAGGGCGTTACCGAGAACATTCATGTCTCCTGTACCAGTTTTCCGTGAAAAAGAAGCATAATTCAATGTCGTCTTTCTTATGCCCCAAGCCAAAGCCCTGACAATAACCGACCTGCGATCAGCCTCAAAAGCTTTAGCAACATCCACCATCTCCACATTAACCGTAACCTTCGGGTTAGTCGCCTTGTACCTGTCAATCTTCCGTTTAACCTCCTCAAACACAACCTCGGGAGATAGCTGAGGCGGAATACGCAACTGAATCAGAATCTCGCAATGCGAAGGAATAAACGAAGCAGAATTGTTGCCCCCTTTAATGCCAGTCAAACATGAAGTAATCGAGTAGAAGCGGCTCTTCAGCTTCTCCTCCCGCAAATGAAGCTTATGAATCTGCCTCCAAAACTCCATAGCCTTCTCAATCGCATTATCAAACAGCCAAGGCGCAGCAGAATGACCCGAAGGAGTCTCAACAGTAACCTTCACAGTTACGATGCCCTTATACCCAAAAACAATCTTCTCCAAGCCACTTGGCTCCCCAAAAATGGCATAATCAGGCTGAATTCCCGACTCAACAAAATGCTGGATTCCTGTGCCTCCCTTCTCCTCATCCACCACGCCAACAACAAGAATCTTACCCGGAAAACCGTCTTTGACAAACTTGGAAGCAGCCACAATCATGGCAGACAAGGGACCCTTCGCATCCACAGAACCCCTACCATACAGTTGTCCATCCTCAACCCTGACTGGAATCTCGCCCTCCACAGTGTCCATGTGCCCACACAACAAAATAATCGGAGAACCCTCACCAATCTCCCCAATCACGTTTCCAACTTCGTCCCTGTGAACACGTAAACCAAGCTTCTTCATCTCGTCAGCCAAGAACAGGGAAATCTCCTCCTCCTTGCCCGACGGACTGTAAATATTCACCATGCGCGTCAGCAAATCAACTGCATAGTCGTCGCTCATCTGTTCTCCTTCTCCATAACCTCATCCAGAACCTCAATCACCCTGTCGATCTGCTTCTTCTCGATAACCAAGGGCGGCAGAAACCGGACAACATTCCTTCCCGCATCCAGAACAAGGACGCCCCGATCCATGCACCCGAGCAGTATATTGTAAACGTCAAACCGCATTTCCATCCCCAACATAAGACCTAACCCGCGAACCTCCCGCACAATCCTATGCTTCTCCGCTAAACCCTCCAGCTTACCCTTGAAGTAATTTCCAAGCGTTGCTGCACGTTCCGGCAACCGCTCCTCAACCAGCACATCTATGGCAGCACTCGCCGCAGCACAAACCAAAGGATTACCGCTAAACGTGCTAGAATGCTCTCCCCGCTGGAAAGCCGCCATAACATCATGCCTCGCAAACGTCGCCCCCATAGGAATACCGCCAGCCACCGACTTAGCAAGACACAGAACATCAGGAACCACATTCCAATGTTCACAGGCGAAAACCTTTCCGGTGCGACCGAAACCAGTCTGCACCTCATCAAAGATTAGTAATACATCCTTTTCGTCACAGATTTCCCGCAGTCCAGGAAGAAAATCATCCGAAGGAACCATGACGCCCCCCTCTCCCCGAACAGGCTCCACTAGAACCGCAGCGGTCTTCTCTGTGATAGCATCCCTCACCTTCTCAAGATTGTTCGGAGGAACATGCTTGAACCCCGGAACCAAAGGCATGAAAGGCACACGATACTTCTTTTTCCAAGTTGCAGAAAGAGCACCCATAGTCTTACCGTGAAACGCCCCCACCATGGCAATTATTTCTGGTTTACCCGAATATTTTCTAGCCAACTTGATGGCGCACTCAACCGACTCGGCGCCGCTGTTAGAAAGAAAAACCTTATCCAATCCCTTAGGCGCTATCCCAATAATCTTCTCCAGAAGCTCTGATCTGGCATCATTGTAGAAGGATGCGTGACAGGCGATAAGCGTTTCCACCTGCCTCTGAACCGCCTCCACAACTCTTGGATGACAGTGACCAACAATACAGACGCCATAGCTGCCTGTGCAGTCTATGTATTCGTTGCCGTTTATGTCCCAAACTAGGGCTCCTTTGCCCCTTGTTAATACACGGTTTCTCTTGGAGAAGGTGTTCGCCATAATTTTCTCTTCAACATCAACTATTTCTTTTTCATTCACGGCTTATCACCGTACCATTTTTATGCTTCAAACCGGAAGAAATCGGATTCTCCCCGACACCAGAACAGATCACCACTTCACCAACACCCTGATTCAATGCTTCCTGAGCAGCATACACCTTAGTGATCATGCCGCCCCCAATCTTTGGAAGAGCCTTCTCAACCTCAGAAACAGACAGTTTCGGCACCAGCTTGTCATCCAATGTTAATCCTTCCACATCCGTCAACAGAACCAGCTTATCCGCCTTTAATGCCCCAGCAATATATGCTGCAGTCCGATCAGCATCCACGTTAAGGGGTTCAAACTCCTCGCTCACCGCAACTGGTGACACTAATGGCACATAACCATTCTCCAATAAGAGCTGCAGCAAAGAAGCATTGATTTGACTAACCTTTCCTGTGTAGCCTCCGTCAATCACCCGCTTCCTTCCCCGCTCATCAACTATAACCAGACGTTTCTTCCGTTTCGCTCGCACAAGAAAACCATCCAAGCCTGAAAGACCCACAACCGGTATCTTCAGCTTCTGGAGAGCCGAAACAAGCTTCTTGTTGATTCGTCCAGCCATAACCATCGTGAAGATTTCCATGGTCTCCTTGTCTGTGTATCTGCTGCGGAAGCCTGTTGGCGAAAACACAAACTCCTGTTCCTTGCCCAGCTTGGAAGCTATTTCTGTGACGCCCTTTCCTCCACCATGAACCAGAACCAACTGGTGGTCAGAAAGAACATTCTTTATGTCGGAAACCAGTTCAAGTGGAACCTCTTCGAGGATGCTTCCGCCAACCTTCACTACAATCAGCATCTTTTATCACATCGGATGAAAACCTTGACATTCTATCCCAGTTTTTTCGTCTACACCAAGCATAAGGTTTAGGCACTGGATTCCTTGACCAGACGCGCCCCTCATGAGGTTGTCAATAGCAGAAAACACGATGATTCTTCGTGTGCGCGGGTCTAACTCGAAGCCGATGTCAACATAGTTTGTTCCCAGCGTAACTTTGGGGTTTGGTAGCTGGTAAGGTCCCTTCTTGAACTTAACAAAACGTATGAAATGCTCGTTTTGATACTGGCTACGGTAAAGTTTCCAGATGTCCCTTGTTGTTACTGGTTTTTTGAGGAAAGCGTGAATTGTTGAGAGTATACCGCGGATCATGTTTACTGCATGGGGCGTGAAAGAGACTGTTACCTTTTCGTCTGTTAGCAGATTTAGTTCCTGTTCGATCTCTGCTACGTGCCTGTGATCCGCCACCTTGTAGGGTCTCACGCCTCCAGCTCTTTCAGGATGATGAGAAGTAACAGTGGGTTTTTGCCCTGCACCCGAAGAACCAATCTTCACGTCAGCCACTATCCTGTTCTTTTCGATTACGCCCGCCTTTACGAGAGGCGCCAATCCCAGAATCGTAGCTGTGGACATGCATCCCGGACATGCAATTAACTGGGCATCCTTGATTTCTTGGCGGTGAAGCTCAGGACAACCGTAAATGGCTTCCTTCAGCAGTTCTGGATGAGTATGCTTCCATCCATACCACCTGTCGTAATCATCCGGGTTTTTCAGGCGATAATCTGCGCTCATGTCAATGACTTTTACTCCTGTTTCTAGCAGCTGTGGAACGAGGTTCACTGACTTGCCGTGGGGCATCGCAGCAAACACTAAGTCACAATTTTCTGTGACGTTAGAAATGTCTGGGGGGCTGAATTTTAGTTGGGTGGCTCCTCTGAGGTTTGGGTGAACCGTAAAAACATATTCGCCGGCGTTTTTGCGGGATGTTACTGTGGTTAATTCTACTTCTGGATGTGGCAGTAACAGTCTTAGTAGTTCTCCGCCTACGTATCCTGATCCTCCGATTACTCCAACTCTCAACTTTTTATTCTCCTCTATTCAGAATCTATTATGCTCTGGGCTCCTTTCAGCAGCGGCTCTGCCAAGTTTAGCCCAGCAGCTAACCTAGTTTGTTCCCAGAATTCAGGGCAGGCATTAGCCTCATGGAACATTACGTTATGCTTGTTCTTTTCCATGCTATCTTCAATAATGTCCTTGATGTTCAAGTAGGCTTCTTGGCTCTTGTAGTGTTCAAAAGCCGCTTCCAGTTTCTTGTTCCATTCTGGGAAGG
>Ga0307428_1000838_pt1 | contig 17287 bp, 16 predicted proteins | sample SalMarWE160240MG_FD_202161 | JGI IMG/M metagenome (GOLD analysis project Ga0307428, IMG submission 202161) | Salt marsh sediment microbial communities from the Plum Island Ecosystem LTER, Massachusetts, United States - WE1603-240 | ecosystem: Environmental > Aquatic > Marine > Intertidal zone >...
TCCACTGGCCTCGCCTTCGTCCCGGCCCTCGACATCACCTCTCGGGCCGTCGGCAACATGATCGTCGGCCGAGAGCTCCGGGTCGTCCAAAGGGCGGTCGAAGGGGGGGATTCGCTCCACGAGCCGTTAGCCCGGAGTCCCATCTTTCCTTCGTTATTCAGTGAGATGGTATCGGTCGGTGAGCGGACCGGGGCGCTCGACACGCTGTTGACCGCCATCGCCGAACACTATGAAGGTGAGGTCAACCACACCATCAAGAACCTGCCCTCGATTATCGAGCCGATTCTCTTGGTCCTCGTCGCAGGCATGGTGCTGGTGCTGGCGCTTGCCGTCTTCTTGCCCCTGTGGAACATGGTCAACCTGATCAAACGGGGATAATTCGGAAAGGGGTGGGGAAATCTCAGCGAACTAAACTCATCTAAGTAGTTGATATTAAAGGGTAAAAGTGGAATGGCCCGGCACTTGCAAGTTTACCCCCGAGGCTACGAAGACAGTAATCAATCGACCGAAAATTGGACACCAACACACTAAAGGAGGGAAAGACAGCATGTTTCGCACTCTGAAGAACCAAGAGGGATTTACCCTGATCGAGCTCGTGATCATCATCATCCTGATCGGCGTCCTGGCCGCGATCGCTATCCCGCGGTACGTGGATCTCAGGGACAACGCGATCCGGGCGGCCGCCCAGGCGACCCTGGATGCCGGCCGAGCGGCGGTCAGCCTGGACTTCGCCGACCAGGTGTTGAATACGGGCACCTACGTGGACGTGTTGTCCGGCGGAACCCCGGGCGCGAAGGTAGCCGGCGCTCAACTGACGGCCCTGGAAGCCGAGCTTCAGAGCACGCCGAACTACCCGCCCGGCGGGGCCTACGACACCCCGACAGACGACGGCTTCCGCTGGTGGCTGGTAAGCGCGGGAAGCACCACGCCGGCCCAGCCGCCGGTGATCGACGGCGCTATCGACCTCACCTGCGCTGCCGGCGATGCCTTCACTGGGGCGAACGACGATTGCATGGTGAGCAGGCTGTAGTACAACGCATAGAGGACACGATAAGCGGAGGGAGGCATTTGATGCTCCCTCCGCTTATTTTTTTTGAGGAGCCAAGAGCCGTGCTGAAAGTCCCCGACAAACGAGGAATGGTTAAAGACTTCCGTGCCGCAATCCGTCTCGTGAAAAATGAGCACGGCTTTACGCTGATCGAGCTGGTGATCATCATCATCCTGATCGGCGTCCTGGCCGCCATCGCGATTCCGAAGTATGCGGACTTACAGGAGAGAGCCACCAAGGCCGAAGTCAAGGCGCTCCTCGAAATGGGACGATCGGCCATTCTGCTCGACTTCAGTGACAAGGTCCTGAACACCGGGCAGTACCTTTCCGAACCCACGGATGCCTCCACGCCGGAGAGCAAATTCGACCCTTCGGACGTGACCGACCTGGAGAACCAACTACAGACCCTACCCCGTTACCCACCGCAAGACCGTTACGACCACCCACCAGACAAGGGCTTCCGCTGGTACCTGGTGACGCAGGGTAGCACCTCACCTGGTTCTTCTCCCCAGCCGCCGGCGATCGACGCCCTCATCGACCTCACCTGCGATGTGGCCATCAGCGCGAAGCCGAAAAAGAACGACGACTGCTACGTGAGCAAGCTGTAAGGGACCAATCAAAACGAAAAGCGTAAACCGAGAGAGAGTATGCGCTCCGTCCGCTTATTTTTTCGATCGGTGGGATCGATGCAGTACGCGACTGAGGAACTGGCCGGTATAGGAATTCTCGACCTTGGCCACATCTTCCGGGGTACCGCAGGCCACGACCGACCCCCCTTCGTCCCCCCCTTCGGGCCCAAGATCAATAATCCAGTCGGCGGTCTTGATAACTTCGAGGTTGTGTTCGATCACCAGCACCGTATTGCCCACGTCGGCAAGGCGATGCAACACGTGGAGGAGCTGGCGGATGTCGTGGAAGTGCAGGCCCGTGGTCGGCTCGTCAAGCATGTAGAGCGTCCGGCCCGTCCCGCGTCGCGAGAGCTCCCGGGAAAGCTTCACCCGCTGCGCCTCGCCCCCGGAAAGGGTGGTTGCGGACTGTCCCAGCTTGATGTAGCCCAACCCCACGTCATGGATTGTCTGGAGCTTTTCCTTGATCCGAGGAACATGCTCGAAAAACTGCAGGGCTTCCTCCACGGTCATATTGAGCACATCGGCAATACTCTTGCCCTTGTACCGGATCTCGAGGGTTTCCCGGTTATAGCGCCCCCCGCGGCAGACGTCACAGGTGACGTAGACGTCGGGGAGGAAATGCATCTCGATCTGAATGATCCCATCCCCCTCGCAGGCCTCGCACCGCCCCCCTTTCACGTTGAAGCTGAAACGCCCCGGCCGGTATCCCCGCATTCGCGCCTCGGGGATCAGCGCGAACAGATCCCGAATGAGGCCGAAGACCCCGGTGTATGTAGCGGGGTTGGACCGAGGCGTCCGCCCGATCGGTGATTGATCGATGTCGATCATTTTGTCGATGTGTTGGATTCCGAGGATCTTGTCATGCGCCCCTGGCTGCTGCCGCGCGCCGTAGAGGGCGCGGGACAGGGCCCGCTTGAGGATATCGGTGACCAGTGTGCTTTTGCCGGACCCCGAGACACCCGTGACGCACGTAAAGAGGCCAAGCGGGATCTCCACTTCGATCCCCTTGAGATTGTGTTCGCGAGCCCCGGTGACAGTCAGGTAGAGCCCTGACGGCGGACGGCGCACTCTGGGCACGGGGATCTCGAGGTCGCGTGCCAGGTAACGTCCGGTGAGCGAGGCCTTGCAGTCAATGATGTCGCGTGGCGTACCACAGATGACCACGTGGCCACCCGCAATCCCAGCCCCCGGGCCAAGATCGATGACGAAATCGGCGTTGCGGATCGTCTCTTCGTCATGTTCCACGACGATCACCGTATTTCCAAGGTTACGCAGCCGCTTTAACGTACTGAGCAGGCGGATGTGATCGCGCTGGTGCAGTCCGATGCTGGGCTCGTCCAGGATGTAGAGGACGCCCACCAGGCTGGAGCCGATCTGGGTGGCCAGACGGATCCGTTGCGCCTCACCCCCCGCGAGCGTGGCCGCCGTCCGGTCCAAGGTCAGGTAGTCCAGTCCCACGTTGACCAGAAAGCCCAGGCGCTCCCGGATCTCTTTCAGAATCCGCCGGGCAATCTCTTGATCTTTTTCGCTCAACTGCACCTCGCTAAAGAACTTGAGAGCATCCTTCACCGAGCATCGTGTGACCTGGGCGATGTCCAGCCCGGCAACCTTGATCGCCAACGACTCTTGCCGCAGTCGCGTGCCGTGGCAGGCCGGGCAGGGACGGAGCGTCGAGAGACGATCGACGTAGGCCTCAATCTGTTCCCGCACGCGCGAAGACTCGGTCGCCTTGTAGCGCCGGTCGAGGGAGTGCAGGGTTGCGCCCAGGTAGTCCGGATCCCGCCAGTCAAAGCGGGTATCCAGCGCCGTCCCAAGCCCACCACACGATGGGCAGGCCCCGTGCGGATTATTGAAGGAGAAGATCCGGGGACTCACCTCGGGGTAGCTGACGCCGCAGTCGATGCAGGCCAGCCGTTGGGAAAAGGTATGGTCCCTCTCCTTCTCGCCGAGGACGTTGACGGTGACGATCCCCTCACCCAACCGGAGCGCGGTCTCCAGCGAGTCGGTCAGACGCCGCCGGATATCCGGTCGAATCACGAGCCGGTCGACGACGACCTCGATGGTGTGCTTCTTATTTTTGTCGAGCGTGATCTGCTCTTCCAAATCCCGCAGCCGGCCATCTACCCGGACCCGGGCGAATCCCTCTCGCCGCATCTGGGCAAAGATATGCCGGTACTCCCCTTTCCGCCCGCGGATCAGGGGGCCGAGGATCTGGATCCGGGTTGCGTCGCGAAAGGAGAGAATCTGATCGACGATCTGCTGGACCGTCTGGGAGGTAATGGGCTTGCCGCACTGATAGCAAGTGGGCTTTCCCACCCTGGCGAACAGCAGCCGCAGATAGTCGTAGATCTCGGTGACGGTCGCCACGGTCGAACGGGGATTCTTGCTCGTCGTCTTCTGCTCGATGGAGATTGCCGGTGAGAGTCCCTCGATCAGGTCCACATCCGGCTTGTCCATCTGCTCGAGGAACTGCCGGGCGTAGGCCGAGAGGGACTCGACGTACCGGCGCTGTCCCTCGGCATAGATCGTATCGAAGGCCAGGGAGGACTTCCCGGATCCGGATACACCGGTGATGACCACCAGCTTTTCCCGGGGGATTTCGAGATTGATCGACTTGAGGTTATGCTCTCTCGCGCCGCGAATGGCGATGGCATCAGCCGGCATACGTTCCCCCGTGTGAATGAACTCGACCTTTTATTATACCCTATCGCTCCGCCTAAGCAAGATGGGTGGCGAACCAGGGATGAGTGATTGGTGGCGAGTGAGTGGTGGGTGGCGAGTCCTGCTTGGTGGTTGATGGTTGGTGGGGGCAGAGTGCAGAGAGGAACTAAGAAAGTGAGGGTCGAGAATTTAGAATTGAGGACTAAATGCTAAGTTCTCGATTCTTAATGCTGAATTCCAAGACCCAACGCCTAACACCTAATCGTCGTCGGTAGAAGGATGGAGGAGGTCCCGGACCCGGGGATCACTCTGGCGAACAGCCGCAAAGGCCGGATCCTTCGCCGCCATGGCCCGCCACTTCTCGTCCAGATGGATGGCCTGGGCCAGGGCATCATAGGCACCTTGCTGGCCATCCGTGAGCACCTTCAACCGGGCGACGCTGTACCAGTTAGAGCTGGATTTTGGCTGGATGGTGACCGCGGTTTCGTACATCTGCAGCGCGTCTCGGGTCCGGCCAGTCATCTCGTACAGGTCTCCCAGATTTGCATAAGGTCTCATCTCGGTCCGCCCCAGGATCTCCGTGGCCCGCAGGAGCAGCGCCTCCGCCTCGGCGGTCCTGCCGGATCGCGCGGCGATGAGACCGAGGTTGTTGAGAGCGTGCGGATAGTTCGGGTTGATCGCCAGCGCCTGCCGAAAGATTTCTTCGGCCTTGTCTTGCATTCCCAACCGGAGATAGGCACTCGCCTTGATCCCGTATGCGACGTCCATCGTGGGATGGATCCTGGTGGCCATTTCCGCCTCCCGAATCGTCTCGGGGTATCGCCTCATTGCATAGAAAATCGCCGCCCGCCGGTATCGGGCCGTATACGAGTGAGGGTCCCACACGAGGCTCCGGTCGAGAAGGGTGAGACCAGCTTCTATTCGTTTTACTCCGATGCTCCTCTCGGCCTGCCAGTAAATGATCTCCCCAGCCAGAGGCCGCACAAAATACTCGACACCGAGGACGAACGCGATGAGCAGCCCGGGAACGAGGAGCGTCAGGCGCACCGGCTGCGCCCGCCCCTGGCCTTCGCCCTCTCGGGCCATTCCGACAAGCATCCCCAGGAGGATGACGATATTCATCGCGGAGGCCGGCAGGTGACCCACGTAGAACAAATTGGCATACGCCGCGGACGCAACCAGGCCTCCCAGTACCCCGGCGAGGATCTCCCGCTGCCCCCGACCCTGGACCACCAGACCCCACCCCAGCTTCAGGACTCGCACGGCCAACCACAGAAGAACCACGAGACCGAGCGTTCCCAGTTCCGCCCAGGTATTGAGCAATTCATTGTGGGGATGCTCGATCCGGACGCCGGGATTCTGGTAGATGACGGCTGATCGATACGGGACAAAGGCAAAGAGAAAGTTGCCGAGCCCAACGCCCCCCAGGAAGTGATCCCGGATCAATTGCAGCGTCCCATCCCACACGGCCAGGCGGATCTGCATGCTCGAGGTCCCGAGATCGAACATGCTCGCAATGTGTTGACCCAGAGATTCCTCGCCGGCTAGGCATACGGGCGAAACCGCCGAGCCTAATGCGATGCCCCCTGCGATGATGAGCGCCCCGGTAATCATGGCGTGGCGTGGTATCCTCTGCACTCCGTCAGTGGTTCGTCCCGCTCGACACAATACCCACAGCACGATCCCAAACCCAAGCCAGATGGCCGCCCACGCCCCTCTCGTCATCGACAGGGTCAGGAGCACCATGGAAAGGAACAGCGTGGATCCCCACACGACCTGCTCCCAACGTTTCGCCGCCCCCAGATAGACGGCGAGGCACAGGGGGATCATCGTGAGGAGGTAGGCCGCACCGTAACTTCGATTGCCGAAGAGTCGGAAGAGGCTGTCCACCGGTGTGAACATCTCGCCGCCAAGCCTCAGAGGACAGCCGACGAGAGAGAGGGCACTCACCGCCAACAGCGTCAGCAGCAGGTACCGGACTAGTCTCCTCCGGTATTCCGGCCGGGCGAAGGTGTAGGCCACAGCGAGAAAAAGTAAGAACAAGACGAGGAGGATGACGAACCGCTGGAACCCATAGTAGAAATTAAGGGCGTGGAAGAGGGAGACTTCGGAGACGACCAGCAGGGCGACCACCGGGGCCACCAGCGTCGGAAACGGGCGGAACGGGCGGCCGCATCCTCCCCGGAGCCACAGGAAGCCAACCACAGGGGTCAGGAGTCCGAGGACGGCCCACTTCAGGGCATAGGGAGCGAGAGGATACGAGACGAGGGGGACGGCCGCGATCAGGACGCCGAGGGCGATGTTGAGCGTGCGACACTGAAACCCGGTTCCTCCACCGGGAGATTCGATCGCCACGCGCGATTGCGCCTCGCCAGTGGCCCTCTCAGCACCTGCTCCCCCCAAGGATTATCCTCCCGTAACCCGCCTTGGACCAAGGAATGGGACCAGAAAAGCTTCACAGGCCACCTCTGAGCAGCCTGCGGGAGGAACGGAGCAATCCGCGTGCCACTTAGGGGCTGAGAGTTGAGAGTCGGGTTTATGGGGCTTGTTGGGTTTGTTGGGCTTGTTGGGTTGAACTCAATGAACTCTATGAACCCAAGAAACCCTATGAACCTGGTCCGTCGTCGGTCCTCGATCGTCGGACCTATAGGTCGTCGAAGTGGGCCAGGGCTTTGAACTGGCGGTAGCGGGCCTCGATCTCGGGATAGGTAAGATGTTCGAGCCGTCGCAGCGAAAAGGCTTCCACGGCAAAGGAGGCCATGACCGAGCCCATGATCACGGCCCGGCGGAGATTCGCATCCTCGAAATTTCGCGTACTGGCCAGAAAGCCGAGGAAGCCGCCCGCGAAGGCGTCCCCGGCGCCGGTGGGGTCGTAGACATGCTCGAGGGGAAGGGCGGGGGCCGCAAACCAGCCCCCGTCGGAGAAGCTGAGCGCCCCGTATTCCCCCCGCTTGATGATTAACGTGGTTGGGCCCCAGGTCAGGATCTTGTGCGCGGCCTGGACGAGGTTCGGCTCTTGGGCCAACATCCGGGCCTCGGCATCATTGATGAGGAGGACCTGGACATGTTTCAGCGTCTCCCGGAGCGATTCGGGCTTTCCCTGAATCCAGAAGTTCATGGTGTCCGCCGCGATCAGGCGAGGGGACACCACCTGGGTCAGCACCTCGCGCTGCAAGTCCGGATCAATGTTCGCAAGGAAAACCACCTCGCGCTCCCGATACTCGTCGGGCAGCCGGGGGTGAAACTCGGCAAAGACGTTGAGTTGGGTATCCAGGGTTTTCGCTTCATTGAGGTCAAAGCCGTACTCCCCCTGCCACCGGAAGGTCCGACCGGGGCGCCGCTCTAGCCCGGCAAGGTCGACATCGCGCGCCTTCAGAAACTCCAGGTCGGCCACGGGAAAGTCCTCCCCCACCACGGCCACCACGCTCACGGGCGCGAAGAAGCTGGCGCTCGAGGCAAAATAGGTCGCCGAGCCTCCCATCACCTCTTGGGCCTCACCAAAAGGCGTCTTGACCGTATCGAAGGCCACGGAACCCACGACCAGGATTTGCACGTCCTTCCCCTCGATCCGTTTACGGGGACCGCCGCTCGAGATATTTCCCGATCAACAACCAGAGCTTCTTTTTGGCGACCTCCGAGATCGCCTGCGGGGCGGTGATGATGGCATCTTTAAGAGCCTCTGCGCAAACACAGGACCGCGCGACCGGGATCCGCGGAACGACGCTTTTGATGATGGCCTTGGCGGTGGCGACATTCTTGTGCAGGATAGCCACCACCTTTTCCACGGTTACATCCTCTTCGGAATCGTGCCACACGTCATAGTCGGTCACCAGGGCCATGGTGGCGTAACAGATCTCCGCCTCGCGGCTCAGCTTTGCCTCTTGCAGGTTCGTCATCCCGATGACGTCCACGCCCCAGCTCCGGTAGATGCGGGATTCCGCGCGCGTCGAGAATTGGGGCCCCTCGATGCACAGATAGGTCCCTCCCTTGTGCATGGTGGCTCCGACCTCGGCACCGGCCGCAAAGAGCAGGTCGCTGAGGTGGGGGCAGAGCGGATCGGCAAAACCGACATGGACCACCAGGCCGTCCCCGAAAAAGGTGCTCACCCTACCCTTGGTCCGGTCAAAGAATTGATCGGGGATCACGATATCTAACGGGCGAAGCTCGTCCCGCATGCTGCCCACGGCCGAGGCCGAGATAATCCACTGCGCCCCCAAGGCCTTGAACCCGTAGATGTTCGCCCGAAAGTTGAGTTCCGAGGGAAGAAACCGGTGCCCCCGACCGTGGCGCGCGAGAAACGCAACCGGGTGACCGTCCAGTCGGCCGAGGACATACGCATCGGAGGGCTCTCCGAACGGGGTGGTCACCCGCTCCTCGCGGACATTGGTCAGGCCTTCCATCTCGTAGAGGCCACTCCCGCCGATGATACCGATCACGGGTTCTGCCATGTCAACCTCCGACGAGCAGTGGCAGTGTGTACTGGGTCGGATGTCGTGGGACGGACGGTGTACCCGGTAATCGACCGAGCAGCATGCCGCCCGGGTTCACGTCATGGACCTCCACGTCCACCAGCTTTCCTTTGAAGTCATTCGGCCCATGAAAGAGGATGCCGAGATAGTTGTCGCTGACCCCGTGAAGGAGCCCGCTGTCACGATCCCGATCGTCGAGGACCACCACGGGGAGTGTGTGCCCGACAAACCCGCGCTTGAACGCGAGGAATTTCTGCGCGCCGAGTTGGCGTAGGATGTGGTTCCGGCGGGCCTTGGTCCGGGGCAAAACCTGCTCCGGCATTTCCGCCGCCTTCGTGCCGGCGCGGCGCGAATACGTGAAGACGTGGAAGTAACTGACCGGCAACTCCTCGAGGAGCCTGCGGGTGTGTTCGAACGCGGCGTCGGACTCGCCTGGAAAGCCGACTATGACGTCGACCCCGATGGCGATCTCGGGCACCGCGGAGTGAAGGCGCGTCACGACCTCGCGAAAGTGCCGGGCTCGGTAGCTGCGGGCCATCTGTCGAAGCACGTCGTCATCCCCGCTTTGTACCGCCAGGTGGATGTGGCGACAAAAACGCGACGATCCGGCCAGCAGTTGCACCATCTCGGATGTCACCTCGTGGGGGTGGAGCGAACTCAATCGGATGCGTGGGACCGTCGTCTCGTCCACGAGGCGTCGGAGCAGGGCCGACAGAGAGGCCCGGGGTTTGAGATCCCATCCATAGGTCCCTAGATTAATCCCGGTGAGGACAATCTCGGGATGCCCGGCCGCGGCGAGGCGCGCTGCCTCTCTGAGGACCTGATCCGGGGTGAGACTGCGATTGGGACCCCGAACTGCGGGGATGATACAGAACGTGCAGGCGAAGTTGCAGCCGTCCTGAATCTTCAGGAAGGGACGCGTGCGATCCGGCTGCTCGGGCGCCGGCGCATCGTGAAACGTCCGAACGGTCCCGATATCTCCGACCGCGATCTGTGGCCTTTTGTCATCGGTCCCAAGATCCTGAAACGCCCAGGCGGCACTGTGCAGATGCCGCATCAGCTCCATCTTCTCGGCATTGCCCAGGATCAGATCGACCCCGTCTATCGCCGCGATCCGCTCGGGCGCAGCCTGGGCGTAACAGCCGGCAACCACAACAAAGGCCGTCGGATTGCGCCGAATCGCCCGACGGATCAGTTGACGCGCATCGGAATCGGCCTGCGTGGTCACCGTGCAGGTGTTGATCACGTAGACCTCGGCGGGTTGGGTAAAGGGGACGGGAGTAAAGCCGGCCGTGCGGGCCTGATCGGCCATGATGTCGGTTTCGAACTGATTCTGCCGACACCCCAGGGTGGCAAAGGCTATGCGCACGGGACCTTCCCTTGCAGGATGCGATCCAAGGTTTCCAGATTCAAGACATCTTCCCGGTTGTACTCGAGCAGAGTCATCAACGCCCCGCTATCGTGTGCGGTCTCATACCGATGCCACAGTCGCATGGCCTCGACCCCATCGATCCCGCGCGTCCGCCGCCGGATGTCGAGCTGCTGCTCGACCCGCTTGAGGCCGCCGTAGAGCTTTTGTCGCCAGCAGTCATACATGAGGTCATGGCTGGTGAAGGCCCGGCGGAGATCGAGCTGCAGGTGGCGGCGAATCACGGGAAGATCGAACCGACTGCCGTTATACGTGCAGATCACCTGTATTCCCTCCAAGGCTTTCCACAACGCCAGATCGGTGACGCCGCCTCCGACCAATTGGACAAATCCCCGATCCTCGGCATAGAGACCAATGACCGTGATCTCTCCGAGAAACGAGGTCTCAATGTCCAGGTAGGCCTTTACCATCGCGCTCCCGCCGGGGAACATTATCACAGATTTAGCGGAGAGTCGAGAGCAGGAGGGCAAGATTTCGAATTGCGGATTGCGAATTTCGAATTTACCGACTCAAACGACGAACTTCGGACCCCGAATCTATCTACATATCCTCAGTCCTCAGTCCTCTCCACCCAAATTGACATGTACAGAGCCGGGTGATACGAATGAACCATGGATAGTGAACAGTTGAGAGTGGACAGTTGAGAGCTAAAACCCAACACCTAGGACCTAACACCTAACCATGCGGATTGGAATCTGCGGACTGCCCCGCGTAGGCAAGACGACTGTTTTTCACCTGCTCACCGGGGAGCACGCTGCCGCGACAAAGGTCCCGGGGCCTACGATAGGAATCGCGAAGGTCGCCGAGCCCCGCCTGGACCGGCTGGCGGCAATCTTTCGCCCCAAGAAAGTCACGCCCGTCACCGTGGAGTGCCTCGACTTCCCTGCGCTGACGCGCGGCGGAAAGGGAAGCGATGTCGAGGCGTCGCTCTTGGCGCAGCTCCGGCAGGTGGATTGCATCCTCCAGGTGATGCGGCACTTCGAGGATGCGCGGGTCCAGCATGAAGAGGGAACTATCGATCCGGTGCGGGACATGGCCTTTCTCGACACCCTCTTTCTCCTGGCTGATCTCGGCGTCGTGGAAAAGCGGATCCAGAAAATCGCCGAGGACGCGAGTAAGGCGCGAAAGGATGCGGGACAGGAGGAACTTCCGCTCCTCGAGCGGTGCCAGACCTGCCTGATGAACGAACAGAGCCTGCGCGAGATGGGGCTCACGGCCCAGGAGGAAAAGAGCCTGCGAGGCTACGCCTTCCTCACCCTCAAACCGCTCCTGGTGCTCCTGAACATCGGCGAGGAAAAAATCGGAGAAGCTGACCCGGTGTGGGAGCAACTACAGATCAAAGCGGCGCGACCCCGAACCGGTTGCGTACGCCTTCCCGCAAAGACCGAGTGGGAACTGAGCCAACTCACACCGGAAGAAGCCCGGGAATTTTCACAAGCGTTGGGGCTCGAGACCCTCGAATACGCTTCGATCCTTGGCCGATCCCTCGAGCTCTCGGAGCGGATCACCTTCTTTACCGTGGTCGGCGAAGAACTCCGGGCCTGGCCCTTTCCCCGCGGTGCCACCGCGCTGGAGGCAGCCGGGACCATCCACACCGACATGGAAAAAGGCTTCGTCAAAGCCGAGGTCATCGGCTTCAAGGACCTCGCGGCTTCGGGCTCGATGGCTGCCGCCCGAAAACAGGGGCTGTTGCGGCTGGAAGGAAAGGGATACGCCGTTCAGGATGGGGATATTCTGACGATCCGGTTTACCAAGTAACCTCTCGCCCGATTGGCGTGGGCTCAACGAACAGCTGTCGGCCCGCGGGACCAATGATGCCACCCGAGATGATCATCTTCATGGCCTCATCCACCGAAATATCCAGCACGATCACCTCCGTCTCGGGTACCAGCATAAAAAACCCGGAGGTCGGATTCGGGGACGTGGGAAGGAAGACGGTGATGGCCGGGTCGGACCGACCTGGGATATCCCACCGGTGGCGGCTGGTGACGAAACAGAGGCTATGGATTCCCTTCCGAGGGTATTCGATCATGGCCACTTTCTGGAACGCGGAATCTTTCGCCATCACGAGATCAATGATCTGACGGATCGACCCGTAAATCCCGCGCACGATGGGAATTCGTCTGAGAACCTCTTCAGCCTTTTCAAACATCCGTTGGCTCACGTGGGTCGCGGTGATGCCTACCAGAACGATCAGGCCAACGGTCACCGCGACGCTCACCAGCGTGGTCAGCGGATCTATTACCCCCTGGCCCACGATGTTCCGTAGAAACAGCCGCGTGAACGGGGAAACGAATCCGCCGACGAAGCCGAAGAGGATCCAGACGATATAGAAGGTGAGGACTGACGGCAGGACGATGATCAATCCGGCGACAAAGTACCGCCGGATCAACGCGACCGTCGATTGGAAATCTCGCGGGGTCACAGTGTCTGCTTCCTCAGGCAGGTAAGCCAACCGCGCAATGCCGGAAAGGGAAAAAGCCCCAAGTGACCGCTATAGACTCTCAGATCTCCCCGGTCTCCTCTCTCCTGCGGTGCCCACGGGATCACCCCCAGACCCCGCCGGAGCGGTTCGACCCCACGAGAAGGATCCTTGGTCGCCCAGCGACCTCTTGGGGCCATCTATCTATACCAGAAAGCAGCCCGAAATGTCAAGCTTTGTGGGGCTCTACGGCATCTCCCGGGATATCACTAGTGACTGAAACGAAAAGGGGAGGTGGTGGGCGGTACTGGGATCGAACCAGTGACCTCTGCCGTGTGAAGGCAGCGCTCTCCCGGCTGAGCTAACCGCCCGGAGTTTGCAGGATTTCTTTATCACAGCTTCGACCAACCTTGTCAAGGGCAATCCCTGGATTCTCCCTTGACAGGGATCGGGACTTGGGCAATACTGTGCCCGCTCTCCGGAACAGGGACGGCCATGGCCAATCAGCCTCCCTGCGACAACATCCCAAGCCGGCCGCAGGCGGACGGCTCCCCGGCCCACGACAGCCCGGGACATGGTGTTGGGTCTTTCCACAGCGAAAGATCACGACGGGGCTCGGGCCATGCGACTCAAGCGCATAAAACAGGAACGACGCCGATATCCGCGGTGGATGGTCGAGGGTCGGTTTGCGGCCCGCATTAGTCCGATCCACGAGGCCACACTCGTCGACATGAGCCCGGCAGGGGCCCTGGTCGAACACCTGGATCGCGTGCAGCCCGGGACCACCCTGTTCCTGACCCTACCCTTTCTCGAGAATGGAACCAAAAAGATGGGGCTCAGGTGCAAGGTCGTCCGTTCGACGGCGCACCGATCCCAGGTGGGGTCTACCGGGGAGCGGGACGTGATCTACCGGTCAGGACTCGAGTTTCTGGGTACCCTGCAACCCTTCGGTTCGCTTGGGGCCGCGACTCGCTGATCTCGCTGACTTTCCCCGTCAGATCCACAAATCCGAAATCCGCAAGCCGAAATTCTAAATCTGTCCTCGCCTCTCCACTCTCAACTCTCAACTATGAACTCTGAAGTGTGAGGACTGAGCATTATGGTCAAAAGGATTGGCGCGGTCATATTGGGTTTGTGTGCTGCGTATGGTTTCCTGTTGCTCTGCATTTTCTACACGCCGCTCGCGGATTATCTGGCGCACCCATTACACGTCCCCGCTGACCTGCGGCCAGCCCCCGCCATCGTCGTACTGACGGCCTACGTCTCGCCGAATGGCGTCTTAAACGAGTCGGCGATGCGACGGACCCACGCCGCCGCTCGGCTGTATCACCGTGGGCTCGCGCCCTTGATGATCATCAGCGGCGGAAATCCTACGACCCCCGAAGACAGCCAACCCGCCGATTTTATGGCCGAGTTCGCCCGCGAGCTCGGCGTCCCCCAGTCAGCCATCATTCTCGACAAGAAGTCGGAGAATACGCACTTCAGTGCGATAAATGTTGCCGCTCTTTGCCACGCACGGGGGATCGATCACGTCCTGCTCGTCACCGATGCTGTCCACATGCGCAGGGCCAAGGCCTCTTTCGAGGCTCAGGGCCTCTCGGTCTCTCCTGCCCCTGCCGACCCCTGGGCCCTGTGGTGGGAATCTCCGGAAGTCCGCCTCCGGAAGTTCTGGGCCGCCATCCACGAGTACGGCGGACTGCTCTATTACAAATGGAAAGGATGGATCTAGATAAAATTTCGAATTGCGGATTTCAAATTTATAAGCAAAAGGTTTCGAAATTCGGGTTGCGGATTTCGAATTTTAGGGCCGGCGAGATTTACTGGTTTTGCCAATGCGAGTAAAGATAGCGAGAAGCGCAGTTGATTCCTCAAGTAGCCAGCGACGATCCTCGGAATTGCCGATTTTTGACTCATCAAAAAGTTCAAGCCAGTACTGGGTTTCAGCCGCCTCTTTTTCGACCAGCGCGATCTTGTGAATGAAATCGCCGCGGGATTGCGCCCGATTTGCCTCTCGGTAATTTGCGCCGAGCGATGTCCCCGACCTCAACAACTGTGTCCCAAGAGTGTCGGTCATCCTATTCCTGGGCAATCCCGCAAGAAACTTGACCATCTTGACCGCAAACGCTTTCGTTCTTCTCTCTAGTTCGACCTTATCCAATGCCACCTTCCGTAAATTCGAAATTCGAATGTCGAAATTCGAAATCGTCTTTCTCGACTATTTCAGTCGTGGGATTTGGATGGTTTCGGTGACGATTTGCTGCTGGCCGCGCGAGTCACGCCATCCCACGAGGACTGTCACGGTCTTGAGTCCCGCAAGAGGTGTGCCTGCACCCACGTTCCAGACGCGCGTGAACCTGCGCTCACCGGCCGTCCCTCCTTCCGCGTCGATGGGGTTGTTCGGGTCGGCATGATCCGGATCACGGAACCTTTCACGATCCTGCCCTCCTTCTTCCGTCACATCACCCCCACCATCCGGGTCAACGAGACGCGGATCATCATACCCCGCCCGCAGCAGCTCTTCGATCTGGCTCTGCGCCAGCGCGGTGGCCGCCAAGGTATCGCGATGCAGGGCCTCCCGGTAATAGACCGTGCTCGAGAGTTCAATCATCGCCAGCCCCAGGATCACAAAGATGGCCAGCGCCACCAGCACCTCGGGCAGCGTGAACCCGGCCGTGGAGCGTTGATGTCTCCTGGGGAGGCTGCTCACGAGGAGTCAGGCAGGAGATTCCGAGGGGTCACGGTGAAGTGCGTGGTGTCTCGTCCGATGGCGAGGTGCACACGGGCGCCGAGAATCGGGGCGAGCGGTGGGGGCTGGGCGGTCCATCCTGGGCTGGCCGCATCGTCTTCCTCGGACGGCGCAACGAGGTACTCAAATCGCAGATCCTGAACCCCAGTGGCGACGACCATCTCTTGCCCGCCGTGTCGCCGGACGAGGTGGCGATTGCCATCCGGGCCTTGTGCGAACAGGTACTGGACCTCCGCATCTCGCAGCCGAGCCACCTCACTCCCGGCCGGGAAGGTCAACCAGACCGTGCGATCCTTGGTGCTGGGAAGGATCTCTGGGGTGAGTTCCAGGCGTGGGCTAGTGTGTGACCCGACGGCCTGTACGCGGAAGATTTGCCAGGCGACGTCGTCGTGGATGAGAACCTGGTCGCCCCGGCGGAACTGACCGACATCGTCCGGCGGTACGCGAAAAACCTGCGATCTCTCGGAGCCGGGCGCAGTAAGCTTGGTGATGAACGGGGCTTTCCTGAGGTAGCGAATGGTAATCACGGGGTTCCCATTGCCCGACCCAGGGGTCAGGGCCGGCAGGGTTTTTGGCGGGAGTCCTGCGCCTGCCTGCTGTAGATCCTTTTGAAGCTGCTCCACGGCCGCCTCAAGGCCCTGCCGGGCTTCTCTCCCGGCCCCCTGCGCACGATATGCCCCCTCTTGGGACTGCAGGGCAATCCACATCCCTCCCACGATGAGCAGGGCCAGGCCCATCGCGATCAAAAGCTCGATGACGGTAAAGCCTCGGCAGGAACGGCGAGCTACAGGGCCCATCGTCAAATCTTTTGCCAGAGCAGGCGCGTTGCGCGCTTCCCTTCCATAGTTGCCGGCCCGAGGCTGAGCCGATATGTCGCGCGGATCACTTGTGGGGGGACCCCGTCCTCGTGGGCGGCGGCCTCAAGGGTCACATCCGCGTACCGCCGCACGTAGGCCCGGAAGGCAAGATTGGGCGACACGTCCACGACGCGCGCCTCGTACCGCACCCTGCCGACCTCGCCGGTGAACGGCGCCGGGCGATTCCACACGGCCGCGAGGACGCGAAACTGCTCGATCGCGCCGTCTTCCTCGGCCATCGCGTTCACGAGGTGCTGGATGGTCTGATGGACGCCCGATTCCGCGGCGTAAGAGACCTGGGGGGCCTCTCGAGATCGCTTGAGTGAGTGGGCCTCAGTGAGAAGGCCGGAGAGGAGCATGGTGGAAAGCACAAGTCCCAGAACTCCCAAAAACAGGACCTGGACCAGGATACTCCCGCGCTCGGTTGGTCCGCTACGATGCTCCAGTGCCTGGACCCGTCTGGCCGGCCAGGCGCTCGACCTGCGTGATGGCATTTTCTAGCTCCTCAAGCTCTTCGTGGTTCCCGAGTTGACGGAAAAGGCCGAGTGCACGTCGGTAGTTCTCGAGCGCGGCCGTGTAGTGGCCCGTCGCCACCTCCGCTCCGGCCAGCCGCTTCAGGATTGGCGCCACCTCTTTTTGGTCGCCGAGGTTATCCCAAATCTGCAGAGACGCCCTGTAATTTTGAACGGCCGACCCATAGTCCCCCAGACCTTCATACGCCCGGCCGAGGTGGTCGAGGACGCGGGCCTGGAGATCTCGGTTCTCGAGCTGTTGGTAGATCGCGAGGGCTTTCTCGTATGCCTTGACCGCTTGGCCGTGCTGTTCAGCGGCGTAATAGGCGACCCCGAGATCATGTGCTGCGACGGCGGCCCCTTCCGACACGGGAAGAGTTGCCCACAGCTGTGACGCCTGCAGTAGCAGGGGGATTGCCTCCTCGATTCGCCCCTGCGCGTAGAGTTCCCGACCCTGTTCGTGCAGGCGCTCGGCGGCTCTTTCCCGTCTCTGGCTTGCCTGGGCGGCAGACTG
>Ga0307428_1000840_pt1 | contig 17265 bp, 24 predicted proteins | sample SalMarWE160240MG_FD_202161 | JGI IMG/M metagenome (GOLD analysis project Ga0307428, IMG submission 202161) | Salt marsh sediment microbial communities from the Plum Island Ecosystem LTER, Massachusetts, United States - WE1603-240 | ecosystem: Environmental > Aquatic > Marine > Intertidal zone >...
TCCGCATGACTTTGCGCTTTGGAAGTCGGCGAAACCGGGCGAGCCGTCGTGGGCGAGCCCGTGGGGCCCCGGACGCCCGGGCTGGCACATTGAGTGTTCCACGATGTCCATGGCACTCCTCGGGGAGTCCTTTGACATCCACGGGGGGGGTGAAGACCTGATTTTCCCGCACCACGATTGCGAGATTGCGCAGTCGGAGGCCGCGACGGAGAAGCCCTTCGTCCGGTACTGGATCCACAATGGCTTTGTGACGATCAATCAGGAAAAGATGTCCAAATCCCTGGGAAACTTTTTCACCGTCCGCGAGATTTTTCAGAAATCGCCTTATAAGGTTCCGGTGACAGCCGAGACGCTCCGGTATTTTCTGGTGAGCACCCATTACCGACATCCCCTGGATTTTTCCGACGAGGCTCTGTGGGAGGCCAAACGAGCGCTGGACAGGTTTTACGGACTCTTTCAGCGGCTTGACGAGTCGTCCGGTACAGAAGGAGCAGGAGATCGGGACGTCTCACCACTGGTGGAACGGTCGGGCGAGGCGTTTCGTCAAGCCATGGATGATGACTTCAACACCCCGGCAGCTATCGCACAGTTCCAGTTGCTTCGGGGAGAGGTGAACCGGCTCCTCGAGTCGGGCCTCTCCAAAAAGGCATGCGACCAAGCGCGCGCGACGTTTCGGTCCCTAGGTGACGTGCTGGGTCTCTTTCAGTTGTCTTATCGGGAGTGGGAGTTTGGCGTCGAGGTTCGACCGGGCACGGCTGAACTCGTCACTGTGGGAGAAAAAGTCGACGTAAGGGTAAGTAAGCAGTCCCTGACGGACGATGAGATCGAACAAAAACTAGTCCAACGAAACGAGGCCCGGCGACAAAAGGATTTTGCGACCGCTGATCGGATTCGAGAGGAGCTTGCCTCGTTCGGGATTACGATCGAGGATCGGCCAGATGGCACCAGCCGGTGGAAGCGATGACGCAGCTGAGATCCTTTACGGCTTCCATGCCGTCCGGGAAGCGCTACGGGCAGGCAGCCGACCGCTGCTGCGGATTATGGTATCGCGACAGGATCGTCAGGTGACGGACCTCATGCGGCTGGCTCGGGCTGCCCGGGTGCCGGTACACGTGGAGCCCAAGCGGGCTTTGGATCGACTCGTGCCGACGGGAAGGCATCAGGGTGTCGTTGGGCTGGTCGCAGCAAAGCCGTACGCCGAGCCAGAGGCGATGCTTGCCTCGGCACGCGCACGGGACGAGGCGCCATTCTTGGTCATCCTGGATGGCGTCGAAGATCCGCGCAACTTCGGCGCGGTGTTGCGAACCGCCGAAGCGGCGGGGGTCCATGGCGTGTTGGTTCCCGAGCGTCGGTCGGTCGGGTTGACAGGGACCGTTTCGAAGGGCGCTGCGGGCGCGCTGGAGCATCTTCAGGTGGGGCGTGTGCGAAACCTCTCTCGCCTGATTGAGACGCTGCAGGAAGACGGACTGTGGGTCTACGCGCTTGATCCGGCAGCGCGCAAGTCGTACACGGCCCTTGATTTCCGAGGAGGTGTGGCCCTGGTGTTGGGGGGCGAAGGGAGGGGGGTCCGGCCTGGGGTGCTGGAGAAGTGTGACGATCGGGTGGGTATTCCGATGCTCGGACGAGTCGAGTCGCTGAATGTGAGCGCCGCGGCGGCTATTGTGATGTACGAGGTCCTCCGACAACGGATGCCGCAGGCGAAAATCTAAGAAAAATGGCGAATATTGGCACGAGGATTGCTTTAGGATCAAATGACCCCGAGAAGACCTCTTTTCCAGGATTCCCCGGTTTTGGGGGGTCAAAATTTCCCCTTTGCATATCGGAGCATCTTTTTTATAATAGGGGTTTGTGGCTGGCGTAGCTCAGTCGGTAGAGCAGCTGATTTGTAATCAGCGGGTCAGGGGTTCAAATCCCTTCGCCAGCTCCATGGGGATGGGCGCTGGCCAACGGGCGAGGAGAGCAGCGGTTCTCAAACGATAGGCTCCCGGCTCAGTGCGCTGGGTGAGTGCGGGGAGATACCCAAGCGGCCAACGGGGGCAGACTGTAAATCTGCTGGCGTACGCCTTCGGAGGTTCGAATCCTCCTCTCCCCACCACGCGTGACGCGACCTTTATATATATGGCACTATCTTCGTCCAGGATCCCCGACGTGCGGTTTTCCCATAAGGAAGATACCTTGGGTTGTCTGTGGGTAATACGGATGGGGGGTGCGGGAATAGCTCAGTGGTAGAGCGCGAGCCTTCCAAGCTCGGGGTCGCGGGTTCGAATCCCGTTTCCCGCTCCAGTCTGATCTCATCCGGAAGGAAGGTGTCACGGACGGCAGCCCCGCGCACAGTGCATCGACCGATGACCGGCATGGGGATGCTCCGTGTGTGCTGTTGGGCCCTGAGCCTGAGCCTCATTGCGGCGGCTCCGCTGGCGGCCCAGGATGTTGCCACGCACAATCAACGCGGGGTCGAGCTCAACGCCGAAGGCCGGCATAAGGAGGCGATCGCCGAGTTTGAAAAAGCATTACGCCTCGCTCCAACCCAGCCGGTGGTCCGTCGGAATCTGGCCCTTGCCCGCGCCAGCTTTGGGGCCGCCCTACTGCAAGAGCGGGCGTTTGAGGCTGCGGCGGGTCAGTACCAGGCGGCGATCGCGCTTTTACCAGAGGAAGCCGAATTTCACATGGGACTGGGGTGGGCATTCCTGGGTCTCCAGGAGCCGGATCGGGCCGTAGAGGCCTTGAGACGGGCCCGAGACCTCAATCCCAACGAAGTGGGGGTATATCGCCTGCTGGGAGAGGCGTACTACCACCAAGGGGATATGGCCGCGGCGGTGAGCGCGTGGGAGGAGGGGCTGAGACTCCGCCCGGGCGATCAACAGCTTGAAGGACTCATCACCAAGGCCGAAGGGGAACGCAGGGTTTACGAGACATACGAGCGTCGGCCTGGGCATCACTTCACGCTGCGGTACGTGGGAGACGTCCAAGAGGAGCTCGGCAAGGAAATCTTGGCGATTCTGGAGCAGGCCTACGAAGACGTCGGGTACGACCTGAACTATTACCCCCGGCATGAGGTGGAGGTCGTTCTCTATTCTGACGAGGACTTCGTAGCGATCACGGATCTTCCCTCATGGGTGGGAGGTGTCTTTGACGAACGGGGCGGCCGCATCCGCATTCCTGTGCGCGGCATCCAGCAGACCGAACATCTCCGGGCGCTCTTGTACCATGAGTATACCCATGTGGTCATTCGGAGTGTCACGGGAGGACGGGTTCCGACCTGGTTAAACGAGGGACTCGCCCTGATCGAGCAGCGGAGTCCCATGAATGGCGAAGTCGAGATGGTCCGGCAACTGGCCGTGAAAGGCGTGCTCCCCTCGCTCAGAACCCTGAATGGTTCCTTTGTGGCACTGTCGGGGTCCGACGCGAGGGTCGACTACGCGGTCAGTTACGTTGCGACGAGGTATCTCGTCGACCGCTGGAGCCTATGGGACGTCCAACGGCTTCTGCAGCGGGTTGGCGACGGGGTGCCCTTCGATGGGGCCCTTGAGGAAGCCACGCGGCTCACGCTCGCAGACTTTGAACAAGAGTGGCACGAATCGCTGATCACGGGAAATTGAAGGCGAACGATAGCAAGGCATCCGTCTGCCGGGAGGCGGGAAACCCTGAATCGTTGCAGGGGCCCACGTAGCTCAGTAGGTCAGAGCGCGTCCTTGGTAAGGACGAGGTCACCAGTTCGATTCTGGTCGTGGGCTCCAGTTCCGTTAGGGTAAGAAGGGAATGGGGAGAGGGAGGTTTCACCCGTGGCCAAGCAAAAATTTGCACGGACGAAAGAACACGTCAACGTAGGGACGGTGGGGCACATTGACCATGGTAAGACGACGCTGACCGCGGCCATCACCAAGTGTTTGCACAGTCAGAATCCCCAGGTGCAGTTCGTCCCGTTCGACCAGATCGACAAGGCGCCGGAGGAGAAGGAGCGGGGGATCACGATTGCGATCGCCCACGTGGAGTACGAGACGGCGAAGCGCCACTACGCCCACGTCGACTGTCCGGGGCACGTGGACTACATCAAGAACATGATCACCGGGGCGGCGCAGATGGACGGGGCGATTCTGGTGGTGGCGGCCAATGACGGGCCGATGCCGCAGACGCGGGAACACATCCTGCTGGCGCGGCAGGTGAACGTCCCCAGCCTGGTGGTCTTCCTGAACAAGGTGGACATGGTGGACGATCCGGAGCTGTTGGACCTGGTGGAGCTGGAGCTCCGCGAGCTGTTGAGTCACTACGGGTTTCCGGGGGATCAGATTCCGGTGGTGCGGGGGAGCGCGCTGAAGGCGCTCGAGCAAGGGGAGTGTCAGGCGATTACCGAGTTGATGGAGGCGGTCGACACGTACATTCCGCTGCCAGCCCGGCCGGTCGACAAGCCCTTCCTGATGCCGATCGAAGACGTCTTCACCATCTCGGGCCGGGGGACGGTGGTGACCGGGCGGGTGGAGCGTGGGGTGGTCAAAGTCGGGGAGGAGATCGAGATCGTCGGGCTCGCGGCGACCCAAAAGACGGTGGTGACCGGGGTCGAGATGTTCCGGAAGACGCTCGACCAGGGGCAGGCGGGGGACAACGTCGGCCTGCTCTTGCGCGGGACGAAGCGCGAGGAGGTCGAGCGGGGGCAAGTGGTGGCCAAGCCAGGCTCCATCACGCCGCACACCAAATTCCAGGCGGAGTGCTACATCCTGACGAAGGAAGAGGGGGGGCGGCACACGCCGTTCTTCTCGGGGTACCGGCCGCAGTTTTACTTTCGGACGACCGACGTCACCGGGGTGGCCACGCTGCCGGAGGGGGTCGAGATGGTGATGCCGGGGGATAATGCGCGCCTCGCCGTGGAGCTCATTCAGCCGATCGCGCTGGAGAAGGAGCTCCGGTTTGCCATCCGGGAGGGCGGCAAGACGGTGGGGGCCGGCGTGGTGAGCGAGATCGTGGCGTAGCGGGTGGCCGAGGGCTCGCGGAGGAATGAAAGGTAACGGGATGGACGCCCAACGGATTCGGATACGGCTGAAGGCGTATGACCACCGTATTCTGGACCAGTCCGCGAAGGAAATCGTGAGTACGGTCGAGCGGACAGGGGCGGGAGTCTCGGGTCCCATTCCGCTTCCGTCAAAAATCAGCCGGTATACGGTGCTGCGCTCGCCCCACGTGGACAAGAAGTCCCGTGAGCAGTTTGAGATGCGCATTCACGTTCGCCTCTTGGACATCCTGCGGCCCACGCCGCAAACCGTGGACGCCCTCATGCGATTGGATCTCCCGGCCGGGGTCGATGTGGAGATCAAACTCTAGGGAAAGTTATGCGGATAGGTATTGGGCTTTTGGGTCGGAAGGTCGGGATGACCCAGGTCTTCGATGAGGCCGGTCGGGCGGTTCCCGTCACGGTGGTCGAGGCTGGCCCGTGTACCATCGTCCAGAAGAAGACGACGGAGAAGGACGGGTACGAAGCGGTCCAGCTGGGCTACCTGCCCGCGAAGCCGAAGCAGGTGTCCAAGCCACTCGGCGGCCGCTTCGCCAAGGTCAACATGGTCCCCATGCGGCACCTGCAGGAGATGCGGCTTCATTCCGCGGCAGAATATCACGCGGGCCAGACACTCACGGTCGACCTCTTTGCCGCAGGGGAAGAGGTCGTGGTGACCGGAACCTCGAAAGGGCGGGGGTTTCAGGGAGGTGTGAAACGCTGGGGCTACCGGGGGGGCGCAAAGAGTCATGGATCCATGTTTCATCGGGCCCCGGGGTCGATCGGTGCCTCCTCGTTCCCTTCCCGGGTCTTTAAGGGACACCGGATGCCTGGACGGATGGGGGGAGCGCAGGTAACCATCCGAGGGGTCCACGTCGTTCGGAGTGATTCTGGACGAAACCTCCTGCTGATTCGTGGGGCGGTTCCCGGTCCTCAGGGAGGGCTGGTTGCCGTTCGAAAGATAGGCAAAGGGGTGGGGGCGGTAGGAAGCCCGGCAGATGCGTCCGGCGAGAAGAACGCAAAGCAGGAAGTCGAACGTGCCTAAGCGCGAAGACATGAGACCAGAGCGCAGTGCAGCGGCGATGCCGCAGACTCTCGACGTCGTGAATCCCCATAACGAGAAGGTGGATGAACTTCCCCTCTCTCAGGCCGTTTTTGGGGCTCCGGCGAAAGTGCACCTCCTGCACGAGGCGGTCCGCTGGCAGCGGGCGAAAGGACGGCGGGGCACCGCATCGACCAAAGGCCGTGCGGAGGTCTCGGGGGGTGGGCGGAAGCCGTGGCGGCAGAAGGGGACCGGCCGAGCACGCGCCGGGAGCACGCGTTCTCCGCTGTGGCGACATGGCGGTATCGTCCATGGTCCGAAGCCCAGGGACTGGAGCTTCGGATTTCCAAAGGCGCTCAGACGGGCAGCACTCCGGGGCGCTCTCGCTGCCAAGGTGGCGGCGCAAGAGGTCCAGGTGCTGGAAGATCTGAGTATGGACCAGCCCAGCACGAAAACCTTTCAAGGCTTGCTGCGAGGCCTGGGGCTCACCGGGAGGGTGTTGGTGGTGACGGCCCAAAAGGAGGAGGCGGTGGAGAAGTCTGCCCGGAACCTCCAGCGGGTGAAAGTCCTCCCTGCCCGGGGCGTCAATGTCTCCGATGTGCTGTATGCGGACACGGTTCTCTTTACGCGGGAGGCGTTCGTGAAGGTCGAGGAGGGCCTGACGTGATGAGGGAACCACACCGGATTATCCGCCGCCCCGTGGTCACCGAAAAGGGGACCGCGCTGAAGGAGCAAAACAAGTATTGCTTCGAGGTGGATCGACGGGCAAATAAGATCGAGGTCAAGCGGGCAGTGGAAGTCCTCTTTCATGTGAAGGTGGCCGCCGTCCACACGGTGGCCGTGCGGGGGAGGGTGAAACGGGTTGGACGATCTGTCGGACGGACCTCGGATTGGAAGAAAGCCATTGTCACTCTCAAGGAGGGGCATAGCATCGAGTTCTTCGAAGGCGTCTAAAGTAAACGCATGGAGTGCGTTTACTTTGGAGCAATGGAGCAGCGGTTCGACTACGCTCACCGCAGAGTGACCTTGGAGGGAAAATGCTCCATTATGGTTCGACAGGCTCACCACCCCGAGGAAGATCGAGGGGCGGTCTAATGTTCTATTGTTCGAAGCTATGCTGACCGCTGATTGCTGATAGCGGGATATCAGAAGCTATGGGGATCAAGAGTTATAAACCAACCTCTGCCGGCCGTCGGTTTCAGACGGTGGCCACCTTTGACGGGATCGCAAAGAAGCCGCCCGCCAAGGCGCTTGTCGCCCCCCTGCGAAAGACGGGGGGACGGAACGCCCAGGGCCGGATTACGACGCGTCACAAGGGGGGTGGTCATAAGCGAAAGTACCGTCTGATCGACTTTAAGCGGGATAAGCTTGGTGTCCCTGCTCGCGTGGCCGCGATTGAGTACGATCCGAATCGCTCAGCGCGGATCGCGTTGCTCCATTACGCGGACGGTGAGAAGCGGTATATCCTGGCCCCGGACGGACTCGAGGTTGGCGCGCAGGTGATGTCCGGCCCCCAGGCGGAGCTCGATGTGGGAAATGCCCTTCATCTCCGGCTGATCCCGATGGGGTCGGTAATCCACAACATCGAGCTCTCGCGGGGCAAGGGGGGGCAGCTGTGCCGGAGTGCCGGTGCGTCGGCTCAACTGATGGCGAAAGAGGAAGACCGGGCCCTGCTCAAGCTGCCGTCGGGTGAGGTTCGAAAGGTGCACGTGGATTGCATGGCCACCTTAGGCCAGGTGGGCAACCTCGAATACGAAAATGTCTCTCTCGGGAAAGCGGGCCGCGCGCGCTGGCTGGGGATTCGACCATCGGTTCGCGGGGTGGCCATGAACCCCCACGATCACCCGTTGGGGGGTGGCGAGGGGAAAAGTTCAGGCGGTCGACATCCGTGTACTCCCTGGGGCAAACCGACCAAGGGATACAAGACGCGCAAGAAGGGGAAGCGGTCTGACCGTGATATTGTTACGCGCCGCAAGAAAAAGCGAAAATAATCAGTCTGTGGTCGGCAAGAGATGGCTAGGAGGCTGGGAAGCGAGGAAGTTCAGCGGAGGGTGTTAGATGGGGCGGTCGCTGAAGAAGGGCCCGTATATCGATCCCAAGCTCATGCGGAAGATCGAAGAAATGAATCGGACCCATGACCGGCGAGTCATCAAGACCTGGTCCCGTCGGTCCACGGTCACTCCGGAGTTCGTGGGACATACATTGGCCGTACATAACGGGAAACGGTTTATTCCAGTCTATGTGACCGAGAATATGGTGGGCCACAAGCTGGGCGAGTTTGCCCCCACCCGGACGTTCCGGGCGCACAGTGGACCCTCGGCCAAACCGACCGCCCTGAAGTAAGGGAGGGAAGTCATCGGCATGCAATCACGGGCGATCGTGAGGTTTGTCAGAGTGCCACCCCGCAAGGCTCGACTCGTCATCGATCTGATTCGAGGTCGGGATGTGGAGGAGGCTCTGGCTATTACGCGCTTCACGCCCAAGCGGGCCGCCCGGGTGGTGGAGAAGGTCTTGAAGTCTGCGGTGGCCAATGCGCAACATAACCACGGCGTGCGGGAAGTCGGCCGCCTGTTCGTGAAACTCGCCGTGGTCGACGAAGGTCCCCGGTGGAAGCGATGGGTTCCCCGGGCCATGGGCCGGGCAACCCCGATTCAGAAACGGACCAGTCATATTACGATTGTGCTCGACGAGCGTCCGGCGTCATAGGGAAAGGAGTGACATGGGGCAGAAGGTACATCCCGAAGGATTTCGTTTGGGGTACATCAAGACCTGGAAATCGCGCTGGTTTGCGACCAGGTCGTACGTGGATCAACTCCACGAAGATCTGAAGATCCGCCGGTACCTCAAGGAGAGGCTTTACCACGCCGGGGTCTCTCGGATCTTGTTTGAGCGCAAGGCGAATCAGCTCCGCATTATCGTCCATGCGGCCCGTCCCGGCATCATTATCGGCAGAAAGGGCGCCGAGGTCGACAAACTGCGCCAGGACCTTGCGACGATGACGGACAAGGAGATCCAGCTGGACATCACCGAAGTCCGAAAGGCAGAAACCGATGCGCAGTTGGTGGCTGAGAGCATCGCGGCCCAGCTCGAGAGGCGGATCGCCTTCCGACGGGCCATGAAGAAAGCGGTGCAGTCGTCCATGCGGTTGGGGGCCCAGGGGGTCAAGGTCATGGTCTCGGGACGGTTGGGAGGCTCAGAGATTGCCCGGACCGAATGGTACCGGGAGGGTCGAGTGCCCCTGCATACCCTGCGCGCCGATATCGCCTATGGCCTGGCCGAGGCCAAGACGACCTATGGACGAATTGGGGTCAAGGCGTGGATATTTCACGGCGAGGTCCAGCCCGAGGCCTTGGGGGAGGAGGGGACGGGCATGGCTCCGAGGGTTCCCCAGGGGCCGGAGCGGCGCCGAAGAAGGATCCTTGAGAGGGAGTAGCGGTCGCCCATGTTAATGCCCAAGCGGACTAAGTATCGAAAACAGCAGCGGGGACGGATGAAAGGCATCGCAAAAGGGGGGACGTCCCTTGCCTTCGGCGAGTACGGACTCAAGGCCTTGGAGCCAGGCTGGATCACCAATCGCCAGATCGAGGCGGGCCGGCGCTCGATTACGCGGTACGTGAAGCGGGGGGGCAAGGTGTGGATCCGGATCTTCCCGGATAAACCCGTGACGGCCAAACCGGCGGAGACCCGCATGGGTAAGGGAAAAGGCGGGGTCGAAGGCTGGGTGGCCGTCGTGAAGCCAGGCCGGATCCTGTACGAAATGAGGGGGGTGAACGAGGCCGAGGCTCGAGAGGCCATGCGTTTGGCATCCCATAAACTGTCCATCGCCACGAAATTCGTCACGCGGTCTCGCGAGGTCGGAAGGGGATGAAGGCGAAGGAGCTTCGGGAGCTGACGACCGACGAACTTCGGGAGAAGCGGGGCGATCTTAGGGAAGATCTCTTCCGTCTTAAGATGCGCAAGGCCGGTGCGCAGCTGGACAACCCCATACGACTACGCCAGCTGCGACGCGACATCGCCCGGATCGAAACCGTTCTTCGGGCACGGGAGATGGACCGGGACCATGGCGCGGCGGAGGTAGGGTCACATGAGTGAGGCGCGCGATCGGCGCAAGGTCTTCGTAGGCACCGTGGTCAGTGATCGGATGCAAAAGACCGTGGTCGTGTCCGTGGCCCGGTTCTTTCGCCACCCGGAGTATAACAAGCTGGTGCGTCGTCGGACCAAGGTGAAGGCCCACGATGAAGAGCAACAATGCCGGATTGGGGACAAGGTGAAGATCATGGAGACGCGTCCGTTGAGCCGAGACAAGCGGTGGCGAATCGTCGAGGTCGTCGAAAAGGCCGTCTGACCCGGACCTAATGAGCATCGCGTGCTGATATCTTACAAGGTGGAAATGAATCATGGTGGGGCTGAGGACAATCCTGGATGTGGCAGACAACTCTGGGGCCAAGCGGATTTCGGTGATCAAGGTCCTCGGTGGTTCCGCCAAGCGCTATGGGCGAATCGGGGATGTGATCGTGGCGAACGTGAAGGAAGCCCTTCCTGAGGGGACGGTGAAGAAGGGAGAGGTAGTTCGGGCGGTCGTCGTGCGGACGGCGAAGGAACTTCGCCGTACCGACGGGACGTACATTAAGTTCGACCGAAATGCGGCGGTCCTGATCAACGAACAGAATAATCCTGTGGGCACCCGGATCTTCGGCCCAGTGGCTCGCGAGCTTCGCGAAAAGCAGTTTATGAAGATTATCTCATTGGCCCCGGAGGTCGTCTAAAGGACACGCACAATAGGCGATCTTGGACGGGAAATGCCTCATTGTGGTTCGACAGGGCTTCGACGGTGAGTTCAGCCGAACCGCTCACCACCCCGAGCCTTCGTCCCGAGCTCAGGCCGAGGGGGAAGATCGAGGGGCGGTCTAATGTTCTATTGTTCGATTGTCACAGCGGGCGAGGATAGGAAAGGGGTCCGGGGGCGACATGGCAGTACACAAGAATGACCTGGTGATGGTTGTCTCCGGGAAGGATAAGGGGAAGCGGGGGAAGGTGCTGAGAGTCATCCGGGGGACCGACAGCGTGTTGGTGGAGCGGATCAATATTGTGAAGCGCCACACCCGTCCGGGGGCGACGACTGCGCAGGGGGGGATTGTCGAAAAGGAGGCTCCTCTCCACGTTTCCAACGTGATGCTGGTCTGTGCTCGGTGTGATCGGCCGGTCCGCACCGGACACAGCTTTCTCGCCGACGGACGGAAGGTTCGGGTGTGCAAGCAATGCGGCGAGGCCGTAGACTAAAGCAAACACACAACGTGCGTTTACTTTAGAGCAACGGTTCGACCATGGTTTCGACGGTGAGCTCAGCCGAACCGCTCACCACCCTGAGCCTTCGTCCCGAGCTCAGGCCGAGGGGGAAGATCGAGGGGCGGTTTAATGTTCAGAGACGGCACTAGAGGAATACGGGGATGACAGAGAAGGCCAAGGCGAAAAAGAAGAGCGAGAAGACGCCAAAGGTTCAGCCGAAGGAGCCGAAGACCGAGCCGATGGCGCCGACGATTGGCGCGAAGCCGGCCACCCCGAAGCGTCCGGCACGGCTCCGAGAGCAGTATACCCAGCACGTCGTCCCCGCGCTTATGAAGCGGTTTGAGTTTCAGAACATCTTTCAGGTCCCGCGCCTCATGAAAGTCGTGATCAATATGGGGTTGGGGGAAGCGGTGGGGAATGTCAAGGTGATTGACAGTGCCGTGGAGGAGCTGGCGATCATCTCTGGGCAGCGGCCGATCGTGACTCGGGCCAAGAAATCCGAGGCGGGCTTCAAACTCCGGACCGGGATGCCCATTGGCTGCAAGGTGACCCTGCGGGGGGATCGGATGTATGAGTTCCTGGATCGGTTTCTCAATATCGCCCTGCCGAGGATCCGGGACTTTCGCGGTGTCTCTCCGAACTCGCTTGATGGGCGCGGGAACTACGCGGTCGGGGTCAGGGAACAGCTAATCTTCCCCGAGATCAAGTATGACAAGGTTGATATGGTCCGCGGGATGGACGTCTGTATCCACACCACGGCCCAGAATGATGAAGAAGCGAGAGCCCTACTGGAGCAGCTCGGATTTCCTTTTCGGTCCTGAGGGAGGGATCGTGGCGAAGAAGGCCCTCATTATGAAGGCGCAGCGGGCGCCGAAATTTCGGGCGCGGCGCTATCACCGGTGTCGAATCTGCGGTCGACCCCGGGGCTATCTCAGACGGTTTGCCATGTGCCGGATTTGCTTCCGGCTGTTAGCCCTCCGAGGCGAGATTCCGGGCATCACCAAATCCAGCTGGTAACGCTTGGGTTCGGAGCGAAGGGTCAAGAGTTGAGAGTCAAGACAAGCATGAACGGAGGTTAGGGATGTGGAGCGATCCGATTGCTGATGCACTGACCCGCCTTCGGAACGCCAACGCCGCGGGTCACGAAAGAGTGGATATTCCCTCATCGCGGCTCAAGGTGGAGATTGCTCGCATTCTGAAGGAAGAGGGTTTCGTCAAGGGGTACAAGGTCATCGATGAGCCGAAACAGGGGACCCTGCGCATCTATCTCAAGTACGGTCCTGGAAACGAGCGAGTCATCCGGGGGATTACCCGGACCAGCAAGCCAGGGCTTCGCGTTTACGCCCGGGCCCAGAAAGCTCCACGCGTACTGAGCGGCATGGGAATTGCGATCCTCTCTACCTCCAAGGGAATCATGACTGATCGAGGGGCTCGGAGGCAAGGCGTCGGAGGTGAGGTCCTCTGCCACGTCTGGTAAGGTGAGTTCAGGGTTGAGGGTTGAGAGTTCAGAGGTCGAACCGACACGAAACGCCCAGAACCCTGAACTATGAACCATGAACGGTTTTCAGGAGTAAGGTGATGTCACGGATCGGTCGGTTGCCCATTTCTGTGCCGAGCACTGTCCAGGTTTCCGTGTCTGATGGGGCAGTGGAAGTCCAGGGACCCAAGGGGAAGCTTGCGCTGCAGGTGCACCCTACCATACACGTCGGTGTCAAAGAGGGAAAGGTTGTCTGCGAGCGCCCGACCGATCAGAAGTCTCATCGGGCGTTGCATGGCCTTACTCGGGCGCTGCTCGCCAATATGATCCGGGGCGTGACGGAGGGATTTCAGAAGAAACTCGAGCTGGTTGGTGTCGGGTACCGGGCGCAAGTGCAAGGCCAAGTGCTTACCCTGAGCCTCGGTTATGCGAACCCCGTCGTGTACGTGCTTCCTCCAGACATTCAAGCCACCGTGGAGCAGCAGACGGTGATCACCGTCTCCGGGATCAACAAGCAACGCGTGGGCGCGGCGGCCGCGAAGATTCGGAGTTTCCGGCCCCCGGAGCCCTACAGGGGAAAAGGGATCAAGTATGCAGACGAGCGGATCCGGCGGAAGGCCGGGAAGGCTGGGGCGAAGTGAGCGTTATTGATTGGACCAAGAAGCGACTTGCCCGAGACCGACGGCACCGGCGTGTGCGGAAGAAGGTCTTTGGGGTGCCCGATCGGCCTCGGCTGTCAATCTTCAAGTCTCGGCGTCATATCTATGCTCAGGTCATCAACGATCTGGACGGGCGGACATTGGTGGCCGCCTCCACCGTCTCCCCGGAGGTCACAAGCCGGGGCGGGAAGGGGACAAAAACCGATACCGCCAAGGCGGTGGGGGAAGTCCTCGCAGAGAAAGCCCTCAAGGCGGAGATCCAACGCGTGGTCTTCGACCGGGGCGGGTATAAGTTCCACGGGCGGGTGAAGGCCCTGGCAACTGGGGCTCGGGAAAAAGGATTGACGTTTTAGTGGAGGGATTTGCATACGGTGCAGCAGATTGATCCTCAGACGCTGAACCTCAGCGAAAAGGTTATCCATATTAACCGCGTGGCGAAGGTCGTCAAGGGCGGCCGCCGATTCAGCTTCAGCGCCTTGGTGGCCGTGGGGGACCAGGCGGGGCATGTCGGGCTCGGGCTGGGGAAAGCTCATGAAGTCCCGGAAGCGATCCGGAAGGCGATCGAGGCGGCCAAGAAGCGTCTGGTAAAGGTGCCGCTCCGGGGAAAGACGATCCCGCACCAGATCATCGGGAGGTACGGGGCAGGGCGGGTCTTGATGAAGCCGGCGGCGGAAGGGACCGGCATCGTGGCCGGGGGAGCCGCACGGGCGATCTTCGAGGCGGCGGGTGTCCGGGACGTCCTCGCGAAATCTCTTGGAAGTGCCAATCCGCACAACGTGGCGAAGGCAACCATGGCTGGGATTGGAGAACTTCGTTCTCCCGATGAGGTAGGCCGGCTCCGGGGTACGAGGACCGAAGAGCCTCAGGAGGCAACCGCTGAATGAGCGCCATGAGACTGCACGAACTTAAACCGGCCCCCGGCTCTCGCAAGCCGCGTAAGCGGATCGGTCGAGGTCCGGGGTCAGGACGGGGACAGACGTCAGGCCGGGGGGACAAGGGGCAGAAGGCCCGGTCGGGGGCGAGTATCCCGGCCCAGTTTGAGGGAGGGCAGATGCCGCTGAGCCGGCGCCTACCGAAACGGGGCTTTCGGAATCTTTTTCGAAAGGAGTATAGCGTCATCAATCTTCGGGATTTGGACCGGATTGAAGCCGAGACAACAGTGACGCCTCTCCTCCTTCTGGAACGAGGTCTCATTAAGGCGGCGAAGGACGGGGTGAAGGTGCTGGGGGACGGGGAGCTTTCGCGTCCTCTCACGGTGACGGCTCACCGCTTTTCCCAGGCCGCCCTCCGGAAAATTAAAGCCGCGGGAGGCGCGGCCGAGATGATTGAAGACTGATGAGCGAAGTCGCCAACATTCTGAAAGTCCCTGAACTCAGGAAGCGCATCCTCTTCACCGGCTTGATCCTCATCGTCTACCGTATCGGGGCCCACATCCCTACGCCTGGCATCAACGCAGCGGCACTGAGCGCCGTCTTCAGCCAGGCCGCCGGCACACTTTTCGGCTTTTTCGATCTCTTCTCCGGTGGGGCCTTACGGCGAGCCAGCGTCTTCGCATTAGGGATCATGCCCTACATCGATGCCTCGATCATTTTGCAACTCTTGGCCGTGGTGGTTCCGGCCATCGAGCGGCTGCAGAAGGAAGGGGCAGAGGGGCGGAAGAAGATTACCCAATATACCCGGTTCGGGACGGTGCTGATCGCCGTGATCCAGGGGATGGGCATTGCCATCGGCCTGGAGGGGGTGTCTGCCAATGGTCAGATGGTCGTGACAAGTCCCGGCTGGGGGTTCCGCATCATGACCACCCTGACGCTGACCGCTGGCAGCGTCCTTCTGATGTGGTTGGGAGAACAGATTTCCGAGCGGGGGATCGGCAATGGCATCTCGCTGCTCATCTTTGCCGGAATCATCGTCCGGGTGCCCGAGGCGATTTTGGGATCCTATCAGCTCCTCCGGACCGGCGAGATGAAGGCCTACGTTTTCCTATTTCTCTTGGTCGTTATGGTCGTGGTCGTGGCCGGGGTCGTCATCATGACCTTGGGCCAACGGCCCATCCCGGTGCAGTACGCGAAGCGGGTCGTCGGCCGGAAGGTCTACGGGGGACAGGCGACACACATTCCTCTGCGGGTGAATACGGCTGGGGTGATCCCGGTCATCTTCGCCGCCTCGATCATCGTGTTGCCTCCGACGGTCGCCCGGTTCGTCTCTCATCCCTGGATGCAGTGGGCGGCGCAGGCGCTTTCCCCGGGAACGCTCAGCTATTTTGCGCTCTATGGGGGGAGTATCATTTTCTTCACCTACTTCTATACCGCCATCATTTTCAATCCCGCCGATGTGGCCGAAAACCTCAAGAAATACGGGGGGTTCATTCCCGGCATCCGGCCGGGCACGAAGACGGCCGAGTTTATTGAAAAGGTCCTCGACCGGATCACGTTTGTCGGCGCCGTCTATCTGGCGTTGATTTCTATTTTTCCGGAAGTCCTGATCATCTGGGCGAATGTTCCCTTCTTCTTCGGTGGGACCTCCCTGCTCATCGTGGTCGGGGTCGCCCTGGATACCGCGCAGCAGATCGAGGCCCATCTCCTGATGCGCCACTATGAAGGGTTCATCAAGAGAGGGAAGGCGAAGGGACGGGCGTTCTGAAGGTTGAATAAAGGTATCATTTGAGGTATAATTGGGGTTTAGGATGCACGTCATCCTTTTAGGCCCTCCCGGGGCGGGCAAGGGGACCCTGGCCAAGATGCTCACAGAGAAATATGGGGTTCCCCAGATTTCTACCGGGGATATCCTCCAAGCCGCCGTGGCACAGGCCGAGGCCCTGACGGGCATGCTGCGGGAGCTTGGGGGTCCACTTCCCACCGTGGTGAGCCTGGAGGTGGATGAGGACGAGGTCGTCCGCCGTCTGGCGGGCCGCAGAACCTGCCAGGCGTGTAGTGAACCCTTTCATGTCGAGTTTCATCTTCCTCGGGTGGAGGGAATGTGTGACAAGTGCGGCGGGAAACTCATCCAGCGGGAAGATGATAAGGAGGAGACCATCCGTCGCCGCCTCCAGGTCTATCGCGAGCAGACCGAGCCCCTGATCAGCTATTACCAGAAGCAAGGGCTGTTGAAGACGGTACGCGGCCCGGGAGAGACGGGAGAGGTCTTTGCGCGGATCGCGAGCAAACTGGAGGGGAGAGCCGGTCAAGCTACCACTCCGCAGTCCCATTGAGTACAAGGCGCTGTGGGAGGTCGATCGGATAGGGCGGGCCAGCCGGCTCGTTGCGGAGGCCTTGCTGGCGCTGCGGGAGGAGAGCAAGCCCGGCGTGAAGACCTTGGAGCTCGACCGCTTTGCCGAGGCATGGCTCGTTGGACGGGGAGCAAAGCCTGCGTTCAAGGGATACCGGGGTTATCCGTTTACCCTCTGTACTTCGGTCAACGAACAGGTGGTTCATGGACTCCCCTCTGAGCGCCGGCTTCAGGAAGGAGATATCCTGAGTCTAGACCTGGGGGCGATCGTGGAGGGGTATTATGGGGACGCGGCGATTACCGTTCCCGTTGGGACAATCCCCTCGGAGGCGCGGCGACTCCTTGAGGTTACCCAGGAGGCTTTGCACTGCGGAATCGCGGAAGCAGTACCGGGGCATCATTTGACAGACATCTCACATGCGATTCAGCGTCACGTGGAGCTTCATGGGTTCTCGGTCGTCCGTGTTTTCGTCGGGCATGGGATCGGCAGGGCCTTGCATGAAGAGCCGCAAATCCCCAACTTCGGCCCGCCGGGTCACGGGCCGCTCCTGAAACCCGGCATGGTGTTCGCTATTGAGCCGATGGTGAATGCTGG
>Ga0307428_1000841_pt1 | contig 17259 bp, 12 predicted proteins | sample SalMarWE160240MG_FD_202161 | JGI IMG/M metagenome (GOLD analysis project Ga0307428, IMG submission 202161) | Salt marsh sediment microbial communities from the Plum Island Ecosystem LTER, Massachusetts, United States - WE1603-240 | ecosystem: Environmental > Aquatic > Marine > Intertidal zone >...
AAATGAAATTTTATCAAAAGAATCCAAATCCCATCAAAAATTCATCCACGGTATTAAAGTCTTGATGGCTAAAAATTATATCGATAACTTATCCGAAGAGACAAAAAAAGGGATGCTTCAAAAAGCCCATGAAGGCTACTATCCCTCTTTCGCTCCTTTAGGGTATTTTAATGTAGAAAAAAATATCAATGGTAGAAAAATTAAAGCAATAAGTATCGATAAATCTCGCTCCTATATCATTAAAAAATTATTTGAACTCTATGCTAATAGAAACCATAGTCTTCAACAAATTACTGAATTTGTCAATCAAGAGGGATTAAGGAGTCGCAAAGGTTATAAGATCTATAAAAGCACTGTTCATAAAATCTTACGAGACCCAATTTATTATGGTAATTTCATCTGGAGAGGTGAACTCTGTAAAGGTAAACATCAACCCATTATCAGCAAAGAACTTTTCGAGCTAGTACAAGAACGTTTAAACAATTATAATCGACCAAAACAAATCATGAAGCATAAATTTGCATTTACCGGGTTATTAACCTGCGGTATATGTGGCTGTGCAATAACTTCTGAGATAAAGAAAGAAAAATACATTTATTATCACTGTACCAGCTATAAAGGAAAATGTGGGAATAAAGCAATAAGAGAGGAAAATTTAATCCAAAAATTGGGAGAGCTGGTCAATAAAATACAGATAGATAACAATATAATCGACTGGGTTCGGGAAGCCTTAAATTTAAATCATCAGGATGAAAAAGAATATCATGAGTATCAATGTAAACTATTGCAGGAACAGTATGATAAACTTCAACGTAGAATTGATAAAATCTACATTGATAAATTAGATGAAATTGTTACGTCTAAATTCTACCAAAAAATGACCAACCAATGGAAAGAAGAACAAGATAAAATATTAAAGCAGATTGAAAAACATAAGAAGGCAAATGTGAATTACTTCGAAATGGGAATAAAGATTTTAGAACTCTCGAAAAAGCTTTATTCTACTTACTTAGAGAGAAATAATGAAGGAAAGAGAAAGATCTTAAATATTTTACTATCGAACTGTTCTCTAAACGCTGGAAACCTTTGTCCTTCTTATCGTAAGCCCTTCGACTTGCTTGCCAAAGGGCTTACGCGTTCTGCCTGGCTCCCCAGGTAGGATTCGAACCTATAACCCTCCGGTTAACAGCCGGATGCTCCACCGTTGAGCTACCGAGCAAGGTTACAAGCAATTATACCCAAAAAGCTCATCCGAATTATAACTTTTTAAAACTCAGTCTTTCAATTACTCCTTAATTGATGTATAAAGGACGAAGCTAATATGAATGGAATTATTTTTATTAATTTAGATTTAACTTCTTTAACTTCGATGAATTTTCTAAATCTTCTGGTTTTTTACTTTTTCTCCTCAATAGCTTCTATATAATCCCCGGGCAATGAGCCTACAATTAAACCAACTACTTCATCAGTATTAGTCTTTTTCGTAATCCTTTCGGCTACTTTCTTACCTCGTCGCATGATTAACAGTCTTGTAGCAACTGAAAATACATCATTCATTTGATGACTAATAATAATAACGGAAACCCCATGAGAGCTCAAAGTCCTTACCAGATTTAATACTTTTTCCCGCTCTGCTACTCCTAAAGCTGCTGTTGGTTCATCCATAATCAATAACTTCGCATTCCAGTAAATAGAGCGGGATATAGCTACAGCCTGTCGCTGCCCTCCAGAAAGGATCCTGATCTTATTTTTTAAAGAAGGTATGCTGATTTCTAAGCGATTTAACACCTTTTTAGATTCTTTTAACATATAACCATGGTCCAACACATCAATAAGGCCTAAAAATTTCTTTAATTTTTCTCGACCCAAAAAAATATTAGAATAAACGTCCATATTTTCAGCCAAAGCTAAATCCTGATAGATAGTTTCTATCCCGATTTTCAATGCTTCCCAAGGATTACTGATTTTTATCCTGCGGTCTTCAAAAAATATCTGACCTACCTCGGCATGATATACACCAGAGATTACTTTAATTAAAGTTGATTTGCCTGCTCCGTTATCACCTAAAATACCAACAACTTCCCCAGGATAAACTTGCATATCGAAATTATCAACTGCTGTTAAACCACCAAACCGCTTGGTAATATTCTTTACTTCTAATAAAGGTTTCATCATACCCTCCTTATCCAATTTCCTCTTCTTTATGCATTAATTCAGGTGAAAACTGATCGACTAATACAGCAAAGATAAGTATACAACCAACAGCTATATGCAAATTATAAGTAGGAATACTCAAGTTTACCAAACCTATCTCTAATACACCAATAATTAGAGCACCAATAACTGTTCCCATTATTGTACCTTTACCACCACTTAAACTGGCTCCACCAATAACCACCGCTACCACGGCATCCAATAAACGGGCACTACCTGCAGGAGCCCTACCGGTAATAAATCGCAATGCATACATAACTCCAGCGAGAGAGGCAAAAAATGAAGATATCATATAAACCTTAATTAAATGGACTTTTACATTAACTCCTGCTCTTTCCGCTGCATTAATATTTCCACCAATGGCATAGGTATGTTGGCCAAATTTAGTTTTAGCCAGAATAAAAGCAAAAATACCAATAAAAATAAAAGTAATAATCGTTACATTGGGAACAACCGATACTAAATGTTTTAATTCTTCTCTGCCCAGGTTTTCTGGCCTGCTCAGAAAACTAAAAATCTTTCCTGGTAACCAGTAAAACAAATAACCATGACCTAGTGAACCTAAAGAAGTAGGCAAACCATGAATAGGTACATTATCACAGATAATCTCGGCAAACCCATAAGCAATACCATACATACCAAAAGTTGCAATAAAGGGAGGTACTCTTAATTTTGCCACTAAAAAACCATTAATAAATCCAGGAATTAGTCCTAACAAAAGGGCAGTTAATATACCTATCGTTATCGCCAAAGATTGAGAAAACCCTGCTGCCCATAAATCAACCATTACTTTTGCGCTTACTACAGAGCTAAACCCAACCATAAACCCAATAGATAAGTCAATACCCCCGGTAATAATAACAAAAGTTTCTCCAGTGGCTAATAAAAGCACGGTTGTCGAGGCTACCAAAATATTTTGTAAATTCTTTAAACTAAGATAATTCGTTCCGACAATACCAAAAAATACGATTTCCCCAACTAGAAATATTAAGATCCACCTTCTGAGTATATTAATTCCTATTTCTCTTGTTTTATTATAATTAATCATTCTCTATGCACCAACTCCGGAAAGAATTGATCAATCAAAATAGCAATAATTAAGATACAACCGGTTGCAATATATCGATAAAAAATAGGTAACCCCATCATCATTAAGCCATTATTTAAGGTCCCAATTAATAATACACCGATGAGAGTACCCCAGATTGTTCCTTTACCACCCGTAAGACTTGCTCCGCCTATAACTACCGCTGCAATTGCAAAAAGTTCATAGCTGGAAGTATATTGGGTATGCACACCCATATTCAATTTGAAAACTAACAATACGCCAGCTGCTGCTGCAAAAAAAGAAGAAATAATATAAATTTTAATCAAATGTAAGGGAACATTAATACCTGCTCTTATTGCCGCATCAACTTTTCCACCAATAGCATAAGTATGCTGTCCAAACCTGGTGCGAGATAGAATAAAAGCAAATATAATCAGAATAAAGGTTATTAATAAAATGGGTATAGGAATAACTTTTACCAAATTTAATATATCCTCCCTTTCGGTCAGTTCAGGTTTTATCAAAAAGGAAAAGCCCTTCTTGGGAGAAAAATAAGCCAGATAGGCATTACCAACGTCTCGTACTTGCAAAGGTAAAAAACCAATGGGGAATCCCTCGCAAAGCCGCCAGGCTAAACCATTGGCAATTCCCCACATACCTAAAGTTGCAATAAAGGGAGGTACTTTTAATTTAGCTACAAAAAAACCATTAATAAACCCAGGAATAAGACCTAATAAAAGTCCGATAAGTGAACCTGTCATCATGGAAATAATTGGAGAGTAACCAGCGGCATTTAAATCTCGCATAATAATAGAAGAGCTGATGCATACAAAACCCATAACAAAACCAATGGAAAGGTCAATACCTCCACTAATAATCACAAAAGTCTCTCCACTTGCTAATAAAAGCAGAGAACTCACTCCTAAAATAATATTATTAAAATTTTTCAGACTAAAAAAATTTTCTCCTAAAAAACTGAACAAAATTAACATGAATATAAGAAAAATGAATGCCCAATTTCTACCCACTAAGAGTATCGTTCTATTTCTGCTAAGTTTTTCAAAATCGATAAAAAAATCATTATTTGACTTAGCCATAAAAATTTCCTTTTATATAAGATAGAATATACGACAGGGAGAATTTTACCCCCTGCCGTATATGTTAAATCTAAAAACTTTCAATCTTTAAAAAATTATTTGTAAATATACTTCTGTGCTTCTGGGTCGTTAACATTCTCTTGGGTGAAAACAAAGAAACCCGGAATTACTTTCCTGGGAATTTCTGCTCCTTCGGTAAGATATTTGACACCCCACTCTACGCATAAAGCTCCCATCTCTGCAGGCATCTGGGCTAAAATTAAATCCACCTCACCTCTTTTTAAGGCTTCGATTAAGATTTCCGTCGCATCCCAGGTTGCAATTTTAACCGCACCTTCTAGTCCAGCAGTAACTACAGCCTGATAAGCTCCTTGAGCACTAAATACATTAACCCCAAATACTCCATCTAAATCAGGGTCTTTCTGTAAAGCAGCACTAACCTGGGCAACAGCCGTTTCCTGGATATCAAGGCAATATTCTACTCCAACGAGCTCCATGTCGGGGAATATTTTTATTCCAGCTCGGAAACCCAATTCTCTACCCATTACACTGGATACATCTGGGTTAGTATTTTCTAAAAATACTTTTCCTTTTCCACCCAGCAGGAGAGCTAATTGACCAGCAACTACCTGACCACCCAAGAAGTTATCTGTCCCGATATAGGCAAGAGGGAAATTATAATTACTGGGTTTAGTATAATCTCCATCACCAAGATAGGTATCAACTGTAATAACTGGAATACCACTATCGTGAATTTCTTTCAGAACAGGGATTAAGGCTTCTGTGGAAGTAGGAGCAGTAAAGAGTAAATCAATATCCCCTCTTGCGACCAAAGCTTTTAATATTGGAACCTGATATTCTGGTCCCCAAGCCTTAGGGTATTCTCCGACAAGTAATTCTACACCCAGTTCTTCCGCTTTTGCTTTAGCGCCTTTCTCCATAGTAAAGTAGAAAGGATCGGCAATCCCGGGCATAAAAGCAAATCTCAACTTAGCAGCACATATCGTAGATGCAAAAGACAAAACTAAACAGATTAACAGTAAAGCAATTATAAACTTTTTCATTTTTTTCCTCCTTAATTAATAATAAATTTACTTTCTTCAGTATAGCTTCAAAAACATTTTTGAAAAAACAAGATAGTAAATTACTATTTTTTTTCTCCTTTGTTTTCACCCCCTTAATTTTTTAATCTCTACTCGATGTGAAATTACCTCGCTTAGCTTTTCCTTGCTTTGTCTGTATATAGTATATAAAAATTTTCTTAAAACTACAAATTCTTATATTGATTTTGAATTTTTAAGTAAATATTTTTCAGCTTCTGTCGACCATAAACCATTATTCTTTTCTACTATCTTCGCCAATTGAGTAAACAAAGGGTTAATCTTTCCTTTTTTTGCAAAATCAGAAATCGGAGTAAGCTCCAACTCAATATTAGTATAGATCAGCTTTTTGCTACCTGATATTTTAGGAAGATTTAAAGTAGTATTAACCACACAGTTTAATCCACCGATATGAGTAATCATGGCAGCTGGATTTATGAGATTCTTTTCCATTATTTGCAGGGATTCAATCATATCCTGAGTATTCCCACCACTCGTTCCTACAATATGAGTCGACATATAGTGTACATTATAAAAATTAAACATTGCCGAAAATTTTTGGTCACTTGGACCAGCAAAAAAATTCAAACAGCCATCTTTAGCTAAAATTCTATCACCCTGTTCTACAACTTCTTTTACCGGCGCAAAAACAAATACATCATTGTATTTTTTACCTCGAGTTATTGAAATAAGATATTCTTCCGGATTTTCTATATCTTTGGTGTTTATATATTTTAATTCAACCTCTCTCTTTTTAGCCTCATCTACAGTGTGAATTGAGGATGCCCTTTTTAATCTTAACTCATCAATATCAGTAACGATTAGTAGCTTAGGTTTTCTATCACTGTGTAAGGCATAATCTATTGCCCCAAGACCCATCGGACCTGCTCCGGCTAAAATAGCCATATTTCCATTTTCTATTATTCCCATATTATGAATATATTTACCCTGAATTGTATGATAGGTAGCGTGAAAAGCTCCTATTATGCAAGACATTGGCTCTGCTAAAGACCCGCCGTAAAAGGCTTCTCCCTTATATTCTAATAAACAATCCATCTCCATCACTTCATTAGGGATAATTATATAAGTAGCATCGCCACCTATGTAAGGGAAAGAATACCCGGGAGCATTAAGACTCCCTTTATAATTAAGGGCAGGTTGAATAGCAAACTTCTGGCCTGATTTAAATTTATACTGCCATTTTTTGCCCACCTCTATAATTTCACCACAAAATTCATGCCCAATTATAATTGGATTTTCTGCCACATTAGTCGGTACTCTCTTATGATTAGCTCCTTGAATTGCTGCTTTATAAGAAGACATACAGAGACTATCAGAAATAATATGGGCAAGAATTTCGTTGTCCTTAATTGCTGGTAATTCAAATTCTTCCAATCTCAAATCATTTTTTCCATATAATCTTACTGCTTTAGTCTTCATTATCATCGCTTCCTAAAATTAAAATAATTTATTTCAGCATTACCTGGCCACCGGTTACCGGAATAGCCTGACCAGTTTCATACCTTTGATCGACTAAATAATAAATGGCTTTTATCACATCTTCACCGGTACAGCCCCTCTTCATCGGGACCTTTGACTCATAAAATCTCTTCACATCTTCAATAGTTTTTGCACCCGGAACTTTTCCAGTCCTAAGATATTGAACAAAAAGACCTTTGTCTGGATCAGACCATAGAGGACCTTCAAAAAAGTTTCCCGGACAAATAGAATTTACTTTGATATTGTCACCAATAAGTTCTAAAGCAAAGCTCTGAGTAAGACCTAAACTTCCAAACTTACTTCCTGCATATGCACTGTTTTTGTTGGAACCTTTAAGCCCGGATTTCGAGTTAATCTGAATAATATCAGTAAAATATTTTTTACTGGGCATATTTTGAAGTGCCATAACTTTGGAAGTATGTTTCGTACAAAGAAAGTAGCCTATATAGTTTACATTAGTTACAAAATTAAAGGTGGCAAGATCCATTTCCTTTACACTACCTGCATTTAGTACTCCTGCATTACTTATAAAAATATCAATACCACCAGCTTTTTTAACAATCTCGTATATCATTTTTCTAACAGAATCTTCATTCGTCACATCTACTTTTATTGCTAAAGCTGTCGTCCTTTTAAATTTAATATTTAGCTCTTCTGCCAGCTGGTTAGCCCCTTTAACATTAATATCGGCAATGAATACCAAGCATTCTGATTTCGTCAACTCTCTTGTTATGCTCTCTCCAAAACCCTGAGCACCTCCGGTTACTACTGCTATTTTATTTTTTACTATATTATTCCTACATAATTTTCTCTCATTACGATATTCTTCTATACTTTGATCGCAGTCATTATCCGTTATTATCTTTGAATTTTTTTTCTCTGTGCAATCTTGAGGTTCAGAGGGTTCAGATTTAACTTTTATATTTTTTAAGGCATCTTCAAAATTATTTTTTATATTAATCGCATTATCATAAGATTCCCCTAAGTAAAAGATGCCAATATTTTCAAGAATTACAATTTTTGGTTTTTGTTTATATTTCTTAATATAATCTTTGAACTTTTTAATTGTATAAGAAATTATTTTTTCTCCGAGTTGTTCCTTATTGAGTAAATTTTGGTTTTTTACTCCTTTCAAATAAAGGGGTAAGATCTCTTCTGAGAGATTGCGGTTCCCAGAATCAATAGCAAAACCCACTTTCTTTGAATCACCTTCAAATATACTAATATTACCCTTTTCACCATCAAAGGTTAGCCCGCGTAAAAGTGGGGCAATTGTTTCTATATAGATATTTTTCATCTTTCTCCTCCGAGAAATAATATTAAAAAATTATTTAAAAGTTTATTTTTTGGTAAACAAGTTCAGGATGTCGACTATCTATTCTCCTACCAATTTCGCTATATGTTACAATCCGCTCTTTAAACGATTTGTCTTTTAACGGATTTCTATTATTAAACAAAGCATATTTTTCATCATAATTCGCCAGTTTTTCGTGGGCGATAAGAGCCCAGGTTGCTTCAATTAGATGAGCAAACTCTGGTCTTAGAATTATAGGGTAATTAAAATATTGTCGTGGGCTGTTTATATCCACACCGCTTATTTCCATAAACTCATATTTTCTGCAGAGTCTTTGCAAACGTAAAAGCTGGTTAATAGTATTGCGTGGTGGCATATAAGTAATTGCCTTGAAACCTATTTTCTTTAATTCAGGAATCAGTTCCTCTAAAAAATCATCCTCAAACTTTTCAGCCCTCTTGTCGCCTGTGGGTGAATCAGTAACATCTCCTAAATAAGCATAAGCAGGGATAGCATTTATAGAATTACTGAACTTTACAGCCTCATATACAGATATGCACTCCTCATAATCAGGTTGAATAAAAATTTTATCTAAAAAGGAGCTTTTTAATATTCCTAAAAGGTCATATAAATAAAATTGATTATTTTCATCTAAGAGAAATTTTTTAATCTTTTCGGAAATCACTATATTAAGATTATCTTTTAAAAATGAAATAAGTTTTTCTCCTTTCCCCGTTTTCTGAATAATTTTTTTAGCAAAGGCATAAAGAATATGACGCTCGGTAATGCTCCCGCCTTCCTGTGCCTGGGAAATATTGTAAACCTCTTTATTAAAATCAATCTCTTCCATTCCGTAACTTTTAATTAAATTATTTAGTTTAGCCAGTATTTTTTTATTTCTTTTATTCCGAGCTATCTGCATTGGATTTAAAAATTTCTTAGTTTCTGGTAACTTTGATTCAGGAATACCATGAATAGCAATATAACCTATATTTTTAGAATCCGGATTATTCAGTTTTCTTCCTTCAACTATAGTTCCGGAAAAATTTACTCGTAATTCAAATCCTACAGTAGAAGCAATACCAATTATCTTACAAGCCTCTATCAGTTCCTTACAACCGGAAACAGAATCATGATCCATAATCCCCACAGCCTGAAGACCAGCCTTCCAGACTAAATAAGCAGCCATTGATGGTGAATAAGGACTAAAAGAATAGATAGTATGCACATGATTGTTCACTTCTTCTGTTTTTTTGAAATGTTCCTCTCCTATTTCTATTAATTTATAGATTTTCTCTAATCCAAAAAGTCTGGACCTTTTATTACTGCTATTTAGTTCCTGAATAATTTTATCCTTCATTTTTTTATCTCAAATTGATTTTAAACTTCAATAACAATCTTATACCCCAAATTTATTTCTCCTTATCTGCTCAGTTGTAGACTGATTAGTTGTAACCTGATGCCCGTCTAAAGGATAAAGACGTTCGTGAATTGCATCGATAATCCACTCTTTTTGCGGGAAGAAAACAGATTCCATCTCTGCCGCTGGAGTAATCCAGTTACGGGAACCCACCACTACCGCAGGGCCATCAAGATAGTCAAATACAAATTGGGTAATATTGGAAGCAACGGTATGGAGAAAAGAAGCACGTTCACAGGCATCGGATACAAGTATTAATTTTCCCGTCTTCTTTACAGATTTAATAATCAAATCATAGTTTAGAGGATTAATAAATCTCAAGTCGATTACTTCTGCTGAAACTTTATATTTTTTTTCAAGTTCTTCAGCAGCCTCCATTCCCTTATAAAGAGCTGCACCTACAGTAAGAATAGTAATATCTTTTCCTTCTTTCCTAATTATTGGTTCACCTTCCGGTACTTCGTAATAATCTTCAGGAACTCCTGTGGAAATAAATAATTCTCCTATATCATAAAGTCTTTGGCTTTCAAAAAATACCACCGGGTCTGTACCGTGTAAGGCGAGATTTAACATTCCCTTGGCATCATAAGGGGTGGCTGGAAACATTACTTTAAGACCCGGGATATGAGCAAGCAGGCTAGTCCAGTCTTGAGAATGCTGGGCCCCATATTTATTCCCCACCGAAACGCGAATGGTAAGGGGCATAGTAAGAAGGCCTGCTGACATTGACTGCCATTTGGAGACTTGATTGAAAAGTTCATCCCCTGCCCGTCCGATAAAATCACTATACATAAGTTCTACCACCACCCGTCCACCACACAAAGCATATCCTGCACCTGATCCCACAATGGCTCCTTCAGAAATAGGTGTATTGAATAATCGATGATAGGGAAGAGCCTCGGTTAAGCCTCGATATACGGCAAATGCCCCACCCCAATCGCGATTTTCTTCTCCATATGCCACCATAGTGGGGTCTTCATAAAAACGATAGAGCATGGCCTCAAAGAGGGCATCACGATAGGTAAAGACCTTTACTTTGGGAAGGGTTTTACCATTTTTATCTAAGGCAAAACGATATTTACGGGTAAGCGATCTAACCCGGGAGTTATCTTCTTTGGGGATAAGGACTTCCGGTGTTCGTTGTTCCATACTATCTTTGTACTGATTGGAAAACATTACCGTTTCAATAAAATCAGGATTAATCCTGGGCGAGATTTCAAGAGACGCTGCTAACTTCAGGGCTTTAGTAATTCTTAAAATCACTTCCTGTTTTAAAATGTCCACTTTATCAGAGGTTACAATTCTGTTTTTCTTAAGGTAATCCTCATATCCTCTAATACAGTCGGTCTCTTGCCAGGCGGAAATTTCTTCTTTTGTTCTATAGGAGGAAGCATCTGATGGTGAATGACCTGAAATTCGATAAGTTATGGTATCCAGAAGAACCGGACCATTTCCTTTGAGAAGAATTTTTTTCTTTCTTTCAATAGCATCAGCTACTGCCAAAGGATTATAACCGTCAACCCGTTCAGCATGCAAGTTTTCAGGGTTTACCCCAGCTCCTACTCGGGCAAGAATTTTATAACCCATAGTTTCACCCGAGGTTTGACCCCCCATCCCATAGAAATTATTAAAGAAATTAAATAAAATAGGAGGAGCACCTCCGATATCTTTATCCCAAAGAGTGCGGTATTGATCCATTGCGGCTAACATCATTGCTTCCCAGACAGGACCACAGCCCATAGAACCATCACCGATATTACAGATTACCATACCGGGTTTTTGATTAATCCTTTTAAAAAGGGCAGCACCTACAGAAATATCTGCTGCTGCTCCTACAATAGCATTATTGGGCATACTACCAAAGGGAGCAAAAAAAACATGCATCGAACCACCCAAACCCTTATTAAAACCCTTAGCCCGTCCGAATATCTCTGCCAGAACTCCGTATAGTACAAAATCTTGGGCAAGTGAATTAATACTACCTTTATGTTCCTTTTCTACTACTTTCAAGCAGGCTCCATCCATATAAGATTTCATTATCTTAAGAAGTACATTCTCCTCTAATTCATCTATGGCGGAAAAACACTTGGCTAAAACTTCTCCATGACTGCGATGAGAACCGAAAATAAAATCTTCAATAGTTAAAGACATACATTGACCTACGGCAGCTGCCTCCTGGCCAATAGAAAGATGAGCAGGTCCTTTATGATCGTATTCGATACCCTCATAAGATCCTTGAGTTTTTATGGAATTAAGCATGGATTCAAATTCTCGAATTATAAGCATATCATAGTAAATCTTAAGGAGTTTTTCTTCTCCTAACTTCTTTATCTCTTTTTTTATATCAGGTTTGTACTGATTTATAGGAATGTCGTTTATTTTTAAGATCTGCGATTTTCTAACTTCTTTAGGGTCAATAAAAATAGATTTAGGCACAATCTTCTCCTTTCTATAAAAATTATCTTACTATTTTCTAATAAAGATAAAATCACATTCCTTTCTCTATTATGGTAATTTTACGTGTGTCAAATCAAAATTAGCTATTAGCTTACAAAGTTCTTGAAGGAACCTGGCTGCCGGAGCACCATCTACCGCTCGATGATCAAAGGTAAGCGATAAACCCATATGTGGAATAAATTGTATTTTATCTTCTTTCATAACTGGTTTAAGAGAAATACTACATACACCAAGAATTGCCACCTGAGGAATATTTAAGATAGGCGTAAAACTTTCAATCCCCATTATGCCAAGATTGGTTATCGTAAAAGTCCCTCCGTTCAGTTCATCCGGCAAGATAGTTTCTTCTTGACAGGCAGTACTTAATCGTCTTGCTTCTTTGGAAATTTCCTCTAATGATAAGAGGTGGGCATTATGGATTATCGGCACCATAAGTCCTCGCGGTGAGTCTACAGCAAATCCCAGATGTACATGTTCAAATTCCAGTATCTTATCTTTAAGGAAATGAGCATTCATATTTTTAAATTTGGGAAGAATATTAGCAACTATATAAAGTAGAAAATCATTAATATTAATTTTGCTTAATTCTTTCATTTGGGGACTGGATTTTAGCGATTTCCGACAGGCCAATAAATTAGAAGCATCAACAGAAGTATTTAAAGTGAGTTGAGCTGTACTTTGTAGAGATGTAAGCATTCGTTCAGATATAATCTTCCGCACCCCTTCTACTGGAATCTCCTTTACCGGTCCAAAAATATTTTTACTAACCGTACTTGGAATAAGTGGTTCACCTTCAGATAATACTTTTTCTACATCTTTTTTAATAATCCTTCCCCCCGGACCTGAACCGATAAGTTTGAAAAAATCAATTCCTTTTTTTTCTGCAAAGCGTCGTGCAACCGGAGAAATAGGTATTAAGCCGGCTCCAAAAGAAGGTCTTGTTTTTTTAGGGGATTCATCCGGAGTTATGGCTTTCTGGCTTTCTACATATTTTTCCTTGGAAACAGATACAGTTTTTTTGGGAATGAGATGGTCAATTTTTTCTCCCGGCTGTCCGATTATAGCAATAGTATTAAGAACTGGAACATCGTCACCTTCTTTATAAAAGATTTTTAGTATTGTTCCTGCTTCCGGAGCTTCCACTTCAAAGACTGCCTTATCAGTTTCCACTTCACATATAGGTTCTTCAGCTTTTATCTTATCTCCCTCTTTTTTATTCCATTTAATAATAAGACAGGATTCAACAGATTGTCCTTGTTTTGGCATAAGTACTGATATAGCCATTTCTAAATCCTCCTTGCCAGACTTTCCAATTTTTCTCTATAATTTATAAGTAAAATAATAATTTGGTATTTTTAAAATAAATATTTAATATTTAACTAATTTTATCTTCATTCTTCAGGTAAGTATTTTTTAATATCAAAAGATTTTCTGATTACCTTTCTACCCTCAACAATTGATTTAATTCGCCCCATAGATTTTGCCTGAATCATTAGATTCCCAATGGCAGCTGCTTCAACCGGTCCTGCATATACTGGCAGACCAGTAGCATTGGCAACAAGCTGGCAAAGAAGAGCATTTCGAGAGCCTCCTCCTATAATATATATTTCGTTAATGGTCCTATTGGTAATCTCTTCTATCATCTTAATAGTTTTTGTATATTTATTTGCCAAGCTCTCGATAACTCCTCTTACAATTTCTGCAGGTGTTTCAGGAACTTTTTGCCCTGTTTCCTGGCAATAAGCTTTTATTCTATCTGGCATATTGTCATCAATTAAATCGGGCTTTAAGAATTTTGAATCATCAGGGTCAATTCTAAAATCTGCAGGACCATATTTTAAAGCTATTTCAGTCAGTTCATCATAAGAATATGACTTTACCTTCTCATCCCAGAATTTTTTACACTCCTGAATAATCCAGAATCCAGTAACATTCTTTAAAAATCTGAAACCACCATCAGCAGAACCTTCATTGGTAAAATTAAATTTAAAACTTTTTTCATTAATAATTGGTTCAGGAGTTTCTATCCCCAATAAAGACCAGGTACCTGAACTGATATAGGCATAATTAATATTATCTTCGACTGGGACAGCTGCAACCGCAGAACCAGTATCATGGCAGGCAGGAGCAACAACTTCCACTTCTAAATCCGCACCAATCTCTCGGGCAATGGTGGGTAAAAGTCTCCCGATTTTTATTCCGGGCATAATTATTTCTCCAAATATCTCCCTTTTAAATCCAAGTTTATTCAGTATCTTTGTTGACCAGTCCTTTTTTATAGGATTATAGAGCTGAGTAGTGGTAGCGATTGAATATTCATTTTTTATAATTCCAGTTAACCAGTAATTTAAAAGATCGGGAATGGTCAGGAAATATTTTGTATTTTTAAAGATTTGAGGTTTTTTCTTTGCAAATGAATATAGTTGATAGATAGTATTAAGCTGCATAAATTGGATGCCGGTCTCGGTAAATATTTCCTTTTTGGGTATTATCTTAAAAACTTCCTCCATTATATTATCTGTTCTCTTGTCTCGATAGTGGTAAGGACTTCCCAGAAGATCACCATCATCATCCAAAAGAACATAATCAACTCCCCAGGTATCTATGCCAATACTCACTATCTGATTGGGGTATTTTTTAAAAGTTTTTTTTAAACCTTTCTTTATCTCATTGAATATTCCCAGAATATCCCAAAAAATACTATCTTTAACCCTTACTAAATTATTGGGGAAACGACATATTATCTCCATCTTCGATAGATCACCAACAATCACTCTCCCGGTTTCTGCACCAATATCAATAGCTATAAATTTTTGCATCACACTACTCCTTCTATCTCTGTTCTTCAAATAGACTTTGTCTGTATTTTTCATCTGTTCTTTCAGCTATATAGTTTACTATATCTTCAGAAAAAGTATTTATCCCTCCTGCAAGTAATGCTCCAAAACGAATTTCCGCTGCCTTATCTGCCATTAAAGTAATATTCTCTACTTCAGTTGGGGTAGAACCTAAAGCAACAAACCCATGATTCTGGATATAAATAGATTTAGGTTTCTCTCCGTATTTATCTAAAAATATTTCAATTTCTTTTTTTGCTCTTTGAGCAAGTTTAACTCCGGGATCTGTATAAGGAATAAAGACCGATTCTTTCCCTAATAAAACAATTTCATCAGGATAAATTCTCCCTTTTAGATTCTCCGGGAAACTCTTTGAACAGGTCAATCTGTTTACTGCTGTGGGATGAGTATGGCCAACAAAATTTACTCCCTCCAGATTAAGACAAATAGCATGTAATAAGGTTTCCACAGAGGGGGTAGCTTGATGTTTTTTATCCACCTTAGCTTTTTCAAAGATGCAATTAATTTCTTCAGCATTAGGAGCCTCCATATTTATAAGCTGCATAATCGGCTCAAAATAAACCTGAACAAAATCATTATCGGTTACAGTTGCAAGCTGGGTTCCACTTGCTTTTATATAAAAACTACCAGCAATATCCTTTACCTCAACTTTAGCCGAAGTATTACCTTCTCCAATAATTGCAAGATGATGGTCTATTCTTCCTAAATTATTAGAAAGCTTTATTAGTTTACGCAAAGTCTCAACTTTAATATTCTGCCATTTCTTCATTTTTCATTCCCCTCTTATAGTTATTAACTTCTTCCGCTGTTTACCTCTTATATTATTATAAAAAACTCTTCTCTCGTAAAATATTTTCTAAAAACATTACATCCTTTGTATTATCTATTGTCACTTTTTTAATAAACGAGATCGTTTTGATTATTCTTTCTTCGTATATTTATTTGATAAGAGCATCTTTAATCCATATGAAAAACCTCTTCCATAGAGGTGGTAACCGGGGAATTATCTGGATTAGTTTCCATAATATCTTTCATATAATTCCACCATTTTTTCATTATCTCTTTTGAAGGAAGTTCTTCAACTGTATTATTATCTTTTAATCTTTGCACCGCAAAAAGAGTAAGTGTTTCTTTATCAAGAAATATGGAATAATCATAAATTCCCGCTCTGGATAATTTTTCTTTAAGTTCAGGCCAGATTTCATCATGTCTTTTTTTATATTCTTCTTCATATCCCACTTTTAATTTCATTTTAAATGCTGCTCTTTTCATTAACCTACTCCTAAAACTATTTGTTAACATTACCAAAACTATTTTTAGGCTTCAACCTTTTAAGTAATTCAGGAAGCATAATTGCTAAAATTAATAATAATCCTATAGTAATATTCATAACTTTACCGGGAACATTAATTAAACCCATTCCGAATTTAAGAAAACCAATTATAAAAATGGAAATAATTACGCCAAAAATATTCCCTTTACCCCCTGTAATGGCTACACCACCCAGCACAACTGTAGTTATAATTTCAAGCTCCCATCCATATGCAATATTCGGACGGGTACTTCCAATCCGCGAAGTAAGCAAGATTGAAGCCAATCCTGAACAAAGACCGGTAGCTGTAAAAATAATAAGACGTATTCTGTTTACAGGTATCCCTGAAAAACGAGCAGCAGTAGAATTATTTCCAATTGCAAATACTTTCCGTCCCATAGTAGTTTTATGCAAAATTATGCCAAAAATTATAGCAAGTATAAAAAAAAGGACCAATTCAAAAGGAATCATAGTATTCCCAATGTATTCCTGTCCAAAAAAAGCAAAAGAGGTTGGGTACTTGGTAAATGCCTTATCTCCAAGAATTACATAAGCTATCCCTCTAAACAAAGACATACTTCCCAGAGTAACAGCAATCGCAGGAATTCCAAATTTTGTTATAATAAAACCATTTAAAAAACCTGCCGCTGAACCTGAAAAAAGTCCTATTACAACCAACCCAAAAGTATTAACTCCGGCTTGGGAGGCCATACCCATAAAAACCGAAGATAAAGCTATAATAGAGGCAACAGAAATGTCAATATCACCACATATGATCACAAATATCATGGGAAGAGCGATTATGGCTTTTTCAATGAAATTAAAAGTTGTATTCATAAGGTTGGTATAATCTAAAAAATAAGGAGATAAATTAGAATTTATTATTATAACCATAATAAAAATAAAAAGGAGAATGATTTCCCACTGCCACATAATATTTAACAAGGAAACTTTTCTAA